>ERZ1047472.17-NODE-17-length-166014-cov-21.193439_pt1 | contig 166014 bp, 170 predicted proteins | sample MGYA00383095_ERZ1047472 | MGnify/ENA primary metagenome ERZ1047472 (study PRJEB29581, sample SAMEA5548365) | metagenome | biome: marine; feature: coastal; material: water | depth 1 m | study: Short-term variability in the microbial, nano- and picoplankton... | reverse complement strand
CTTTTCCTACAGAACCTCCAGGACTTTCTCCTTGAAATTCAATCTTTTTTTCATTAAAATCTTTAGTTATATGTCCTTCTTTAAGCATGATGTCATCAAAATCTCTATGTCTATCAGTTTCATAATATCTATTTAAGAAATAGATTGTCCAAGCTCTTCTCATACAATAAGCAGGAGTCCAATTTTTTAGGGATTCTAATAGAATAATAAAGTTTCTATTAACTATTTTATTTTCGGACTTCTTTAGCAGTTTTACCCTTTCAATAGTACCGTCTTTTAGAATTATTAAGCTGGCAACTAAACGCACATTTTCATTATAATCAGTTGGTAATTGATAGTTCTTGTTAATGTAGTCTTGCGTTTCCTCAATTGATGTTTTGTAGAAAGGCATTTTCTCAACAGAAGTGTAAATTTTCTTCTCAGATATTGAGTCAACGTGAGCGCTACAATTATTCATTTGACTAAATGAATAATGATTGATTAACATAATAAGTATTAAAAATGTGATTAAACCTTTCATTTTAAATGTATTTACTTTTCAAACCCATAATCGCGTTCCACTATAGCAATTCTGGTTTTATAGGATTGGTACCATTGTTCTCTTCCTTTTTCTTGAGCAATAGTATGATCGGCTTGTTGTTTCCACTTTTTTATTGATTCTAAGTAACTCCAATAAGAAACTGTAATACCGAGTTCGTTTCTTGCGCTTTCAACACCAAGAAATCCAGGTTGTTGTTTCGCAAGCTCTTCCATAAACTCTGCCATTAGGGAATAGCCTTCTAAATTTTTAGCATCGGTATTTATTGAACTAAAAATTACGGCATAATAAGGCGGCTTAGGTGTATCGGCAATCATTATTTTATTTTAACTAGGGTGTGTTTTTATCTAGTTCTTCTAATTCAAGAATTTTATAAGCAGTCTCATAATATTCTAGTAATTGTTGTTCTCTGCTTGCAATTTCTTGCATGCTACTTTTAAATGCTATCATATTAGATTTTGCTTTTTCGGGTGAGTTTAATTCTGATGAGAGGAAAATTTCAGAAATCTTTTCAGAAGGTTTAAAGGTTGTTGCTTGTTGGTTGTATATTCTTGATAATATTAGCAGTTCGTCATAATCAAAATTCACAATAAGCGGATGCGATTTAGCAATGTCCCATGCATCATTTGCAGGCATTCTAGACATGAAAGTGCCTTTAGTTAAAACTTTTTTAAACAATACCGATTGGTCATCTATAAATGCTTCTATAAAAGCATCATCATTACTGTATTTCATTAAACTCGCTGCAATTTCTTGATGTTAGGGAGCCCAATGTTTTATCAAGCGAATATTGTCGATTACCTCAATTTTAATCTTTCCCATCAATTTTCAGCATCTTGATTTTCTTTATAGTCTTCAATTCTATCACTTAAAAACAGGCCTAAAACAACACTAAATACAATTAGGACTAGTTGAGTAGCATTATTTATAATTGCTTTTTTCATTTAATTAATTTTTTAGGTGTGTATTCTTCACAAAATACAAAACAGAATTAAACTATTAAGCGATTTAATCTTTTTAAATCAGGCAGATCAAAATTCTATCTCTTAACCTTCCTTGCTAAATTCAAGGTCTTGGAATTGTTCTTAAAAATACAAGAAAAGGAGTGAAGTTCACCACCAAATCCTCTTAGGTATTTTTCTATGGCTTTAATGCTACTACCTTCAAAGTTAAATTGGTTTAGACCTTTCTCTTTTGCTAATTGTATTCCATGCCACATTAATAAACTCATAGCTCCTGAGTTTTTATAGGTTGCAACCGAACCACCAATTAAATAATAGGCTTGTTGTTTATCCCAAATAAAAAGTGCAGCTGCGTGTAAGTTCCCATCCGCGTCAAAAGCTTCTAAAACTTGACCGCATTTGTATTTCGAAACATAATCGAATATGCGCTGAAATATTTCCTTATCGTCAATGGGAGAGGCAATGTTTTGACTTTGGAAACTTCCTTCAAAAGCAAGTTTTAAATTGCTCGAGTCCGTAGCTTCTTTTAGCTCAATTTGCTTTTCAGCTTTTTGGATTTGCTTCCGAATGTTAGCTCTAAAGTTTTCGTAAATTATTTCCTTTTCAGGATTTAAATCCAATAAATAAGTATAACGCTTTATATCCTCAAAGCCTTCCCAAACAAAAGGTAAAGCATTTTTGAAATCAAGATGAAAATTCTGTTTTAACTCGTCAAAATCAGGTAATTGATTGATTAGTTCTTCGCAGACTTTATTTTCGAAAGAGATTTTTGTACTCGCTTTACTGCCCTCAGGGTAAATCATAAATACTCCCGAATAGGGCGTAAAATGCGGCTGAACAATTAAATTCCAAGGTCCTCTTTTTCGGATATGATAAGGCCAAACGGCAGATACTTGATTCTCATTTGATATAAGAGTGAGGTCCCAGGATTTACCAACTACCTCATTCCACCAAGAGTAGCGAAGAGAAAAAGGCAGCAGGTCTTCGTTTTCTTCCGAAAATTTCTGAAACAATTTCCTCTTTTCCTCGCTAGTGTTCATTAGTACAAATATTGTGATAAAAATTATAAGAATTTAAATTTCTTTATGACATGCTCTTGGCTTTTCTTAGTTTCTTTGTCAAAAATTAGAAACTATGTGGCAACGTAAACAAACTCTTTTTCTTGCAACCGCAATTTTGATTAACATTAGTTTATTCTTTTTAGACTTGGCAATCATTAAATCAGGCGAATTTTCAGGAGCATTCGGGATGTATGGTGCTGAAGCATTACAAGAAGGCTCGCAAGCATATAGTTCTATGATTTTGGCAATTGTTATTTCTGTGTCTATGCTTTTGAGTTTAGCTACCATTTCACAGTTAAAAAAACGACCGATTCAGGTAAAACTTGCCCAATTCAATTTATTGATTCAAATCGCATTCATAATTGCTCTTTTCTTTGTGAGTGAGCAGGCTATGGATGAAGTTAAAATAGAAGGACCAGTTCCTATGTTGGTTTACACAATAGGAGCTTATTTAGCTGTAATTCCTTTATTCTTTATGTATTTAGCTATTCGTTTTATTAAAAAGGACGAGGCATTGGTGAGAGCGGCGGATCGAATCCGTTAAACTCTTTTACCCAATTCAATAACCTCCAAGTTTTCAACTTTTCCTTGGTTCAAGTCGAAACGCATTAAAGTTAAAACTTGATGGAATCCTACTTTTCCTGCCGCACCTGGGTTTAAATGCAAGAGCTTTAATTTTTTGTCAGGCATGGCCTTTAAGATATGCGAATGCCCACAAATGAATAAATCAGGAGGGTTTGCATTTATTTCCTCATAAATTCTTTTATCATATCTGTTTGGATAACCTCCAATGTGGGTAATCCAAACATCCACACCTTCGGCTTTGAACCTTAAATTTTTAGGAAACTCCTTTCTGATTTTGGTTCTATCGATGTTTCCATAAACTGCTTTAAAAGGCTTGTAGGTTTTTAGTTCATCACTAAGGTCGGTATTTCCAATGTCGCCTGCATGCCATATTTCATCACAATCTTTAAAATGATGTTTTACCCTTGGATGCAGGTAACTGTGCGTGTCTGAAATAAGGCCAATTTTTTTCACCTTGTAAATTTAAGAATGCTTTGTTTTGGTTCAAGTCAAAAAGAACAAATAGAAACTAAAAAGTTTTATTAATAGTTAACTTATAACAAAGCATCTTTAGTAGCTTTGAGTAAGTAATTTTTATGAATAATTCAGTTAGTTATATAAACGACTCTTGGTCGGAATTAAACCAATTGTTGGAAGAGAATCAGTACTCCCAATTGTTTGTATTGGTAGACTCAAATACTCATGAACATTGTCTACCACTTATTCAGGCTGAGATAAAACAAGCCTTTGAAATTATAGAAATAGAACCAGGTGAAGCGAGTAAAGATTTAATGATTTGCCAACACATTTGGCATGATTTAACAGCTAAGGAAGCAGACAGAAATACCTTGCTCATTAATTTAGGAGGAGGTGTTGTTACAGATTTGGGTGGATATATTGCAGCCAATTACAAAAGAGGAATCGACTTTGTGAATATACCAACGAGTCTACTTGCCATGGTTGATGCATCATCTGGGGGTAAATGCGGAATCAATTTTTTAGGATTTAAAAATCAATTGGGAGCGTTTAAGAACCCCAAAGCATGTTATATTCATACTGAGTTTTTAAAAACCCTTGCTCCACAAGAGGTTAAAAGTGGTTTTGCAGAAATGCTAAAGCATGGTTTAATTTCAGATGCGAATCATTGGAAAGCTTTGCTTGATCCTAGCGGTTTAAATTCTGAGAATATAAAAGCTTCTATCACCATTAAGCAAGAGATTGTAAAAAACGATCCTTTTGAATCTGGAGAGCGTAAAAAACTCAATTTCGGACATACTATAGGTCATGCAATAGAAAGTTATTTAAACGGTAAAGAACTGCCAATTTCTCATGGGTTTGCAATTTCAGCAGGAATGTTAGCAGAATCATACATTTCTCATAAATTAGCTTATCTGAGCTTAGAAGATTTAAATGAAATACAGTCAGAAATTATAAAGCGATATCCTTTCGCAGAAATAAATATTGACGATTTTAATGAGATTATGACTCTAATTAATCAAGATAAAAAGAATGAGCAAGGTGCAAATCGTTTTACTTTATTGAGTGGAATTGGTAAGTCGCTTATTAATATTGAAGTCTCTAAGGATTTGATACTAGAATCACTGCAGTTTTATTTACAAGCATATGAAGCTTAAATCAAAACATTTAACTCAGCTTGAAGAGTCAATTCAATTGCCTTTATCTAAAAGCATTTCGAACCGATTACTAATTATGCAAGCACTTGCTAAGCATAGTTTTAAAATTGAAAATTTATCTGATGCTGAGGATACCCAAGTTCTTATAAAAGCATTGAACTCAAATGAGTCTGTTATTGATGTAGGAATGGCTGGCACCGCCTTTCGTTTTCTAACTAGTTATTATGCCTTAGGAAAACAAGAAATAATGCTTACAGGCCATGCAAGAATGAAGAAAAGGCCAATTGCAGAATTGGTAGATGCTTTAAGAAGCCTCGGTGCTAATATAATGTATCTCGAAAAAGATAGTTTTCCTCCTCTAAAGATTTATGGAAATGAAATACAAGGCGATTCAGTAAGTTTAGACTCAGGTATTTCTAGTCAGTACATAAGCTCTTTGTTGCTTGTTGCCCCGTATTTAAAAAATGGGCTTCAACTCAATTTAAAAGGAGAAATGGTATCTCGCCCTTATATAGATATGACATTGGATTTGATGCAGCAAATGGGAGCAGACTGTAAATGGGATACTAAATCAAATTCTATTCAAGTTGCCAAAGGTTCTTACTCTTCTAGTAAAGTTATAAGTGTTGAGGCTGATTGGTCCTCTGCTGCATTTTTTTATCAATTTTTTGTTTGTTCAAAATTAAAAGAGCTAAGAATTAATGGCCTTCAAGCCAATTCAATACAAGGAGACTCAGCAACAGCAAGTTTCTTTTTAAGTTTAGGAGTTATTTCCAATTTTGACGATGAGGGGCTTATTCTTACCAAAGGAAATATAGATTTTAGTGTAAAATCTTTTGATTTGACCAAAGAACCTGACTTGATTCCAAGTTTCTCGATTGCAGCAAGTTATGTTTTAGGAGAGGTAAGGATAAGTGGTGTTCAAACCCTTAGAGTTAAAGAAAGTAATAGGGTAGAAGCCCTTCAACTTGAGCTTGCTAAAATTGGTATTGAGCTCATTGACTTAAATCAAAGTCAATTTGATTTAAAAAAGACGCAAGTTTCTCCTCATAAAGCTTTATTTAAAGTATATAACGACCATAGAATTGCAATGTGCTTTGCGGCTTGTGCTTCTTTTATAAATTCTGTTGAAATAAAAGACACTGATGTGGTTAGCAAGAGTTTTCCTAATTTTTGGTCTGAGCTTGAAAAGCTTTGTGAATTTACTTAGTCTATTCGAAGCGTTTTTTAATTTTCCTTCTTTTCGAACAGACCTTATTCTAATTCGAATCTGCACAATGGAAACGGATAAGAAAAAGATAAAAATTGCAATCCATAAAAAATATAGAGTAACGTAATTTATTGTACCATAGCCATCTGAGATAAAAAAGCTAAGAGCCGCGTTAAATAAGGATAGTATTATGTTTATCATATTTACTCGCCTTGAAACGGTTTGATATGAAATGAGATTTAATACACCATTAAATATAAGAACGGATCCTAAAAAGAAATCATTTCGAATAAAGAACTCGAAAGAGAACCCTATGAAAAGGATTGTGCTAAACAAGTAAATTCCTGCGAAAATCTTTTGTCTTTTATTCATTATTAAAATTTCAGTCTTAGCTGTGCTTTTACTTCACTTCTGGTTCTTCCATTTATTTCATCTTTTCCGCTACCTATAGTTTCTCTATCAGTAAAGTAAGTTTGAGAATATCTTAACCAAAAGTCAACTCCTCTAGCAATATGATATTTTGAAGTAATGTAAAACCTTGTTCCTCTGCCATTTAAAGCTGGCACTGAGAAAGCATATAATACATCATTCTCATAAGCATAGATTCTGCTATTGTAAGAGTCTGTATCGAAAATAGCATATCTTATTGAAAATGAGAGAGGAAAACTTAATTGTTTGTAATTAAAGTATTGGTAGATTAAAAAGCCATTTTCATCGCTATTTTCGCCTAACTGGTAGTTAGAAAGTTCTACTCTACTTTTTAATGTTATGGCTTTTGTGATTTTATATGCAAGGTGAAAACGGTAATTATTTAAGTTTTCGGTAACTAATTCGTTTAATCCTATCGTTTCTTCACTATTATTTCTTCCACGAGAACACAGTCTATATCTAAAGTATGCTTCAAGCTTTTTCGATGGTTTGTAGTTAATCTCTGCGAGATATCTTTTTCCGTTGGTTGGTGCGTCTGTTTGAAATCTTAACCAAGAGAAGCTAAATCGGTCTACAAAAGCAGACAAAGTGATTGATTTACTCGGTTTAGCATTTAGGCCAATAAAAGTTCCATTTTCATTTGTATTGGTAGAGTTTTCTCCAATAGCATTACTTTGGATTGGTTTAAAGTCTTTTTCAAAATTTCTATTCTGAATTGCTAGTGAAAGCTTTGGGTCGAGAACCACCAAAGCCCCATTTGTGTAAACGATTTCGCCATCAATACTTTTGGTTATTTCACCAAAAAAGTTGATATTCTTGTAAACATAGTTATAATCAAAGCCTATGTTAGAGTTATTATTATCTAATAAACTGAACTGATTGTAAACTCTAGTTTGAGGTTGAAAATCGGCATCGATAACATTATTAACTGCAGTAAGTCCTAGAAATAAATTAGTAGAAGCATATGCAAGATGAGCTCCTGTATAATTACGTAGGATTGCATTTTTATCTTCTAATTCTCCTTTTGTTCGGTGAAAACCATTTTCAGAAAAGGAGGTAACAATAGCTTCGTTACTTATCGTATCTATGGATGAAATGTTGGCATCAACCTCGGTTGAAGAGTGAAAAATTGTTAGGTCAAACTTTTTATAATTTAAAGTAACACCGCCACCTCTTAAAAATAAATCTTCCTGAACCGAGGTATAAGGTCTTAGTCCGGGTGCATTTCGCTTTAATGTAAAAATATTTGGTGTTCTTCCAAATGCTAAACCCGACCAAAATGTTAGACCTTGTCCAAATTGAGCTTGGAAATCACCTATTGCAATTTGCTTAATGGTTCCAAAATTTTGAATAAACAGATGAGCAGAGTAAAAGTCAAAACCATTAGGCTGGCTTCCTTGAAAAAATTCTTCCCCAGCGTCCTTTTCTGCTGTAAATCCAAAACTTACATTATTTGCATAATTGAAACGATATCTAGTAAATAGCTTATCAGGACTTCCTAAATACCTTGCATTCTCATTTCCTTCCAATTCCTCAGGCGTAATTGGACTAAATCCTTCTTGCTCTTCAAGTATTCTAGAATATCTTATAAATAGTGAAGATGAACCTTCTTTTAAAATATTACTCAAACTAATATTTGGCTGATCAACATTGTTACCCGCTTTAAGAAATGGTCTTATTATCCTTAAGAAATCGATATCAAAACCATCTATACTTTGTAATTCTTCGAAGCTAATTAGTTTGCCGTTTTTCTTAATATGTTGTTGTAGGTTAACAATTTGTAAATCGGTGAATAGTCCTAGGTCAATTAAGTCGATTCTAGAAGCCGAGTTTAGGTTGAGCGGTTTGTCGTAGTAATATTCTAATTGCTCAAATAAGCTGGTATAATCATTTGTTCCCCCTTCATTGGCATCAAGCAAAAAATCAACTCTCTGCTCAATGATTTTATTTTTTTCCTCCTCGTTTATTCCTTGACCGAAAACACAAATAGGTCCAAGAATTAAAAAGAATAATAGAAGCCTTTTAGTTTCTATTTTCATTTTTTTGTTGCTAATTTCTGAGGAATAAAAGAAATAGAAATTTGGGGTCTAAATCCTATCGTTGAATGAAAACTTGATGATAAATCAACAACGAAGTCCTTTTTACGGTAACCAAAACCAAAGCTACTTACTGAAGGTTCGGAATTATATCCAATGCGAACAAAGAAATTCTCTGCTGCTAAATATTCAAGACCAAACTTTGCATTTGCCTTATAGTCTATGTCTTTTTCAATTTCAGAAAGCAGCTGAACCTATTTAGAAAACTCATAGGATACACCAAGTTTCAATAAAGTCGGGAGTCTTTCATCATTAAATTCACTCAATTTAGTTCGGCTAGGATTTACAACAACTGCAGACACACGAACTTCGTCGGATAAATCAGCCATTAAGCCAATGTTTGCACTTAAACCTGAGCTAGATCCGTAATTTTCTGCGATACTAGTATTCAAAAAGTTTAATTGAACACCCATGCTAAATACATCACTTAATTTTTGGCCATATGAAAGACCTATTTTGTTTTCTTGATATAAAGAATATCCAAATTGGCCAACACTTAAACCAAAGGCACCCTTCTTAGTAGGGTAAGCAAAAACAAAAGACTTGTAAGACATTTCATTTAGTAAAAAATGATTTTCATATGAAATACCTCCTGCCCAATTCTCTACAAAACCTAAATCAGCAGGGTTGTTTTCCGCAGACCAAAAGTCACTAATTAATGAAGATGTTCCACCAAGAGCAGATGATCTCGCGCCTGTAGAATTGGTTTCTTTTCCTGCAAATACACTGAAAAAGAGTAGATTAAAAAACAAAAAAGAAAAAAATCGCATACTTTACTTTATATTCGAATGTTCCAATCTTTTTGCTTTACCATGTGAAAGAATTGTTATCTATCTCTAAACAAATTCATCAATTCATACATTATATTTGTGTTATGCGATTAGTATCAAAATTTATCATGTGGTTATCAGGCTGGAAAATCGTTGGTACGCCTCCAAAGGAAAAAAAGTTTATAATGATTGCAGCACCTCATACTAGTAATTGGGACTTTATTTATGCGCGAGCTGCTTTCTATATAATGGGAATCCGCTGTAGATATACCGTAAAGAGTGAACTTTTCTTTTTTCCTTTAGGATTGATTCTTAAGTCTATGGGAGGCCTGGCAATTAACAGAAAGGAAAAAGGAAATATGGTAGATAAGATGATTCATCTCTATGATAAATGGGATAGTCTCACAATTTTAATAACTCCTGAAGGAACTAGAAGTTATTCACCTGATTGGAAAAAGGGATTTTATCACATTGCTGTTGGGGCAAAAGTTCCAATTTCGTTAGGCTTTTTAAATTATGAGAAAAAGGAAGCAGGAATAGGTCCATTGATTTATCCTACAGGGGATTATGAAACTGATGTTGAAAAGATTAAAAGTTTTTATAGAACAATTCCTGGCAAATACCCTGAGCAAGGAGTAAGGTAGATTATTTTACTGCAAGTTTAAAACCAACTCCATGAACATTGATTATTTGAATATTAGGATCTTCTTTCAAGTATTTTCTAATTCTAGAAATAAATACATCCATGCTTCTGCCATTGAAATAGTCATCATTTCCCCAAATTAATTTCAAAGCGTTTTCACGATTCATAACTTGATTGATTTTCAAACACAATTGTTTTAAAACATCTGATTCTCTTTTTGTGAGCTTTTGAATCTCGCTGTTTAGTGTTAGATATTGATTAATATAATCAAACTCATATTTGCCAATTGTAAATTGATTTTGATCATCGTTTGCTTTAGAAACATGTCGATCTAAAATTTTCTCAAGTCTTACTTTGAGCTCAGCAAATTCAAAAGGTTTTGTAATGTAATCTTCGCCTAATTTTAATCCTCTAATCTTATCATCTAACATTGACTTGGCAGTAACAAATAGAAAAGGCAATTCAGGTCTTGTTTCAACAATTTCTTCTGCAATTTCAAAGCCACTCATTTTAGGAAGCATTACATCTAAAATTGCTATGTCATAACTATTATTTAAAATAAACTTTAATCCTTCTTGTCCTTCTTTTGCCCATTCTACATCATATCCAGCTAATTCTAAATTATCCTTAACGACAAAACCTAAGTTAGGGTCATCTTCAACTAAAATAATTTTTTTCGCTTTAATCATGTTTTTAAAGTGGGTAGGTAAACTCTAAATGTTGAGCCTGATTTTAATTGACTTTTTAATTGAATCTTTCCTTGATGTTGTCTTACAATTCTTCTTACATAATTTAATCCGATTCCAAAACCTTTTACATCATGCTTATTGCCAGTTGGAACTCGATAAAATTTTTCAAAAACATGCTTCTGTTCTTCCTTTGTCATTCCAATGCCATTGTCTCTTACTCTAATGTAAATTCCGTCTTTATGGTTTTCGGTAGATATTTCTATTATTGGATCTCTTTGAGAATACTTAATAGCATTATCAATTAAGTTAAAAAGTATGTTTGTTAAGTGTGTTTTATCTCCTTTAACAATTGGTTTTTTTGCTTTTAGGTCTGTATGGATTTTCCCTTCATTTGCATTTAAAATTAGTTCAAATCCTGTTACAGTTTTTTGTATGGCTTCATGCATATCTACCTCATCCTTACCCATTTCAACCTTCTTCTTATCTAAGGTTGCCATTTGCAATACTTTTTCAACTTGGTTTTTTAAACGTTCAGTTTCCTCTTTTATAATGGTTGCGTAATTACTAAGTCGCTCAGGGTCTTTAGTAATGTTGGGATTGGTTAAAACTTCTGATGAAAGCGAAATGGTTGAAATCGGAGTTTTCAATTCATGTGTCATATTATTTATGAAGTCTGTGCGAATCTCAGAAAGTTTTTTCTGTTTTAAAATAACCCAAATTGTGTAAGTAAAAAAAACAATTACCAATAATAAAAAAGCTGTAGATACTACCCAAATGTCTAATTCATTGAATAAATATTGTTCCTTACTAGGAAAATATACTCCGAAGTAATGAGATGCTTTATTCCAGTTTTGACCAGTTGAAGATTTAACAAGATTTTTTTCTTCGGAATTTAAGTCTACGTAGTTCCCAAAAACTATAGAATCATTAAAGCAATCATATAAAATATATTCAAAATCGTAGTCAAGATTTTTATCATTAAACTCCTTCTTTAGCATACTTTCTAAGACATAAGGATGCAAGGTGTCATTGGTAAATGCTAAATAATAGTTAGATGTTATTTGTTTAACAGGTTCATATAAAGCTGCACTGTCCTTATTTAATTTCTGAACTTCATGCACAACATTACTCAAGGCAACATGAACACGGTCGTTAAACTGTTTGTCTTTTATGTTGTAAGCTTTTTTTACCCAAAAAACTTGGAAACTAAAAACTCCAATTATTGTAAAAAGTGCTAGAAAAATTATTATTCGAATTGTTTTTCTATTCATTATGATGGCAATTTAATAACTAAAATAAGATTAACGAATATTTAACATTTTCTCTTTTACTTTGAATTATGAAGTTTCCTCAGTACAGAAAATATAAAAATGGATTAAGCTATTTTAAAATTATTAATACTAGTCAATTTACGGAATATAAAACCTTAGGTTCTAAATTAGACGAGTTTAATTTTGAAGCCAAAATCTTACCAGATCGCAACTACATAAGTGATATGCTCACAAATTATGAGACCCACTGGGATTTTATAGAAGAAGCTGAATTCGATAAAATCATAAAAGGATTTCAAAAAGAAAAATAGATTTGTATTTGCTTGAATAAGAGTTATTTTTGGGTTGAATTCTAAAAACAAAACAATGAAATTATTCAACCTGATTACAGGTGGTGCCATTGCTCTAAGTCTAGCAGCATGTGGCGGAAATGAAACCCCACAAAATGAACACAATGAAGCGATAGTTGAATCCCATGTAGATGACTTTAACTATACGGCAGATGAATTCGCCGATTTAAAGTTAATTCGCTACCAAGTGCCCGGTTTTGAAGAATTAGACGCTTCAAAAAAGGAATTACTGTATTATTTGTATGAAGCTGCAATAGCAGGTAGAGATATTATGTATAGTCAAAACTATCGTCATAACCTTCAAATTAGAAAAACGCTAGAAGCAATTTTAAATAATGAAGAAGCGCAAAATGGAAATGAGGAAGAGCTAGAGAAATTAATAGTTTACACTAAAAGAGTTTGGTTTTCTAACGGAATTCACCACCATTACAGTAATAAAAAGTTTGTACCAGAGTTCTCTAGAGCTTATTTCGAAAAAGCTATAGGAGAAATAGATGCAGAAAATCTTCCTTTAAAAGAAGGACAAAGTAAAGAGGACTTAATAGCAACTTTAGGAGAAGTAATCTTCAATCCCGAAATTGATGCAAAGAAGGTAAATAAAACTGATGGTGAAGATTTAGTTGCTACATCTGCAGTTAATTTTTATAGCCCAGATTTAACTCAAGCAGAAGTAGAAGAATACTATGCGAATCTTGATAAGGTAGAAGGAAATCAACCAGAATACGGTTTAAATACTCGTTTGGTAAAGAAAGATGGAAAGGTAGTTGCACAAACCATGAAAGTTGGTGGACTATATACCGAAGCTATTGAAAAGATTGTTTATTGGTTGGAGAAGGCTGTTCCATTAGCAGAAAACGCTCAACAAAAACAAACTTTTGAAAGTCTAATACACTATTACAAGAATGGTGATGTAGAAGCTTGGGACAAGTACAATTTGAATTGGATTAAAGATGTAGAGTCTAGAACTGATGTTGTAAATGGATTTATTGAAGTGTACAATGACCCATTGGGTAAAAAGGGATCGTACGAATCTGTGGTTTCATTTAAAGATATGGAGGCAACTAAAAGAATTGAAGCTGTTAGCAAAGAGGCGCAATGGTTTGAAGATAACTCTCCTTTAATGGAAGAGCACAAAAAGCCTAATGTAACGGGAATTATCGGAAAAGTAATTACCGTTGTTGTGGAAGCAGGAGATGCTTCTCCTTCTACACCAATTGGAATTAATCTACCAAATAATGGTTGGGTTCGTGAAGTTGGCTCCAAGTCGGTTAGCCTTGGAAACATTGTTCACGCATATGAAATGTCTTCTAAAGAGGGAAAAAGTTCTCTCACTGAATTTGCCTGGGATGAAGCTGAAATCGAGCGTTCTAAGAAGTACGGTGGAATAGCTGACTTATTGCATACCGATTTACATGAGGTGATTGGACATGCATCGGGTAGAATTAACAAAGGTGTTGGCACAACATCAGAAACCTTAAAGAGTTATGCTTCTACTTTAGAAGAGGGCAGAGCAGACCTTGTTGCCTTATACTATTTACACGATCAAAAGCTGGTTGATATGGGGTTAATTGAATCATTGGACGCGGGTAAAACTGCTTACGACGACTACATTAAAAACGGAATGATGTTACAATTAAAACGTTTAAAGCTAGGTGACGTTGTCGAAGAGGCTCATATGAGAAATAGACAAATGATTGCAAAGTGGGCATTTGAAACTGGTGCAAAGGACAGTGTAATTGTGAAGAAAATGAGGGATGGTAAAACCTATTTTGTTATTAATGACTACGAAAAGTTGAAAGAGATTTTTGGTATGCAGTTAAGAGAGTTGCAAAGAATAAAATCAGAAGGTGATTACGATGCAGGGAAGAAATTAGTTGAAACGTATGCTGTTCAAGTTGACCCTGAACTACATGCGGAAGTGTTAAAGCGATACGAAAGTTTAGGAATTGCAGCTTATGGTGGATTTATTAATCCAAAATTAGTTCCTGTTATGGAAGGCGATAAAGTAGTTGATGTAAAAGTTGAGTACCCTGAAGATTTTCAGGCTCAAATGATGTACTACGGTAGTAAATATTCTTTTCTTCCAGTGAAGTAAGAATACATTTAAAAAATTAAAAAGCCTGCTAACTATTATTAGCAGGCTTTTTAATTTTGTTTCTTTAGTCGTTTAATTCAATTTTTAATACCTCAATAGCTTTTCTGATAGGTATTGCAAAGCCAATTCCTTCAACTCCTTCTCCCATGGCTTTCGCTTGAACTATTCCAATAATTTCACCTTTGTCATTCAATAGCGGACCACCACTATTTCCCGGGCTTACAGCCATATCTATTTGTAAAAACACTTTATTATCAATCTTTCTTTTTCCACTTAATATACCTTTGGCAATACTTTGACCAAGTTCAAGGTCTGCAGGTGTTCCAATTGTTATTACATTCATTCCAAGATCTTCAGACCCTTGAGGGTTTAATGGTAAAGCCTGAAAACCTTCTCCTAAAATATCTAGCAATACTACATCATTTTTAAAATCTTTAGCCACAATTTTCGCATCTAACTTTAAACCAGGTGAAAATTTAACCTGAATTTTATTGACACCATCAACAACATGAAGTGCAGTTAGTAAAAGACCTGATTTACTGATAACAACTCTGCTTCCATGGCCACCATCAGTTATAATTGTAACGCAAGATTTGTTCGCATGCTTTACCATTTCACTAAATTGGCTAAATATTGGAATTTCAGGTTTTATAATTTTATACACTGTAATACTTGAATCTCCATTCATTTGAACTGAACTAATTTTATCATCATTCTTACTAACTAGTTCAATAAACTCAGTATTACGAAATAACTCCGCAATTCTCATTTCATATGCCGGAATTAAATTTGATACATTGTAATACATACCTTGACGAAATTTATATTTAGAATTGGTAATCTTAGTTAATACAACTTTGCCAATTGACTTATCATAAACTTGCCATTCCAGTTCCAGTTGGGTAGTTCCAACTGCATTTCCATATTGTAGGTATTTGTTATACCTTTCTCTTTCTACTAAACTTCTTTTCATTGATTTTAACTTGACTCCAACAACATATCTTGGAAGCCTTTTAAAGTTTTTATCAGGATCTGAGAACAAGGTTTTGTTTTCTGTGAATGGATTTTCTATTTCAGCTGCAAGAAGGTATTCGTAAAATTTCTTAGCAAACTTCTCTTCATCCGGCATAGAAATCTCTCTATATATAATTTCTTCACTTGCTCCCTTTAGCTTAACCTTTTTCCCAATAGGCGTATTATCCTGTAATTCATTTATGAATCTATCAAAAACAACCATCGCAGAGTTACTATCGAAATCGATTTGTGGAAGTTCAGGTTCAAGCGTTATATTTTGATATTTAGGAACTCTTTTTGGGCGCGACGTTAATGAGTCTTTGTAAACTTCAAATCCAGGTTTTTTAAACTCAATTACAATTTTATCATTCACCGCCTGATTCCAAAAGAATTTGGTTTTACATGGAGTATTACATTGGTAATTGCCATTTATAAAAACTGCAGCTGAATCAGGAGATGAGTTGTAAGTATAATAATATTAAGCATTAACACCAATTATGCTAAATAAGAATAGTGTTGAAAAAATAAACTTCATATTTTAATTTTGATATTCTGGCTTGTCGAATTGTTTTGTTTGAATAGTATGGCCGCAGTCAAAATGGCCTAAAGGACATTCTTTTTTTCCATGAAGTCCACATGGTCTGCACTTTAATTCATTATTAGTTTCTATTATTTTTGAATCTAATGATAAGGGACCAAAACCAAAAGATGGTTTGGTTGAACAATAAACTGCATTGCATGGAGCATTTAAGGCAGAGGCCATATGCATCGGTGCAGAATCGTTAACGTAATTCATTGCTGCACCCTTCATTAATGCAGCAGAGGCAAGGAATTCTAATTTACCTGATAAATTAATTACATTCTTTCGTTCTGTATGGTCTTTTATCTCTTCACATGCGATTTTATCACTAGGACCTCCAAGTAGGTAAATTATGAATCTATCGTCTAATGAAAGTATAAGCTCGACCCATTTTACCTGAGGAAATTCTTTGGTTTTCCAAACTGAAGTAGGAGCGATGCATATATAGGGTATGTCAATATATTTAGCAATACTAGCATAATCTACTTCTCTTGGATATAATTTTTGGGAGACGTATTTTTTATCCGTAATCTCTTGGATTAATGACAAGTTTCTATTCGTCTCATGTAGTCCTCTAATTTTATGTTCATAGGACTTCGTGAATAAAAATGAAAGTGGATTTTTTGTGAAACCAATTTTTAAATTTGCCCTAGAAAGCCCACAAATTAAACCTGAGGCAAAAAAACGCTGAACATTTATAACTGCGTCATATTCACTAGCTCTTACTTTTTTAATCGTTTTAATTAGATTTCTGGTTTTTCTTTTGTTTTTATTCCAGATTAATACCTTATTAATTTTAGGATGATTTGCTAATAATTTTTCATTACCCTTTCTAAGTAAAAAGTCAATTTTTGCTTCAGGATAAAATGCATGTAATTTTTCTATAATTGGCGTCGCAAGTATAACATCGCCTATAAAGGCAGTTTGTATGATAAGTATTTTATTCATTGCTTAAACTGCAACCTCAAATTCTCTTAAAACATTATTTAACGAAGTCTTTTTATCAGTGCTCTCTTTTCTTTTACCAATTATTAATGCACAAGGTACTTGATATTCACCAGATGGGAATTTCTTTGTGAAAGAACCTGGTATTACAACTGACCTAGATGGGACTTTGCCTTTATATTCAATTGGTTCATCTTCTGTAACATCTATTATTTTGGTTGACATGGTAAGTACAACATTTGCCCCTAATACTGCTTCTTTTTCTACATGTACACCTTCAACTACAATACACCTTGAACCAATAAAGCAATTATCTTCAATTATTACCGGTGATGCTTGAAGTGGTTCTAAAACACCTCCGATTCCCACTCCTCCGCTTAAATGTACATTTTTACCTATTTGAGCACAAGATCCAACGGTTGCCCAAGTGTCTACCATAGTGCCTTCGTCAACATAAGCTCCAATATTTACATAAGATGGCATCATGATTACTCCTCTAGAAACATAAGAACCATATCTTGCAATTGCATGAGGAACAACACGAACGCCTTTTTTGGCGTAGTTCGATTTTAAGGCCATTTTATCATGAAATTCAAATGGACCAACTTCAATCGTTTCCATTTGCCTAATTGGAAAATAAAGAACAACAGCTTTTTTAACCCATTCATTTACTTGCCAACCATTTTCTGTAGGTTCAGCGCAACGTAAATTTCCTTCATCAATCAAGGCTAGTATTTCTTCAATAGCTGATTTGTAAGTGTTATCTTTCAATAATTCACGATTTTCCCATGCTTCTTCTATCTTAACCTTTAAATTTTCCATGTCTTATTTTTTAGACTGTAAAAATAAGCGCTCTAGATTTAGAGTGCTCTGTTCCCAAGTATAATTTTCAGAAACATATTGATTCCCATTGTCTGCTATCATTTTATTAAGTGTAGGATCATTTAGTAGGTTCAATATTAATCTCTTGAAATCTTCTGGTTCTTGCCCAATTAAGATATTATCTAGATGAGTTGCTTTTAGTGCGTTGTTAGCAAGAGGCGAGGTTATGCAAGCAACATTCATAGACATTGCTTCTAGTAATTTATTCTGTAATCCTGTCCCAATTTGCATAGGAGCAATAAATACTTTCGCTTTTGCATAATAGGCTCTAATATCATCAACCCAGCCTGTTACAATTACTCTTTCTGACTTTAATTTTAACACTGATGAGCTAGGGTTTACACCGGCAATTACAAATTTTACCTCTGGTTTTTCTTGCCAAACAAGTGGTAGGACTTGATCTACTAGGTAGTGAACACCATCAACATTTGGAGGGTAAGACATATTCCCCGTAAAAAGAAGTTCAAATTCTTTTTTCGTTTCTTTCGCCTTAAAAAAATCTCGATCTACGCCATTTCGTATAATTTCAATTTTATCATTTTGAGCATGGATAATTAATTCACGGTCTTGTTCAGAAATGATAACCTTATTTTCAAAAGATTTAAATATTAAATGCTCGTATCTTTTTAATCGTGTCGATTCAATTTTTACAAATGGTTTAAGATAAAAAGGCGCTTTATTAATTCGTCTCTCCATACCTTGACTGAGGGCATCCATATAATCTAAAGTCTTACTAACTTCACTATCTTTAACATATTCAGTAACTCTAATCAGTTGACAAAATAAATGGTCAACCTTATGGCCTGTAAAAAAACTTTGGATGATAGGTTTCTTTCTTCTATTGTAAAAAAAAGATACTTGTAAAGGTAAATTACTAAATAATAAACTGTAGGCAAGATTGATAAGAGTCTCTATTTTCGAAAGATATATTACCTTAATTTCTTTGCAAAATGGCTCAAGTTTTTTTATTGCTTTTTCATCAACTCTACTTGTACTTAATGCACAAAGATAAATTTCATTTCTTTTAGATAACTCTCTAATCTGATGATAGGCCCTAAGTTTATCTCCCTTTTCTAGGGGATAAGGAAAGCGAGAAAGAAGAACACCTAACTTCATTCTTTTGAATTAGCTTTTGATTTTGTAAAAATTTTTTTGAAAAAATTTATGTAAGCGTCCCCACTGAATAAAGCAGAATCGCTAGTTGCCTTAAACGTAAAAAATAAGCCTATTGGAAGCAAAATCAAGGTAGCCATCCACATGCCACTTTCAACAGGAATTGCTCCCTCTAAGGCCATTTTTTCGCCGGTAATACTTAGCATATGAAAAGCTAAGAAAAAGATAACTGATATAACGATTGGCATACCTAATCCACCTTTTCTAATTATTGCTCCTAGAGGCGCCCCGATTAGAAATAGAACTAAACAGGCAAAAGATAAGGTTAGCTTTTTATGCCACTCAATCTTATGATTTCTAATGTATTTAGCCCTAGCTGCCTGGTCAGTTACAATGCTATTTACTCTTGATTTTGAATTACGACTTAGGTTAGCAGAGGTTATTATTACCTGTTCTTTTTGAAGAGGGGAGAGATTACTGTATAATTCCTTAAAGTCTATAGGCTCTGTAATTATCTTTTCCCGAGCTTCTTTATTTGCTTTTCCCGAAAATAAAAAGTAGCTTTTTTTTAAACTAGCTTGGCGATTTGCTAAATTTTCCTGTTTGAATATACTCAGAGTATCAATGGCATCGCTTAATTGAGAAATGTTGAGCATTTTATATCCTTTCTTAAATAACTCTTCTTCTGTTCTTTTTAAATCAAATTCAGACAAATCAATCCGTATTAAGTCTTCAGAAAACTCTGTTCTAGAAAGAGGGTATTTTCTGTCATTATTATCACTTGCCTCATCGTAGTTAATCCCATTGTAAAGTGTTAGTTCAATGAACCGTTTATCAGGAGTAAAAATCATGGTCCCTTCTTCAGCAGTTATTACTGTTTTATTGCCTTTCCCATTACTGTGGTCATATATTAAAACATCATATAATCTTTCAATTCCATCCACTACCTTTTTGTCTCTAACACGAATTGATAAGTCATCTAAATCAGAAGAAAAAATTCCTGGTTTAATATCCATGGTTGGCTTCTGTTCTTTTACATCGTATAAAAGAGATTTACTTTTTAGATTCGCAACAGGTAGCCAATAATTTGAGAATAGAAATGCCACAATACTAAGCAGGCAAGCAACAATAAATAAAGGTCTTAATACTCGTTTAAGCGAAACCCCAGCAGATTTGAATGCAACTAGCTCATAGTGTTCGCCAAGATTTCCAAAAGTCATTAAAGAGGACAATAGAATTGCTAAAGGTAGGGCCATAGGAACCAGAGAGGCAGCAACATAGAGCAACAGCTTTCCAATTACAGCCCATTCTAAGCCTTTACCTACCATATCATCAATGTGTTTCCATACAAACTGCATTAGCAGTATAAATACAGAAATAAAAAAGGTTGCCACAAAAGGAGAGGCAAACGATTTAAGAATGAATTTTGATGAAGTTTTCAAGAAAAATTTCTGCTAATTAGTTAATCTACTTGCAGAACGTAATGATTAGGAACCTATTGCGTGAAGCAGCGTGTTTACTTGGCTATCCCATAACATTTGAGACTCTTCAACTTCGTCTTCTTCAGCAAAGTCAGTTACAATAAGAGATACATCATTAGTTAAATCGTCAGTTTCAATTTTAAATTCGAAGTATGCATTTGGATCTTCGTCTTCTTCCCATTTAAACCTGATGTGCTTGTCAGCTTTTTTACTTACTAAATCAGCAATCTCTTCACTACCTTCCCAAATAAAAATAAATTTTTTTCCTCTTGAGTTTACATTATCTGCAAACCATTCAGATAAACCTGATGGTGTAGAAAGAAATTTATAAAGCATTTTTGGTGATGCTTTAACAACAAATTCCAATTTGTATTCTACCTTTTCAGCCATTTTTTTGTTCTTAATATTAGGATGCAATATATGAAAATTATCCTATAGAATGCCAATCAAGATGTTTCAATACTGGTCAAAATAGGATTCGCTTCTATGAGATTAGGTATACATCTTATTTTAATTATAGAAGGTCTTTTAGAACTGTGAAAGCTTCACATTTCTGTGAAGCTAGTAGCGTGTGTCCGACTTTTGGCGGAAAGAGCGGACTCGAACCGATGTCCGCTAGCTAGCGGATATGAATCCAAGTCACTTTTCATTAATTAAATTCCAAACGAAATTTCGTCCTTTAGCAGTTTTTAGTTGTTTTTCTCTAATGATGGCCTCCTTCTTTGTATTATATTCTTCGGAGTAAATTAAGGTCCATGGACGATACTTTACGGTATAGCCTTTTGTGGCAAATTTATTATGAGAAAGCAAACGTTGGCTTATGTTTGATGAATATCCTATATATATTTTATTGAATGATTCACTGTAAAGGACATATACAGTATATATATTCATTATTTAATAAAAAAAGCTTCACATTTCTGTGAAGCTTTCGTAGATAACTCTATTGAAATATCGAACATATGTCTAACTCCGAGAGACTTAATTGACACTCATCATATAATGACTCTTATTATGAAAAATTGAACTAATATGATTTTGATTTACATCCATTAGCGTTACCTTTATTCCTTATCTCAATCCATTAATATCATATCTGGATACGAAATTCCAAACTAATTCAGATGTACTCTGATCTTGGAAAGTGGTGCTAAACCAAACATGTTCTCCTCCTATAAATTTATAATGCTCAACGGAAACTGAGTTATCTCCTTGATCATAAACATAATGTTCAATAGTGTTGTCACTTGTTATAGTAGGAGTTAAAACTGTATTATTGAAGTTAATCCAATGGTCTAGTGTACTTTGTACAGAATTCCAATCAGTGCTACCATTATAGGAAACAACACCATCAGAGGTTCCATGAAGATGTACTACTGGCATAGGATGATTGGTAGATCCTATACAGTTTAACATTGTTCCGGAAACAGATGCCACCGCAGCAATTAAATCACTTTTATAATTCGCAAGCCCGTATGCCATCATGCCCCCGTTTGAGTATCCCACAGCATAAATTCTTTCTGTATCTACATTATACTGAGACGAAATCTCACTAATCATAGATTCAACAAATCCTACGTCATCAGCAATACTTTTATTGTCTCCGCCTATTGGGCAAGGATTCCAATGGGAAGAGCCATCTAAGCAACTACCTTGGGGATAGACTAAAATAAAAGTGTCAACTTCTGCCAATGACCGCATATCTGCTTCTTGCATATAATCACTTGCACTACCACCAAACCCATGAAAATTAAGCATTAGTGGAACAGAAGATGTTCCATCATATGAATCAGGTATGTATAAAACATATTCTCTATTAACACCATCGTGAACTATGGACTGTACATTATTATTAAAGGAACATTCCTCTGGATTTTTATTATCATCTTTTTCACAGCTACTAAAAATCGTTAGTAAGAAAATAAATAGTAAAATTGATTTTTTCATCGGATTCTTTTTTTTTAAACGACGGCTTCTTTTTATTATTGTGCATGAATAAAAAAACGGTTACACTATATAAAAGTATAACCGTTTTATTGTTTTAGTAGCGAAGAGCGGACTCGAACCGCCGACCTCTGGGTTATGAATCCAGTGCTCTAACCAGCTGAGCTACCTCGCCATAACTAAGATGTGATTTCACTTCAATTCTCTTCCTCCTAAGCGGAGTGGAGGAGGAAGCTACCTCACCATTTTCGGGGTGCAAATATAATATTTTGCCTTACAATGATAACAAAAAGACAAAAAAAAGTCCCGAATAAATCGGGACTTCATTTCAATCAGTTTTAAATAAATTTATTTTACAGCTTTTACTATTGCAGCAAAGGTAGCAGAATCATTCATTGCTAAATCAGCAAGAACTTTTCTGTTTAATTCAATTCCTTTTTTAGCAACTAATCCCATGAATTCAGAATAAGACATTCCATGCTCTCTAGCACCTGCATTAATTCTTTGAATCCAAAGAGCTCTAAAGTTTCTCTTTTTTAATTTTCTTCCTGTGTATGCATAAACACCTGCTTTTTCAACAGCATTTTTTGCAACAGTGTGTACATTTTTTCTTCTTCCGAAGTAACCTTTTGCCTGTTTTAGGACTTTATCTCTTTTAGCTTTTGCAGCTACAGCGTTTACTGATCTTGGCATTTCTTTTTCGTTTTTTGGATTGTCGCGGTTCTATGAACACTTTGTTTTGGCGATTATCCGGGTTTTACTAGTTAAATTTTGAATTTACGATAACCTGGGGTTGATCTATTTCATGCAAAGTTGCAACTTGATATTTGACTCATCAGCTTTGTGAACTAATGTAGCGTGTGTCAAGTTTCTCTTTCTTTTCGTCTCTTTTTTAGTCAAAATGTGACTTTTAAAAGCGTGCTTTCTTTTGATCTTACCAGACCCAGTGATTTTGAATCTTTTCTTCGCACTGGATGTAGTTTTCATTTTTGGCATGATGCGTATTGTTTATATAATTAAAAAACTGATTGTTTACTTTTTCTTTTTTGGAGCTAACATCATTATCATTCTCTTTCCTTCCATTTTAGGCATTGACTCTACAGAGGCAATATCTTCTAATGATTGTGCAAGTTTTAATAATAGTATGTGTCCTTTTTCTTTAAATAGGATAGATCTTCCTTTGAAGAATACATAAGATTTCACTTTTGCTCCTTCTTCGGTAAATTTAATAGCATGTTTTAATTTAAAATTAAAATCATGATCATCGGTGTTGGGTCCAAATCTTATTTCTTTTACAACTACTTTCTGAGCTTTAGACTTAATCTCCTTTTGTTTTTTCTTTTGTTCGTATAAAAACTTTTTGTAGTCAATGATTTTACAAACGGGTGGTTCAGCTTTAGGTGAAATCTCCACTAAATCTAAACCTTGATCTTCAGCCAACTGCAATGCCTTAGAAATTGGATAAACGCCTTGAACGTCTGTGCCAACTACTCTTACTTCGCGTGCTGTAATGTTACTATTGATTTTGTGAAGCTCCTCTTTCTTAAAAGGTCGTCTCGGTCGTTGAATTCTAGCTATTTTTAGGTCCTCCTATTAATTTTGTTTCAAAATATTCTTTACTTCGTTGTTCAAAAAAGTTGCAAATTCTGAAGTTTTCATTGTTCCAATGTCACCTTCACCATGTCTTCTTACTGAAACCATGTCATTTTCTATCTCTTTCTCACCTATGACTAACATATATGGAACCTTAGATACTTCTGCATCTCGTATCTTTCTTCCCACTTTTTCGTTACGGTCATCAACGAATCCGCGAATATCGGAATTATTTAACAGTTTTAAAACATCTTTACACTTTTCATTATACTTCTCACTTAGAGGAAGTATTGCAATCTGATCTGGTGTTAACCAAAGCGGGAAGTTACCTCCGCAATGTTCAATTAAAACTGCCACAAATCTTTCTAGAGATCCAAACGGTGCTCTATGAATCATAACCGGTCTATGCCTTTGGTCGTCGCTTCCAATATATTCTAATTCGAATCTTTCTGGTAAATTATAATCTACTTGAATGGTACCTAATTGCCATTTTCTGCCCAAAGCATCTTTAACCATAAAGTCTAGTTTAGGTCCATAAAAGGCCGCTTCACCATACTCTATAACAGTATTTAATCCCTTTTCTTTAGATGCATTGATTATTGCTGCTTCTGCCTTTTCCCAGTTTTCATCCGATCCAATGTATTTTGCTTTATCTTCTTTATCTCTTAAAGAGATTTGAGCAGTATATTCTTTAAAGTCTAATGCTCTGAAAACATATAAAACAAGGTCTATTACTTTTTTAAATTCTTCTTCAACTTGACTTGGCATACAGAATAAATGTGCATCATCCTGAGTAAATCCTCTAACCCTTGTTAAGCCATGTAACTCGCCACTTTGCTCATAACGGTACACAGTGCCAAACTCAGCAAACCTGACAGGCAGATCTTTATATGATTTAGGTGAAGACTTATATATTTCGCAATGATGAGGGCAATTCATAGGCTTTAGCATGAATTCCTCGTTTTCATTTGGTGTGCCTATTGGCTGAAAAGAGTCTTCTCCGTATTTTTCATAATGTCCTGACGTTACATAAAGCTCTTTACTTCCGATATGAGGAGTTATTACAGGAAGATATCCGGCTTTTAGTTGAGCTTCTTTCATGAAGTTTTCCAGCCTTTCTCTCAGTTGAGTGCCTTTAGGAAGCCACAATGGTAAACCTTGACCAACTCGCAGACTAAAAGTAAAAAGTTCCAACTCTTTTCCTAGTTTTCTATGATCCCTCTTCTTTGCTTCTTCAAGTAATTCTAGATACTCGGTTAACTCTTTTTGCTTAGGGAATGTAATACCATAGATTCTAGTTAACTGTTTGTTCTTCTCATCACCTCTCCAATAAGCCCCGGCTACATTTAAAAGTTTAGCAGCTTTTATAAAACCAGTATTAGGAATATGTGGCCCACGACATAAATCTGTAAAATTACCTTGTGTGTAAAAGGTAATCTCTCCATCTTCTAAACCTTCAAGCAAGTCCAATTTATACTCATCTCCTTTCTCTTCGTAAATTTTAACTGCCTCTGACTTTGAAACCTCTTTTCGAATATATTCATTTTTTTGTCGAGCAAGTTCAAGCATTTTTTTCTCGATTGCCGGTAAGTCTTCTGACGAGATAACTCGGTCACCTGCATCAACATCATAATAAAAACCATCATCTATCGGGGGCCCTATACCTAATTTAATTCCCGGATAAATATCTTCAAGTGCTTCAGCTAAAAGATGTGCAGATGAATGCCACATGGTGTTTTTCCCTTCATCATCATTCCAAGTGAGTAATTGTAGTTCAGAATCTTCATTAATTGGTTTAAATGCGTCTTGAACAGCTCCATTTACTTTGGCAGAAAGTACATTTCTTGCAAGTCCTTCACTAATACTCTTAGCAATATCTAAAGCAGTTACTCCTGCTTCATATTCTCTTTTTGAACCATCCGGAAGAGAGATTTGTATCATGGTAATAATTTTGTGCAAAGATACTTGCTTGTTTTAAAATAGACATAAAAAAAAGGGCAGCTTTTGCTGCCCTTTTTTTTATTTTAATGGAGAGATTAATTATCCATTAACAATTTTTGTTCTAAGGGCAGTTATATGTTCTTTTAATTGACCTAATTCTGTATCGGTTAATTTAAGATGCTCCATATCAACTTCATTGATATCTAATGACTTGATGCTTTCAAAACTATTAAACTCTTCATCTAATTTAGTTAAATCTTCAATCAACCAATCTAATTCAAAAGTTTCGTCTTTTTGATATTTTAATCCTTTGATTATATTTTCTACAACTGACATTTGCTCTACTAATCTAGCAGAAATGTGTGTACTAGAGGTTGTTGCATTTGCTCCAATGTACATACCTTCAACCCAAGCACCTGCGAAGAAAACTGCTTCTTTGGACTCTTCAGAATTTTCAGACAAGTACTCGTCTGTTCGTCATTTAACAGTTGTTAAGATTCTTAATATAGTGTCTTGATTTCCAACATTTTTCTCAAAACGCTCTAATAAACCACTACCGCCAAAAACGCTTGGCATTCCTATAGATTCAGATAAAGTCTTTACAGAGTTTAAATAATCAATAGATAATTGCTGTTGGTCATTTAATACAGAGTATGCTAAATCTGCAGAATAAACTCCGAAGTTTAAAAATTTGGAAGTTTTTGTATTGTACTTGTCAATATTAGAAGCCGGGTTTACTAATTCATTTTCGAATTCAAGACCTGCTTGACTAAACATAGCTGCAACCTGAATCGGCGAGGGCAACATAAAAGAGTAATCTTCATCTTCATCCATTGTTTCAGTTTCAACAACTTCTTCAACAATAGTATCTGTTTCTTTTTCTTCTTGATTTGGTGCTTCTGCACAAGAAAAGAAAGCTGAACTAAAAATTACAGCAACAACTAAAGAAAGGTATATATTTTTATTTTTCATTTTACTTAGTATTCTAGTTAAAGTTTTATTCTGCTGAATCAGATTTAATAAATGTTAATTGATATCCTAATACAAAAACTAGGCAACCTTGAGCATCTTTTTCTTTAGAGGCAGGGATTACATAGTTAACATACATCTTTTTTGATTTCTTAGGTTCAAATGAAATTATTTCTCCATCTTTTCCTTCAGAAGTAAATAATGCTGTTCTACCATCATGCGATTTATCTTTAGCATAAATCTCAACTACAACATCTTTTGGAAGAGCCTTTTTGTTAAATACCATTTTGTATTTCTCACCTTTAATTAAATAGAGGAACTTCTATCTCTTTTCTTTGAGATCTATAGTCATAAGTGATTGTACTAACTTTTGATGAAGAGTAGTAGTAAGGGTCTAAATTTGATATCCCTTCTTTCTTTAACTCTTTGGTGTTGCATTCAGTTCCATCTGAAGTTGTAAAACCGAAAGTAATCGCAGAAATGGCAATTAGGGCTGTTTAGATAATTCTTTTTTTCATTTTGCTTTATGATTTAGGCGCTAATTTAATAAATTGTTTTTTGTAAGTAGGTTTTATTAATGCAATGATTTATTTGATTTTAGCTTTTTGCATTTGGTTTTTCTTTTTTGATTTTGATTCTTTAAATAAATCAAACTTGGTTGGGATAACTCTTGTTGGCCAATAGTTATTCCCTCTATCAATATCAGCGGTTTCAAGATTTGGGTCAAGATTTATATTCACCAACTCCTTATCGAAAAAGAAAACCTTACTTACTTCTTTAGCATTAAGCTTCCATATTTCTGCAGGTATGTATTGTTTTTCTTTTGAGCCATCTTTAAATGTAAATTCTAAAATAATTGGCATGTACAAACCACCAATAGATTCAAATTGGATCTCATATATGTTCTTTTTAAGGTTTAGAAGCTTTTTATCTTCAGGCTCTAGTTTCTCTAAATAGGATTTATAATTTTTTTCGTTTAACGGAGTAACCTTATACGGATCGTAACTGTTGTAAAAGTCCTTGGTTTTTGGATCTTTACTAACGACTGTTTCAGAAGCCGATGACTCATAGTTTAAATCTCCTTGAAAATCTTCCATTTTTTCATCTTGAGTTCTATCTTTTGCTTTTTCTATTTTTGGATTTTTTGTATCAATTTGCATATATTTGACATCTTTAATGGCAAGGTCAACATGGTCGGTGCTAAAGAACCAACCTCTCCAAAACCAATCTAAGTCTACGGCCGAAGCATCTTCCATTAATCTAAAAAAATCTGCAGGTGTTGGGTGTTTAAACATCCAAGTCTGCGCATACTGCTTAAAAGCAAAGTCGAATAATTCTCTGCCCATTATTGATTCTCTTAAAATATTTAAAGCAGTTGCAGGTTTGCCATATGCATTGTTACCAAACTGAAATATTGACTCAGAATTTGTCATAATAGGAGAGATATGACTTTTATCTCCTTTCATGTAATCTACAATTTTATATGCAGGACCCCTTCTGGATGGATAGTTAATATCCCATTCCATTTCAGCCATGTACTGGGTAAAGGTATTTAATCCTTCATCCATCCAAGTCCATTGTCTTTCGTCGGAATTTACAATCATCGGGAAAAAGTTATGTCCAACTTCATGAATTATAACTGAAATAACCCCGTACTTTAGTTTTTCAGTGTAAGTTCCATCTTCTTCAGGTCTTCCATAGTTAAAACAAATCATAGGATACTCCATCCCTATGCTTGCTGCATTAACTGAAATAGCAACCGGGTATGGATAATCAAAGGTATGTTTAGAGTAACTTCTTACTGTATGGGCAACTGCTTTTGTAGAGTATTCTTCCCACAAAGGATTTCCTTCTTTAGGATAATATGACATAGCCATAACGGTTCTTTCACCAAGCTTAACTCCAACCGCATCCCAAATAAATTTTCTTGAAGAAGCAAAGCCAAAATCTCTCACATTTTCAGCTTTAAAAATCCAGGTCTTTTTTTCCGAGCTTCTGCCTTTTTCAATCTTTTTAGCTTCATTCTCGGTGGTAATCATTACAGGTTGATTAGCAACTTTTGCTTCTTCAAGTCTTTCTTTTTGCTTATTTGAAAGCACTTCATCTAGGTTTTGTAATACTCCTGTAGAGCCAACAGTATGATCTGCAGGAACGGTAATGCTAACTTCATAATCTCCAAATGGAAGGGTAAATTCTCCTCTCCCTAAAAATTGTTTGTTTTGCCATCCTTCTACATCATTGTAAACAGCCATTCTTGGAAAAAACTGAGCAATCGTATATAGGTAATTATCTTCTTCTTCAAAATATTCGTAACCTGATCTTCCACCAATTTCCATTCTATTATTGATGTTGTACCACCATTTTATTTGGAAAGAAAATTTTTCTCCTGTTTTTAACGGCTTTTCTAAATCAATGCGCATCATCGTTTTATTAATTGTATATGGTAATTCACTTCCATCCATACCTTTTACAAAATCTAATTTAAAACCACCATCAAAATCATTAAGTATTTTCTTGAATCCTTTAAATGATATGCTATCTCCTAGGCTAGAAGTCTTTACTTTTTTAGTATCTGAATCTTTCGCGCGCATATTCTGGTCCAATTGAATCCATAAATAGGGAAGAGGATCTGGAGAATTATTCGTGTAACTGATTGTTTCTTCGCCATAAATTTTTTGATTTTTATCATCTAATTCAATTTCCATTTTATAATCAGCTTGTTGCTGATAATATTCATGACCGGGAGTTCCTGCTGCAGTTCTGTATACATTTGGAGTTGGTAGCTCTTGCTTTAGCTGTCTGAATTTATTCGTGTTATTGTTTTCTTGGCCAAATACTACAAGGCTAAAAGAGAATATTAGAATACTTAATACGTTTTTAATCATTTTCGAGAAATTGTTAATTATTTATTTTGAAGGTATGTTCTTTTAAATCTTTATGGAGGGTTGTACTTTTAATTCCGGTTTCTGTTTCAAAATTTATAAGGTTGGTTTGGTCTTTAAATACATCAAAAAGAAGCGTGTTTCTTATCATTATTTCATTCTTCAATTTTACTTTAGGGACTTCAATATATATCCATATGTAATCCCGATTAGCTTCTTTTCCTAGAAATTCATAGTCATATTCTTTGCTTCCTGATTTTAAGTAGAAATTGAAACGAAGATATTGTTCAACTAGGTTGTCTTTATCTTCAATTTCTTTTTCAGTGCCCAATTGCAACGAATTTCCATATTTTTCCTCAAGTACTTTATCAAAATCATCCACAAATAATTTAATGATTATTTCATAAGATTTGCTTGAAGAGTTGTAGCTAATGTCAGTTATGCTTGTATAAAATTTATGAGCAGAAACTCCACTCCATAGACTAATAAAAAAACAAAACGATACGAATTTTGACATCCTGCAATATTATAGAAAATTATAAACAAGCTTTTGAATACTTTGTTTAATGGTGTGTTGAATGTTGTGGGATTACTTAAACAAAAAGCCCCACTTTCTTTTATTAATTTCGTTGCCCTATTGAAAAAACTATGAAGTATATTTTATCGTTATTAACAGTTAGTCTTTATTCATTTATTTCGTTTGCTCAATATGGTTATTGGCAGCAAGAGGTTGCTTACAATATGGATATTGAGATGAATGTAGAAACTAATCAATTTAAAGGAACTCAGAAGTTAACGTACACTAATAACAGTCCTGACACATTAAACCAAGTGTTTTATCATCTCTATTTCAACGCTTTTCAGCCAGGAAGTATGATGGATGTAAGATCAAGAAGTCTTCCTGACCCTGACCCAAGAGTGGGTAGGAGAATTCAGAAACTTTCAGAAGATGAGATTGGATACCAAAAGATTAATTCTTTAAAACAAGATGGAAAGAAGGCTGATTATAAAGTAGAAGGAACTATTCTTGAGGTAACATTACCAAAACCAATACTTCCCGGTAAGTCTGTTGTTTTTGAGATGGATTTTGAAGCTCAGGTTCCTTTGCAAATCAGAAGGTCGGGAAGAGACAATAAAGAAGGAATAAGATACTCTATGACGCAATGGTATCCCAAAATGGTTGAATACGATTACCAAGGATGGCATGCAAACCCTTATATAGGGAGAGAGTTCCATGGTGTTTGGGGCAGTTTTGATGTTTCAATTACCATTGACTCTGATTATATTCTAGGAGCAACAGGTTATTTAGAAAATTCGAATAAAATTGGTTTCGGTTATGAAAGTGAGCCTGTAAATATAGAACGAAAGGCAAAACAAACTTGGCAATTTAAAGCTCCGATGGTTCATGACTTTGCTTGGGTAGCTGATCCTGACTTTACGCATACTAAAGCAGAATTAGATAATGGCACAGTTTTACACTTTTTATTTCAAAAAGACTCCAATACTGTATATTGGGACAGTTTACCTCCTTATGCTGTAAAGATTTTTAATGAAATGAATAAAACATTTGGTGAGTATCCATACAAGCAATACACAGTTGCACAAGGAGGCGATGGTGGTATGGAATACCCTATGATGACTTTAATAAGAGGACATAGAAGCAAGGGAAGTTTAATTGGAGTTACCGCTCATGAAGCAATTCATTCTTGGTATCAACACTTATTAGCTACAGATGAAGCTCAGTATTCTTGGATGGATGAAGGTTTTACCTCTTATGCTGAAGATGTAATCTTACAAGAAATACTCCCAAAGTTTAAACCGTTTTACCGTAGTTATGGGTCTTACTATAGATTAGTTAGTTCAGGGAAACAAGAGCCTTTAACAACTCATGCAGATCACTACCAAACAAACAGAGCATACGGTACTGCCTCTTACTCAATGGGGCTAATATTTTGCCATCAACTAAGTTATGTAGTTGGCGAGGAAGTTTTTTTAAAAGGAATGAAAAGATATTTTAATTCTTGGAAATATAAGCACCCAACACCCAACGATTTTATCAGAATAATTGAGAAAGAGTCAGGTTTAGAATTAGATTGGTATTTGGAACAATGGATAGAAACAACTAATACTATTGACTATGGAATAAAATGGTTAGAGAAAAAAAATAGCAAAACAATAGTTACCTTAGAGCGAATTGGCGAAATGCCAATGCCTTTAGATATTTGGGTTAAGTATGAAAGTGGTAAAGAAGAATGGATAAACATTCCACTTAGGATTATGAGAGGAAATAAATCTTCTGAGATGACTCAGGAAAATTTTACAATTGCTGCTGATTGGCCATGGACTTTTACTGAATATGATTTAGAATTGGATGGCAAAGTTGTTGCTATTGAGATAGACCCAAGTAATAGAATGGCAGATATCGATAGAAAAAATAACGTTTTACCGACAGATAAGTCAAAAACCTTTATTACCAAATAAACTATAAATTCTTCTAGGTATATTTGGGGTTTAATTTGAAGTTTCTATGTTCAAAACAAAAAAGTTTACTATTCTTTTATTATTGATATCTGTAATTGCAGTTTCTTGCGAGAAAGATGATGATAATTCTCTTCCAATAACTCCTGTTGACCAAGGTAGTATTTTTCCTAACAAACTGAGGATTACTATAATTCAAAAAAATGATACTACTAAAAGGGAAACTTATACTTTTTATGATGCCGATGGCATCGGAGGTAATCCTCCTCAGATTTTGGATACAGTAATTTTTCCTATTGGAGTAAATGCTAGTCAGGCCACTTATAATGCCGAATTAGAGTTTTTTAAAGATAATCAGAGTCTTAATCAATCAATTAGAAATTCTGGAACAAAATATGTAGTTTGTTACCGAGAATTTGATTTTTTTGATTTAGCCTTAAATGGAAGAGATAAAGATGTAAATGGAGACAATTTAGGACTTAACTCAGAGTGGATCTCAAAAAGAAGAACAGCAACCGGAACTATAAAAATTTCAATGAATTATAACCAACAAACAAAAGATGGAACCTGTGACGCAGGTAGCCGCGTCTTTGAAGGTTATGTTCCATTTTTATTAGATTAAAATTATTAGTGCGATGAAAAAAAGTGGTTTAATTTCTTTAATTACAGCATGTTTATTTTTAGGTAGTATAGCCCTGTTTAGTGCATGCAGTGGAAGTAAAAAAGGACAGACTAGAGTTCATTCTGGTTCTGGGATGGGAAACAAAGGTCATAAGAATAAACACGTTTGGGGAAAGTAGTATAAATTACTTCTGTATTACCAATTTGTCTGTTGAAATAATATTTCCGGAAGAAGAGTCTATAACTTTTATTAAATAAATTCCTGTGGCTTGTCCATTAGGAATAAGTAATCTGTTATTTCCTTCAAATATTAATTTTCCGGTCAAATCAAACAATTCAACTCTGACTTTAAGATTAGTCTCTACATTTAGAATATTCCCTGATTTTATTGGGTTTGGATATACCGATAGCTCAAATCTTGAATCTATTTCGTTAATATTAGTACCTAACTTCTGAACACAAAAAGAATTAGCTTTAAAACCTGTGGTAAAGTTATTTTCGAATACTAAAGTGTCTCCATTTTGGTCTGTTATCAATGCATATCCATTTCCCCAAAAACCTGTAAATCCATCGTTTTGAGAGTCGAATAAGTTGAAGTTAAAGCAACTATCGTAAAGGCAGACATTGTAATTATGTATTGTCCCTCCGCTTACTTGAGCGTATGGCCCTCCAAAATCTAAAACGGTACCACTGTTTAATTGTTCAAAGTTCCAAGTGATTTCATTTCCGTAATCGTCCGTCTTTAATTGTAGATTAACAAATAATGGATTAATATTAACTCTGGTACTTTTAATAACCGAGTTATTAGCAATATTTTGATCGCTTATTCCATTCGGATTAACGATTGAATAATTAATGGAGTTTAAACCATTACCTAAAACAATTGCAGGTAAAGTTATTTTGGTTATTTGATTTCTTGTTAGATTTCCTGTCCAGTTAAATGAACCCAATGTAAATCCGTTTGAGGAATAGTTAACTGTGAAACTACTAACGCTATTATTACCCAAATTCTTAACAATTATAGAGGGTGTAATTGAACTATCCTGACACAAGTATTCTTCTTGGTCAGTAATCGCATTGATGCTTATATCTGTATTAAATAAACTTGCCTTTGAGTCTAATCCAGGAACTTGTGTTGTGCCTGTATTATCAGGATCTAACCATGGTTTGAGCTGATTAGAATTTCCAGATATTGCATTCCAAGAAACTGAAAACTTTCCATAATAATCTTCAGCATTATTACCACAGGCAGCGTTACCACCGTGTAACTGACCTATTATTTGTTGAAATTCGTTAAATAACGGAGAGCCTGAAGAACCGCCTTCTGTTGTTCCTAAATCCCAATCTTGCACAGTCCAATGGGTTGAACCATTTGTTGTATAATAACCACTAGTTAAGGGTGGGTCGTTGTCTACTGAAATTTTCATTACGTCTCCATCTGGGTGATGAATTCCTGTTGATACACTTGAAGGAGTATTTGATTTATCCCAACCTGCATAATAAACTTCATAACTAGCAGGAGGAGTATTTAATAACTCAAATAAATGAAAATCTGAATTTGCATTAGTAGCTCTGCTATTTGCTCCACTCATGCTTTTTGATAAACTTCCATCTGAATTTGGAGCGCAATTAGGACTTTCATAATTGAAAATAAAAATGGAGTTTGTTTGAAGACCGCAATGGTTAGCAGTAAGAATATAAGGTGTAGAGTCTTGACGAACATTATTAATCAAAGCGCCTGAACACCATCTTGTATTATTAGAACGAAGAATCATAACAATTGATCGTTTTACATCTTGCCAGTTATTTCCTGCAGTACAATTTACATTGATGTTGCAACTTCCTGAAGTCCCAAACGCTTTTGCAGCCTTATCGTGTATGCTTTTGTATCCATAAACCACTCCTGAGATATTTAAATCAATTTGATCTTTTTCATTTGCCGGAATTATTAATTCCAATGTAATTGATTCTCCTTTTATTGGTCGAATTGCAAACTCACCAGATTCATTATTATTTGCAGCTGTAATAGCTCCCAAAACATCTGTTTTTGCTTCGTTGTAAATAAATAATTTGGCATTATTACTAAGTTTGAACTTATTAAAGTTTAAGTTAATAGATTTGGCACCTTTGCTAGCAATTTTTAAAAACCAAGTTTCACTTCCATCATCATTATGTAAGGTAAGTCCTGAATTTTGAAAGTTATAATTTACAGTCTGTTCAACTCCAAACCTCCAAGGAATATCTTTAATTTGATCTTCCACGGCATCTTGCTGTCTAATTTGATTTAAATCTGGTTTCGGAACCAAAATAGGGTCGAAGTTAATGGGATATGCCTCAGTGAATGAAGGAGGAATCTCATTAGTTACTACTTGAGCATTTGCCATGAAGGATAATAGCAAGCAAACTGTTAAAATAATAGATGATTTTAATTTCATAAGATTCGCATTTATAGTAAAATTACGATTACAAACTTCATAATATGGAAATTATAACGACAAAAAATATTGTTTTCGAAGGAGCAAATAAACGTATGTCCTTATTAGACGTATATTCTCCTAAGAATGTTGGCAAACACCCGGTAGTAATATTCTTGCATGGATTTAAGGGTTTTAAAGATTGGGGATATTTTCCAATGCTATTAAGTAAAATAGCTGAGAATGGATTTCATGTAATAAGTTTTAATATGTCACATAATGGCGGAACAACAGAAAATCCGATTGACTTCCCTGATTTAGATGCATTTTCAAATAATACACACAGCAAAGAGATATTTGATACAGAGTCGATTTTAACTTGGTTAGAAAATCAAAAAATTTTTCAGTATTCAAGCATTAATATTATCGGACATAGCAGAGGGGGAGGTATAGCTGTTTTAGTAACGAATAGAAATATTCAGGTAAAAAAATTAATTACATGGGCTTCTGTTGATGATTTTAAGTCTAGGTTACCTAATCAGAAAGATTTAAATAATTGGAGAAAGGAAGGAGTCTATTTTATTAAAAACGGAAGGACAAAACAAGAAATGCCAATGAAATATGGCTTCGTTGAAGACTTATTAGAGCAAAATGAGAAGCTACTAATTTCAAATGGTGCTAAAGGAGTAAACGTTCCTTCACTTATAATACATGGAGAAAAAGATAAGGCAGTTTCATTTGAAAATGCAAAGAATCTTAATACTTGGATTAAGAATTCTGAACTATTAAGAATTCCTAAAACAGGTCATACCTTCGATGGAAAGCATCCTTTTGTAGGAAATAACCTACCTGCTGCTAGTTTAAAATTACTTGAAGAAACCTTAAGATTCTTAAAACTTTAACCTTGGGTTTGGGGTAGTTTCGATGTTTCCAAATTCTTTGTTCAAATACTTATAATAGCCAGTTATTGCAATCATAGCAGCATTGTCGGTGCAATATTCAAACTTTGGAATGTGAGGAATGTACCCTTTGTCTGTTAAGGACATTAAGCGTTTTCTTAACTCTGTATTTGCAGAAACTCCGCCTGCTATGGTTAAATGTTCTACATTTAAACTTGAGGCAGCATATTCTAGCTTTTTTAACAAATCGTCTACAATGCACTTTTGTATAGAAGCACATAAATCTTGGAGGTTTTCTTCAATAAATTGCTCATTCTTTTCTTTTTCTTTTCGCAGAAAATATAAAATGTTAGTCTTTAATCCGCTAAAGGAGAAATTGAGCTTTCCTACTTTTCCACTATTGAATTTGAATTTTTTAGGATTACCTAATTGAGCATATTTATCGATTAATGGTCCTCCGGGGTAGGGCAAACCTAGCATCTTAGCAGCTTTGTCAAAGGCTTCCCCTGCTGCATCGTCAATGGTTTGACCTATAATATCCATTTGCAAATAGTTTTTAACTAAAACAATCTGAGTGTGTCCTCCACTAACAGTAAGGCATAAAAAAGGAAATTCAGGGGTGCTTGCATTATCCTTAATAAAGTGAGATAAAATGTGCGCCTGCATATGATTTACCTCTATCAAAGGCTTATTTAAAGCTAATGCTAAACCTTTTGCAAATAAGCTACCAACAAGAAGTGAACCCAATAAACCAGGTCCTTGGGTATAGGCAATAGCATCAATATCTTTTAGTTGAATTTTTGCTTTTTCAAGGCATTGATGAACAACTGGAATAATATTTTGCTGATGTGCGCGAGATGCTAGCTCTGGAACTACACCTCCATATTCAGCATGTATTTTTTGATTCGCAACTAAATTGGAAAGAATTTTGCCATCTACTAGTACTGCAGCTGAAGTATCATCGCAAGAAGATTCAATTCCTAAAATTTTTATAGATTCTTGCACTCGATTAAATTGCTGAATTTTGAATTATTGTAAAAATCAAAAGTATTAAAAAACTACTGAAAATATTTTTAAGACTATTATTACTATTCCTAGTAATAATAGGTGTTTCGGTTGCTTTATTACAATTGCCGAGAGTACAAACTTATGCTACCCAGAAAATAGCTAATTCACTTTCTAAGCAATTAAATACGGAAATTACTATAGAAGGTGTTAATGTATCGTTTTTCAATAATTTAATTCTTGAGAACTTTTTAGTTAAAGACCAGAAGCAAGACACACTCGCCTATTTCAAAGAGTTAAGAGTTGGAGTGCGTTATTTTAACAGAGAACTAACAAATATTTCTTTTGGAAAGGTTAATCTCATTAATCCGGTTTTTAATATTTATTCAATAGATAGTACTCGATTTAACTATAGCTTCATTCAAGAGCAATTTCAGTCTGATTCAGAGTCATCAGAATTTAAAACAGAAATAAATATTTCGAGTATTAAACTTCAAAATGGCATTTTCTCTTTTCACAATTATAATTACGAGGATAGCAATGAAGAAGTAAATTACAATCATGTAGATGTAAGTAGCCTAAACTTATTTGCAAAAAAGACGAGTATTAATGATACTATATTAAAATCAGACATAAAGCGTTTAGCCTTAATTGAAGCCAACGGATTTGATTTAGAAAAATTGGCTACAGAATTTACTCTTAAAGAAGGATTAATGCGTTTTGATGAGTTAATTGTCCAAACATTTTCAACTGACTTATACGCAGATTATGCCATGTATTATGATTCTATAGCTCACTTTTTGGAGTTTATAGATAAGGTAAAAATTAAATCATCTTTCAGAAGCTCTTTAATCGATGTAAAAGATCTAGCTTTTTTTGTACCGCCTTTTAAAGGAATTGAAAACAAAGTAAACATAACAGGAGATATTGGCGGATACATATCAAACTTAAAAGGTAGGAATTTGGCTTTTCAGGTAGATGAAGAAACTTTTTTTAAAGGCAAGTTTGATTTAAGAGGTTTGCCTGATGTTGAATCTTGCTATATGTATTTTAAAATTCAGGAACTAAAAACAAATGCAAGAGGGCTTAAAAAATTACCATATCCACCTTTTGAAGAAAATAATTACTTAACAGTAGATGACAATCTTTATACATTGGGCGATATAAGGTTTAATGGAGAGTTTACGGGATTTTATAATGATTTCGTTGCATACGGAGATTTTACAACGGCTTTGGGTTCTATCAAAACTGATATAGAATTAAATGAAAATCAACAAGGAGAGTTTGAATACCTCGGAGAAATAAAGTCGGAACGATTTGGAATTGGCAAGTTTATTGAATTTAATAATTTATCTGAACTTGCTTTGGACGTAATAATTGATGGCAATGGACTTACATTTTATGAATTAGATGCTGAGGTAATTGGTTCGGTAGACTATTTAGTTTTAAATGATTACCGGTACAACGAATTGGAATTAAATGGAAGATTTCTAAACGAAAAGTTTACAGGGGAGATTAGTTTAGATGATGAAAACCTAAGTTTTGATTTCAAGGGTCTTATTGATGTAAACAAGAAAAAGCCTGTATCTAAGTTTAAGCTTAATTTATATAAGAGTAATCTGGCAAAACTCAACCTTTTTAGGCAGTACGATAGTTTGACTCAACTTAGTTTTCAGGCTGAATTAAATTTAAAAGGTTACCGTATAGATGAAATTGAAGGTGAGGCAATGTTTAAAGAACTTACCTATAAAGATTCCAAATTAAATCATAGTATAGATAGTTTAAACTTATTTGCTGAAGGGAATAAGCTGAACAGAAATATTCGATTAAGATCCGATATTCTTGACGCTGAGTTAAAAGGCGCATTTGAGATTGTTTTGTTGCCTAAAACCATTAAACGCTTTATCCAAGAATATATTCCCGATGCAGAAAAGGATGAAGGGTTTGTAGAAAATCAAAACTTTAGATATAGCTTTTTGATAAAAAATGCAGCCCCAATAACAGATGTTTTTATTCCTGAATTATCAGTAAAGATGGGTACAGAATTATATGGCAGAATAAATACAGAGAGTAAAAATAGTTCCCTTATCTTAAATTGCGATGAATTAAGCTATGACGGTTATTCTGTTAGTTATGCGAGATTAGATTTAGGATCGAAAGTAGATCAAGTATTTTCTGAATTGTCGGCTTTGGGAGTAAATATTAAAGGGACTGAATTTGGTAAATTTATTAATAATAATACTCTAAAAAATGGGGATTTTCAGTCAGAGATAAACTGGAGTACATTAAATAAAAGACCAAATTCTGGAGATATTAATATAGCCGGCAAGTTCTACGATTATGACCATTTAGATTTATCGTTTATTGAGTCCTCATTTGTGTTACAAGATTCTGTTTGGAGTTTTAACGATTCCAATAAAGTTAAAATAGTTTCAAATTCTTTTGAGTTTAACAAGCTAAGCCTTAGCAATGGGAATCAGTTATTGGATTTAAATGGTAAGATATCAGATGCAGAAGACACCCTACAAATTCATCTTGAGAAATTAGACTTATCCTATATTTCTACGCTACTTCCTGAGGGAGTTCTTAAACTTTCTGGTGAAGCTAACGGAACTGCAAGCCTAAGAAATTTTTATAATGACTTATCATTAACCTCAGATTTAAGAATGAATGATTTGGAGGTTAATGATACTAGAATTGGAGAGGCTAAACTATTTTCGACATGGAATCCCAAAGAAAAAGCATTAATAGTTGATGCCAACCTTGGTGGGAAAACAGAAAAAGTACTTGCCTTAACAGGTGTAGTTTATCCTTTGAATGATTTAAACAGTCTTGATTTACAATTACAATTTAAAGAAACTCCTATTGATTTATTAAAACCTTATTTAACCGATATTTTAAGTGATTTAGAAGGAAGTATTTCAGGAGCAATAGATATAACAGGCGAGGCAGATAAACCCATTTTAAATGGAGGCTTTAATTTGAATCAAGCAAAATTTAGAATAGACTATTTAAATACCAGTTATTCAATTAATGACCGAATTATTGTTCAGCCAGATTTTATTGGATTTAACCTTATTAAAATAAAGGATGAAAACGGACAAGATGCCATTGCTACAGGTACAATTTTTCATAATAATTACTCCGATTTTAACTTAGATATAGGATTAGAGGTAAACAAGTTTTTAGCCTTAAAAACCAATTCTAAACAAAACGATTTGTATTACGGTAATGCAATAGTTACAGGCGATGCTAATATCGCTGGTTATGCCGATCAATTGATTTTAGAGCTTAGTGTTGCAACTGAAAAAGGAACTGATTTTAATATTCCAATAACAGACGGGGTAGAGGTTTCAGATTCGGACTACCTTATTTTTACCAATAACCGGGATACAGTAAAAAATCTTGAAGAGGTTATTGACTTAACAGGTATCCAAATGAACTTTGATTTGGAAATAAGTCCTGATGCAAAAGTTCAAATCATATTTGATGAGCAAGTTGGTGATGTAATGCGAGGTAAGGGTTCTGGTAATCTAAAACTAGAAATTAATACCCTTGGGAACTTTAATATTTTTGGAGAATATGTAGTTCAAGACGGAGATTATTTGTTTACACTTCAAAATGTAATTAATAAGAAATTTGATATAGCTTCCGGAAGTCGTATTTCTTGGGATGGCGATCCTTATGATGCAGCAATTGATATTAAGGCTATTTATAATTTACGCGCTGCTTTGTATGATTTAATGCCAGAGGACACAACTGCAAATCTTCGGAGAAGAGTGCCGGTTGAATTAGAGCTACAAATGACCAATAAATTACTGTCTCCTGATATTGATTTTGATATTCAGTTACCATCTTCTGATGATCGAGTAAGAAGACGATTAGAAAGTATTCTTTATGTGAATAGCAATGATAAAAACAGACAAGAACTAAATCAGCAAGTTTTTGGTTTATTGGTCTTAAATCGATTCTTACCACCGGCATCCGGAGTAACAACAGAAACGGGGTTTGATCGGGGAACTCCGGGAGTAAACAACGGCTACGAGTTTTTATCTAATCAATTGAGCAATTGGCTTTCTAAAATTAGCGACCAGTTTGATATAGGAGTAAACTATCGACCTGGCGATGAAATTACCAATGATGAACTGGATTTATCTTTATCTACCGAGGTATTTAATGACAGACTTGTATTAGATGGTAACCTAGGATATACAAGTGATAATACTGCTGCTGAAAATCAGAATAATTCCAACTTTATTGGTGAGTTCTCAGCAGAATATAAATTAAATAAAGACGGAAGACTAAGAGTAAGAGGGTTTAATAGGTCTACTAACAATAATTTGCTACAAAATGTAAGTCCTTATACGCAGGGTGTCGGCTTATTCTATCGAGAAGAGTTTACAACATTTCAAGAATTATGGAGGTATTACTTTCGTAGAAGTCTTTTAGAAGATAATGATTAGCATTATTGTTCCCGTCCTAAATGAGCAGGAGTATATTGTCCCATTTACAAATCAACTTCTGAAATTAAAGGGAGAATACGAGTTTATATTTGTTGATGGAGGAAGTACAGACCAAACGGCAAAAACTATCAAAAACCAAGGTTTTGATTGCCTAGATTCTGATCAGGGAAGAGCTAAACAAATGAATTTTGGAGCGAAACAAGCTAAAGGTAATTACCTGCTCTTTTTGCATGTTGACCTTACCTTTCCAATCAATTTTAATGAGGTTTTACAACAGCTAATTACAATTGAAACATCTTTCGCAAACTTTAAATTGGCTTTTGATTACTCTCATTGGTTTTTAAAAATAAATGCAGTCTTTAGTCATTTAAGTTTTACACCGTTTCAATTTGGGGATCAAGGTCTTTGGGTTGCTAAAGAATTATTTGAAAAGGTAAATGGCTTTAATGAATCAATGGTTTTGTTAGAAGATCAAGATATAGTTAAACGGCTAAAAGTTTACACTCCATTACAAAAAACAAATGCTAAACTCACCGTATCAAGCAGAAAGTACCTTAAATATGGAATCTTTAAACTGCAGTTCATATACTTTTATATTTATACTCAATACCGTTTAGGAAAATCACAGAGCCAATTAAAAAGTAAGATGGAGTATCTGTTAAGAACGAATTAAATTCAATCTTCTACAAAGTGCTAAAGCACCAAAGAAACTAGCAAAACTTAAGATAGCCGTAATTAAGGTACCCAAAAAACCTTCGATAGGAATACCAACTAATCGTGGTAAGTAAAAACCAATTAAATAAATTACAATTCCAATAGCAGCTGTAATTGCTCGCTGAAAACCGAAGCCATTGTTAACAGGTACGTTCATTAGTTGTAATTGCAATATCGCTGCGGCATTTATTCCTATGATACCACCAAGTAAAGTCGGCGAAAAGAAAAATGCAAAAGGTATTAGTAATAATGGGAAGCCTAAAAAGCTAAGACTTTTAAAGTTATGCGCTCTTTTGGTATAAAATTTAGAATTTTTTATATATCGCAATAAAGCTAGGCTAATGATAAGGCCAATTGCTAGGCCTCCTAAGATATCTCCCAAAAAGTGGTATCCAAGGTACATTCTAGATATCATTGTTAAAATGATAATTGAGGAACCAAGAAAATAAGCCCATTTTTTTCTAAAAAGTAAAATTACACTCAACCATAAAGCTACTTGAATTGAGGTATGTCCTGAAGGAAACCCATATCTCTTAAATTCATCGTTTCTTGTTTTTGAAAGTACCTCTTCAGAGAAGGTTTCAAAAAAACCTTGAGGTTGTTTATCCGTCAAATCAAAAGCAACAGATTCACTAAATCCACTCTGAATTGTTAAGTCAACGTCAGGAGGTCTTGGAAAATCTATGTTTTGTTTTAAAGTAACAGTTGCTAAGGCTGTCCATGCTACAATATTTATTAAAACAAGTCCTTTTCTAAAATCAAAAGCAAAGCAAATCCCTAATACAAAACCAAGAATTATTGGCACTAAGCCTAAAGCAGAGATAAACTCCATGAAGCTATGCAGCCATGGATAATCAAAGCTTTGAAGAAAATGAATGATTTCTGTATTAAACATTATTAAGCTAGATAAAAACTAAGTATAACAAAGATAGAAAAGATTACACTAGCGATTCCATTTGTAGTGAAGAATGCCAAGTTTACTTTCGATAAGTCATTAGCCTTTACTAAGGTGTGCTGATATGCTAATAATCCTATAAAGCAAATAGTACCAATCCAAAAAAGGTAGTTTCCTTCGGCAAGTAAAGTTGCAAGAATTAGAAAAACTGCGGTTACTAAATGGAATAACTTGGATAGCATTAAGGCACCTTTCTTTCCTAAGAATACCGGTAGAGAGTTTAAACTCATTTTACGATCAAATTCTTCATCTTGTAATGAATAAATCATATCGAAACCTGCAACCCAAAAAAGAACAGCAAATGAAAAATAGAGTGGAAGCCAAGAGAAAGTTCCTATTACCGCAAGGTATGCCCCAATTGGCGCTAGTGCCAAACCAATTCCTAAGATTAAATGACAAAGAGCTGTAAACCTTTTGGTTAAGCTGTAGCCTAAAATTACTAAAAGTGCAACAGGACTTAAGTAAAAGCAAAGCTCATTGATAAAAAATGTAGTTGCGACAAATAAAGCAGAGTTTATGATTACAAAAAGTAAAGCCGCTTTGGGACTAATACTTCCGTTCGGAATTTCTCTAATTTCTGCAGTTCGTTCATTGGCTGCATCAATATCACGATCAATGTATCTGTTAAAAGCCATGGCAGCGCTTCGGGCGAAAACCATACATAGGATTACTTTAAGCAATAAAACCCAATCGAACTGATAAACAGAATACTCTAAAGCAATGAAATAACCAATAAGCGCGAATGGTAGAGCAAATAAGGTATGGCTAAATTTTACTAAGGAAAGGAAGTTTTTTATGGGCGATTTTTCCATGAAACAAAAGTCGATAATTTTCAATTACGAATTATGAAATAAAAAAATTATGAATTACAAACCTGGGAATTACGAATGATTGTTTCTTTTTGATTTAAACTATAGTGTATCTAAATTAAAAAACCGAAAGCAAAGCTTTCGGTTTTTTATCAATTCAAAATTCTAAGATTCAAATTTTTCATTGGTCATCCTGAGCGGAGTCGAATCAAAAATTTTCATTTGTCACCCTGAGCGGAGTCGAAGGGTTACAAATGAATAACCTCTCCATATGCTTCAGCAGTTGCTTCCATAACCGCTTCACTCATTGTTGGGTGAGGATGAACAGTTTTTAAAATTTCGTGACCAGTTGTTTCTAATTTTCTAGCCGCAACTAATTCAGCAATCATTTCTGTAACGTTTGCACCAATCATGTGTGCCCCTAAAAGCTCACCATATTTAGCATCGTAAATTACTTTTACAAAACCATCTTTATGGCCTGCAGAACTTGCTTTACCCGATGCTGAGAAAGGGAACTTACCAACTTTTAATTCGTAACCCGCTTCCTTGGCAGCTTTTTCTGTGTAACCTACAGATGAAATTTCTGGAGAACAATAAGTACAACCCGGGATGTTATTGTAATCAATTGGCTCTGGACTGTGACCGGCAATTTTTTCAACGCAAGTAATTCCTTCAGCAGAAGCAACGTGCGCCAAAGCTTGACCTGGAACACAATCTCCAATGGCATAGTAGCCTGCAATGTTTGTTTCGTAATAATCATTTACCATGATTTTACCTTTATCAGTTGCAATACCTACATCTTCTAAACCAATGTTTTCAATATTTGCCACAACACCTACAGCAGAAAGAACAACATCACATTCTAATGTTTCTTCTCCTTTTTTAGTTTTCACAGAAACCTTACAACCTTTTCCTGAAGTATCTACATTAGTAACTTCTGAATTGGTCATAATTTTCATACCTGCTTTCTTAAAGCTTCTACCCAATTGTTTTGAAATATCTTCATCTTCAACAGGAACAATGTTATCCATGTATTCAACTATCGTTACTTCAACACCCATTGCATTGTAGAAATAAGCAAACTCAACACCAATTGCACCAGATCCAACAACAACCATTTTCTTTGGCATTTCAGGTAAAGTCATTGCTTCTCTGTAGCCAATTATCTTTTTACCATCTTGCGGCAAATTTGGTAAAACTCTAGATCTTCCTCCAGTTGCAATGATTACATTTTTAGCAGAGATTTCTTTCTTTGCGCCTTTGTCATCAGTTACTTCAATCTTTTTGCCTGGCTTTACTTTACCAGTGCCCATAATTACGTCAATCTTGTTCTTTTTCATTAAAAACTGAACGCCGTTACTCATGCCGTTGGCAACATCTCTACTTCTTTTAATGATGTTATCAAAGTTGATATTGCTATCTTTTACTTCAATACCATAATCTGCAGCATGTTTTACATATTCAAATACATTGGCACTTTTTAATAAAGCTTTAGTTGGTATACAACCCCAATTTAAACAAACTCCACCTAAAGATTCTTTCTCAATTACGGCTGTTTTCAAACCCAATTGCGAAGAACGAATGGCAGTTACATAACCACCAGGTCCTGAACCTAAAACAATTACATCATAATCCATGCTATATCTATTTTGATTTTATTAGTATCTAAAATTAATGAACGCGAAGTTAGAAAAAAGAAGAGAGAATTTGGAATAAAGAGCATAGATATCTAAAACGGACATTGGGTAATTAGACAAAGGAGAATATTATTGAAAAGGAAGTTTTAGAATATGTAATTTAGCTGTTAATTTCCCTCAAACCATTCATCTAACCAATGCTTGGTTAATTTTCTTAATTTACTATTATAGTCTAAGGCATAACCCAACCTAACTTTTCCTGATTCCTTGCAAACCGTTGCAATACTTCACAAATAATTTGGATGCATAAATTTATTTCATTCTGTCAGTAAGTGTAGAATCTGAAAGAACATACCTATTTCTGTTTTGAACATGTTCCAATAAAACAACAGCTAAATATTGCTTCGCGCTAGAATTAGAGTTTAACCAGTTCTCTAGTTCTTGGTAATTTTTGTTTTCTAATATAGTATTAGCAGCATTTACTGAACTTGAAATAACTATTCCTTTTCCATAACCAAAGCTTACATAGTTTGGTTTATTTATTTTTTGAGCAATAGAATAATTGCTGATTAAAAGGCTGGTATAAAGGATAATATGAGTTAGACAATTTGCCAACGACTATTAATTTTTAATAATTTTTTTAGTAAAGTGATTAACTCCATCAGAAATATTCAATAGGTATATTCCTTTGGCCAAGTGGGCAAGATTAACTTTCAGGTTAGCTGCTCTTGAGTTTAAATTTTTAATAAGTAACTCCCCCTTAGAGTTATAAAGCCTAAAATTTAATGTTTCATTACTTGAATTCTTAATACTTAAAAATTCTGTAACTGGGTTCGGAAAAGCTTGAATTTGTTGGCTTAATCTATTCTCTTCAATACTAACTGTATCCATTTTACAACTTCAATTACCTGCTTTTGACCTCTAAAATTAGGGTTTGTGGCAATACGATGTAAATAAACTGAAGGCTCGCTATTTTTATCGCCCCAAATTAACATATCATCAAAAGCGATTGCCCAGATGCAAGCAAGTTCTCCATCAATTAAAAGTTTCCATTGCCTGTTTTCTTGGATTTCTGCTTCTACCAATTCTTTCGAAAACTTAGGCCAAGCAATTTGCTTTTTTGATTTCATATACTCCGTAGCGATTTTATAAAATTCGAAGATTATATCTAAGTCTTTTAAGTCACTATTTTCTATTTGTATCATTTAGTTAAAATTATATTTTTTAAACGAACTCCATTTTCAGAATAAGAAATTAATTCAAAATGACTTTTAGGTTTCGCAATTCAATAACTTAATTTAGCGATATGGAAAAAAGAGTGTTTCAAGGAAATCTACATAAAATGCAAACCAGTTTAGAATCGCCAATTCAATACCAATTAAACCTAGGCGATGATACAATTAACATGAGTAATCTAGTCGGTACTCACGTTAAAATGAAATTTGCTGGTCAAATAAACTGTGTGAATTGCGGTAGAAAGACAAGCAAATCATTTGCTCAAGGTTTTTGTTTCCCCTGTTTTAGAGATGCTCCTCAGAATGCTGAATGTATTATACGCCCAGAATTGTGCGAAGCTCATTTAGGTAAGGGAAGGGATCCGGAATGGGAGGAAAGAAACCACAATCATCCTCATGTAGTTTATTTGGCGCTATCATCAGGAATAAAAGTCGGGGTAACTCGTGAAACTCAAGTGCCTTATCGTTGGATAGATCAAGGAGCTAGTAAAGCGGTTAAAATAGCTGAAACTGAAAATAGATACCAAGCGGGGATGATTGAAGTTGCTTTAAAAGAGTTTGCTTCTGATAAAACTCCATGGCAACGTATGCTTAAAAATGAAATTGCGACAGATATTGATTTAATAGAAACGAAAGATTTACTAATAGAAAAGCTAGACGATGAATGGCAAGAGTTTGCTAGTGATGATGATTCGATAACAGAATTAGAATACCCTGCAATTCGATTCCCGCAAAAAGTTAAAAGCCATAACCTGGATAAAATACCTGAACTTGAGGGAAAATTAGAGGCCATTAAAGGTCAGTACCTAATATTTGAAGGAGGGATTGTTATTAATATTAGAAAATATGGCGGTTATTGGGTTAATCTAGAAGTGGAGGCTTAGTCTAAGTAGTGGATTTACTTGTAATTTATCATCCTATATTACTTCTTTTTGCTTCAGGATACTAACAGATGACCATTTCTAAATAATGAAGAATTACAAATTGTTCTCTAAATAATTCATCTCCTCAATTCCTATTCCTAAATGAGTGACCAGACGAATGGTTTGAGGGCCCATCCCCACAAGCCAAATTCCTTTTTCTTTCATTTTTTGAATGAAATCTGATTCTTTGTATTGGTCTTTTAATTTAAAAATAACAATGTTGGTATCAACAGGATTAACCGATTCACAATAGTCTTTTTCTGCAACAATTTCTCCTAGTCTTTTTGCTCGATTGTGATCATCTTGCATTCGCTCAACATTATTGTCTAATGCAAAAATTCCAGCTGCAGCTAAATAACCTGCTTGACGCATTCCACCCCCCAAAATCTTTCTAATTCTTTTCGATTTCTTAATAAAATCAGTTGAGCCAATCAATAAGGATCCAACAGGTGCACCTAAGCCTTTAGATAAACATAATGAAACAGAATCGAACTGACTTCCCATTTCTTGAGAACTAACACCAGAAGCAACAAGTGCATTATAAATTCTAGCTCCATCTAAATGAAGTGGCAGGTTTTTACTTTCGCAAAACTGTTTAATTTCTTTTATAGTATTTATGTCCCAATAGCATCCGCCGCCTTTATTACAAGTGTTTTCTAAAGCTACTAATTGGGTAGGAGGAAAGTGAATATCGTCTGGGTTAATTTCCTTTGCTAATTGATCTACCGTAAAGCGTCCTCTATCATCTTGTATTAAACGGTTAGACAAACCTGAATTAAAGGCAATTCCGCCACCTTCGTACCTATAAATATGAGCTAGCTCGCTACAGATAACTTCACCAGGAGCATTGGTATGAACCTTTATTGCTATTTGGTTAGTCATGGTTCCCGAAGGACAAAATAATGCTGCCTCATGTCGAAAAAGCTGTGCTGCTTTTTCTTCTAATTCAATAACGGTCGGGTCATCACCTAAAATATCATCTCCAACTTTTGCTTTGCTCATTGCGCTTAGCATAGCCTCTGTTGGTTTGGTTACTGTATCACTTCTTAAATCTACAATCATTCTCTTATATGAATTCGTAATTTAGTCGCCTAATCTTAGCCGAAGGCATAAAAATAAGATTCTAATGAACTCAAAGTTTATAATATTTTTTCTTTTTCTACTAAGCATCGCCACAGTTTCTGCACAAGAGAGTGAGGTTACCAGTCCCAATGAAGAAGACCATGTTATCCTAAAAAAGCGAGGCCCCAACTTAGATCATTATGGGCATTTGTATTTTGGTTACGGCTTTTTATTTGGAGATTCGGATACAGATAGTGCTCAAATTAGAAATGGAACTTCCTCGTCATTTTCTCTTGGCTGGTTAACAAAATATAGAATAAATAGTTGGTATGAGTTAGGCTTCGATGTTAGCTATCATTACACTTCCTTTCACATTAAGCAAGACTCCTTTAAAATTGTTCCAAACCCTATCCTTCACAAAAGAGAAAAGCTGGTTTTTAACAACCTTCAAATTGTTCCTTTTCAGCGATTTAAAATGAAGAATAAACATCATTCAACAGGAATCTTTTTTGATTTAGGAGGCTACGCTGGTTGGAATTATAGAATAAAACATCAAACTGTTGAGCGCAACAATGTACCTGGGGCAGGCAGAACCAAAACCGTAAACCAAAAGCTATCTTATACTCAAGATTTTAATTACGGCGCTATCGCAAGAATCGGTTTTAATCGGTTAGTTTTCTATGGTCGATATAGAATATCAGATTTATTTACACCTAGCAGTAACTTACCTGAACTTCCTCGTTTCGAGGTTGGATTAACCTTGGGGATACATCAGTAGGAATTACGAATCTGCAATTACGAATCTTTAATTCACAATTCAAAATTTAAGAATTCGTAATTCAATTTTACATTCCCGGAAGCATACCTTTCGCAACTCCAGCCATTTCTGTTTCTGATACTTTTTCAGCTTGATCTAAGGCTCTATTAATTGCTAATAAGGTTAAGCCTTCAATTTGCTCCTTATCTGCATCGGCCATTAACTCGTCACTAATTGTAATTGAAGTAATTTTTCGGTTAGCGGTACAAACAACTTTTACTTTGCCATTTTCTGCATCTCCATTTACCGATATTGTATCTAATCGTTTTTTTACCTCTTCAGATTTTTGCTTCATTTCCTGAAGCTTTCCCATCATATCTCCAAACATAATTTCTATTTTTTGCGAAGGTATTATTCTCTATTTAATAATTCAATGTTTGCTTCAATCCTGAACGAAATAAAATTATCTTTGATGACTAATCATTAAAAAATACGCATGAAATTAATGGAAGGTAAGGTAGCGCTAATTACTGGAGCTACAAGAGGTATAGGAAAAGGAGTGGCTATAAAGTTGGCTGAACACGGCGCTAACGTGGCATTTACATTTGTTTCTTCACCTGAAAAGGCAAAAGCTGTTGAAGAAGAATTAGCAGCTCATGGCATTAAGGCAAAAGGTTACCAATCTAATGCTGCAGATTATGATGCAGCAGAAAAATTAATAGCTGATGTAGTGGCAGAATTCGGAAGAATTGATGCAGTGGTTAACAATGCAGGAATCACAAGAGATGGCTTGCTAATGAGAATGACTGAAGAGAATTGGGATGATATCATGGATATTAACCTAAAGTCAGTATTCAATATTACCAAGCATATACAAAGAACTTTGTTGAAGCAACGCTCAGGATCAATAATCAATATGAGTTCAATTGTTGGAGTTAAGGGAAATGGAGGACAATCAAATTATGCTGCTTCTAAAGCGGGTATTATTGGGTTTACCAAATCTATGGCTCAAGAATTAGGAAGCAGAAGCATTAGATGTAATGCAATTGCACCTGGTTTTATTGAAACAGAAATGACTGGTGAGTTAGGAGAAGAAGTTATGACTGAATGGCTGAAAACTATTCCCTTAAAAAGACCTGGAACTACAGAAGATGTTGCGAATGCAGTTTTATTCTTAGCTTCAGATCTTTCAACTTACGTTACCGGACAAACTTTAAGTGTTTGTGGCGGTATGCTAACTTAATCCGATTAGGGAAAAATAGCATTGAATATAATAACTCAATATCCAATTTGGTTTTACATGGGTTGCTTCTTTTTAGGAGCAGCCCTTTCTTTCATTTTATATAGGAGAGATAAAAAACTTGTAGAATTTGCTAAGTGGTTAATTCCGGTTATGGCAGGGCTTAGGTTTTTATCAATTTCTATAATTGCCATTTTGATTTTAGGTCCTTTACTAAAGTATTATGCTAAACGAATAGAGCAGCCGATAATAGCTATCGTTCACGATAACTCAAATTCAATTATACAGTCTAAAGATTCCATTTTTATAAAGGGAGAGTTTTTAAACTTAAAAAATCAGCTTAAAAAGCGATTAGGCGATAACTATGAGCTTGAAAACTTCTTATTTAGTGAAGATCTGTTAAGTACAGAAGATGAAGTTGATTATAGAGGGCAGGTTTCAGATATTTCGGCTTCCATAAAAGGGCTTGAAAGCAGATTTTACAATCGAAATTTAGGTGCTATTGTCTATATCTCAGACGGAATATTTAATCAAGGAAGTAATCCAATCTACGAGATTAAGAGCATTGCTCCAATATATGCAGTTGCATTGGGAGATACAGCAGAGTATAAGGATGCTTCTATTAATCGAATTAACCAAAATAAGGTCGCATTTTTAGGGAATGACTTTCCTGTAGAATTGGATTTAAAATTTTTAAAAGCCAAAGGTGACAGAGTAAGTGTTTCTATACTTAAAGATGGTCAGTCAATTTTTACCAAAGAGTTAGAAGTTGAGTCAGATCTTGAAAATATAGAAGTAAAAACTAATATTGAAGCAAAACAAATTGGTTTACAACGATACATGGTTAAAATTTCTAGCCTAGATGGAGAGTTTAATTTAAACAACAATCAGCAAGACTTTTTTATCGATGTTTTAGATGGTCGTCAGCGAATATTATTATTAAGCGATGCTCCACATCCTGATATTAATGCAATCAAATCAGCATTAAAAGAGAACGAAAGTTATGAGGTTGGATCATTTTTGTATGCTGATTTTAGGAATAAGATAGAGGATTACAGTTTGGTAATATTTTATCAATTATCGAACAGTGCAGCTAAAGACCCGTATTTAGCTAAAGCAGCAGAGAAGAATATTGCTACTTTATTTGTTGCCGGTGCTTCAACAAATTTATATGCGTTAAATCAACAAAAGATTGGTCTTGTAATTGATGCTGAGGGTTCTCAGGTAAATCAAGTTACGGCATCGTTTAATGAAGGGTTCCCTTTGTTTCAATTGTCGGAAAAAACGATTGCTGCTTTTAGAAATATGCCACCAATGTTAGCACCTTTTGGTAAGTATAATTTAAACGGTCAGAATTTCGTTTTGCTTAACCAACAAATTGGTACTGTAAGAACTAGTTTTCCGCTTTTAAGTTTTACTGAACGAAATGGCAGAAAGTTAGGTTTACTTGCTGCAGAAGGCTATTGGAGATGGAGAATAGCGGATTATGCCGCAAATTTTAATCATGATGCAAGTAATGAATTGATTATAAAAACAGCTCAATTTTTAGCCATCAAAGCTGACAAAAGCTACTTTAGAATTAGCCACGAGGAAAGTTTTTTTGAAAATGAGAACATAAGAATTGATGCTCAATTATTTAACGAATCCTATGAACTGACTAATGAACCTGAATTAGAGATTGTCTTAACCAACGAGTCAGATGTTCAGTATGATTATAGTTTCACCAGAAATAGAGAGTCTTATTTCGTAAACATTAACGGACTTCCAGTTGGTAATTATTCCTATTTGGCGAAAGTTAGCTTAGCTGGAAAAACCTTTACTGAAAAAGGAGAGTTTAGTATTAAGCCACGACAATTAGAATCACAAAACACTATTGCCAATCATACCTTATTGGCGCAATTAGCAAATAATAGCGGAGGCGAATTAGTTCAAGCAAACCAAATTCTATCAATCGCAGATAAAATTGAAGCTAGAGAAGATATTGCTTCTCTTGCCTTTAGAGAAGAAGAAATTGAAGACATTATAAACCTGGAATGGATCTTTTACCTCATTATCGGATTGCTCAGTTTAGAGTGGTTTATTCGAAAAAGGGGAGGAGCCTATTAAATTAATTGAAATGAGAAATTATAAATTACTATTAAGTTCATTTGCAGTTTTATTAACGTTTAATTCTTTTGCTCAGAAAGATTTAAAAGAATATGAAAGTTACATAGATCAAGCAGTAAAAGATTTTGAATTACCAGGTTTGGCTATTTCTATAGTCCATAATGATGAGGTGAAGTATCAGGAGGCTTTTGGTTTTGAAAATGAGCCAAAGAAAACCCCTCTAAAAACTGAGTCTATATTTGGAATTGCATCTTTAAGTAAAGCATTTACTGCAACGTCAGTAGCCATGTTGGTTGACGATGGGAAATTAGATTGGGATGATAAAGTACAAAAGCATTTAAAGGGTTTTACCTTAAGTGATGAATATGTTGCTTCTCAATTAACTATAGAAGATTTGCTTTGCCACCGTAGTGGTTTTGGAACTTTTGATGGAGATTTATTATGGTATGGCACCGATTTTACACGTGAAGAAATTGTTCAGAAGTTTTCTAAATACGAAATGACTTATGATTTCAGAACGGATTATGGATACCAAAACATCATGTTTATTATAGCAGGAGAAGTAGTTGAAGAGGTAAGCGGAATGACTTGGGATGCTTTTGTTGAACAAAGAATTTTTAAACCATTGGCAATGAGTAATTCTTATACTTCAATTAGCCAATACACAAAGAAAACCTCAATTGCTATGCCGCATGTAAAAGGAGAGTTAGATGATTTAAGAAATTATGATAATTCAGGAGGTGCAGCTGCTTTAAGCTCAAATGTTGAAGATTTAAGTAAGTGGATTAAGTTTTGGTTGAATAATGGAATAGTAGGGGAGGACACACTTTTAAATGCTGGCACTCATCGCAAACTATTAACTTTGCATACCTCAATACCTCCGTCAAGCTTCGACCGTAGAAACGGAATAGAGTTTAAAGGATACGCCCAAGGTTGGTTTTTAATGGATTATGATGGTGATAAAGTTGCTCACCATGGTGGAGGTTTACCGGGTTTTATTTCTAAAATATTTTTAGTTCCAAGTCAAAACTTGGGAGGAATTATCTTAACCAATGGCGAAACTAGTTTACCAACAGCATTAATGTACAAGTCGATAGATGAGTTTAAAGAAAATGATTTAGAAACAGACTGGGCAGCTACCTACCTAGATTATAAAAAACGTTATGAAGCTTATTTAGCTAAAAAAGTTGAAGATAGAGAGGCGAAAAGGGATGCTAGTTTAAAGAGCAATATAGAACAAGATTTGCTAGTTGGAACTTATTTGGATAAAGTATATGGCGAAGCTGAGGTTAGAAAAGAGGGTGGTGATTTAGTTTTTAGTATGATTGGTTCAAAAGAAATTTTCACATCTAAAATGACTCATTGGCAACAAAATACCTATGAAATTGAGTTTAAAGATAAGTTTTTACCTAAGGGTTATTTAACTTTTAATGTAAACGCGAATGGAGAGGTGGTAAATCTAAAGGTAGATCTTCCAAACCCAGACTTCCATTTTTATAAATTAGATTTTATCAGGCAGAATTAGCTCTAGCTGCACTTTTGCTATTTTAATAATCATTCATTAATGTAGAAGAAACAGAATTAAAAATGAAAGATTTTAAAATTAAACACAAGAAGAAAATGGTACTTGTTTGGACCATATTGGGTTTTTTGATGATACTTATTGGTTTAAGTTCTGTGTTTTCCCAACACATTGAGATCGGAGCAAACCTTGGTTTAGGCTTGTTCTACGGAATTTCTGGAATTTATTATTGGAGAATGCCTCTTGTTGAATTAAAAGGGAATGTTATTAAAACTAGCATAGCTCCCCTTAGAAGGATTAAAGTTGAGAGTATAAGTCAAATCAAACACTTCTTAGATGAGACAACAATTATAGCAAACGGAAAAGAAACAGTGATTAGCAACCTTCAAATGTCTGAAAAGGATAAGGAAAGGTTTATTGATTTTATTCAGGAATTAAAAGAAAGAATAAGCTCTGCACATTTAACCTCAATAGAGGCAGCTTAATGGAAGAGTTAAGACTCAAATTCTTACATCAAAAGAATTAGATACACCTAGTGTTTGGAATTGCATTCTTGTTATTAGGATTTACATCTTTTTTTATAGATGATAGTGGTGAAAGAAATAGGTTCTTCACTCAAGCTTGGCCAATTCCGTTTGGGCTAATTTATATCTGGTTGTATTTTTATCAAAGAAAGAACCATTCAATTATTATAAGCTCAAATTCTATAAAATCTCAACTTCAATATGGAAGAACCATCAAATTAGAAGAAATTACTAGGATTAAGTTTTTTGCAGGTGACTATACTGTTTTTAAAGGAGAAAAAAAGATTACCATTCCTACTCAAAATTTAAAGCCCGAGCAAAAAGATAGCTTGAAAGAAAAAATGCAAGAGATTCAAGAATCCCTTGCATTGTAAATGTGTTTCTATTTCTTAATCCTCGACCAAAAAACCATAAGGAGAAGAAAAGCTCCCAGACTCATAAAAATATAGGCCAATTTGTTTGCTCCAAAGTTGTAGTCTGTAGTGTCAATATCTGTTATACCAAAGCATAAAAACAAGGTTCCTATAATTGCTACTAGTTTAAGTCTGTTTTCTGGTTGCATAATTTCAATCTTAAGCAGCTCCGTGATTTTTACTTTCAGCCTCTAAATCTTTATCAAATAGATATAAGCTAGAAGTTTCGCTGCCAATCATTTCTAATTTATCAATAATTGATCTTGCTAATTGCTCTTCTTCCATTTGTTCGGAAATATACCATTGCATAAAATTATTTGTGGTATGATCATTCTCTTTTAAGCAAGCCGTAATAATGTCATTTATTGATGCTGTAACCAGTATTTCATGGTCTAAAATGCTTTTAAATACAGCCTGTAAGGAATCAAAATCTTTTTGAGGCTTTGATAAAGCAGGAACCGTAGCATGCCCTCCGCGTTCATTTACAAACTTTACTAATTTTAGCATGTGTTCTCTTTCTTCATCCGAATGAGCATACAAGAAATTAGCAGCTCCGCTAAATCCTTTTACATCTGCCCAACAAGCCATTGCAAGGTATAATTGAGAAGATGATGCTTCTTTTTGTATTTGTGTCTGTAATTTTTCTTCTATTGTCTTAGATAACATATTATTTGAATTTGTGCCAAAGATAAATGGCAATTATCAGTATTACTAATTCAAAATGAAATTAGTTTGTTCTACTTCTATATCATTTACAATTATACTCAGCCTGTGTTTTCCTAAATAATATCTCCCGGTACTAATTTCTTTTATCGTGTGTTTTTTATTTAATAAGATTTGCTGTCCACTTTCTAAAGCCCTTTCGCTTAGTTTAAAAACTTTACGATTTTGCTTTCCGCTAGCTTTTAAAAAATAAAGTCCGTATTCTATTCTTACAAGTTGGTTAGATGTACTTTTGTTTTCTAGACTAAATTCAAAGTCAAGAATTTCTCCTAATTTGATTTTAGGGGTATTTAGTTTCAGTGGCTTTATAAGCAAGTCTTTATTATTTGCATAACCAAACAACTTCATAGCTTCCGCATTTCCCTGCTTTAATAAAGTTCGGCAAGCATGTTTGATGATCTATTGGGTGTGTTCGTTTTTATTTTGCCACCTTTTAGCAGTTTCAATAACTAATTCAGGGTGATCTTTACTAATATCATTTAGGTTATTTGCTACACTTTTTCTTACAAAAAGTGATTTATCTGCATTAGGGTTTTCTAGTATTGGCAGAATTGGACTTGGGTTTTTTATCAATGATTTTAAAGCCATACCCCATGGTAATTTTGGTCTACAGCCTTCGGATGAAAAGCGTCTTACATTTTCATGAGGATGCTTCGATAGCACCAACATGTGCTTCATCACTTGATCTGGCTTATCTTCCAAGAAAGGTCTAATAGCAAATTCACAGGTAATGAATTGGGTTATTGCTTTAATTGCATTTAACGATTCATTAAAATAATTTTTGCCAAACACTTCAATATAATCTGGAATAAAGAAGTATTCGTAACTACTTATTTTTTCGCCTGACTTCGCTAGGTCTTCTGTTATTTGGATAAGTAGCTCAGTAGCTTCAAAAAAGCCATCTGGAAGTTGTGCATTGATTTTTTCTGTTAGTCTTCTTTTTCGCTCTTTGAGTTCTAAACTGTCCCACTCTTCGTCAAATATAGAATTCTCCATCTGCGTCTGATTGAAATTAACATCTAACTTTCTCCAAGAGTTAAAGAATGCTTGATAGAATTTCTTATTGAGACTATTTTTTAAGGGTTCAAAACTCATAGACTATAGTGTAATTGATAATAAAAGGGCATTAGTCATACTGATTAGTCAAATTACATGAATTGAAATAAGAATCCTTATCAGGTTTAACGATTGGCATTATTTGTAGAAGGTAATACGTCTAGGGATTTATAATAGCAGAACGAAATAATTATTTAATAAAAAAAGCCCTTGTCATGCTGAGCGGAGTCGAAGCATAAGACAAGGGCTTGAAAATCTATAAATCAAATCTTACAAATAAGTTTGAAGATTAGTTTGAGAAGAAACTCTTCTAAGTCTTCTTAATCCTCTTTCTTTAATCTGTCTGATTCTTTCTCTGGTTAATCCGAATGTGTTACCAATTTCTTCTAGAGTCATTTCACTTGTTCCTCCTAAACCGTAGAACAAACGAATTACTTCAGCTTCCATCCCTTTCAAGTAAGAAAGTGTTCTTTCTAAATCTTGAGAAAGAGATTCTTGTAAAAGGTTATCAGAAGGGTCAGGTGTGTCAGAATTTTCTAAAACACTCACCAAGCTATTGTTATCATCATCATTACTCATCGGAGCATCAATAGAAACTTGCTTTTTAGACATTTTCAATGACATTTCAACTTTAGCCACATCCATTTCTGTTAAATCACTTAATTCATCAGCAGTAGGAGTTCTTTCATTCTTTTGTTCGAATTCATTACTTGCCTTGCTAATTTTTTGGATTTCACCTAAACGGTTATGTGGTAAACGAATGGTTCTTGAATTATCTGCAGCAGCTTTTAAGATACTTTGACGAATCCACCATACTGCATACGAGATAAATTTAAACCCCTTTGTATGGTCGTACCGTTTCGCAGCTTCAATTAATCCGAGATTTCCTTCATTAATTAAGTCTTCTAGAGTAAGACCGGTGTTTTGGTATTGTTTTGCAACAGAAATAACAAAACGAAGATTAGCTCGAACCAAACGGTTTAATGCTCTTTCATCCCCACTTTGAATTTTTATTGCTAACTCAACCTCTTCTTCAGCCGTAATCATTTCCTCCTTAGATACATCTTGTAAGTATTTTTCCAAAGACTTACTTTCTCTTTTCGTAATCTGCTGACTGATTTTGAGTTGTCTCATATTCTAATTTAAATTATACTATTTATAGCTATATGTTATATCAAAAATTGTGCTAAACTAAGCCCTTTTTGAAATAACAGTTTTATCCGAAAATCGTTCTACATTCCAAGTAGAATCAAATACTTTGGGAAGGAATCTATTATATATTGATAATCGAATTCTTCCTTCTTTATCTAATTTTTTGTCTGTTGGCTCTCCTGTAAATTCCTAACAATTAATTTTTGGATGTAAACGCATATAAATACGAACGATCTCCACTATGGTTGCCATTACACGAAAAACCTCAAACCTGTTGGTCATGCTATACTCTTCTCCATCAAATTCATCATTCAATACTCCAAAGACGATGGAAGTATTTAAAATGTTGTTTTGCTTTCGTCCAAAACGGACTTCATATCGCATTCCTAAACCCGAAATAAAATAGTAAGTAGAACCACTTTCTATTGGAGGAGGAATAATTTGATATGGAGATTGAAGCTTTAACAATTTCCAATTGACAAAATTAAATATTAAATCGGTTTATAAAAACCTTTTTAATGTTTAATCCTTTGTTAAGTATATGACTAATTTTATCAATCTAAAAATTAAATGGGATGAAAGGGTGGTCTAAGTGGATTGGCGCATTGATTGGCTTTGCGATATTGAACTTTCCAGGCGCTGTAATCGGTTTTCTTGTTGGAGCCATGTTCGATCGTAACTCAAATTTTGAGTGGGACGAACGGTATACTAAATCTAGCTATACAGGAAGTCAAGCTTACCAAAGAACAAGTACAGGAGATTTTGCTGCAAGTTTATTAGTTCTTACTGCTGCTATCATGAAAGCAGATGGAAAAGTTCTTAAATCGGAGTTAGAGTATGTAAAACAATTTTACATCAGACAATTTGGCGCAACAAAAACTAAAGTCCAAATGCAGGCGCTAAAAGATTTGCTTAGTAAACCGATAGATGTTAGAACGGTAGGTCATAGTATTCGTTACCAAATGCAGTATCATAGCCGATTGCAATTGCTTCATTATTTATTCGGAATTGCTCAAGCAGATGGGCATATTAGTAAGGAGGAGATTTCTGAAATTAATAGAATATCGAATTACCTGGGTTTAAACAACGCTGATTTTTCTTCGATTAAGGCAATGTTTGTAAGAGAAACTGGAGGGGATTATAAAATTCTAGAGATCACTCAAGACGCATCCAATGATGAAATAAAAACTGCTTATCGTAAAATGGCTAAAAAATATCACCCGGATAAAGTAGCATCTCTAGGTGAGGAAGTTAAGAGTCAGGCTGAAGATAAATTTAGAATGGTTCAGGAAGCTTATGAAAATTTAAAGAAAGAAAGAGGCTTTACATAAACCGTTTCGTCTTTTAAAGCCTCATTTTTAGGCTTCGCTTTAAGATTGGTAGAATCAACTTTTTGAGTTGAATTGGGAGTTAGAAATCGAAATAAACTAAAATCATATTTGGTTGGTTTTTTCTTTTCAACTTTATTTTGTTCCTGTTGAGTTTTAGGATCTGTATTGTGATTATCTACATTAATTGTTTCATTAGATTTTGCTGAAGCCACATTACAAGCAAAACAGAAACCAAACACCATATAGAAACCCAATAACTTTTTCATATCCATTAATTTACCTTCCGAAATTACAAAATTATGACGAAATGTCAATGGCTAAATTGTTGTACAATAGGAATTTAACATGAATTTAAGATTTAAGAATTATTTTGGAAGAGAAAGAAAAGAAGAAAATCGTATTTAGTTTACTGTTTCCAGTGCTGTTTGTAGCAGTTCTTTGGTTAGTAAAACTAATTGAATGGGAGTTTGAATTAAATTTTGCTCCCTTTGGAATTTTACCACGCACCATAAGCGGTTTACAAGGAATTCTTTTCTCTTCATTTATTCATGGAAGCTGGAGCCATTTAATAAATAATTCGATTCCACTTCTTATACTTGGAACTTCGCTCTTTTACTTTTACAAAGAAATTGCATTTCGTGTTGCAATTTGGTCGTTTTTATTGGCCGGGTTTTATACTTGGATTTCTGCAAGAATGAATTACCATATTGGTGCAAGTGGGCTCGTTTATTCCTTGTTCGGATTTATTCTCTTTAGTGGATTCATTCGAAAAAATATTCACCTTATTAGTATTTCTTTTTTGGTTGCTTTCCTTTATGGAAGTTTAGTCTGGGGAATTATTCCTTGGGATAAAACGATGTCTTGGGAAGGTCATTTTTGGGGCTTAGTAATAGGAATTGTACTTGCCTTTTTTTATAAGAAGTTAGGACCACAAGCAAAAAAATACTTGTGGGAACTTGAAGAAGATGAAGAAGAAATAGAAGCTAACGAAGAAAATCTGTTAGGAGATTATGTAGACTTTGAGGAAATTAAAACAACAAATCATTCAGCTAAAGATGATGTTGAGATTGTTTATGAAATTAAATCAAAAAAGTAGGTGTTTTTGGATTTGAGAATAAAATTTTCATTGTCTATTTCACATTTTTCATTCAAATAATAGCTATTTATTGCTAGCACGAAACAATATTTCTTTCTCCGTTTTACTCAAACTATCGTAACCCGATTTTGATATTTTGTCCAAAATGTGATCAATTACTTCTTGCTCTTCTTTCTTTTTGTCTTGGTATTCAAAATCAGATTTGGTTCGTTTGTATTTTACTTTCATTCTGCTTTTCTGACTTGGTTTAGCTAAAGCTTGGATAAACACAATTGATTTGTCTACCCATGCAGTAATATCTTTTCCTTTTTTCCACTGCATAGCAAATAAGTACCCAAAAATAGCTCCACCAATATGAGCTAAGTGTCCGCCTGAATTTGAATTTGAAATCCCAACTAAATCAAGCACAAAAACTACAATTGCGATATATTTTAATTTTACATTTCCAAAAATGAATAATCGGATTATAAAGTCTGGCGTATAGGTAGCTATTGCAACAACTATTGCCATTGCAGACGCAGATGCACCTAGTGCAAGTGCGATTGGGGCAACAGTACTAAATACAGGGAAAATATTAAAAGATATTATATAGAGTAATGCCCCTGCAATCCCACCTGCAATATAAACTGAGACTAATTTTTTACTTCCAAGAAATTGAACGAATAATCTGCCTAAAAAGTAGAGCCAAAGCATATTTATTAATACATGCCAAAAATCTATGTGCAAGAACATGTAAGTAATAATGGTCCAAGGTTTAATTATTAGATCTCCAAGATTTGAAGGAACAGCAAACCAGGTTTTAACCCAAGTTTTTGGACTCATTTCTGAATTCATTAACCAGAAAGGTAGGTTTACTAAAATGGTACCAATAAAAACTGCTGCATTGATGTATATCAATCGCATCAGCGCATCATTATTCTTAAATTTTATATCGAATTTACTTCCTTGTCCGAAACGCATATTAATAAAACGTATTTGAGTTCTTTTTCCACATTTTGATCAAAATATAACCAAACAACATTCCACCCAGATGTGCAAAGTGTGCCACGTTGTCAGCAGGGTTGTTCGATAAGCCTGCATAAAGCTCAAACAAACCATAAAAAATAACGAAGTATTTAGCCTTTATAGGTATTGGTGGAATAAGTAGCATCAATTGGGTATTTGGAAACAACATCCCAAATGCTAAAAGAATTCCAAATACTGCACCTGATGCACCAACTGTCGTTGTATTCATCATTAATATGGTTTCTACAAAATCTTCATTATTTATAAAATTTGCAGGCCCATTTGCTCCATTCATTAGTTCTAAACCATGGACAACTGCATATTCTAATGCTTCAGGACTAAGTGCATCTCTAAGAGAAATTAGTCTGATTTCAGTTACGATAAGTTGTATTAAGCCTGCTCCGATTCCTGTTATCATATAATAGATTAGAAATCGCTTCGGACCCCAAACTTGTTCTAAAACCCTTCCAAACATCCACAAAGCAAACATGTTAAACAACAAGTGCTGAAATCCACCATGCATAAACATATATGTAATCATCTGGTGTGGCCTAAATAATTCACTTGACCAATGATGAAGACCTAAAATGTTCCCTAGGTCAATTCCAGAATTGCCTGCAGCATATGTTGCCAAGAGCATAAGAACATTGATTATTAGCAAGTTTTTAACTACGGTTGGAATATTTGCTAATGGATTAGAGCTTCCGAAATTCATTGTCGTTTAAATTTTTTATCCAAATCATCCATAGAGTAAGTGAGGATAATGGGTTTTCCGTTCGGTAAATTATAAGGCATTTCACTTGCAAACAATTCATCAATGATATTTTGCATTTCAATTTCTTTTAAAGTAGTTCCCGATTTTATACTCATACTCTTTGCTAAAGAGTTAACCAAATTGATTTTAGGTTTGTTCTTTAATTCCTGTAAATTTTGTTTGAATTCTTCCAACATACTATCAATAAGAGCCTGAGCATTCTGATTGTCAGCTGCTGCAGGAATTCCATTAATAATAATGCTTTTCTTTCCAAATTGATTTAAATCAAACCCTAAAGCTCTTAACTCTTCCAATAAACCGATTATTAGTTCGAAGTCAGAAGCAGAATATTCAATCTCTTCAGGAAAAAGTAATTGTTGGCTATTGATGTTTGAAGATGCTAATTGTGTACTTAATTTCTCAATCAAAATTCGCTCATGTGCTCTTTGTTGATCAATTATGATATAACCAGATTTTATGTGGCTTAAGATGTACTTTCTATGTAGTTGGATAACCTTTCTATCAGCAACTTCTTTTCTTACCTCTTCTGTATTGGCTTCTGACTGAAAGGTATTTGAATCTTGTTGAGGAATCTTTACATCTTTATCTTCATAAAGTTTCTCCCAGTTAACGAGTGGCTTATCTTCTCGTTTAAATGGAAAAACGGCACTTGTTTGTTTCGGTTTTTTTTCAGATTCAAAAGGGTTAAAGTTTGGATCAACCTGAATACTTGGCATTTGAACACTTTCTCCTTTTTTTAAGGCAGGTACATTAAAGCTATTTTCCTGTTCAAAATCTATACTTGGAGCTATGTTAAACTTACCTAGAGCTTGTCTAATTGCAGTTCTAATGATTGCATAAATAGCTCTCTCCTCCTCAAACTTAACTTCCGTTTTTGTTGGGTGAATATTGATATCAATTTTTGCAGGATCTAAATCCATTTGCAAAAAGTAAGAAGGGTATTGGTCTTTTGGTAATAATTCCTCATATGCCATTTGTATAGCGTGATTTAGGTAAGGACTTTTTATAAATCGTTTATTGACAAAAAAGTATTGCTCTCCACGAGTCTTTTTTGCAAATTCTGGTTTTCCAATAAATCCTGATATTTTTACTATGTCTGTTGTCTCATCAACAGGAATTAGTCTTTGATTGTATTTAGAACCAAATGTATTTACAATCCTTTGCCTAAAGCTTCCTTTGCCTAATCTGAAAACTTCGTTCGAATCATTATCCATATTCATCGTCACTTCAGGATGAATCATAGCAACACGAATAAACTCTTCAATGATGTGTTTTACTTCAACAGGATTGCTTTTTAAAAAATTTCTTCGAGCGGGAACATTAAAAAACAAATTCTTTACACTAATACTAGTCCCTTTGGCAGTCTGACAAAATTCTTGAGATTTTAAGTCACTTCCTTCAAGCACTAGTTGAGATCCTAAATCTTGTTCTTCTGTTTTTGTTTTTATTTCTAATTGAGAAATTGCCGCAATAGATGGAACTGCTTCCCCTCTAAACCCCATGGTACTAAGCGCAAATAAGTCATCAGCTTTTCTAATTTTAGAAGTGGCGTGCCTTTCTAAACAAAGCCTAGCATCTGTCTCAGTCATGCCAATACCGTTGTCAATTACCTTTATTAATGTTTTACCAGCATTTTTTATGATTAAACTAATTTCAGTAGCCTTGGCATCAATGGCATTTTCTAATAGTTCTTTTACGGCAGAAGCAGGTCTCTGAACTACTTCGCCAGCAGCAATTTGATTGGCAACAGAATCGGGTAAAAGTTGAATAATATCAGGCATTCTAAAGCAAGGAGTATTGAATATTTTTAAATCAAAAAGTCAATTCAAAAGTACCTAAATCTATGCGATTGAAAAGCCTATAATTTGTTATAAAAATAAAATATAATAGCATGCGGCAAACAGAACCGTTGCAATAATTACTAAGCGAATATTTGATTTTTGAGAATGATTGGAAGTCTTTTTATTGCTCTTCCACTTGGCTTTTAAATTAGGTCTGTAGGTTCCTCCGTCTCTTGTAGACGTTCCGGTAACTTCTGCCTCAATTTGAGCATATCTGTTTTCAAACTCTTCTTTATCTTCATCATAATGCCGAGGAGTAAAGGTAAACTGTTTGTTTCTGCGGGTTTTAAACATCGGTGCAATCATAAGCTTAAAATTAGGGTTTTTAATTAAACCAAAAAATTGGGTCGATTATTGTTTTCTGCATTAACTGTAAACTGTTTATAAGTCTGATAATGCTTGAAATTATTAGGCTTTATAACAATTATTTTAGCATTGTATATAAAAATATATTGTCTTGAAATTAAAGTGGCTATTTTTCGGTTTTTTTGTTTGTGTTTTATTTTCTTTTCAACCGGAAAAGGAAGCTCAAAAACCTCCCTTTTTAAGTATTGAAACTCCTTGGGCAGATTCCGTTTTTCAAACCTTGTCGCTCGATCAAAAAATAGGTCAGCTATTCAGTGTTGCTGCTTATTCTAACAAAGATGAAAAACATACCCAAGAGATTTTAGATTTAATTAATAATTATCACATTGGCGGTTTAACATTTTTTCAGGGAGGTCCGCATAGACAGGCCAAGTTGACTAATACTTTTCAGCAGGCTTCACACATTCCATTAATGGTAGCAATCGACGGCGAATGGGGTTTATCAATGAGATTAGATAGCACAGTAAGATATCCTTGGCAAATGACTTTGGGTGCGATACAGGAGGATAGTTTAATCTACCAAATGGGCTTAGAAGTAGCAGAGCAATTTAGAAGACTTGGTTTACATGTAAATTTTGCTCCCGTTGTAGATGTAAATAACAACCCTAAAAACCCAATTATTAATGCACGTTCCTTTGGAGAGGACAAAAGAAATGTTGCAAGAAAAGGCGTTGCTTATATGAGAGGAATGCAAGATGGAGGAATATTAGCGAATGCAAAACATTTCCCCGGCCATGGTGATACAGATACAGATTCACATGTTTCTTTACCAGTTGTAAAACATGATAAAGCACGAATCGATTCACTTGAATTATACCCTTTTAAGAACCTTATAAATAGCGGAGTAGCTAGCATGATGACGGCGCACATGTACCTTCCTTCAATTGCAGGGGATAATAAAAAGGCTTCATCATTAAATAAACTTGTTGTTGACTCCTTGCTTAAGCAGAAACTAGGATTTCAAGGTTTAATTTTTACCGATGGACTAAACATGGGCGGTGTAGCAAGATACCAAGCGTCAGAAAAGAATGATTTGGATGCCATTCTTGCAGGAAATGATGTTTTATTACTTTCTCAAAATGTAGAAAAGGCCGTTGAAACGATTAAAGCCGCTTTAGAAAATGGGGAATTGGCGCAAGAAACTATTGATGCTTCTTGTTTAAAGATTTTAAAGGCGAAAGAGTGGTTGAAACTGCATAAAAATCAGTCGGTTGAATTAGCTAACCTAATTGAAGATTTAAATCAATCTAAGTATGAAATGACCAATAGGAAATTGGTTGAAGCTTCATTAACAGTGGTTCGAAATAAAAACGAAATTATACCAATAAAGACCTTAAATCAAAAGGTTGTGCATCTTGCTTTTGCTGAAAATGGAGTAAGTTATAGACCTTTTCAAGAATCATTAAATCTTTACACCAAAGTAGATACTTTGCGTTATGCATCAATTCCGGTTGCCAAACAAAAAAGCTTACTAGATACTTTATTGACCTATGATCAAATAATTGTAAGTGTGCACAAATCCAATGCAAACCCTTGGAAATCTTTTGAGATTGATAATGAGGTGAAGAACTTTATTAATATTCTTCGTTTAAAGAAACCTATTATTTTAGATGTATTTGCGAATGCCTATTCTTTACAAGAATTTTTAGCAGCTGAGTTTACGAATGAATTAATTATGTCTTATCAAAATTCTGATTATGCACAAGAATTGTCTGCACAATTAATATTTGGTGGAATTAAGGCAAATGGTAAATTACCTGTGAGCGCTTCATCAACTATAAAACAAGGTATGGGAGTTGAAACAGCAGATGCATTTCGTTTAAAATATACCATACCTGAGGAGCTTAATTTAACAACCGACGATCTAAATCAAATTGATTTAATCGTTCAGGAAGGATTAGATGCTCAAGCATACCCTGGTGTCCAGGTATTTGTTGCTAAAGAAGGAAAGGTAATTTTTAATAAATCTTACGGTAGTCATATTTACGAAAAAGATATTCCTGTAAAGTCAAGCGATTTGTATGATATAGCTTCTGTTACCAAAATCTCTTCAACCTTGTTGGCTTTAATGCGGTTAGATGGCGAGGGTAAAATATCGCTAGACGACAAGTTGGGAAAGCATTTAAAAATGACCAGAGGAACACCTTATGCGGATTTAGTATTAAGAGATATGTTGGCTCATCAAGCGGGTTTAGCTGCTTGGATTCCATTCTACAACAAAACATTGATTAAAGGTCAGCCTCGTTTTGATATTTACAGTAAATCCAAATCAGAAAAATATACAGTAGAGGTAGCAAAAGATTTTTACATGATAAAGGAATATCAGGATACAATTTTTTGGAGGATTTTAAACCGCGCAGAAATCAAACCAGAAAAGGGATATAAGTATAGCGATATAGGTTATTATTTTTTAAGAGAAGTAGTCGAAGGGATTGTAAAAAAGCCGATTGAGATACACAATCAAGAAACCTTTTACCAAGAACTTGGAATGAATAGAACCACCTTTAAGCCGCTAGAGAAATTCCCTTTATCGGAAATCGTTCCTACTGAAAATGATAAGATATTTAGAAAGCAACAAATTCATGGCTACGTGCACGATCCTGGAGCGGCAATGCAAGGTGGTGTTGGCGGTCATGCGGGTTTATTTACCAATGCAAATGACCTAGGTAAGTTGATGCAAATGTATTTGCAAGATGGAAGCTATGGAAACAAACAATACATAAAAAAAGGTGTAATTGAAGAATATGCAAAATGTCAATTTTGTAAGGATAGAATTCCAATGAATAAAGAAGAAAATAGGAGAGGAGCAGGTTTTGATAAACCTCAGTTTCATGGTAATCCTGGACCAACTTGCGAGTGTGTTCCAATGACAAGTTTTGGACACTCGGGCTTTACTGGCACTTATGCTTGGGTCGATACTGAAAATGACCTAGTTTATGTATTCTTATCGAATAGAGTATATCAAGATGCGAATAATAAGAAATTATTAAACATGGATATTAGAACCAGAATTCAAGAAAAAATTTATGATGCAATTTCCAATAAAGCATTTCGATTAGAACAATCAGCCTTAAATTTACATTAATGATTATCGGAATTGTTTGCTATCCAACTTATGGTGGAAGTGGCGTAGTGGCCACAGAATTAGGTAAAGCTCTTGCAAAAAAAGGGCATCAAATACATTTTATATCTTATAATCGACCAGTTCGATTAGAGGCTTTTGATGAGAATATTAGTTACCACGAAGTAAATGTATCTGATTATCCGTTATTTGATTATCAGCCTTACGAGTTGGTATTAGCAAGTAAGCTTGTAGATGTTGTAAAGTTTGAGAATTTAGACTTGCTTCATGTTCATTATGCTATTCCTCATGCTTCTTCCGCCTATATGGCTCAACAGATACTAAAATCAGAAGGAATTGATATTCCTTTTATAACAACACTTCACGGAACAGATATTACTTTAGTAGGAAAGGATAGCTCTTTTGAGCCAGTAATTACTTTTGCTATAAACCAATCAACAGCTGTTACCACCGTTTCAGAAAGCCTTAAAAGAGACACTTATGAGCACTTTAAAGTGAGTCGAGATATTCATGTAATACCCAATTTTGTTTGTTTAGAAGAATGTGAAACTCCGGCGATAGATCTGGATTTGAAAAAATCTATGGCTCCGAATGGGGAGAAAATTCTTGCCCATGTTTCTAATTTCAGAAAAGTAAAACGAATTTGTGATGTGGTAGATGTTTTTATTCGTGTAAGAAAAGAAATGCCAGCCAAATTGATGCTTGTAGGAGATGGACCAGAGCGCCATTTGGCAGAAACAAAACTCAGAGAAGTGGGGTTATCAGAAGACTTAATTGTAATGGGTAAAGTAAATGATACCGGTCGAGTATTGAGTATTGCCGACTTGTTTTTACTTACTTCTGAATCCGAAAGTTTTGGATTAGCAGCACTTGAAGCAATGGCAGTAGGAGTTCCTGTAATATCTTCAAATACTGGAGGAATTCCCGAAGTTAACGATCATGGTTTTTCAGGCTACTTAAGTAATGTAGGAGATACTGAAGATATGGCAAAGAATGCACTTAGTTTATTGCAAGATGAAGAAAAACTTAGTTTGTTTAAGCAACAAGCTTACGGTCAAGCAAAGCTATTTGATATTTTAAATATCTTACCTCAATACGAGAGTTTATACCAAAGTGTAATTCAATAATTTTTTAACCTACCTTTAAGGTAATCTAAAAATTTAGCAACTCCACTTGTTCCACCTGATAATAGCGCTGCCGAAAAAATCATATCGGCGTACATAATTATTTGAAGATTTAGCGAAGGCCCTTTTGGAATAGTGAAAAATTGACTCAGGAATGTAATTCCTGAAACGCTTAGAATTAATCCAAAACCGAAAGCAATTCTTCTAACCCTTAACGATCTTTCATTATCTATTTTACTTAATTCATCATCGGTTATTTTTAGTTTCTCCTCTATAGCATTTCGTTCATTTATTAACTCGGTTAATTCACTGCTATTAGTCTTCTCTGTTTTGGTAATTATAATTTTGCCAATGCAATCCTTTAGCAAGTTGTTATTTATTTTAATTTTAGATTTGAGCTTATTTTTTATAATAATTGTGTCTTCATTTTCAGGAAAAGATAGCGCTATAAATTGATCTAATAAAGCAGCAGTTAGAATGAATTGACCTGCTAATCTTGTAAAGATGCTTCCTAAATCAGATTCCCATTTTAGTTCAGGAATAGATCCATTAAACTTAAAAACGAAAAGTAGGGTAATTAAAGTTAAAATAATAAACGGGAAGAGATTTTTCTTAAAACCAAACATTGTTGGATATTTTTAACAAATATAAAATATCTACTTAATTACAAAATACTCAGAAAGTAGTAGTTTTTTACGGGAAAGATGATAAAGTAAAATCGAATTTTAAAGCGTAAAAAAATGTGCTTAAAATAAAACAACAATTAGCTTAATACTATGAATGAAATTTCTACTTTTACATATGAATTGGCCTCGTAGCATAACTGAATAGTGCACCACATTACGGCTGTGGAGGTTGCAGGTTTGAATCCTGCCGAGGTCACGAATAAATCAACAAAAATTTGAAAATGAAGCAAGCTAAAAAACATAGCTTGCTTTTGTTTTTTAGTGACGTAAGTTTTCTTTTGTTGATTTTCAAATCGGAGCTTTAAGGATGGGCGACTAAAGGGAGCCAATCCTTACAAATGATGCTCGCTTCTTTTTTGAATTTAATTGAAGTAATTATTTTTGATTCTCAAAGTGGAGTTTTATGGATCGACAAAGTCAATCCTGCCAAAGTCACTTAAGGATTAAGTCCTTATTGTATAGCATTAAGTTTAGGGATTTTTTGTTTCCAAATGCAGTTCTGGAACATAAATGACGAGGAAATAGAAAACTAAATCCTGCGAAGTAGAGTTTGGAATTCTTTTGTTAAATAATGCCTGTATTTCAAATCCAATTATAATAATGTTGAATTTAGAACAAAATAAAACCTATGCTTAAGAAAATTACCTTATTACTGAGTTTCTGCGTCTTGATTTCAATATCTACTGATGCACAATATTTACTCTTTAGAATCCCCGGGAATTATACTCCTTTATCAAATCCTACTTCTTTAAATGGTTCATCTCCTTGGGATGACGAGGTTTATGAGATTCCTTTAGGGTTTACATTTAATATGGGCTTGTATTCGGCCGATACGGTACAATTATTTAGTACAGGTTTGTTTTTTGGTGATTCACTAGGAGGAAGAGGACCAATATTTTTTCCTTATTCTGCAGATTTAATTGATAGGGGGTATGACCTAAGTCAATTTGATGGAGGGAATAATTCTTTATCTCAAATTTCTTACGAGCAGACCGGTGTAATAGGTAATAGGATTTTAAAGATTCAATTTTCCAATGCAGGTTTTTATTTAGATATAGACGATGATAGCGTCTCAACAGATTTTGTGAATTATCAGATGTGGGTACACGAGGCTGGAAGTATTTTAGAAATGCATATGGGACCCAATTCAATTACTCAGCCTTTAATCTCATACGATGGTGCGTTAGGAACCGCGTTTTTATTTACACCAGACTACGACTTTACATTCGATAGTTTGATGTCTAATGCATACTTTCTATATGGAAACCCGAATTCTCCACTTGTGCAGGTTACAAATAGTTTTGATTCTCTCTACAGGTTCAATTTTACAATACCAAATGGCAGTGTTTACACGGTTCAGCCTTCTGGACTAGGATTAGAAGATTTAGAAACAAATAGCAATTCATTTAAGCTTTATCCGAACCCTGCCGATAAATTTTTCAATTGGGAGATTAAGCAGTTGAAGCCAGAGATAAATCTTGAGCTGGTTAATTTGTTAGGAGAGCTTGTAAAATCTGTACAACCATTAGGCGAAAGTTTTCAATTAAATATTGAGGATTTACCATCTGGAATTTATTTTGTTAGATACGGTAAAGAAGTGAAAAAGCTAATAGTAAATAACTAGAAAAGCGAGCTATTTAGCTCGCTTTTTGTACCCGGGATGGGACTTGAACCCACACGTCCAAAGGACACATGGCCCTCAACCATGCCTGTCTACCAATTTCAGCACCCGGGTATTTATTTTGCAAAAGTAGCGCTATTCGTAAAAAGAAAAAGGGTTTATTTCTTCTTTTTACCGCCTCTAGTTTTTGGCTTTTTATACTTGGCAGCCAATTCACGGTAATACGAACCACCTAAGTTCACTTTTCTGTTTTTTGCTTTCTTTTCGTGGAAAGCTTCTCCTGTTTCCGAATCCTTTTTGTTACGATCTGGGTTCTTGTATACATAATCAACAGGTCGTTCTGCAGGAGTTAATTGTTGCGATACTTTTACTTCCTCTGGAAATTCTATCAATTCAATTTCCTTTTTCATTAATGCTTCAATAGCATCCTTTTTCTCATGCTCATATTCAGCACATAAAAGAATAGAATTTCCCAGGTGATCTGCACGGCCGGTTCTACCGATTCTATGAATATAGTTTTCAGGAAATTCTGGCACATCAAAATTGATAACATGTGAAATTTGATCTAAATCAATTCCACGAGCCATTACATCAGTAGATAATAATAATCGAATCTCTACTTTATCGAACCTTTCAATGGTATTTAACCTATAATTCTGCGATTTATTTGAATGAATAATTCCTAATTCATCACCAAAAATCGGCTCTAATTTATCGTAGATTCTGTCGGCATTTCTTTTACCATCAATAAAAATAAGGACCTTTTTAAACTCCTCACTATCTGCTAAAATATGCTCTAGTAAATTTACTTTGGTATAAAAATTCTTAACCGAATAGGTCGTTTGATTAATGTTTTCAAGCGGCTCTCCACTAAGCGCAATTTTAATCTCCTCTGGAGCGATAAAATAATCTTTAATTAAATCATTGATCTCGCTAGTCATGGTTGCTGAGAACATAATATTTTGCCTCTTTTTAGGTAAAAGCTCAAACAAGTTGTTCAGCTGAAACCTAAAGCCTAGGTCTAACATTACATCAACTTCATCAATCACCAATTTAGTTACGGCCTTTAGCTTTAAAGTTCCATGAGCAACTAAGTCATAAGTTCTACCCGGTGTGCCTACAATTACATCACAACCTTGCAGAATTGCCTTCTTCTGAGAATTAATATTGGTTCCGCCGTAAATTTTTAATACCCGTAAAGTCATGTATTTTGCATACAGTTCAATTTGGTCGGCAATTTGAACTGCTAATTCCCTTGTCGGAACTAAAATTAGAATTCGAGGGGTATCTTGCTTAGAGAATTTTAAATCTTGTAAAATTGGTAAACAAAAAGCTAGGGTTTTACCAGTACCCGTCTGTGAAATACCGATTACATTCTTGCCGGAACGGATAACGGGAAATGCTTTCTCTTGAATAGGAGTTGGAGTTGCAAACCCCAAATCGTCCATTGCATTTAATAATTGTCTAGAAATATTTAATTCTTCGAAGGATTTCATGTAAGGACTAATTTGGGGTGCAAGATAACCATAATGAATAAGCTATTCCACTAGCTTTATCTTCCTTTTGTAGATCATTAGTATAGGTGTAATTAAAATTAGTTCTGCAAAAACGAATAATGCCCAGTTAAAGTCGGTGGGGATATAATTTGCCGAGCGTTCGAAAATAGCTTCATTGCTAAATAAACTCCATTCAGAAAGCTCGCAATTACTCATAAGGAACGAAACATAATCTTGAATGAATGCCAAAATCGTAATCAAGGAACCTAACACCAAAAGAAAAATATCTGTGAAACTCATTTTAAAGGATTGATTTTGATTAGACTTTTTTACCAAAATAATTGCAAGTGCAATCATGGTAATTGAAGTTATAATTGGCGCAATCACAGGACCAACCCAAGTTACAGGAATAAGAAATAAAACATCCCAGGTTAATAATGAATCAGGCCAATTTAGCAAGCATTTTAAAAACACATAGTAGAATATATCCCAAATGGCAAAGCTGTATAGGAAATAAGCAAAACGTTCTATTTTATTCTTGCCAACTAAAATTCCTATTCCTAAAAGCATAATCATGGTGGCTAGCTCTCGAAACAATTCTGTTATGGCAATTTTCTGTCCTATTGGTACTAAAGGAAAGCCAAAACCGTTTGGATAATAAATTTCTCGGAGGTAAACGACCACAGCACTTTCTAAAAATGCCATGGATATACTAAACAGGCTAAGCCATATCCAATCTCTCTTATCCATATTGCAATTGCTTTTTAAGTTGAACTATTTTTTTATTTATGGTAAACAATAACATGAAACCAAATACTCCGAAAGAGCAATCAATTAGTTGCCATAAGAGAGGAATTTCTCTAAAATATCCTGCGATAAATGCTACAGGAAAAATGGCAACACAGGCATACATTCCATATTGAATTACCCAGCGGTTTTCTATGGGCTTTTTTAATGCTCCATGAAAAAATAAGGCAATTACTAAATGGCCAAATGCTAACCAATCGTAGCCTTAACTAGTAAAGGGTTGGGTTTCATTTAGCTCTGCTAGCACAAAATGCACTTTGTATAACCAACTGTTGATTAAAGGTCCAAAGTTGAAATAGTCGAGAAGGAAAGCGAGACCCGTTTCTACAAAAAAAGCAGTGATTCCACTTAAAGCTAGTGTAATGATAAAGAGTAGCGTTAGGTTTCTTATTTGGTATTGTAAGTTAATTGGATTTATCATGATTCAAGTTTTTAATGCCCTCTTCAATTAAGCGAAGAGGGCTGAAAGATTATTTATTCTGTTTCAAAGTTTAGTTTGTACCAATTGATGTTTCGAGTGAAATACATAGTAGCACCTAAGATTATAATTAGACCAACACTTCCCAGAAGTAATGCATAGTCTGCCATTTGTAAAGTCACGAATAAGAAACTGTAAATGGCTGTAAGTACGGCCACCAAAAGCAATGACATTTTTTTATTCTGAAATACACTAATTGAATAAAGGCTAATCATGCTAACAATACCTACGGTAGAAATACCGAAAGCAATATTAAAGTTGGTATGCTCGGTTATAGAAACGAGTAAAACATAAAATAAGCAAAGCGCTAAACCAACCAGTGTGTATTGAAAAGGGTGAATTTTGCGCTTAGTAGAAATTTCAACTAAAAAGAAGATTAAAAAGGTAAGGCAAATGGTCATGGCTGCATATTTTGCAGAGCGCATGTTTTTCTGGTAATCATCTAAAGGGAGTAATAAATCAAGTCCGAAAGCTTCACCTCTTAAATTTGGTGGAGTAGAAGTAGAAAGCCAGTATTTAGGGAAGTTTCTATTTAGTTCTAAAACCTTCCAGTCTGCGGTAAAACCGGTTTCGCTAACATCTCGATTATCGGGTAAAAACTTGCCATTAAAACTAGGTGAGTCCCAAGTTGAGGCAATGTTTACCATGGTATTACTTCCCAACGGAACAAAAGATAAGTTCTGGCTTCCGTTTAAATCCATTTTAAACTCAAAATTGATTTTATCGCCCATTTTAAAGTTGTTCGGTAAATTGGCGGTTATACCGGTTTTAATAATTGAATTGATTTTAGTTCCTGGTTCAACAGGTATTTCTTTGTTATTCCACTTTACAGCGACTTTATTTTTGATACCACGCAGGTCAGAAATCCCAACCGTTAAAAAGACCTCTTCGAAATCAATACTTTTAAGATTGGTTGTATCAATCTTTTGGTCGAGATTAAAATCACCGCTAAATTGGATGTCAGATTTGTAAACAACGACCTCATAAATTCCGCGTTTTAGCTTTTTTGGATCGATGTTTCCGTCGATGTTTAGGTTTTCGGGAAGTATGTGTAAATACTTTCTTACTCGAACTGTTTTTTTATTTTCGAAGCGCTCATAGGTCAATGGAATACTCAATAAAGGTCCATTTACCTCTTGGCTTTGTGCCCATTTATTACTCACTTCACTTATTGCGTCATTGTTAAGTTGTTCTCGCTCTCTTATTATCGATTTAATCATAGAGGCGGGTATGAGCAGCAATAGCATTAAAACCGTTATGATAATCAGCTTAAGGGTAACTGAGTTATTCATCCATTGTGTTTTAGAGCCACCATTATTTACAACTTTGGCTTGTTTTTGGGAATTTTCATTTTCAATATTCATCTTGCATTAATTTAAAAGTACTTTGAATTTCAAAGTAGAGGGTTAAAAAATATATTAGTTTCCGTTTATTAATTTTTCTAGAGCGGCTAAATGCTGCTTAAAAAGTTGTTTTCCAATTTTTGTTGCTTGGTAGGTAGTTTTTGGTTTTCTACCCACAAATTCTTTTGTTACTGTAATCATTTCTTTCTTTTCAAGTGCGATTAAATGGCTCGCCAAGTTGCCATCGGTTACTCCAAGGTTTTCTTTCAGGGTATTAAAATCCACCGAATCGTTAACCATAAGTATAGACATGAGCCCGAGCCTAACCCGGCTCTCAAATACCTTTTGTAAATTTTCAATCATGCTCTGTCGTACTTAAAATACATAACTGCACCGTAAACTATATGCAATACACCGAAACCGGCAGCCCAAAACAATAATCCGTATCCAATAAAGTAGCTGCTGATTAATCCTAAAACGATTTCGAAAATACCTAGGTAACGAATATCGTGCAAGGTGTATTTACTAGCATTTAAAAGTGCTAAGCCATAGAATAGGAGGGTAACAGGAGCAACTAAACCAAATAGTTGATGTTTGATTAAAATAAGGGTAAAAATACCGCCAGTAGCTAATGGAATAAATAGGTTGATTAATAACCTTTTGCTTGTACTGCTCCAAATGTTTTGATTTTTCTTTTTGGCCTTTTTAAAAGTTAAAAGTATTCCGAATGATATGGCGACAACCAACATTACTGCGCCTGCTGCCATTAGATTTAAAATTACATCTTGATTGATGGTGTGCATATTTAAACAAACCATACTTGGGTTGTCAATAGTTGCCGCTTGCTTTATGTTAATGAATGCGAAAAAAGACCCTGCCAAAGCAGTAAGTCCTGCAATTACTCCTGAAAGACCGCTTAGCGAAATAAACCGAGAAGATTGCTCCATCATGTTATGGATCTGACTCAATTGATCTAAGCTTTCTTTTTTGATATCTCTGTCTGTCATTTAAAAGTACTTTGAATTGCAAAGTAAATTCTTTTTATTCGATATTTCCAAATTTTATTTGAGATTTTATGAAAATATTTTAAGCGGATTGGAAGTGGAAAGACTTCTGATTAATCAATTACTAAAGATTCCAATACTAATAAAAACTAAAGCAATAATTATGATAATGCTAAATAGGCCATTTAGTAAGGGATTATCCTTAACCAAAGTTTTAAATTTTTGTGGTTTGCCAATTAGTTTAAAATATAGCCAACGAGCAACTGCTCCAGGATAGTTTAAAATAAATTCCATAAACACAATAGAAAATATTTCTGCGATAAATTCCATTTTTATTTTCTTTAAAAGTACCTGCTTCAATTTCCTGTTACAAGTTGATTGTTACTCTATTTAATTTTATGGATTATTTAAATCTGTTTTATCATTTCCTGCTTTTTATCATATTTCTGTACCTATCGGTTTCTTTATATTTGAGGGAATTGCTAATCTTCCATGAGATGCAATAACATTTTCAAAAAACAACAAATGACTGATATAGAAATTGCTCAAAAAGTTACTCCACTTCATATAAAAGAGGTTGCCAATAAAATAAATATTAAAGAAGCTGATTTAGAATATTTCGGAAAGGATAAAGCCAAATTACCACTGAGTTTAATTGATGAAAGCAAGGTAGCGGAGAGCAACTTAATATTGGTTACGGCAATTACTCCGACTCCTGCCGGCGAAGGAAAAACCACTAGTTGTATTGGTTTATCTGACGGTTTAAGCCAAATCGGAAAAAAAGCTATTACTGTTATTCGTGAACCAAGCTTAGGTCCTGTTTTCGGGATGAAGGGTGGAGCAGCAGGTGGCGGTAGGAGCCAAGTGATTCCTATGGTAGACATTAACCTGCATTTTACAGGAGATTTTCATGCCATCGGAATTGCCAATAATTTGTTAGCAGCTTTAATTGATAATAACATTCAAAGTAAAACGAAAAACTTAGGCATAGATCCGCGCACTGTAATATGGAAAAGATGTTTGGATATGAATGATAGAGCCATGCGAAATATTGTGGCTGCACTAGGCGGAAAAGGAGGAGGAATTCCAAGAGAAACGGGATTTAATATTACCGCCGCATCTGAAATTATGGCAATACTTTGTTTGTGTAAAGACTTAAACGATTTGCAAGAAATGTGCGGCAATATCTACATTGCTGACACCTTTAGTGGAGAATCTGTTTTTGCCAAAGATTTAAACGCTTCGGGCGCAATTGCCGTGGTTTTAAAAGATGCCATAAAACCAAATCTAGTTCAGACTTTAGAAGGCAATCCGGCTATAATTCACGGAGGACCTTTTGCTAATATTGCCCAAGGAACTAATTCGATTATTGCAACTAAAATGGGCATGAGCTTAGCCGATTATGTAGTAACCGAAGCAGGTTTTGCTGCTGATTTGGGAGCAGAAAAATTCTTAAACATAAAATGTAGAAAAGCAGGTTTATCGCCAAAGGCAGTAGTTGTTGTGGCAACCATACGTGCATTAAAATATCATGGTGGCCAAGCATTAAAGGATTTAACCGTAGAGAATTTGGAGGCCTTGGAAAAAGGAATTCCAAATTTAGAAAAGCACATTGAGAGCATTCAGAGTTTTGATTTGCCTGTTGTGGTTTCTATTAATGCATTTAGCAGCGATACTGAAGCTGAAAAGCAATTGATTTATGATTTCTGTGAAAAAAAGAATATTCCTGTCGCTTTGAGTTATGGTTGGGAAAAAGGAGGAAAGGGCTGCACGGAATTGGCCGAAAAGGTAGTTGAAACAGCAAGTCGAAATAAAACAAAATACAAACCGACATATGACTTAAGTGATGACCCGATTGTAAAAATGGAAAAGATTTGCAAAACGATTTACGGCGCCAATTCAGTGATACTTGCTGCAAAGGCAAAAAGGCAATTAAAGCGATTTGTTGATTTGGGTTATGGTAATTTGCCAATTTGTATGGCTAAAACTCAGAAAAGTTTAAGCGATAATGATAAGTTAATCGGTAGGCCTGAGAATTTCGATATTCATATTCGAGAATTTGAAATAGCAAGTGGAGCAGGCTTTATTATTCCTATTGCAGGAAATATGCTTCGCATGCCTGGTTTGCCTGCAACTCCTTCTGCCGAAAAAATTGAGATTGATGAAAATGGGGTGATAAGTGGTTTGTTTTAGAAGATAACGGTAAATACTCCGCCGGCAAACTATTCCAAATATCTAGGTGAATTTTCCAATCATTTTCAACTTTTTTCCAAACAATAACATACTTGTCTTTCCAACTAGCTTCTGTTCCATCAGGTCTTAAAGTAGTATCTTCATAATAACCATAATCGTAGGCTTCGTCTTCTGTAACTTTAATTTCTTCGGGTATTACTTTATGGTACTTAATCTTTACACCTTTAGGCATTAGCCAGTAGTTGGTAATTGCATCGCGACCATGTGTAATGTCCATATTATTTGGGAAGATTTTTGCATCTTCGGTATAGGCCATGCCAAGGGCTTCAGCATTTCCCTTCATAACATCTTCTGAAAAAGCTTCTATATTGGCAAGGATAATATCGATGTCCTCCTGATTTCCTGAGTAGGTTTGAGCGCTAAGTAAACTTGAAATTAGTAAGCAGAACGAAATTGTAAGTGTTTTCATAGTATTTTAAATTTAGCTTTTTTTAATTTACTGTGGATAGTTCCAAGGTCATTCCTTTTCCTAAAGTTAATCCATCCACATGACCTGAAATACGATTGTCAGTTGTTTTTACATGCAGGTGCATATTCGTTGAATGGTGCGTAAAAATAGCATGATGCTTATTGGAATAAAAGCCGAGGATTTCAACTTCCTGTTCCGTTGCGGTGCCGTTTAATCCAGAGTTTATGTGTTTTTCATGCGAATGTCCCGTATCTCCATCTTTCCAATTAATGACATGCCAATCGAAAGATTTTGCTTTGCCTTTCAATAAAAAAGGAAAGGGTTTTTCTGTATCAATGCCTAGTTCTTTAGCTTTTTGGCTAATGTGATTTTCAAGCTCTTCGTAGCTAATTATATTCTCAGGAATGTTAGAAGACTCCCATTCTTTTACAGAAGCATAAACCAATAAGGTGGCTTTATGCTCGAACGTATTATCTATGCTTAAGGCTTCATTATTTTCTACTGAAATAAATGGCTTGCTATTTAGAATTAGAATTTCTCCTTTTAAATTTTCAAGTGCCCCCAAAGCATATAGGTTTTGGCTTTTTTTTAAGTCCTTCAAATTCGCTTTTGCTGCAATATCGCCTTTGTGCGTCATGTTTTTTAAGGCGCCATAATAGTTGACTTCAAATTGCTTTTCTTCTGCTTGTTTTGTACCACAAGAAAAGGCTGAAAGTAGGATGAGAAAGGGAAAGAGGTGTTTCATATATCTATCTAATTATTTTTTCAGCAAACTTATTCAAATCTATTCCATCAAAATTACCTGAGGTCATTAAAAGCAATACTTTGTTGGGCCAATTTTTGGCTTGTAAATAGCTGGCAATGGCTTTAGAAGAATTAAAAACCTGCACTTTAGAGGGTAAAAATGCTTCTTGTACTTCAGCAACACTTATGGCAGGTAGGCCTTTATGTTCTAGGGTTTTGGGGTTAAAATAAACAATGGCTTCATCGGCTGCCGACATAGAGCCGCTGTATTGTTGTAAAAACTCTTTATTTAAACTGCTAAAGGTATGTAGCTCCATGCAGGCAATTAACTCTCGGTTTTCAAATTGCTTTTTTACCGCAGCGGTTGTTGCTTTTAGTTTAGAAGGGGAATGGGCGAAATCTTTATAAACCGTTGTTTGCTCGTTGCTTGCAATTTTCTCCAATCGTTTGGCTGCTCCGCTAAAGCTTTTAATGGCATTCAAAAATGCCTCTTCTTCAATTCCCAAAGCTTCGCAAACGTTTTTAGCTGCCATTAAATTTTGTAGGTTATGGTCGCCAAAAATTTCTAAAGGAATCCAACCAAAATTGCTACCCAAAAGTGTTACTCCATTTTCAATTTTATGCATTGGAGTTGTATAAGGCTTCATTTCAATTCCTTGCGAATTGGCGCCAATTTTTTGCAATTCTTCATCTCCGTGGAAATAAGTCAGCAAGCCATTTGGCTCTATGGTATCGGCAAAAAGCTGAAACTGCTCTACATAATTTTCGAAAGTTGGAAATACATTAATATGATCCCAAGCTACTCCGCTTAAAACGGCAATATGTGGCTTGTACCATAAAAACTTAGGTCGGCGATCTATCGGTGAAGAAAGGTATTCATCGCCTTCTAAAATAATAAGTGGTGCATCGCCTAATTGAACCATGGTTTCAAAGCCTTCCAATTGTGCACCTACCAGATAATCGAAAGCTATTTTTTGGTCCATGAGTACATGTAATATCATAGAGGTAATGGAAGTTTTTCCATGGCTACCGCCAATAACTACGCGCTTTTTATCTTTCGATTGTTCGTAAACGTATTCGGGATAAGAATAAACTTTTAAGCCCAATTCTTGTGCTTGCCGTAATTCAGGATTATCAATTTTGGCATGCATGCCTAAAATGATAGCATCAATTTCATCAGAGATAATATCTGGATTCCAACCCTCTTTTTGTGGTAATAAATTGTATTTTGCTAATCTACCTCGCGAAGGTTCAAATATTTCATCATCAGAACCTGTAACTTCAAAACCTTTTTTGTGTAAGGCAATTGCCATGTTGTGCATGGCACTGCCGCCAATAGCGATAAAATGAACTTTCATAAATAACGTTTGTGCTAAGCTAAACCTTCGCGCTTTTTTATGCACTTGGGGAACAGAATACTTTTCAACGAAAGTGAATTAATATCTTAACTAAAAAGATAGAAGAATACAAAAAAGGCCATTTGACTTGCATACAAATGCCCAGAGAAGTAGGAGGTAAGTTTAGAAAATTTGCTTTGGAAAAGTGCCTGCATGATTACCGCAACTATAAACCAAGTAAAGTAATTTTTTAAGGGAACTACGCCATCCTGAAAATGCCAAAAATCGAAATAAGAAGCATTTTGCTCCATAAACAAATCGAGAAAAACCATTAAGCTAGAAGCTAAAATGATTTTAGCATATTTATTGATTTTTAGTTGATTACTAATGCTTCCGGTAACAAAAACGAGCATAGCCCAATTCATTCCAATTAGCAAGGGTATACCATCTAATTTTAAACCTAGGTTTTCACCGTAATTATACGATCCAAACAATACACCTGTGTGCACTCCAATCCACTCAACTACAAAACCAATGGCAAATACGCTGGAGAAAATAAGGAGTTTACTTTTGTCATTTATTTGTAAAATAACAATTAGCAAAAAATTGATGAGTATTAAATTTAATGGGGTTTTGCTTAAAAACCAATCTTTATAACCAAGACTAATGCCGACTAGAGCCGCAATTTGAAACAACCAAATGGTACCTATTGCAAATTTCTCTGAATTAAGGTTAATATTTGTTCTTGTGCTGCTAATACTTGGTATCATGCTGCTGCTACTTGATTAGCGACAATTTTTGCCGAGTTTAAACACAAAGGAATTCCACCTCCCGGATGAACAGAGCCTCCACAGAAATACAAACCGTTTATGTTAGACTTAAAGTTAGGGTGGCGTAAGAATGCAGCAAATTTAGAATTACTTGCAGCACCATAAAGTGCTCCTAAATGCGAAGAAGTTCTTTGCTCAATTAGAATCGGGTCGAGGTAATCTTCGACCACAATTAAATCTTCTAGATTACAGCCTAATACTTTATTGAGTTTATTAATAACAGTTTCTCTTAACTTCATTCTTGTCTCTTCCCAATTTTGACCAAGGTTATTTGGTGTATTTATCATAACAAACCAGTTTTCACAACCATCAGGTGCGTCTTGTTTTTCTTCCTTGCTTGATATGTTTAAATAAATCGTAGGATCTGTGTTAAAACCCTTATTAGCAAATATTTGTTCAAACTCTTCACGATAATTCTCTGTAAAAAATACGTTATGTAAATCCAATTGAGGAAAACTCTTTTTTACTCCCCAATAGAAAATAATGCCCGAGCTAGATTTTTCTTCTTTTTTAACAGCTTTAGGCATCTTTAAATTAGGTAAAAGATTTTTATAGGTAGGATAAATATCTGCATTAGAAATTACTAAATCAGCATCGTAGAAGTCATGTTCAGTTCTTACTCCTTTAACTTTTTTGCCTGTTAATTTAATAGACTTAACCTTTTTTTTAGCAATGAACTCAATTCCTTTATTCAGGCCGAATTGAACTAAGGAATTTACAATAGATCGCATTCCATTTTTAGGATAGTAGGTTCCTAAATTCATTTCTAAATGCGGAATCATTGACATAATTCCAGGTGTTTTATATGGAGATGAACCGTTGTAGGTTGCAAATCGATTGAAAAACTGTATCAATTTAGGATTGCTAAAGTGCTTTTCATTTAATTCATTAAGACTAAGATTTGTATCTAAAGCCTTTATATTTGAAACTGCTTTAACTGCTTTTTTATTTAAAAATGTGCTTGCCTTGTGTAATGATTTTTCAATGAATAAGTCAGCCGTTAAATCGTATTTCTTTTGTGAATTAATTAAATAATCTCCAAGTTTTTCAGGATCTTCGTTAAAGAATTTACTAGCCTCATTGATAAACCTACAAGAATTTGAGTTTACTGAGAAACTGGAGCCATCGTTCCAGAAATAGTTACAAATGGTTTCTTTACGGTGATAATTGAAATGATTTTTAGGCTCTTCACCATAAAGTACGAACAGCTCATCAATTAGGTATGGAAGCGTAAATAGGGAAGGACCCATGTCCCATCTAAAGCCATTTTGGTTAAACTCCTGAATTTTACCGCCAAAATTTTCGTTGGCTTCTAAAACTGTTACTTTATATCCTTTATGATTTAAACGCAATGCGCAGGCTATACCGGCTATACCGGAACCAATTATAATAGCTTTTTTCAATTATCATTGTTTGTTTTTTAAACACTGATACAAGCTAAATGTTTTATAATAAAGATTTTTCGACGGTATAGTTGATTAAAACTACATTTCCTCTTTCGTTTTTATTCTCTTGATTTTTTTTGAAACCATTCTTTTTGAAGAAATTAATGGCTGCTTTACTAACGTAACTATTAAGTATGGTGGACTGAGATTCTATAGCTAATTCTTCAATTTGATTTAAAAGTGCTTGAGCAATTCCTTTTCTTAAATGTTTAGGGTAAACGTAAAAAAGCTAATCTTACTTATAATTGGGAAGTCTTGCGTTTTAATAACGTTCAATTTCATGTTGCAAATTTACATAGATATAATACTGAGTACCTTAAAAAAATGACGATTGGTAAAAACAAAGTCATTTGCCCTTGGTTCATTAAATGTAATTAATTTTCGGGCTCAATAGGTATGCGGTATTTTGATGAACAGACGGCACAAGATTTAGAATTTGACGAAATACGCAAATTGTTAATCGGCTATTGCCAAAATGAAACCGCCAAGGAGCGTTTATCTAAGCTTAGACCATATAGAAACCTTGATCAAGCCGCACACTCTATAAACCAAAGCAATGAGTTAATTAGCATTAGAAGATTGGGTTTACGTTTTCCAAGATTGGAGTTTGGAGAACTTCAGAAAGAAATTCGTTTGCTTGAAATTACTTCTAGTAGTTTAGATTTGGAAGGGATAATCCGAATTTTAGATGCAACTAGGCTTGTAAATGACTTACTACTTTTCTTTAAAGAGAATAGAAACGAGTATCCTTTATTGCAAGAATTAGTTGGTAAGGCATATTACACCAAAGATATTAGTAATGCCATAGAGAAAGTACTCGATAAACGCTTACAGGTAAAAGATGATGCTTCTGAAGACTTACAATATACTCGAAACAGAATTCGCTCTGTAAAAAGACAGATTAATAAGAATTTTGAAAAAGCTGTCCGCCATGCAAAGTCTAAAGGATTTATAACTGATATTAGTGAAAATGTAATTGACAATCGAAGGGTAATGACCATAGTTTCTACCTACAAAAGGCAGGTAGAAGGAAATGTAATGGGTTCATCTAATACAGGGTCTTTGACTTATATAGAGCCAAGAGCCAACGAGCAATTGAATAAAGAGTTGGATCAATTAATTGATGACGAAAGACTAGAGATAAAGCGAATTTTTAAAGCTTTAACCGACTTGCTAAGGGTTCATTTAACATTGATAGACAATTACCAGACTATACTTTGTAAGCTAGATGAAATTTATGCCAAGGTAAAACTGGCTGAAAGACTAAATGCGAATAAGCCAATAATTAATAAAGAGAATCAAGACAGTTTTTTACATGAGGCTTTCCATCCACTTTTATTATTGACCAATAAAGAGCTTAAGAAGGTAACTAAACCTCAGTCATTTAATTTGGATTCAAGTCGTAGAATTTTGGTTATTTCAGGACCAAATGCAGGAGGGAAATCTATTACCTTAAAAACCATGGGGCTCCTACAAATGATGTTTCAGAGTGGTTTAATGGTGCCAGCTTCACCCAAGAGTAAATTTGCTTGGTTCGATTTTATTTTGTCTGACATTGGAGACAATCAGTCGATTGAAAATCAGTTGAGTACCTATAGTTATCGATTACAAAGGATGAAATTCTTTTTAGGGAAAACTAGCCCGCAAACTTTACTTTTATTAGACGAGTTTGGAACCGGTTCAGATCCGGAATTAGGTGGTGCTTTAGCTGAGGTGTTTTTTGAAACGATTTATAGAAAAGGCTGCTTTGGAGTAATAACAACCCATTACAGTAATATAAAACTTAGAGCAGCTAAATTAGATGAATCTGTAAATGCGAATATGCTTTTTAATAAGCAGACTTTAGAACCCGAGTTTGATTTAGAAGTTGGTCAACCTGGTTCATCTTTTACTTTTGAAGTTGCAGAAATGAATGGCATACCGAAGCCAATTTTAAATGCAGCCAAAAATAAAATCAATAGAAAAAAACTAGAATTAGATACTTTAATTGCCGACTTGCAAAAGGATAAATCGGAAGTATACCATTTAAAAACCGATTTAACTGAAGCAAAGGAGGAGGCGGAACGAGCGAAGCAATCGTTTGAAGATAAACAAGAGCATTTTGAGCGCAGGTTAGAAACGCAACAAAAACGAATTGAGGCCAATAATAAGTATTTGAGTCATGGTAAGCGCATGGATCAGTTTATTGCTGACTTTAGTATGAAAGGGAAGAAACCAAACAATGAGGAACTTTTTGCTGAGATAAAGAAATACATTACCATAGAAAAAACTAAACTTTTAACGGCTGAAAAAAAGCGCATAGAAAAGCAAAAGGAGTTAGAAAGGCAGCGAATTGCTCCTAAAAATAGAAAATATAAAGCTAAAGCAACGGTAAACCCAATTGTTGAAGGTTCTAGAGTTAAATTAAAAACTACAAGACAAATTGGCGAAGTGCTAAGTATTGAAGGTAAAGAAGCAACAGTAGCCTTTGGTATTTTTAAAACCAAGGTTGATTTACAAAAATTAGTTTATATAGATCCGAAACCCAATTCTGAAAAAGCGAATAAAAAGAAGAAAAAATAATTAGGAGGGTTTTAAAATCCCAAATATTATTGAGTCTTCGGCAGCACCACTCGACATATAATGTTGTTTCAAGTGTCCTTCTTTCTGCATTCCTAATTTCTCAATAATCTTTAACGAGGCGGTATTTTCAGGAGCTATTATAGCTTCGATTCTATTAAGATTTAATTTGGTGAAACCATATTTAATTAATGTTATTGTGGCTTCACTTGTATAGCCTTTTCCTTCAAAAACTCCTAACCGAATTACAGTATTCCAGGTGTTTGTAGAAACATCTGAAACATCATTTTCATATTTTTCTAAATTTAATCCGCTCTGAACCTGTAGTACATTCTTTCCAAGCGTATAAGCACCTATTCCTTGGCCTGGTCTGGCTGTTCTAATTGACTCAGCATATTGAGCAAATAATAGGCTAGGTGCAAGAAAAAGGGAAAGTATTATTAATAGCTTCATGCGTTAAAAGCTAAGGTAATTATTCAATATTTCAATACACTTAATAAAAATGGAATTAAGTGGCGTTTCCTGTTAAAGTTTCTATCAATCCTAGTGCTGCAGCTTCGCCCGACAGCATAGCTGCATTTAGCGAGCCATTTAGTTGCATGTCGCCTGCTAAAAATATGCTAGTGGTTAATCTAGTTTCTGTCGGTTCAACCTTATAGCTTACCTGGTTTAAATCAGGTAGTGCCATCGGAATTTTGTAATGCTTTAAAAACTTAGCATCCGTAATTCCGCAATATTTTTTTAATTCACTTGCTACCTGTTTTACCAACTCGTCAGTCTTCAGCTGATTGTCTTTTACTACGGTTACCGATAAGAGTTCATTTTTTCCTCTGCTTTTTGCAGCTAAGCTTGTGTGATAGAAAATATTATTAATTAGTGAGCTATTATCAGCAACTAATCCGATTAAGCTTTTAACAATTACTTTTTTATCCGTTTCAAAATATAAGGTATCACAAGACTTCCAAAGCGTAGCTTGGTTTTTTAAATTAGAAATTAATGAGCTTGCTTCTGATGCAATAATAGTAAAATGGCTCTCTAATTTTTCTTCGCTTTCCAATACAATTTCTTGATCGTTTACTTTAGCAACCTTAGTATTGAACTTAAACGTCGTGTTTTTTAAACCTTTAGCTAATTGTTGAGGTATGGCCTCAATTCCGGCTTTTGGTAAAGCAGCAAATCCTTCACCAAACATTTTATATATAAACTCGAACATTCTACTAGAAGTTCTTAATTCTTCTTCTAAAAAAATACCGCTAAAGAAGGGCTTAAAAAAGGTGTTGATCATATCTTCCGAAAACCCTAAATCTTGGAGATAATTTAGCGTTGATTGCTCTTTAGATTCAAAAATTTCTTCAATGCTTTTTGCTTTCAAATTTTTATTTAGCCCTAATATTTTAAATTTATCGGATAGGTTTCCTATTCTTGAAAATAGAGTGGGGAAGAGTAGTGATTTTTCTCTTAGGGGATCTCCGATTATAACCTGTTTATCGTTTTTAAAAATTGATGAACCAGGAAGAAAATACTGTAATTCCAAAGCTTTTAGGTCAAGATATTTTTGAGCAGCAGGATAGGCAGTTAGTAATACTTGAAACCCATGGTCTAATTGATAACCTTCTAATGTATCAGTTTTTACTCTTCCTCCAACACGATCGCTTGCATCAATAATTACCGGATGAAAACCATGATTTTCTAATACTTTAGCGGCAATCAAACCGCTTACTCCTGCTCCTACAATGTGTATTTTGTATTCTTCATTTTTCATTCTGATCTGTCTTCGTTTACATGAATTCTTAATATCCGTCTGTTTTCTTTTTGGACTTCAGGATGTTTTCTGTGCCCCCAAGTTTTTTCCCTTGCTAGTTTAGAACTCATTTGCAAATTTACGATTGGTTTTGGATAATCTTCTCCGATAATAACTCCGCAAAAGTTCTGTTCCATCAATGTCATCTCCCAAGGAGCATGAATATGATTTAGTGGAACCTCATTTAATTCTGGGACCCATTTTTTTATAAATTCTCCTTTTGGGTCGTGGTCTTCGGAGTTTTTAACAGGATTGTAAAGTCGGATTGTATTAACTCCGGTTGTACCAGCTTGCATCTGAAATTGGGGATAGTGGATTCCAGGCTCATAATCTAAAAATTGCTGAGCTAAGTGGTAAATTCCATTGCGCCAATCTTGATCTAGATTTAGAGTAAAAAATGAAACCAACATAGCTCTCATCCTAAAATTTATCCAACCTGTTTTAATGACCGATCTCATGCAAGCATCTACTAAAGGAATTCCTGTATTTCCGGTCTTCCAGGCGTTTATGTATTCTCCATTTTTCTGATGCTCTAATAATTCGAATCCTCTATTAATGCAGTGGGTTTCGTAGGCGCATTCGACCTCAAATTTCTGAATAAAGTGGCAATGCCAATGTAATCGTGTTAGCATGGCAGCAAAAGCTCTCTTATACTTTTCTTTATTTGGGTGCTGAGAAATGAACTGAAAGGCTTGTCTTACGCTCATATTTCCCCATGCGATATAAGGAGATAGTCTGCTGCAAGAAAGTCTACTTTCTTTTGGCTTTGAAATATTTTTCTGGTAATTGGATCCTCGCTCTTTAACAAATGAGTAAATGTATTTCCAAGCATTGCTTTCTCCTGCCGGTTGAAACTCTTTGGGGTACTCTTCTAAACTGGATTTTAATTCAGGTTTTAGATTAAAAGGATTATTAAGAATATGAAAATCAGCATTTGAGTATTGGTTTTGAATAATTGATTGACGCATAATTTGATGCCATCTTATTCTCCAATTGTCTCTGTTTTTTATTCCTCTAATAATTCCATCTCGCTGAAACTCGCTCCACTTAATCTGTTTTTGTTGAAAGAACTTTTTAAGCGACTTATCTCTTTCCCAAGTTATTCTAGTTCCAGATTCTTGATAACTAAAAACGGTATTAATTTCAAACTCTTCTGCTAAAAAATCGAATGCTTGGAATGCCTCGCAATTAAAAATTTCAACTTTTCTATTATGTGGCTTAATTGTTTTGTTTAAATCTTGAATCGAATGATAAACAAACTGCAGGTGCCTTATGCTTGTGTCTTCATACTTATAAATAGATGGTTCGAAAACATAAATTATAAAATAAGGAAGTTCGGATTTTTCTGCTTGGTCAAGTGGCTCGTGATCTTGAGAGCGAATGTCTCTTTTGAGCCAAACGATATTGATACTTTTTCGTTTCAAATTGATTGTTGAGTATTGATTTATTCAATACAAAATTTGGGTTTGCTTTGTTTAGAATCGTCAAAAGAATTAGAGCTTTCTAATTCTTACCTGAGTAAAAATGCTATTGCCCCAAGAGACCCCAACCCCCATAGCTTCCGTGTCAGTATTTGAAAGTTCACAACGATGTTGAATAACAAAATCTGTAGTTGAATTAATTTGAAAGATTACACTCAGAGTGCTGTTAGGGCTTGCATTGGCCGATCGGATTACAGAACCTAATCCAATTGTTTGATTGTTAGTTTTATCGAAAAATCTAATTTGATGGCCTTCAACTTGTCTTGCAGGAGCATTAGCATTTATCTGATATATCCCGGAATCAAGCGTAAAAATTGAGTCATTATCAATAGAAATAAAGCTACTGTCGCCTTCCAGATGATTTAAATCTCGAGTAATCCAAGCACCTGATGTAAATGGTCCTCCATTATTTCCTGACGTTTTAATATCACTCACTATTGCTATATCTGAGTTTGTTTTAGCTGTTACTATATTTACCTCTCTTGTAAGATTTAATGTATCCCAAATAGTTCCGTTAAAATAATAGAATGCCTCAAACCCATTGTTTTGAAAAACTAATAAACCTTTAGCAGGTCCTTGGATAGCTAGTCTTTCGGAAGCAGTCATTCTTGGTATTAAAATGCCTTTAGCACTTGCTTTTAGTTCTAACATGGCAGAACTATCTGGTTGACCACCAGTATGTATCATCGTTTAATGTTATTTGTGAGCAGTTTTCGCAAGCAGATTGATTATCCATTCTTTGGTAGTTTAGAATGCTAAAATAAGAAATGCAGTTTTACTTAAAACTAACTACTTTAAATACTCAATATTAAAGGTAAGTGATTTGTCATCAGGATTTAAAATTGCCATCCATTTAGTATGCTCCGTTTCGTTTTCCTTAATTAAAGTTGAATCCGTTTTTACAAATTTGTTTCTGCTAACATAGTTTTCAAATTCTTCTTCTGTTAAATCAAGTTCGAAAGTAGAGTTCTTTTTACCATCTGAACAATTACAGGTTGACTTTTTAACTTTTGGTATATCAATTCCTGTTCTTAGTTCAATATTGTCAATATTAAAACTTTCGCAGCTTTGCTTATTAAAAATTTGTTTTGAAAGTACTCTGCAGCCTCCCATAAAAAGTAGGATTGAAAATACAATAGCTGCAAGTATGTAAAGAAGTGTTTTCATGAGGTAGTTTTTGGAGTTAACGAATGATTTAATAGTTCTATTGTGTTATAAGTATCAACTCGAAGAATGACCTAATTCGTAATTATATTTTTTCTTGGGAAGGGATTTAGGAGCGGGCAGGGGAGGAATCCTTATCCAATCCCTTAAGTAAAAATGCAATTCCAATTACTAAACCTGGTGCAATTAAGTTATACCATAAATAGGCAATTTCTATATACTCAAAACGATTGAGGGTATAGAGGGCAATGATTATTAATTGGGAAATGATTGCCGCATAAAAAACAGCATTTCCTTTAATTTTCTTTAGGAAAAATGCTACTAGGAAAACACCCAAAATTGTCCCGTAGAATAGTGAACCTAAAATATTTACTGCCTCAATCAGATTGTCGAATAAATCTGCTAACAAAGCAAAAATTATAGCAAGTACACCAAACATTAGCGTGAATAATTTGGATCGAATTAGATAGTGTTTTGGGTCACCATCTTGTTTTATATTCCTTTTGTAAATGTCTACCGTGGTTGTGCTCGCTAACGCGTTTAATTCTGCTGATGTTGACGACATAGCTGCTGAGAAGATAACAGCCAGTAGCAGACCGATTAGCCCAATGGGTAAAAAATTAGTTACAAAATTGATGAAGATATAGTCATCATCCTTGGTAATTGCATCAGGATCCGCTTTTAAGATTAATGCTTTGGATTCTTCCATCAGCATTCTTTCTTCTTCATGGTAGCCTTTAATTGCTTGTTTAAGGCTTATATCAGTTGGATTATTTTTGTACTCAAGGATTAAATCTTTTTTTGAATTAAATACCAGTTCTTGTTTTTCTTCCAAGGCTTCATACTGAATTGCATATTCGGATTGTTTTACCTTTTGCTCATTTTCAGCATTAAAATGTAAAGGCGGCATTACAAATTGATAAAACAAGAATAACAGAATACCAACGAATAAAATGAAAAACTGCATTGGTATTTTCAATAAACCGTTGAACATTAAACCAAGTCTACTTTCTTTTATTGAGCTGCCTGTTAAATATCGCTGAACTTGAGATTGGTCGGTTCCAAAGTAGCTCAATTGTAAAAAGAAACCACCTAATATTCCCGACCAAATGTTATATCTACTGCCCGGATCGAAATTCCAATCGATAACCTCCATTTTGTCCATAATACCGGCAACCTCAATACCTTCAGTAAAAGAAATATTATCAGTTAAGTATGAGATTAAGAAACCTGCTGCAATGAACATACCTAAAAAGATAACAGCCATTTGCTGCTTGTGGGTTTGGCTTACGGCTTTGGTTCCGCCCGATACAGTGTAGATAATTACCAAGCCACCAATAAAAAATATAGTGTATTTAAGCTCTATAGAAAGGATTTGAGAAAGAATAATGGCTGGAGCATAAATGGTTATTCCTGCGGCTAAACCTCTCTGTAATAGGAATAGAGAGGCTGTAAGTAATCGTGTTTTATTATTGAAGCGAGACTCTAAAAACTCATAAGCCGTATATACTTTTAGCTTGTAATAGAGTGGAATAAAAACCGTCGAAATAACAATCATCGCCAATGGTAAACCAAAGTAGAATTGAACAAATCCAATCCCTTCCATGTAGGCCTGCCCGGGAGTTGATAAAAATGTAATTGCTGAGGCTTGAGTAGCCATAACCGATAAACCAATTGTCCACCAATTAGATTCCTTTCCACCTAATAAATAACCTTCAATGTTTTTTGCACCACGGGTTTTCCAAACACCATAAGCTACAATCGTAAACAAAGTGCCAAGCATAACGGTCCAATCAATCCAGCCCAATTCATTCATTATTGAAAAGTATTAGTTATCCAAATGAATATTAAAATCAAAAAGATTTCGAAGCCAAGAATGAATATGTATAAGCCTTTCCAACTTTTAAAAAAGGGAGGACCTTCGTTTATGTCTTCAGGCTTATTGTCCATAATTAATCATGTTAGTTAATAAACGATAAGCTCCAGGAACCCCGGCAGGTAGTTGTCTAAAGAATGAAATTCCTGTAAAGATAAAATGGCCGTCACCATAATCGGAAACTAAAATACTTCCTTGCTGTGGTTCTTCACCCGGATCATTCCAAGCAATAATTGTTTCGTAATTCTTATCCCATTCTCCAGCAAAATACAAACCTCTTTCTTGAACCCATTTGTCAAAATCAGCTTTGCTCAGTTTGTTTGGCATATTTAATAAAGGATGATCAGGTTTTAAAAAGGTCGGTTCCGCCTCTTCTTTTGTAACTCTAATTCTAGAGAGTTTAAAAGGGTAGGGTCCAATTTGATCCGATTTCAAACCTCTATTCGTATTATATTGAACAATTACGTTCCCGCCATTTTTTACAAACTCATTTAAAATGGTATTTCCATTTTTCATGCTCTCTTCCGTATTATAAGCTCTAATACCTACAATTATAGTTTCAAACATCGATAAGTCCATAACTGCTAATTGGTCAGCAGAAAAGGAAACTACATTAAAACCAATCTGACCTAGGTTTTCAGCTACTTCGTCCCCGCTACCTACTACGTATCCGATTGATTTTACAGACTTTTTAATGTCCATTTTTACCACTTTTGATTTAGCTCTAGGAAACAATATTTGAGGTTTTACATGCGGATAATCAATTCGCTGAACTGCTTGAGCACGCATCTTTTTAAATTGGAAAGCGATTTCTCCTACGGATGAGTTTTGCGGAGGAGTTAGCATGAAATTAATTGACTTCTGCTCACCTTTAAAGTTTAATTTAAACGGAATAGATTCGGGTTCTACCTTCCAACCATCTGGAGCGATAAGTTTAATTTCATTGCTAACGCTATCCATATTTGATTCGAGTAAAACATCAACTCTTTGAGCATTTTCAGTAGAAAAAATGAAAACAGATTCTGAAGGAGTAGCTGTAATCTCAGGACTTACAATTACATCTCTGTGCAACTCTCCATCTACTCTGTCTGTCCATTTGTAATCTATAGCTTGTTCAAATTTTATATCAACACCTGCAATGTTTAAAACATAGTTGAATTTGACTTTTGGAAGGTTTTCAGGCATTCCGTATTGCTCCGGCCAAGAAGGAATTGATTTGTCTACGTATGATAATTCATTCTCTTTTGCTACAGGTTTATCTAACCAATAAGGATTTGAAGGGTGAATTGCAATTTCATGTGAGAATGGGAAACGACTAAGTTCATTCTCAGTTAGGTTAATTTTTTTGTAAGAACTATCAATTGTAGGAAAAATAGATTTGATACTAACAGGGACATCCGTTCTAACGATAAATTCAGCTGAACCATTTACTAGAGTTGATTGAAATGCAGGGTAGTTATAATCTTCTGCTAAAAACTCAACATGAATTCCCGCAGCTGCTTTTATGATTCTTCTTAAGCTTTCAAGTTTTTCTTCTGAATAATAGCTATTTTCTAATTGCCAAATGGATTTGTAAAGTTCTACTAATTTAGGAACAGATTTCGAAGGTTTATTTAAATCAAATTCTGCGATAATGATGTTTATTTTATCTTGTATTCCTTTGCTTCCTTCAACTCTAGACCAAGTAGTATTTATTCCTTCGAATAAATCAGTATTGGCTTTTTCTCCTTTGGTATGTTTTAAGTATTCAATTTTATTACCTCTTGCTCTAGCAGAACCAAAACCCTGACTTTTATGCTGAGAACGGCTATCTGAAGCAATTTCTGAATAAGATAAACCTAAAGTTTCATTGTATTCTCCAATGTTTATTTTAATATAATCATCGGCTTTTGCTGCCTTTTCGGGTAACTGTTGATCCCACCAAACTGAAGTGTTCCATAAAATTCTCTTGGCCTGCCAAACGTCTACATATTTTAATTGTTCAGGAAATGCATTTTTATCCGCTGCTAAAGTAAATGCTTCTTCAGCAAGCATGGCAGATGCTGTATGATGCCCATGGCCTGCGCGCTTATCGGGAGGAAAACGGGTAATAATTACATCCGGTCTAAATTTTCTTATGGTGTATACGACATCTGCAAGAATTGCTTGCTTATCCCAAATTTCTAAAGTTTCATCAGCAGTTTTAGAATATCCAAAATCTACAGCACGACTAAAAAACTGCTCAGCGCCATCAATTTTTCTAGCCTCTAAAAGTTCTTGAGTTCTCAAAACCCCCATTGCATCACCTTTCTCTTTTCCAACAAGGTTTTGCCCTCCATCACCTCTTGTTAACGATAAGTAGGCAGTTCTAATCAACTTTTCATTTTCTAACCAAGCGATTAGTCTTGTGTTTTCGTCATCAGGATGAGCAGCAATATATAAAACATTGCTTACAACATTCAACTTTTTGATTTCTTGAAGTAAATCTGAACTGTTATTGATTGGTCTCTGTGCTTTTAATCCAAAGCTTGAAAGTAAGGCGAAGCCAATAAAAAGAAATTTGCGCATAAAAATTATTTGAGGGATAAAAATAAGGCTATTCAAAAACCTTTTATGGTATTAAGAGACAATTAACAATATTTAATTGTTTTTTATATTAAAGCTTTATGAAACAATAATTGCTTGCGCTAAATTTTCTGGAACTGTTCTGTTTTTTCCTGTGTCATTCTGAACTCGTTTCAGAATCTACAGGAAATTAGATCTAATCAGATGCTGAAATAAGATTAACATGATTATTAGAACGCTTTTGGTATGAAGTTAAATATTTTAATGAGACCCTGAAATAAATTCAGAGTGACGCATTAAAATAAAATCAAGAGACGTCCTAAATTGTTCAGGTTATTAAATAGAATGTTATCAGGGTGACTCATTTAAATGAGAACTTATAAATGAGAACTTACTCTTAGAATGGATTATTGTTTTTAAAATTCTCTATCTCGTTTTTGGAAAACCAATCTTTAGCTAAGTCATTTAGATCAGGGTTTTCTTCTTTAATTAAGTTCCATTTCCATTCTTTATGCCAACGTTTTAGTTGTTTTTCTCTGTCTATTGCATTTTGCATTCCATGAATTCTTTCGTAATAGACTAAATCGGTTAGTTTATACTTTGAAGTGAATTTGGAGCCAAGTAGCGCTTTGTGAGACAAAATTCTTAATTCTAAATTACTTGTAACACCAATATAGTTGCTTGTTCTATTCTTATTAGATAAAATGTATACGAAACCTATTTTCATAAATACTCAACTAAAATGTCTGGTTTTTTTGTTTCATTCTTATTTTCCTGTGTCATCCTGCTTTTTCTGGTTGCCTGTTGTTTTCCTGTGTCATGCTGATTTTCCTGAGTCATTCTGAACTCGTTTCAGAATCCACCGGAAATTTGATTTTAATCAGATGCTGAAACAAGTTCAGCATGACCATTAAAATCGCTTTCCAATAAACCAAAATAGACACTATCAATAAATTCACCATCAAAATAGAAACTCTCTCTTAAAACCCCTTCTTTTTTAAAACCTTGGCTTACTAATAGCTTTTGCGAAGCAATGTTTAAGGAGTCTGTATCGGCCAATACACTATGAATATTTAAAAAAGAAAACCCATAATCTAAAACGGCTCTACAAGCTTCTTTCATATAGCCTTTGTTTTGATAATTAGGGTGAATTCCAAAACCAATTTCTCCCCTAAAGTGATTTTGATTTATTCTCCAGAAACCAATGTAGCCTATTAATCTTTCTGAGCCTTTTTCGCAAATTTTCCAGCTAAGTCCTTCCTTATTATTAAAGCTATCGATGTTCCCCTGAATCATATTTTCAGCTTCTTCAAGAGTCTTCATGGGATAGGTTCCTAAATACTTTACAAACTCTTTGTCGCTTCTTATTTCGAATAATTCTTTTGCATCATCCAATTTAAAGTTTTGTAAATGCAGGCGTTTTGTAAAAAGTTCGGGAAAGTTATTCGGGATGATAATACCTTGTTCCATGATTAAAATGGATATTTACTGCGATCAATCTTAGGATCTATTTGTATCGCTTTAGTTATATTTTCTTGTGCTTTTGCTACCTGTCCAATATTATAATAACTCACCGCTATATCAACATAATTATTGGCAATATTAGGTTGTAGGCTGATAGCCTTTTCTAGTACTTCAACTGATTTGTTGAATTGTTGTGATAATCCATATACGATTCCTAGATTTCTTAAAACATCATAATTATTAGGAGCTAGCTGTCTTGCTGTTTCTATGTATGAAGTTGCTTTTACAAGATCGTTTTTATGCTGACCATAAGTTCGCCCTAGATTTAAGTGATATAAGTACTGGTTTGGATTAATTCCCAATGCCGCATGATAAGCTTGGATTTTATAATCGATGTCTTTTTCTTGCTCTAGTATAATTGAAATATTGTTTAGCGTGTTGGTGTGGTATGGATTGATTTGTAGTACCTTAAGGTAATAAGGCATTACATATCTAGCGCTTTTGGTTTTCTCCCATTGTGCGTTACCCATTAAAACTAAAGCATCAATATATTCGGGATAAACCGTTATGGCTCTGTTTAAGTGCATGATACTTCTATCCAATAGTTCTGCTCTTTCTTCGGGTGTTTTTGCCTGAGGAACTTTATCTTCAAGAATTACACCACCTGCCATTACATTACTTTTTGCTCCATTTACCGAAACATATGCATCATGTGTAGCCAAAGTGTAGTTGTTTTCCCAAACTAAATTCCGAGTTATCGTTTTTGCCGAATAAAGCACTCCAATAATTAGCAAGCAAGCGTAACTAACTGTTTTGAATGTCTTTTGTGATGGAATTAATTTCGGCAATTCGTAATACAATAGGTAAGCTAAAAGAATAGCAAAACCTATTGAGGATACAAAAATGAATCGCTCGTTCATAAAGGCTCCAATAGGAAAAATTAAGTTTGATGCGATACTTAATGTAATTGCATAAATAAATATAGCGTATGAAAGTATGTTCTTTTTTAAGAAGCCTTTTATTGCCCAAAATGCCATAAATCCATAAGCTATAATTGATAGAATTACCAATGAGTTTTTCCAATCTACAATTGGAATATGCTTTGGGTAATAATCATAAGTAAGTGGGTGCGGAAAAACTAATAATTGCAAATACTTGCCTAAGGTTAAAACTATTGTTGCATACTTTTCAGATTTTGTTGATTCTAAAAATGGGTCGTTCATTAAACTGTCTGCTACATCAGAAATTCCACCACCAACAACTTGGTAACGAACCCAAAACCAAACTACAGCAGAAACCAATAATACTGCATAAGCAGGAATTACTTTTTTGAAGCTGTGATTGGTGAAAAAGTAAACTGTTATAGGAATTACTGCCAACCAAGTAATTGCATTTTCTTTAGATAATAAAGCAATGAAATAGGCTATTGCAGTTAGTAATAAGTAGATCGGTTTATTGCTGTTTAAATATTTTAGAGTCAAGCCTAAGCAGATTAATTCGGCGCAGAGAGCCATCATTTCATCGAGACCTTTAATGTTTGCAACAACCTCGGTATGAATAGGGTGGAAGAACCAAATTAAACTAATCAATAAAGGAAAAGAGAGCCATGGGATTGGACTTTTATAGTTGACCAATAATTTGTTTAGTAGGTAAAATAGCAGAAAACCCGCTAGGATATAAGTAAGCACATTACACAAATGACCTAAAAATGGATTTTCTCCCGCAATGGCATATTGAATATTAAACACTACCATAGACAAAGGGCGGTAACGACCACCTGAAACAAGGTCCTTTTTCATTCCATAAAAACCGACAAATTGGTCGTTAGAAAGCTGATCCCAGATACCTGAAAAACCTTTTTTTGTAAAATCATTTTCTGTGATAACCAAAGCATCATCTAGCGTGTATTCGTGTTTTAGGGTATTTCCATAAAGAATGAATCCTAAAACAAAAAACAATAAAAAGTGCTTTAAACTTTCGCCAATTTTCATTTCCAGAGTTTGAAAGCCTAAATTAAAAAATACAATCGGATTAAGGGCTTAGAAAGCCGCTTTTAAAACAAAGGAGAAGCTATTCATTCATCCAATTCATTAGTCCATTAACATCTACAATAGACCAACTGTGTGGATGCCTTTTTCCATTGGAACGATAACCTTTGCTTTTTGATTGAACCAACTCAAGTTTACTCCAATCATTTTGCTGCAGCTACTCAGTTAAAGCGATAATTCTTGCTGCATTTGTGTTTTCATATTTAGTCTGTCTGTTCTTTTGCCACCACATACTATCTGGCTCAGTGTAAAAACGTAGGTGCAAATTTTTTAAATAAGGGAGACTATTTACATTGCTGTCAAGCGAAAAAGGTGATGCCATTAAAATTTTTTGGAGCACTGAATCCTTACCAAGTCCTTTTTCAAAATAGTTAATTACAAATCGAGATTCTGCTAGCCGATTTTCATCGAAATCTGGATTTGCAACATCTTCCTTTGAGTTTTGATAAAGCAAGTTTAAATCAATTGGGGAGTCGACAATAAAAATCCCATTAGGTTTACTGTTGGATTTGTTTTTTACAAGTTGATTTGAAACATTTAAGGCAACATTTCCGCCACTTGAGAATCCGCCAATAAAAACATTCTCTTTATTTAGTTTATGCTCTGCTATTACTTTTTCCAGTTCTTTTCCAAGTCTTAAAGCAGTTGAATCTTTGAGGTATATTTGATTGTTAAAATTCATCATAAGCACAGAAATAGAGTTAGCTGCAGCAGCAGTTAAAACATTAAATTCTTTATTGGTGTAAGTTGCATCTGTTCCAAATCCGGGGTACAGTACCAAAGTTGTTTTTGAATTTTTAGCCTTGTATACTGTGTGATTTTTTGTTGTGGTTTTATCAAATGGCTTCAGCTGTTTTGTAAGTTCTTTGCTAAAAGCTTCTAGAATATCTCTTCTCAAGTTGCCTTTATCTTTTTCTAAAACAAAAACTGAAATAGAAGTATTTAACTCAGGAAAATAAGAAACTGTTGTGCCCCAAAATCCACCATGTCCATATGTTCTTAATCCGTTAAATTTTGGTTTAGAACTGCGATTTGGGCATTCGCTTTATTCTCTGGTGCTGCAATAACTCCGTCTTTTGAAGACTTAATGTAAAAACTACTCATTTTTAATATAGGGTTAAATTTGTATTAGGTTTAACTGATTTATAAAGTATCTTTTAAAGGGATAATTAAATCTTTTGATATAAATTATTTCTATGAATTAAGAACTTTAAAGTCTTGTTTTGTGATTATCTCAATCTCTGAATACAAATCTATTTCAAGGTTTCTATAAAAACATCCGTATTTATACGGAGGCATAAAAAAAGGCTTATCTAAACAGATAAGCCTTTTTAAATTTTACTTGATTCAATTATCTTCCACCTCTTCCGCGTTGTTCTTTCAGCATTTTTAAGAGTTCTCTTTTAAACTCTCGCTCGGCTTTATAGTATTCTAAAACCTTTACAGCTGAGATCATCTCTATAGATTTAGCCATCTGTTCACGTTCCAAATTCAACATCTTTTCTTTTATTTCAAATTTCCTTGCTAACATCAAATTGGCTTCTATTTTAGATAATTGAGCATTCTTTCGTTTTTCACCTTCCTTCAAAACCTTTTGTTCTCTAGCTTCTTTTTTAATGGCTCTCTTTTTCTTTTCGTACTCGTCTAGCAAAGCAATAAAAGAATCTGCTTTTTCTTCGCTCAAATCCAAACGTTCACGAATAAACGCTTGCTTCATTTCTTCAATCTTTTCAGACCGCTCCGGTCGTTCTGCGCGTTCAGGGCGTTCTGCTCTCTCAGGTCTCTCAGGCCTCTCAGGTCGCTCGGGTCTTTCAGGACGTTCAGGTCTTTCTGGTGCTCTTTCTTGTGCACTTAGCGCTAAACCAATGCTCATTAAGCAGGCTAGGGATAGGATTTTTAAATTTTTCATAATTCTATTTTTTTATTGGGTTAAAAGGTCGAGCTCAATTTCTTCGTTAACTAAGTAATCAATAATGTCTTCGTCAGACACACTCGGTTCATCGAGGTTTAAATTGCTGGCCAACAATTCCTCGTATTCATCTATAATTTGGTATTCTTCTTCTTGTAAAATATATTCGGTAATGTCTGCAGTGCTTATTGGCACATAAGCCAAATCAGAGCTTGTAATGTGGTAAATGCTAAAGCAAATAATTACCAATACAAAACTAGGAACCAACACTTTTAAATTAGCCATGTTAAATAGCCTTATCAAGCCAGATTTTGGTTGTTCACTCACAATTTCGTTTTGCATATTAAGCGCAAATTCCTCAAAATAATTAGTCGGCACCTTAAAGGCTTCCTGCTTTTTAAATTGATTGATATTGTGTTTCTTTTCTTCCATCGTTTTTCTTTTGACTATATTTTTATGCTTTGGTTTAATGGCGCTTTAAATATTCTTCAATTTTTTTCACCGCGTGGTGGTAAGATGCTTTTAATCCGCCAACCGAAGTGCCAACTATGTTAGCAATCTCTTCATATTTTAATTCATCAAAATACTTATAATTAAAAACCGCTTTTTGTTTAGTTGGTAATTGCTCTATGGCTTGCATAAATAGGAGGTAGGCTTCGTCTCCATCAAAATAAGGGTCGTCTTGCAGCCAAGCCAAATCATAATCGGAACGGTGCAATTTGTTTTTCTTATTCTTTTGCAAAAAGTTAATCGACTCATTGTGAGCAATGCGAAACAACCAAGTGCTTAGCGCAGCTTCACGGTTAAACTTCGGAAGTCCTTTCCAAGCTTTTATAAAAGTATTTTGCATTACATCATTAGCATCATCATGGTCTAACACCATCCGCCGAATTTGCCAATACAACTTTTCGGAATAAGAACGGACCATTAGGTTAAAGGCATAGTGTGTTTTACCTTCATCAAAATACAATTCTAATAATTCCTTTCCGCTCATAAAATAAAAAAGTCCATTAGTAAAACACTAATGGACTTCAGTTTCTCTTTCGATTATATTGTCTATCGATCCGTTAAGCGTTTTGTCGCTTCAACAATGCTTTTGCTTCCTAAGCCATACTTTTCGAATAACTCTTCCGGTTTACCACTTTCCCCGAAAGAATCGTTTACGGCAACCATTTCCATTGGTGTTGGAAGCTTTCTTGCTAACAACTGTGCAATACTATCGCCAAGTCCACCATTCATTTGGTGTTCTTCAGCCGTAACTACCTTTCCTGTTTTAGCAACTGACTCTAAGACTGCTTCTTCGTCTAAAGGTTTAATCGTATGAATATTTATTACTTCGACACTTAAGTCCAATTCTTCTTCTAATTGCTCAGCCGCTTTTAAAGCTTCCCACATACAGTGGCCTGTAGCAATAATAGTAATGTCGGAACCAGTTTGAAAAGTAATTGCTTTGCCGATAATAAATTCTTGATTCTCTGGAGTAAACACAGGCCATTTTGGTCTACCAAAACGTAAATAAACCGGTCCTTCGTGTTCTGCAATGGCCAAGGTTGCTGCTTTGGTTTGGTTATAATCACAAGGATTAATAACCGTCATTCCTGGCAACATTTTCATCATACCTACATCTTCTAAAATTTGGTGTGTAGCTCCGTCTTCTCCCAAGGTAAGGCCTGCATGCGAAGCACAAATCTTCACGTTTTTACCACTGTAAGCAATCGACTGTCTAATTTGATCATAAACTCTACCGGTTGAAAAGTTTGCAAATGTACCTGTAAAAGGAATTTTTCCTCCAATCGTTATACCTGCAGCAACACCCATCATGTTTGCTTCTGCAATTCCCGCCTGAATAAATCGATCGGGGAATTCATCTTTAAATCCGTTCATTTTTAATGAACCGGTTAAATCAGCACATAAAGCAACTACGTTTGGGTTTCTTTTTCCAGCTTCTAGTAAGCCATCTCCAAATCCCGAACGGGTGTCTTTCATTTCTGTGTAAGTATATTTTGCCATGCTTAAAGTTTTACTTGGGTACTTTGCCCTGATTTTATGCTAAATTTTAGTTCTTTCGTGTAAATACTCAATTTTGAGTTGATTGGTCGGTAAACCACTTTGTATTCTCCTGGTTGTAATACAATGGATTCTCTTGTGCTATTATCTTGCAAATTACAAACCCAAACCATTTCGTCGGCCTTCATCTGAAAAATTGCTCCATAAACCTTAACCGAAGAGCCAAGTGAAACAATTCCTGCTTGAGGAATTTCTACCGTGGTTGTATTTCTAGAGGCAATGTTTACATCGCTAATGTAAGTTCTAGGTAAGGTCAAAATCTCCAAATCGTATTTGCCTACCAAATACTTCTGTTTATCGTTAAAATCCTGAATAACCAATGTTTCCAATTTACCTGGTTTTCTTACTATGGCCTTTAAATCTTCGTATTCGTTAAAGCCATTCATTTTTAAAACCAATTCGCCTTGAGCTGCATCTACGGCAATAGTATTGTGTTTACCTGCGGTAAGTTTAATGTCTTTTTTCTCTACTGGCGGAATGGTATGTACCACTAAATTATAAGAACCTAAAGGGTCAATCGGTAAGGTATCAGGATTACCACGATTATCTAAGGTATGTACAAAATTGTAACGGATAGCTCCTGAAAACGAGTCGTAGAATGTCATTGGAACATCTGTTTCCGTAGGCTTATTCAATACATCTAAAAGATTTACTTGTGCTGTGGTATTGTTTAATGCTTGTGAGATTACAATTCCCAAAACCGTTTTAAAGGTTTCTTCGTTTTTTGCATCGTAAAAATTACCAACGCATTTAAATGCATCCATTACCTGCGGTTCTAATCCTAAACCAATGACAAATGGTTTAAGGATAACTCCTCTTTTTTGCAAGGCTAAGGAAACTGCACAAGGGTCGCCATCACATTCTTCGATTCCATCAGTAATTAAAATAATTACGTTTCGGCAATTACTGCATTCCGGAAAATCATTTGCCGCTTGTTCTAGAGAGTATGCAATTAAGGTTGTTCCTCTTGGGCGAATAGAATTTAGTTTTGTTTTTATTTTCTCGTGGTTGGCAGGCGAGAAAGGAACTTCTAGTTTTGTGTCTTTACAGTTTCTTCCATCAGATGTAACACTGTATTGGTGGCCATATGCCCTTAATGCTAGTTCAATGTTTGTTTCACCGCTAAGACTATCAACCAAGTTGCGAAGTAGGCGAGTGGCAATTTTCATTTTAGAGCCATTCTCCCAGCGAGCGTACATACTTTGAGAGCCATCTAAAACAAATAGGATTCTAGTTTTTTGAGGTGCAGATTGCGCCTGAACAGAACTAGTAAAAACCATAAACAGGCATATAGCCGAAAAGAAAAAACGAAGTTTCATTTTGGATTGATTTATCATTAAAAGTTTATGGAAATCAAATACCATACCTTTTAATAATCTCCCTGTGTTTCTTCTAACTGACTTAATGCACTAGCAAGCTGCTTATCGTTTGGTGCAATGCCATGCCAAGCGTGCGAGCCCATCATAAAATCAACCCCCTGACCCATTTCTGTTTTCATTAAAATGGAGATTGGTTTTCCGTTTCCGCATTTGCTTTTCGCAACCGCTAAAGTATCTACAACAGATTGCATTTGATTGCCCTCCATTACTAATACTTCCCATCCAAATGATTCGAATTTTGATCTTAAGTCACCTAAAGAAAGCACATCGTCAACATCTCCATCAATTTGGCGATTGTTCCAATCTACCGTCATAATTAGGTTGTCAATTTTTTTATGAGCTGCAAACATCATGGCTTCCCAAATTTGCCCTTCTTGTAACTCTCCATCACCGTGCAAAGAATAAACGATTCTAGAATCGCCATTCATCTTTTTAGCCATTGCTGCGCCTGCTGCTGTAGAAAGCCCTTGACCTAAAGAGCCACTTGCCATTCTTACACCGGGTAAACCTTCGTGAGTTGTTGGGTGACCTTGCAAACGAGTTTCAATCTTACGGAAAGTAGCTAATTCAGAAACTGGAAAATAACCTGCTCGAGCTAAAACGCTGTAAAATACAGGAGAGATATGACCATTTGAAAGGAAGAAAATATCTTCGTTCTCACCATCCATGTTAAAAGAGGTGTCATGTTCCATTACTTCAAAGTATAATGCTGTAAGGTAATCTGCGCAGCCCAATGAGCCGCCGGGGTGACCCGAACTGGCTCCATGAACCATTCTTACTATATCTCTTCTTACTTGATTTGCTGTTTTTTCTAGTTCTTGAATGCTAGGCATGCTTTGTTTTTATTGAGTTTGTGATTGTCGTCAAAAATAAAATTAATTGATCTAGGAAACCTATGAATGTTAATAACATTTTAATGACTGTTGATAAGCTTTTAATGAATAAAGAATGAATAACTTTGCGCCCTTCAAAATTGAATTATTATGGCTTTAAAATGTGGAATTGTTGGTTTACCAAATGTTGGAAAATCTACCTTGTTTAATTGTTTGTCTAATGCTAAAGCACAGTCGGCAAACTTTCCATTTTGTACAATAGAACCAAATGTTGGGGTAATTACAGTTCCCGATTCACGTTTAAACCAATTGGCCGATTTAATTGATCCTGAAAATGTGCAACCTACAACTATCGATATTGTTGATATTGCAGGTTTAGTAAAAGGAGCTAGCAAGGGCGAAGGACTTGGAAACAAGTTTTTAGGAAACATTCGTGAAACTGATGCAATCATTCACGTGTTAAGATGTTTCGACGATGGCAATGTTGTTCACGTTGATGGTTCTGTAGATCCGGTAAGAGATAAAGAGACGATTGATTTTGAATTGATTTTGAAGGATTTAGAAGCGATAGAGAAGAAGCTAGAGAAGATAAATCGTGCTGCAAAAACTGGAGATAAAACAGCTAGAGCAAGCCAAGAGATTTTATTGAAATACAAAGAACATTTAGAAGCAGGTAATTCTGCACGTTCTATTGAATTAGATGACGACCAAAAGAAAGAAGTAGCTGATTTTTTTTTACTAACCGAAAAGCCAGTGCTTTATTTATGTAATGTAGACGAAGGTTCTATTGCCAATGGTAACAAACACGTAGAGGCAGTTAAAAAAGAAGTAGCAAACGAAAATGCTCAAGTTTTAATGGTTGCAGCAGGCCTTGAGGCTGATATTGCTGAGCTAGAAGATGCAGAAGAGCGAAAAGAGTTTTTAGAAGATGCTGGTTTGTCTGAACCTGGTGTAAACAAACTGATTCGTTCGGCTTATGAGTTATTAAATCTGCAAACTTATTTTACGGCAGGTAAAAAAGAAGTAAGAGCTTGGACGATTAAAACAGGAATGACTGCCCCACAAGCTGCAGGAGTTATTCACGGTGATTTTGAAAGAGGATTTATTAAGGCTGAGGTTATCAAATTTGACGATTGGATTAGTTTGGGTTCTGAACAAGCTGCTAAAGAAGCAGGAAAAATGAGCATGGAAGGCAAGGAGTACATCGTTCAAGATGGCGATGTAATGCACTTTAAGTTTAATGTGTAGGCTTAAAACTAGCTTAAATATTATCGGATAATTAGCTGACCTCCGGAGTTAGGGCTTTTCTGCACCACCTCATTAGGCCTGCCATAAACTTCAATGTCGCCTTTTCCGTCAATTAAGTATTCAATTCTTTCACTGGCGTTTACCGAGCATTTGCCTTTGGATTTGTTTTCAACGAGCACTTTTTCGCATATTAAATTTTCGGCTTCAACGGTCATAAGGGCAGTATTCCAAATCTTTAACTCTTTGGCTTGTCCTCTTAAAATTAACTTGCCCCCGCAAGGGTGATTATTCCAATAGTAGACAGTTTCATTATCAAAATCAAGTTCAGCATAATTCGCTTTACTTTTTAAAATAATTCCAAACTCAGCTGTGGTAATCGGGTTTAGGGTTTTTATATTGCAAGTTTCATTGGCATGTACTTCTTTAAGTCCGTTAGATGTAATGTAAAGACTTACAGCATTATTTTTAGGATTCGTCCATTTTAATCTCTTGGTGTTGTTGATAGAAAGCTCATTGTTTACAACATTAAACTCAATATGATCCATAAAGGCTTTGCTAGCTTTTACTTCCATTTTAAAGCTAGGTCCTTCCGTTAAATAAACATCGAAAAAATCATTTAATTGGATTTTATCAAAACTTTCAAGGGTATAGGATCTGCTAATAACTTCATCTTCCTCTTTATTGCAAGAGGCAAATACAAGAGCAACAAGAATTAATATTTGAAATTGCTTTTTCATGCTTATAATTTAAAACTTATTCCGAGTTCAGGATAATCTAAAATATGAAGGTGAGATTTCATGCTTAATCGGGCCGCAATTAAATCACTTACCTGATACTTAATAATGCCACGATTATAAATGGTATTGTTTTTTACTTTTTCTGTAAAACCAAGGTAAATACCTGTTTGTAGTGTGAAGCTGAGCCTGCTGTAGACAAGTGATTTTGCTATATGAATTCCCGTTTGTAGGTAATTCGAATTTTTAAAACTGGTTTCTTCATCCTCAAGTTGATCTTTTACAGAAGAATCAAAGAAGAAGTCGGCACCAACTCCGAGTTTAAACGCTCTCGAATATTGTTTACGTATTTCGTATGACAGGGAATTGGTAAGGTAATATTGAGAGGAAAGTTCTCTGGTGTGTTTTCCACCGATGTTAATTGCTAATTCTTTTTCTATTATTTTATTTAAAGGAGTAAGCTCTCTTACTTGTCTATCTGAGCTAGTGCCCAATTTATAAGAAAATCCATTGGTCCATAAAAGGTAGTTTATACCTAAGTTTGGCTCTTGCGTATTTGCATTCGAAAAATGATCTAAGCTTATTGCAGAGTTAAACGAAAGCTTTGGATTGACTTCGTAGTTAAGTCCAAAACGAATATTTAAATGGAAATTCCAATTTGAACCAACGGCCACATTTAAGAAGTTTTCGTTGAGGTCAAATTTTTTAGAAACATAATTTACACCTAATCCAGCTTCGTGAAAAACTTTGAATCGATTAAACTCTGCTAGGTTTATATTGTAGTATGGATATAAACCTGCTGCGTATCCCAAAGTACTTGGACTTCCAAGGTCAGCATAATAGAATCTTAAGCCATATTTAGGGTAATTATAGGCTTGTTCCCAATCTGTTTTGCCCGTAGTTTGTTTAACTAACAATAGCTCTATGTTTCTTGCATAATCTTCAACAACATAATTGATAAATTGATATTCAGGCATTATGTATCCTATTCCATAATTGCCTTCTAATGAAAGGTTATCGCTAAACTTATTCTGAGCTTGGAGCCCAAAACAGAGTATGAGGATAGGTATAAATAAGCTTAATCCACGCAATTGATTTGTCCGTATTTTAAAAGAATGAGTTTAAAATTAAGCATAGATTTGATTTAGGCAGCTCATGTATTCTCTTCTCTAAGCCATTTTTCGAGCATAGGAGGGGTATAATTATCCATTTGAGCTAAAACATCTTCAATGCTTTCAGAAACAATTAACATGGCTAAATTTTCATCTCTCAGTAACCCTTCTCGATTCATTAGCTGCAGTTGTTCAATTAAAGGGTTGTAGAATTGGTTTACGTTTAAAATGGCAGATGGCTTTCGGTGTAAGCCCAATTGTCCCCAAGTTATAATTTCGAAAAATTCTTCCATGGTGCCAAATCCACCTGGTATTGTAAGGCAAGCATCACTCAATTCATTCATTTTTAGCTTGCGCTCGTGCATGGTTTCAACCTGAATTAATTCTGTTAAGTTGAGGTGAGCAATTTCTCGCTTATTCAAAAAGTGAGGCAAAACACCTATTACTTCTCCATTGTGATCTAAAGCACCTTTAGCAACAGCACCCATACAACCAACAGTTGCTCCGCCATAAACTAATCTTATTCCTGCTTTTGCCAATTGTTTGCCTAACTCATAGGCCATTTCCATGTAAACTGGTTTTGTCCCTTCTGCTGAAGCGCAGAATACGGCTATACTTTTAATATTCTTCATCATCTAAAAAAATAATAATCTTCGTATTCTTTGAGTTTTAATCCGTCTAAAAATCGAGTAATCTCCGTTTTAGCATTTCGTTGTGCAACGGTAACTATTATTTGAGGATTATTCGTTTTTAAAATCTCTTCGTAAGATTTTAAAATTTGCTCGTGAATTTCTTTCCCGTGCTTGTTCGGGTTATTGCTAACCCATGTATAATCTATATTTTTTTCGTTTAGGAGTTTAGCCATTTGTTTACCCTTGGTTCCTGCGCCCCAAATTACAAGTGGTCTGTTTACTACTCGATCCAATTTGAAAAAGTAATCCAGTTTTAATTTGAAAAAAGAAGCCTCCTCGTAGTTTTTATCATTTCTGCTCGCTCTAGTTTTATGATCTCTCCATAAATGAAGGACTTCATCAATGGCAATAACTTTTAATCCATATTTATAAAAGCGAAAAACCAAATCATAATCCTCAGGATAGGTATTTGGTTTAAAAGCTTCGCACTTATCTAAATCAGATCTAAATACCATCCAACAAGGCGATGCAATTACACATTCTTGATAGATTTCGTTCCAGTGTTCTTCCTTTACGATTAACTCATTTAACCAATCTTGGTACTTTAAATAACCATTACTAACTTCTTTGGAAAAGAAGTATTTAACCTTTCCGGTACCAATGTGTCCCAAACCTTTTTCTAATAAGTTCTTTTTTAAAATCGCCAGCTTTTGTTCGGGCATTTTATCATCAGCATCCATGCGATGAATCAAATCTCCTTTAGCATTTTTGTAAGCCAAGCGAAGTGCTTCAATTATGCCATTTCCTTTATTTGAAAATACTTTTATTCGGCTATCCTTTTCTGCGTAGCTTTCTAATATTTCTTCCGAATTATCGTCAGAATTGTCATTGACGGCTAATAGTTCCCAATCAGACTCACTTTGATTTAAGATGCTATCAAAACAATCAGGAAGATATGCAGCAGCATTTTTTACAGGCATTAAAATGCTGATAAGCCACATTATTTTAAGCTATGTAATTGGTTTGAACTCCAAGCTTTCGCTTTTTCTTGAAATAAAGGTTTTGTTTTAGCCCAAGTGTTCTTGAATAAATCAGAATGTCTATAGTTTTCTAAATCATCTTCACTTTTCCAATGGCTATAGGTACAAAAAACGTTTGTTGATACCGTGTCTTGTAATAATTCTAAATAAAGAACTCCCGGAAAGTTTCGAATTTTCTCTTTCGAATCTTCAAATACTTGTTTGAAAGTTTCAATTTCTTCAGGATGGAAAGTCATTCTTACAATTCTAACGATCATGGAATTTTATTCTAATTGAATCTAAATTTTTAATACCGAGTAAACGGCTTGCATTTCCTTTGTTGATAGCTATTTCTAGCAAACCTGAAGAACTAAACAAAGCAAGTTTTTCGCCCTCAACCACCTCGCTATATGATTTACAGATTTTATTGATGTCATAACTACCATCTCTAAATTCAATTACAAAATCTCTATTACTTCCGAATGCTTTAAAAAAGGTTTGCTCAATATTGGTGATAATATTACCGTAATGGTCAAAATGGATTACCATACCTCTTATGATATCACCCACTGAAACTGCCCTGTATAAAGCCTTTTCAAGAATTTCATCTGTAGGCCTGCCAATTAATTCTAAAGTTCCACCTTTGGCTAAATGGCAAGCTGCTTGGCAAAATATTTCTTTGGTAGGAAAAGTTAAGGCATCCTCATTTCCCGAAATATTCAATTCAAAAATTCGTTTAGGTTTTTCATCAAACATCAAAGAAAAAATTCCATTATCAGATCCGATAAAAAAATGTCCATCATGCTCTAAAGCTAGATGGTGAACAGTTGAATTGTTTTCAGGATTAACTCCAATTATATGGATACTACCCTCGGGAAAATCTTGGTAGGAATTTTTTAGCGTAAACGCAGCCTGTAGAATATTAAATGGAGGGATCTCATGAGAAATATCGATAATGTTTGCAGTAGGGCAATTTTTTAAAATTGTGCCTTTTACAACCCCAACATAATGGTCTTTTGTACCTAAATCAGTCGTTAATGTTATGATTGCCATGCAAGCTTTTATAGAATTTGCTCTGTTTGTTTGTTGCCACCAAAATTAGTAATAATTTCGTGCTTTACTAAATGATTAAAACGCCCTAATTGCAACAATTTGGAAGAAAAAATAATTGAGATTTCTGAAATAGACCCATTAGATTTATTTGGGGCAAATGATGTTAAACTTAATAACATCAGAGAGTATTTTCCTGAACTGAAATTAGTTTCTAGAGGAAGTAAGATAAAAGTAATCGGGACTCACGAAAACTTAGTAGCATTTGAATCAAAGCTAATGCTTCTCATTCAGCATATTTTAAAGTTTAATGAGCTAACAGAAAATCATATTGAGCGTTTACTATTTGATGGCGATACAGAAATCAAAAAGCAGTTAAACGAAAAAGATGAAATTTTAGTTTTTGGTAATGGTGGTAAAATCATTCGTGCACGAACCGTAAATCAGCGTAAGTTGGTAAAGGCATTCGATAAAAACGATATGGTTTTTGCTCTAGGACCAGCAGGAACTGGTAAAACGTATACTGCGGTTGCTTTAGCAGCCAGGGCATTAAAAAACAAAGAGATAAAGCGTATTGTCTTAACTAGACCTGCAGTAGAAGCAGGGGAGAACCTTGGGTTTTTACCGGGTGATTTAAAGGAAAAATTAGATCCGTTTTTACAACCACTCTATGATGCATTGTACGATATGTTTCCCGGAGAAAAGTTGAACGATTATTTAGATTCTGGAGTAATACAAATTGCTCCTTTGGCCTTTATGCGAGGAAGAACATTAGACAATGCATTTGTAATTCTTGATGAAGCACAGAACGCTACAAATAGTCAAATGAAGATGTTTTTAACCCGTATGGGAAAACATGCTCGTTTTTGTATAACTGGGGATGCATCCCAAATTGATTTGCCAAGGAACCAGCAATCAGGTTTAATACAGGCTACTAATATTCTTGAGAAAACAAAAGGTATTGAGTTTATTCGTTTTAACGGAAACGATGTAATTCGTCACGAATTAGTTAAGAAAATTATTACAGCATACGACAAAGAGTCTAAAACTGAAACAACAGAAAAGAAAAAGTAATGGTTGAAGCATTTAATTTTACTGGACAAAACCATGTATATCATGGAAAGGTTAGGGATGTTTATTCTATTGGAGAAGAACATTTAGTAATGGTTGCAAGTGACCGTATTTCTGCATTTGATCATATTTTACCTAAAACAATTCCCTTTAAAGGTCAGGTGCTAAATCAAATTGCTGCCGACTTTTTAGAGGCAACTTCAGATATTGTTCCTAACTGGGTGATTTCTGTTCCAGGCCCTGCTGTAACTGTTGGAAAGAAATGCGATGCCTTTAAAGTAGAAATGGTAATTCGAGGTTATTTAAGTGGCCATGCTTGGAGAGAATATAAATCGGGAAAGAGAATAATTTGTGGTGTTGCTATGCCAGATGGAATGATTGAGAATGATAAATTTCCTGATCCAATCATAACTCCTGCAACAAAAGCAGAAGAGGGGCACGACGAGGACATTTCAAGAGAGGAGATTATTGCACAAGGGATCGTAGTTGAGGCTGACTATATTCAATTGGAGAATTATACGAGGGCATTATTTCAAAGAGGGACAGAAATGGCCGCTAAGCAAGGTTTGATTTTGGTTGATACCAAGTACGAATTCGGAAAAATTGGAGACATTATTTATTTAATCGATGAAATCCACACGCCTGATTCATCTCGATACTTTTATGCTGAAGGGTATGCTGAACGCCAAGAAAAAGAAGAGAAGCAGAAACAACTAAGTAAAGAGTTTGTTAGAGAGTGGTTGATTGAAAACGGTTTTCAAGGTATAGAAGGTCAAAAAATGCCTGAAATGCCTGACGAATTTGTTCAACTAGTTTCGGAAAGATATATAGAATTATACGAAAAGATCAGTGGTAAGAAATTTCAAAAAGCTGATCAATCAAACATAAACGAAAGAATTATAAATAACGTAGAAAGCGCTTTAAAACAATTATAAATGAGTAATCAATTTTATACATTAACAGTATCGGAAATAATTAAGGAAAGTATAAATGCTGTTTCTGTGGTATTTAATCTTCCTGAGGAGCATAAGGCTGCCTATAAATACGAAGCAGGTCAATACCTTACTTTGTTAGCTGCAATTAATGGAGAAGAGGTTAGAAGAGCTTATTCTCTGTCATCTTGCCCTGAATCTGATGAACACTTAAAGGTCTCGGTAAAAGAGGTTGAGAATGGAAAGATGTCAAGGTATTTATGTTCTGATTTGAAAGTTGGTGATCAGTTGCAGGTAATGCAACCACAAGGAACATTTACGGATAACAATAAAAAATCGAAATTGGTTTTGTTTGCAGCTGGGAGTGGAATAACACCGATTATCTCAATTTTAAAAAATGCACTTTGTACTGATAATCAAACAATTGAATTGCATTATGGAAATCGTACTGAAGAAGAAACGATGTTTCGTCAAGAGTTGAGAGATTTAAAGGCAAAATATGGAGATCGTATAAACACTTCTTGGTATTTCAGCAGCGAAGGTATGCGTTTGACTTCTTCAATAGCTTCAGAAGTTGCTGAAAACAACATGCAAGCTGATTTCTTTATTTGTGGACCAGAAGGAATGATTGCCTCTGTAAAGCAAGGCTTAGAAAATGCTGATGTAGATTCAAATTCGATTCATATAGAATTCTTTGCGAGTCCTAAAACAGAAAAGCCTAAAACACAAACTGTTCTTACCGGTGAAGTAAATGAAGTTACATTGGTGTTAGACGATGAGCAACATAAGGTTACTTTGAATCCTCAGGAAACAATATTGGAAGCAGGAGAGCGAATTGGTATCGATCCACCATTTTCTTGTCAATCAGGGGTTTGTACTACTTGTAGAGCAAAAGTTTTACAAGGTGAGGTAGAAATGGAGAATAATTTTGGTTTAGGCGAAGATGAAGTTGAAGAAGGTTATGTGTTGACTTGCATTTGTACTCCAAAATCCCCTGGCGTTGTTATCAGTTGGGATGAAGATTAACTTTTAATAAATATTAGAGATAAAAAATGCCTTAGTGAAAACTAAGGCATTTTTTATAAGTTGAAAGGTTTACTTCTTTTTACTTTTATCAGTAACCCATTTATCACTTTTCATCTCTCCAAGAACTTTTACTTCTTTTGTTCTTTCGAAGTCTTTTTTAGCAAGCATAAGCTCATCCCAAGTGTCTCTTCTGATTTTAATTCCAGATTTAGCACCTTGGTTTTTTACTTCTAAGTAAAATCCGTCTTTTAGTTTCTTTGGTTTTGTAGAGGGTCTTCCCATTTCATTTTAATTTTATGCTTTATACTTCTTGTTATTCTTCAATAAGCACTTCAGCGTTTACTGTACCGTCGGCATTTATCGACAATGGTACTACTTTTTTTAATTTGTTTACCCAATTTGGGTTAAAAACCGTCTTAATTTTTAAATAATTCTCGGTAAAACCAAACATTTCTCCTTGGTTTTCTTGAGCTTCAAAGAGCACGGTGTTCTCTCTGTTTAATTCTTGTTCGTAAAAATATCTTTTCTTTTTTTCAGAAAGAATTTGCAACATTTTACTTCTTTCTTTTCTAATATTTATCGGCACAACACCATCTTTTCTTATGGCAACAGTATTGTTTCGCTCCGAATAACTAAACACATGAAAATAAGAAACATCTATGTCATTTAAAAAGTTGTAAGTCTCCATAAAGTGATCTTCAGTTTCTCCGGGGTAACCTACAATAACATCTACTCCAATACAAGCATGAGGCATTCTACTTTTTATTCTTTTTACTCGATCTTCATAAAGTTCTCTGAGATAGCGTCTACGCATACCTTCTAAAATCTCGTTTGAGCCAGATTGTAGTGGTATGTGAAAATGAGGAACAAATTTTTTCGAGTTGCTAACAAAATCGATGATTTCATTGCTAAGCAAGTTCGGTTCGATAGATGAAATTCTAAAACGATCAACTCCTTCTATTTTATCTAATTCTTGAACCAAATCAAAAAAGCTTTCGTCAGTTCCTTTTCCAAAATCACCTATATTAACTCCGGTTAATACAATCTCTCTTGCATCTGTTTTAGCTGCTTCCTTAGCAAATTTTATGGTTTCTGCAACTGTATTGCTTCTGCTTCTTCCTCTTGCTAGCGGTATTGTGCAAAAGGAACAGAAATAGTCGCAACCGTCTTGCACCTTTAAAAAAGTTCTTGTTCTATCTCCTGAAGAAAAAGAAGGAATAAAATTTTTTACTTCTTTAATTTCAGAAGCAAAAATCATAGCATTCATTTGTTCTTTATCCCAAGCATCAATATGTTCTAAAATATTGAACTTTTCACCTGCTCCTAAAACGATGTTTACACCTTTAATATTTGCTATTTCTTGAGGTTTAAGTTGTGCATAACAACCTATAACTGCTATAAATGCATCAGGAGAAATATTTCTCGCCTGATTTACTATTTGTCTGCATTTTTTGTCTGCATTTTCTGTTACCGAACAAGTGTTGATTATGAAAATATCAGCGCCTTCTTTAAAATCAACACGCGCGTATCCTCTTTCCTCAAATTGCTTGGCAATGCCTGAAGTTTCTGAGAAATTTAACTTACAACCTAGGGTATAAAATGCTACTGAATGCGTGTACCTCATAAAGATTGCGAATGTAAGCAATTACACGAAAAAAGTCAATAGCTAGGATTGCTACTTAAATCGGCCTTCAATTGATGGATGAATGGCTTTGTCAACCCAAAGCTTATACATCTCTCCGCTTGGATGTAGCTTATCATTTGCTGAAAGCTTATCATTTTTTGCAACAAGCATTGACAGGTCGGTAATATTAATGAACTCAACCTCCATACTTTCACAAATCCTTTTTGCAATTTTATTGTAATGGTGAAGCTCTTCAGTAATTTCCTTTGGCTTTAAAGTTCTGCCAAATAGTGTAGCCCCATAATCGGGAATACTTACTACAAAAACACCTCTTTCTTTTGTTTTACATAGAGATAGAGCCTTATTGAGTAGAATTTTAAAATCTTGCTCGTAATACTTTATTTCCTTTCCTTGATATTGATTGTTAACTCCAATTAACAAAGAAACCATGTCGTAACCCGGTTCTAAGTCTGATTGATTGATAGCATCTAGTAGTTCATCAGTTCTCCAGCCTGTTTTTGCTATAATATTTGGAGTTTTGAATACTACATTATGCTCTTTAAATTTTTGAGCAAGTAGCATTGGCCACCTTTCATTTTCCTCTACAGCCTCACCTATGGTATAAGAATCGCCTAATGCCAAATATGATAATCCAGTTTCTTTTATTTGTTCTGGATCTGCTTTACTTTCTAGAGTTTCTTTGTTGGTGCTGCAAGAAAATAACAATAGGAATGAGATCAAAATAAGGTATTTAGAATGCATAAATTATTTTTAGGCAAATTAACCCAATAATTTAGAAATCGTCACCGCCAAAACCTCCGGAAGGTTTGCCACCTCTTTTTTTCTTTTCATTGATTCGGTAGGTAAACGAAAGTAAAAACTGTCTAGCTCTCCATTGAAATTCTGATTCACTAAACAGTTCTTCTGTCTCAGTAATTGATCTTCTTTTTCTGGTATTGAATAAATCTCGCACACTAGCTACTAATGTAGCTTTGCCCTTCATTAAGTCTTTTGAGGCAGATAAATCTATGTTGTAAATAGACTTTCTTCTTCCTTGTCCTGTTTTTTGCGGTGCTCTATAATTAAAAGATGATTGGAAGTCTATTTTCTTTGTTAGACTTGTCTTAAACATGGTTCTATTGCTCCATGTAATAACATCATTATCTAAATTGAATTCATCGAAAGAACCATTCGTTATTGATCTAAAGAGATTAAAACTAGAGTTTACATTCGTTTTCTTACTAAACTTGTAATTACCTGTTAACTCCAAACCGAAATTATCTTGAGTTGATAAATTTACAGGAATCAATTCTGTTAAACCTTCATTATTTGGAACAGTAATTCTTTCAATAACTCCGGTTCTATGTCTAAAATAAATACTTGAAAAAATTGAGCCTTTCTCAAAATAATTCAAATATCCTAATTCATAAGAATCGGTAAATTCAGGCTGTAAATCAGGATTACCTCTGTACAAATTACGCTGATTACTAAAAGTCATAAATGGAAGTAAGTAACGATATCTTGGCCTGCTAATTCTTTTACTATAACTTAATTGAAAGCTGTTTTTATTCTCTAATTCATATGAGAAATGTGCAGAAGGGAATAAATTATTATAAACCCATTTATTCTTTTCATCCGTTCTTTTTAACTCGGTACTTATATCAGAAAGTTCTCCTCGAATTCCCAATTGGTATGAAAAGTTATTGACTTTATTTCCTACCATTACGTATCCAGCGTAAATGGATTCATTATAAACAAAATCATTAAAAAACTTCGGTAAAATATCAAATCCACCTGCTGCATTGCTTTGCTCTACTTTGAAATTATTTTCAATAGTTCTTAGGTTTCCTCTTATTCCTGTTTCAAACTTCCCTTCTTTCTTAAAAGGCAAGATAAAATCAGATTGAAAAAGTAGATTTCTATTTGCTTCTAGATTTCTTGTGTTCTGTATAGTAAGTATTTCACTTAGATTACTTAATTCTTTTATATTAGATTTTTCTAAATCATCACTTTCACTCCATTGTAAATCAACGGTGAATAATTGTTCTTTCTTTTTAAAAGTCTTACGATAATTTAGAGAGCCTTCGAAGCCATTTCCATATTCATCCTCAAAATCATCTCGATTAACCCGCTGAAACAGTTCACCATTTACTTCAAGGTCATTAAATTCATACTTGGTAATGTTTTTTTCGTCGGAATATCTGTAAAATCCTGCTACAGTGATTGTATTTTTAGGGTTAATGTAATAATCTCCCCCTAATCTAATATTATGATTTAAACTTGCTCTAGAGCGATTGTTTGTACTCTCAAAAACGTACGAAGTATCTTGGTTTTTAAAGCTCTGAAAAGTAGTTCCTCCTCCTGGTGATTTTCTATATCCTGTGCCATAAGAAGTAAATAAATTGTACTTCTTTTTTCTGAAATTTAGATTGAAAGAAAGTCTGTAATTATCTGGGTAACCCGCAACTGCTTCAATAGAACCATTTGTACCTTCTTTCTTTTCTTTTTTTAATATGATATTAATAATTCCTACTTCTCCTTCAGCATCGTATCTAGCAGATGGATTTGTAATTACTTCAACACGCTCAATCATGTTTCCCTGAAACTGACGCAATACATCCGCAGTGCTACCTCCTGTTATTGTAGAGGGTTTTCCATCAATTAGTACTCGAACATTTTGAGAACCTCTTAAACTAATATTTCCCTCAATATCCACCGCCACTGAAGGGATGTTGTCAAGGATTTCAGCTGCATTGGTTCCAGTATTTGAAAGATCTTTACCAACATTAAAAACTCGTTTATCTAGTTTTAACTTCATTTGACTTTTCTCCGCAACTACCTGAACTTCATCAATCATTTCAGAATTCAATTGTAATTGTACTGTTCCTAAATCACTACCGTTTTTGCCATGTTCAATTCGAATAGTTTTTTCTTTGTAAGAAATGAAACTAAAACGAACGGCATAATTACCTGGTTTAAGATTGATAGAGAAGTTGCCATCTAAATCAGAGGCATCGCCTTTTACAAGACTTGAGTCGGAAACTTTGTATATAACAATGTTTGCAAAAGGGATTGCCTCTCCTTGGTCACTTTCTATTTTTCCACTTAATTGAGGTTGGGTATTGGTATTATTTTGCTTTCCCTGAGAAAATGCAAAAAATGGAATACAAAAAATGTATATACTTAGTAGCGTTTTAATCATGTTGTTTGGAAACTGTCAAGTAAGACAGACAAAATTGACAATGGTTTATTTTTAATAAGATTTCTTTAAGGTTTTACTCAACAAAATGACGATCTACTCCAATAAACTTTGGACTTTGAGTAGATAATACTCTTAAATCTTCTAATGAGGTTACTTCAACAGCATGAATGGTATTCTTTGGAATTTCTATGAAATCTCCTTCTTTTATTTGCAACGTATCACTTCCTAAAATCATTTTTGCTTCTCCTTGAACCACATAAATAATTTCTGAATGATTTTTATGCACATGGGCTTTAACTCGCTCAACAACTTGTATGTAAAAGGAGCTAGAGTTTGTGTCGCTAGCTAAAGGAATAACCTGAATGTTTTCATCATTCTGCTCAAACTTCAGTTCTTTAAGATTAACCTGGTTTTGGCCAACAGAAAGTGCACTAATCAGTGTGCTAATAAATAAAAATAAGGATTTAGATAAGTTCATAGTTATCAATGTTAAATCCGTTTAATAGTGATTTGGCATCCATTCTTTTTTTGCCTTCAACCTGCAGTGTTTTAAGCTCATACGTTCCAAAATCTCCTGAAATAAATATTTTACCTATTTCTGAGTATATTTTCAAGGCACCGCAATTATCATTGTTTATTGCATCGCCTTCATGAATTTTAAGATTAAGCTCCTTGCCTGTTTCATTATCTCTAATTTGAGACCAAGCTGCAGGGTATGGGCTTAAACCTCTAATGAAGCAATCTATTTGGTTTATATTCTTTGTCCAATCGATTTTACAATTCTCTCTAAAAATTTTAGGCGCTTCATTTATTTTTGTGGTTGACTTAATTAAATCTGCTTGGTTTTTTAAAGTATAATTATCGTTTTCGATTGCATTTACTGTTTTTAAAACCAGTTTTCCACCTTTATCCATGAGCTTATCATGAAGGCTTCCTGCAGATTCTTTTGGTTCTATTTCAACACTTTCTTGAAAAATAATATCGCCAGTATCTATTTTATGCCGTAAGAAGAAAGTTGTAATTCCAGATTCTTTTTCTCCATTTATAACCGCCCAGTTTATTGGAGCAGCTCCTCGGTATTGCGGTAATAAAGATGCATGTAGATTGAAGGTTCCCTTATTTGGCATTGCCCAAACAACCTCAGGAAGCATTCTGAAGGCAACAACTATTTGTAAATCTGCCTCAAGACTTTTTAGTTCGTCTAAGAATTCTTCATTTTTTAAGTTTGTTGGCTGTAAAACGTTTAAATTTTGACTTGCAGCATACTTTTTTACTGCAGATTCATTTATTTTTTGACCTCTACCTGATTTGCGGTCAGGTGCAGTAATAACTCCAACAACATTTTTTTTCGCTTCAATTAAGGCTTTTAAACTCTCAACTGCAAAGTCGGGAGTACCCATAAAAACAATTTTTAAATCTTCTTTCATCTTATATAGAGGTAGTTTTCCAACTACCAAATTTTAAATACAATATGGATAAGGAGCCCATAATTCCAAAATAAATAAACTCTGAACACCAAACCAAATACAAGGGTAAATCTAAATGAACTCCCAAGATATAAGCTCCAGTTAAATAAATACTAATTGAACTAATTTCAATGGCCAAAGTCCTAAGCGTTTTTCCTGTTCCTGTAACTGCCGAAAATGAAATAAATGCTATGGAAAACAAAAGCATAGCAGCGGTTATAACATATAAAACTGGTATAGAGTCTGTGATTAATAATTCATCAGGAGTATATATGCGAATTATATTATCGGGGAAAAGGATACTTAAGGGCATTAATATAGCAGTGCAAGTCAAACAAAGTGCGGCAACTCTTTTTACTAAAACAATCACATCGTCTGCTTTACCTTGTCCTATTAAATTTGAAACAAGTGTACTCGTTGCTGTGCTAAAGCCAAAAAGTGGAATCATAAGAACCATGTAAATACTTCTGATAATGTGAGAAATAGCAAGTTCACGTTCTCCAATTTGTTCTATAATCATGAAAAAGCATAACCATGTAGATAATGCTACAAAATTTTGAATCATAATTGGAGATCCTACTTTCAGCATCTTTTTTAAGATTGAGAAATCAAAATTAAAATTGACTAATAATTGATACTTGTTTAAATCAACCTTTTTTAAGGTATAAAATAGAAAGAAGGAGAATGCGACAATTTCAGAAATGAATGATGCAATTGCAGCACCTTCAATTCCTAATTCAGGAAAACCTGCAATACCAAAGATTAATAAGTAATCTAAAACTACATTAACAAGGGCTTGTAAAAAGGTTATTCGGATTAAAATACTGGTTTGGGTAATGCCTGTGTAAAATGAGATAAATAAGAAACTTAAATAGGCAAACGGAACTCCCCAAGCTCTTATTTGAAGATACTGGTTTGAGGCTTGTAAAATATTTTCAGAAGCAGTTAAGGTTTCTAGAAACAGGGGAGAAGCAAGCTTTAAAATGGCAAACATGGCAATGCCCAAACCTAGCATAAAGTAAAGTCCATTCGAAAATACCTGACCAATTTGAGCAAAATGTTCTTCACCGTTTCGGCGACCAATAATAATTTGGCAACCTATTGTAAAGCCCATACCCAACATCATTATCACGAAATACAATATGCCCGCATTTCCTGCAGCACCAATTTCTACAATACCAACTCTTCCTAAAAAGGCAGTATCAGTAACGTTAACAATGTTTTGTGCAACACCACTTAGAATTATTGGAAAAGAAACTTTCCAAATGTTTTTATAACTAAGAATTTGCTTCATTCTACAAAAAGTACAAGGCCTTTTAAATATTCTCCCTCTGGATGAAAAATGTTAACCGGATGGTCTGCTGGTTGAGATAAATGCTCCAAAATTCGAACAGATCTGCTAGCATCAATTGCTGCTGCTGTTATGGTATCTTCAAATAATTTTCTATGAATAATCTGACTGCAAGAAAAAGTAAAAAGGACTCCGCCTTTACCAATCATTCTTAGTGCTCTTTCGTTTAATCTGCGATAACCTTGTATTGCATTGTGTTTCGCGCTTTTAGATTTTGCGTAAGCAGGAGGGTCTAAAATAATTACATCGTAACTAGTTTCAGATTCGTTTAAAAAACTGAAGGTATCTTGAACAAAGGATTTGTGTTTTTTCTCTTTAGGAAAATTGATTTCTATATTTCGATCTGTAAGCTCAATTGCTTTGGCCGAACTATCAACCGAATGAACCTCTTTTGCTCCCGAATCTAAAGCATAAACACTAAATCCACCGGAATAACAAAAAGTGTTTAAAACCAATTTATTGGCTACATATTTTTGTAAGGCATTTCTATTTTCCCTTTGATCAATAAAAAAACCCGTTTTTTGACCGGTAACCCAATCTATTTCGAATTTAAGATTATTCTCTTTTACGATTTCTTTACCTGATTGTTTATCAGCAGATTGCCATAAATAACCATCTTTTACATGCTTTGCGTATTGTTTTGGAAGTGTTTGTTCGCTTTTGCAATAGACGACTTTAATGTGCTCTTTTAATGTGGATTTTAAGGCCTCTTTTATCTTCTCAAGTTCATTCACCATTCCTTTAGAGTGAGCTTGAACAACGGCTACATCATTGTAAATGTCGATAATTAGACCAGGCAAACCGTCCCCTTCAGCGTGCACCAAACGATAGCATGTTGTATTCTTGCCTGAAGATAAACCAAGACTATTTCTTAAGTCTAATGCGCTATTAAATTTACCTTCAAAAAATTCTTGATTAATATCTTTTTTATCAAAACTCAGAACTCGAACTGCAATACTACTTTCTCCAAAGTGCCCAATACCTAGAAAATTCTCTTTTGAATCTAGTACTTCTACCAAATTACCTTCAGCAGGTACTTCAGCATTATCTGGAAGAACAATTTTTTGAATTGCTCCTGAAAATACCCACGGATGCTTTCTTTTTATAGATGCATCTCTTTTAGGTTTTAGAATGATAATGGGTAATGACATAGCCTTTGAAAATTAAGGATGCAAAGCTAATAAAAGCCCGATGATTGGAACTTATTTAAATTCGAATCTTAATTGGTTAGGTTGAATGTTCCCAGGTGTGTTCTGCATTCTCAGTCGATCTTCTCTCAAACGAACCATCATGCGTGCTTCTTTTTTCATTTGGTTGGTTCTTGCATCATCAAAAATAACTGGTTCCTTCCCACTTGGTCGATTTGCTGCATACCGAGCTTCCTCTTTTTCTTTTTGCTCAAGCGCTTCTGTTTCAGCCTTTAAACGATAATATGCATTTATCTTTTCTATATTTTGTTGGGCTTCAATAATCTGCTCTTGGCTTAGTTTCTGTTTCCAGTTGGCACTGTCGGTATGGATTTTTAAAACAAATGATTCTCCCTCAAATCCAATAACTCCATAATCAAATGGTTCATTATCAATAAAAGGGAAGAGTGAATAATCTAATTTTTCAATTTGTTCCAAAGTGTCGGCAACCGAAGGATGCAAGGGGTAAGCATTCTGACAAAAAAGTTGAATACTTAAAAGGCTAAAAACGAATGTGAGAATTAGATTAAATCTCATCAAAATCGTTTTCGTTATCACCATATTCTTCTCTAGCCTCATCTGTTAGGTTTCCATCGTCATCATAATCGTCATCGTCTTCAATTAACTGCATAGCAACCATTTTCGACATTTTAATCAAATAGATTTTCTCATCAGTTTCAAATCTCAGTGCACTTACCTTTTCTCCTTCCTTATTTACGAAGCTGATTAAGTGTTGTGAGAATCCCTCAGGGTACTCTAGTTTTATTTGTTCTTGAATAGATTGGTCAAACTTTTTAAATGAAGTAACTAATCGTGGCTTGTTAGTAGTTTCCATGCTATTTGTTTATTTGATAAAAATAATGCTTTCGTTGAATATTTAATTGATTAAAAATAAAAATTTATACCAATTGTCGAACTAATTATATCAGTTAATGAAGCATTTTTTTGAGTGGTAGAATAGTATAAATACGTAACTACAGAACCAATTTCATAATAGTAATCGACACCTTTTATCACTTTATTGTTTTTGAAGTCTTTATGTGCAAACCCCCTATAAATATAGTTCCATGAAAGGCGTTTGAACTATAATAATCCTCTGGGAACTTATCTGGTAATATTATGAAAGAATTATTGCCAGTTTCTACACTTACTGTAAAACCCGAAATAGGAGTAAGGGTATAATTCTTTGCTTTAAATCTATAAATAGGGAAGGTATTTTTAATTGAAATGGTAGAAATATTTTCTGCTTTAGAAATGCTTTTAGGAACTTATCCATAAAGCAACTCAGAATATAGCTTATCTTTAAAAAAGTGATATCCAAAACCAGTACTCAAAAAGCCAATACTTCCCGCAAATTGAATTTTTGCATAATCGGGTTCATACCAAACCTTATTACTCGTTTTGGTGCTGTCCTGAGAATAAGTATTTGAGATTAATGCTAATAATGCTACTAGTATTAAAAATGATTTAGTTTTCATTACAGTTCAATTAGTTCAACTTTAAAATCATTATTGAATACTGAAATAATGCAGTAGTTTGGATTTTTTAACCATGGACCAACCAAATACTTTATAGAGCTATTGTATCGTTCTCGATAATTGTAAATATGAGCGTGGCCGTGTATTGAAAGCTTTACATTATTATCTTGAATAATGGATACATAAGTGCTTTCCATTTCCTCAGTCATTTGATCTCCAAAGGGAGGGATATGAGCAATTACAAAAGTTTCATTGTAATTTGCATTGTCTTGTAGTTCGGCAGATAACCAATCAAAGTCAGGGTTTTTATTACTTTCCTAAACCGTGTTATCAAACATCACGAATTTGCTGTTATTAAACTCAAAAGAATAATTAAAGGGGCCAAACATTCTTCTGTAAATAGCTTGCCCATTTGATTTATAATCATGATTACCAATTACGGTAAGGTAAGGTCTATTAAGTTTTGTCATGGCCTCATAGAATAACTCATATTCCTTTAGCAGAGCCTGGTCGGCAATATCTCCTCCAAATAAGGTAAAAGCTATGTCCGAGCGATTATTTATGTCGTTTACAATAGTACCAAGGTTACCATAGTGATAATGGTTATCGGTTATAAAAGCAAACTTAAAGGTGTCAGAATTTATCGGACTATTTTTAAGAAGCTCGAGATTTAAGCTGGTGGTGTTTAATTGCTCATCATCTACATTGGCAACATAAGGGCTAAACTCGAACATATTGTCACAAGCAAATAAAGAAGCAGATAAGATCAGTATTAGGGAATACAGCCTTATGGTTATAGTTTTCATTTCGTTTTTAATAGAGTTTAAAGTTAGTGTTTGACAAGAACCTAGCGTAAATTCTTTGTTAAGATATGTTTATGAATTATAAAAGGCTTTAGTTTAAAATTAAAAAGTGCTTTTGAACGAAAGTTCGCGATTAAAGTACTTTTAAAGTGTCGTTTTTATAGGGAGGACTTCCTAGTAATTTAATATCTTGGTGTATGATATTTAAATTTGTCGGGTTTTTAGGCTGAATCATCATAACCTTCTGTTCCATAGTAAGCTATTGCAGTAATGAAAGAAATTATAACTGCTATCCTGAACAAATTTTTAAGAGAAAGTCCTTTAAAATTGGCAATTATCAATTCTAGCCATAGTCTCATAGGAATTAAAAATAATAATATGAAATTGTAATTTTTACACTTTTTTAGTGCAAAATTCTAGTCAGTGTTTATAATTTACAAGAAATACAGTCTGAAGAGCAATTAGTCTTTAGATTTTTACGTGCCTCGCAATGATAAAACAAAGGTTGCTTCGAGCTAGCTAGCGATTGGGTTTAGTTAGTTTTTAATCTAGAATACATCAGGCTTATTCATTCCAAATTTTCCAGCTTTCTTCAGCTTGTATTTTTAGCATATTAAGGCCATTGCTATTCAAGGCTCCATTTTGTTTGGCTATACTTAATAGTTTACTTTCTACAGGGTTGTATATCAAATCGAAGACCAAGTGATTTTTTCCAATTCCCTCTACAGGTATGGGCGGGTGTTCCTCAACATTCGGAAAAGTGCCTAGCGGTGTGCAATTAATGATTAAAGGAAATTGCTGAATGTTTTCTTCGTTTAAGTCTGAATAGCTGATGATATTGTTTCCTTGCTTACTTGTAGAACAGAAAAAGAAAGGAATATCATACTGCTTTAAAGCAACAGCAATGGCTTTAGATGCTCCGCCAGTTCCCAATATTAATGCTCGGTTATGTTCTTTGGCTAAAAAGGGTCTAATCGATTTCTTGAATCCTATGATATCTGTATTGTAGCCTTTTATCGAGTTATTTTCAATTTTTAGGGTATTTACAGCCCCAATTTCTTTAGCCGTTGCATCTATCTCTGCAAGAAATGGAATAATACTTTCTTTAAAAGGTATGGTAACGTTTAAACCGCTTAGATTGGATTTTTCAATTAAGTCTATTACTTCAGAAATATCGCCTAATTCAAATAAATCATACTTTGAATCCCGAATATTTTCACGCTTGAATTTTTCTTCGAAATAGTTTTTAGAAAAGGAGTGAACAAGGGATTTTCCAATTAAACCGAAATTCTTCATTTCGGTTATTTTTTTAATTTCTTAGCAGCTTGCTCAAGAATTAAAATAAGCGCAAAACCTGTAATCATCAATAAAACAGCATAAAGAACTCGTGGTTCAGCATCTTTTAAATCAGCAGGTAAAACGTTTAGTTGCTCAAGTGGAATTTCTTCACCATGTCTGTCTGTTGTCCAAGAAAGGGTGTTTTTCCAAGGCCAGATTTTATTTAAAGAGCCAATCATAAAACCGGTTAAAACGGCAATAGTTAGGTCGTGATACTTTTTAAGCATAAAAGATAAAAAGTGACTAAAGCTTAAAATACCAACCACACAACCTGCTCCAAATACCGCAATTACATCTAGTTTAAAACCCTCTAAAGCGGCAATAATGTATTTGTACTTTCCAAGTAAAACTAAAATAAATGCTCCTGAAATTCCTGGTAAAATCATAGCGCAAATGGCGAGCATTCCGGCTATAAATACAAACAGTAAATTATCACTTGTTTCTGCAGGACTAATACTTGTTACGTAGTAAATTAAAACGGTTCCAATTACCAATCCTAAAATAGAAGAGAGATTCCATTTTTTTACTTCCTTACCTACATAATAACAAGAAATAACAATCAGTCCGAAAAAGAAGGACCACAAAAGAATTGGGTGAAACTCTAAGGCATATTTAATTACTTTAACTAAGCTAAGCATACTTATAGCAATACCTATAAAAAGCGCAATTAGGAAATTGCCATTTACATGTTCCCAAACCGCCTTTAAACCGTCCTTTTTTAGAACGAGTAATGCAGAACTAAAAGACTTTAAGCTATCAATAAACTCTTCATAAATTCCTGTCATTAAAGCTATGGTTCCTCCCGATACGCCTGGAACAATGTCTGCTGCTCCCATGCCCATTCCTTTTAAAGAAATTAGCGCATAATCTTTTAAGGATCTTTTCATGAATTAGTTAGCTATTAGTTCTTTTATTCCGCCTTGAATAGAGTAGATCGTAACCTTATCTAATCGATCGCATAAATGGTAGGCAGTAGTTTTAGACCTTTTGCCGCTGGCACAGCATAAATATATTTCGTCGTGACCTTTTAGCTCTTCAGTTCGAGATAAAATCTCACCCATCGGTATGTTTATACCACCTTTGTTGTGGTCTTCAAATTCATATTCTTCTCTTACATCGACAAGAAATAAATCTTTATTAGCTTGTTTGGCTTTAAATTCCTCTATTGTTATTTCAATAAACTTCATTACAAGTTGCTTTTAACAATTTCTTCAGGAATGTAGTCGTGAAAAGTATCGCCTCTAAGGCCAATTCTTAAAGTCTCTAATGGAATTACTTCGTTTGCGCTAATATTTCCTAAGTTGACATTGTGGCCAAACTGTTTAATAAACCAAACTTGTTGTGTTTTCTGTGGAGCTTCCCAAAGAATATCATCCATGCTAACCTTCGCAGTTATTTTATTTACTAAAGAAACATGTGCAGTTCCGTTTGGTCTATAAATTCCAACAGTTCCGCTTTCTCTAGCTTCAGCAATAACTTTCCAAGAACCAGCGCTAAGTTCGTCTTGCATCATGCTAATCCATTTATTCGGACTAATTAAAATGCCTTCTTCCTTTGAGCCAACTTCAGATAAAACGGTATAGTCTTTTTTCAACTCTTCAATAAAGTTGCACTTCTTCTCATGGTCTAAAACAATAGACCCATCAGAAACTTCACAAGTTTTAATTCCGAATTTATCTAATAATTTTCGGTACTCATCAAACATACCACGAACGATAAATGCCTCAAACAAAGTTCCACCTAAGTAAACTTTCATTCCTGCATTATGATAAATATCAATCTTTCTTTGCAAGTCCTTTGTCAAGTAAGAAGTTCCAAACCCAAGCTTTACTAAGTCGGTGTATTCAGCACTGGAATCAATAAAGTTTTCAGCTTGTCTCCAGCTTAAACCCTTGTCCATCATCATGGTTAACCCTGATTCTCTAGGACTTCTAGTTCTTTTAGGAATATATGGTAATTCGAAATTCATTTAGTGTGTTTTGTAGTATTCAACAAGCTCTAATACTTGCTCATTAAATTTTGCATCTTGATAAGCTTCAAAAAGCTCATCTTTTTGTTCGTAATAATCTTTTAAAGCCACGTCTAAATAAAACAAGGCATTAATGTAATCTCCCTTTTTCAAGAGAAAGGCCACAAAGTTATACAATAACTTAGCATTCTTAGGTTGTTTTTTAACCCCTTCGCAGAAATAGTCCATTGCCGCATCAGTATCTTTCATTTCGGCCGAAATATTTCCTAAGTCAATTAGAATTGTTTCATCATTTGGCTCGAGCTCATAAACTTTTTTATAAGCTATAAAAGCTTCTTCATGAAATCTTAAGTCTAGCTGCACATCGCCTAAAAGGTAATAGTAATCTGGATTACCATCATCTAAGCCGATTGCTTTTTTAATGTGGTTTAAGCTTTCTTGATATCGCTCTAACTCGTAATAACAGTTTCCAATTCCAAACCAAGCATCTGCAATAAAGTCATCTATTTCAATGGCCCTTTTGTATGATTTAATGGCTAACTCAATTTCGTTTAGTTTTTCATAACACTCACCCATATAGTAAAGACTTAGCGAGTCTTCAGTATCTAAAGATAAAGTGTCTTTAAAACATTCTAATGCTTTGGTGAAATCTTCTAGTTGGCTATAGCAGTGCGCTTTATTAAAGTATGCTGAGGAGAAATCATCTTTTATAGCAATTGCAAAATCATAACAACTAATCGCTTTTTCGTAAAGCTCTAACTTTCCAAAAGTGATCCCCAAATTATACCAACCAATGTAGGAATACGGATTTTTATCTACAAATTGAGCAAAAAAGGTTTTCCCATCCTCAACTTGTTCAGAAACATCATAACAAAAGCCAATTTCATACAAGGCGGTCTCGTTATCTGGGTTTCCTTCAAGTATATCTTGTAGATAAGCTATTGCCTCATTGTATTTATTTGTGTTTTCAAGTTCAAACGCAAGCTGTAACATTAAATCTTGACGTTCGTTCTTCTCCGCATATTCTAATGCTTTCTTGTATTGCTCAACCGCACGATCAGATTTCCTCAACTGACTGTAAATATTTCCCTTAATGTGAAACAGATCAATATTAAACGGTTCGAACGATTCTGCCATGTTTAAATAGCGTAATGCTTCCTGAGGTTTATGAATAGAAACATAAATTTGAGCGCAGCTAACCAAAAGAGAAGCCGAGTTTGGATGTAGCTCTAAAGCATATTTTAAGACATCCAGAGCCTTCGCTGCATCATTTCGTTCATTGTAATGATTAACCAAATCCTCAAATTCGTCAACATCAAAAAAGAAATTTGCACGCTTGGAAAGCATTTCCTCGTAGCGTTTTACGATTGCTTCACCTTGCGGGGAATCTTCGAAAGGAAGGTTTGATTCGTTTTCCATAATACCTAGATACGGTGCTTAACAAAGGTTGAAAAAAATACAACGATACAAAGGTCGTTTAAGTATTATTATCCACAAAGAAATTAACAGATATTAGTGGTCAAATTTGCTACTTTTGCCAAACTAAAAATCCATTCATGACATTAATAAAATCCATTTCAGGAATTCGAGGAACAATTGGTGGAAAACCAGGCCAAAATCTTACACCAGAGGATATTGTAAAATTTGCTTCTGCATACGGTTATTGGCTTTTAAATAATAATGCCAATCCTAAGTGTAAAGTAGTTGTAGGACGCGATGCTCGTTTAAGTGGCCAAATGCTTAATAACCTAGTTGTAGGAACGCTGCAAGGTTTAGGAATAGATGTTTTAGACCTAGGGTTGTCTACAACACCTACTGTAGAGATTGCTGTTACAAATGAGCAGGCTCAAGGCGGTATCATTTTAACAGCTAGTCATAACCCAATTGAGTGGAACGCTTTAAAGTTGCTAAACGAAAAAGGAGAATTTATTTCAGGTGACGATGGTAAACGAATTTTGGAAATTGCAGAGCAATCGGAAATTGAATACCAAACTGTAAGAAAATTAGGTAAACATACATTTGATGATGATTATGTTCAAAAGCATATTGATATGATTTTGAATTTAAAACTTGTAAATGTGGAAGCCATTAAAGCTAAAAAGTTTAAGGTTGTTATCGACTGTGTGAATTCTACAGGTGGAATTTTCTTACCACCCTTATTAAGAGCATTGGGTGTTGAAGAAGTAATCGAATTATACTGTGAACCAAATGGAGAATTTCCACATAATCCTGAACCACTTCCAGAAAATTTAACTGAAATATCATCTGCAGTGACTAAGCATAATGCAGATCTTGGTTTTGTAGTAGATCCAGATGTAGATCGTTTAGCAATGGTTTGTGAAGACGGAGATATGTTTGGCGAAGAATATACCCTAGTTGCAGTTGCTGATTATGTTTTAAAACATACCCCAGGTAATACGGTAAGTAATTTATCATCTACAAGAGCACTTAGCGATGTTACATTAACTAGAGAAGGAGAATACTTTGCATCTGCTGTTGGAGAGGTAAATGTTGTAGAAAAAATGAAGGCTGTAAATGCTGTGATTGGAGGAGAAGGCAATGGTGGAATCATATACCCTGAATTGCATTATGGAAGAGATGCTTTGGTTGGTATTGCATTATTTTTATCTTATTTAGCAACTTTTGAAGGGAATACCAATAAAGCTTGTTCTGAATTGAGAGCCTCTTACAAAAACTACTTTATTTCTAAGAATAAAATAGAACTAACTCCTGATCTTGATGTAGATAAGGTTTTGGCAGCCATTCAAGAAAAATATAAAAACGAAAAGATAAATAATATAGATGGTGTAAAGATTGACTTTGCCAATGAATGGGTTCATTTAAGAAAGTCGAATACAGAACCAATTATAAGGATTTACTCAGAAAGTGAATCAGAATCAACCGCAAATCATTTAGCAGAAAAAATTATATCAGATATAAGAGAAATTATTAAATCTTAAAGCGTATGGCTAATATTTATTTTGATAATGCCGCTACAACTCCAATTGATCCGAGAGTAGTTAATGCAATGATTCCAATTTTAAGAGAGAATTTTGGGAATCCGTCTTCCATTCATACAGATGGTAGAATTTCAAGATCGATAATTGAAAAGTCGAGAAAAAGTGTGGCAAGTTTCTTTAATGCTAGCCCATCTGAATTTTTTTTCACCTCAGGTGGAACTGAAGCTGATAATATGATTTTAAGATGTGCTGTGCATGATTTAGGTGTTAAGCATATCATCACCTCTCCTTTAGAGCATCATGCAGTTTTACATACGGCAGAAGAATTGGCGCATAAAGAAGGAATTCGTTTGAGTTTGGTAAATGTTGACGGGAAAGGACAAGTTGACCTTGCTCATTTAACTTCACTTTTAGCACAACATAAAGAAAAGACTCTTGTTAGTTTAATGCATGCCAATAATGAAATCGCAACTAAGATTCCATTGAAAAAGGTTGGTGAGATTTGCAAAGAACACGATGCTTTGTTTCACTCTGATACGGTTCAAACTATGGGTCATTATAATTTTGACTTCCAAGATTTAAATCTTCATTTTGCTACCTGTTCTGCTCATAAATTTCACGGCCCTAAAGGAATCGGCTTTATATACATTTGTAACGATGTTTCTTTAAAACCAATGATTACAGGTGGCGCGCAAGAAAGAAATATGAGAGCAGGAACTGAAAATATTTATGGAATTGTGGGCTTAACAAAAGCACTAGAATTAGCTTATGAAGATGTTTCAGGTCATCAAAAAGAAATACAGGGAATTAAATCCTATATGATAAATCGATTAAGGGAAACAATTCCTGGTATTCATTTCAATGGTGATTCAGAATCCGAAGATTCATTGTATACTGTATTAAATGTTTGTTTTCCTGCAACAGATATCGATGAAATGTTTTTGTACAATTTAGATATTCAAGGAATCAGTGCTTCAGGAGGATCAGCATGTTCATCTGGAAGTAATATCGGTTCTCACGTATTAAGTGGTATAGGAGCTTCTGCAGATAGACCATCGGTAAGATTTTCTTTCGGTCGTTTTAACTCTATGGAAGATGTTGATATTGCAATAAGTGTTTTAGAAAAAATATACACCAAAGCAACTGTATGAAAATAACGGTTTTAGGAAGCGGAACATCTCAAGGCGTGCCTGTAATAGCTTGCAATTGTCCTGTTTGTGAATCTAATAATCCTAAAGATAACCGTAAGCGCACTTCAATATTAATTGAAGATAAGGGAAAAACTCTTGTTGTAGATACAGGTCCAGATTTTCGTCAACAAATGTTAGATGCTAAAGTCCAAAATTTAGATGCGGTGCTTTTTACACATGAGCATAAAGATCATGTCGCAGGTTTAGACGATATAAGAGCATTTAATTTTAAGTCTAGAAAGGATATGGATGTTTATGCTGTTCCTAGAGTTCAAGAAGCATTAAAGCGTGAGTTTGAGTATGTTTTTGCTGAAAATAAATATCCAGGAGTTCCTCAAGTAAATTTAATAGAAATAGGCGAGGAGCCTATGCAAATCGAAGGGATTGAGATTATTCCTATTGATGTTATGCATTATAAACTTCCTGTAAAAGCTTTTAGAATTGGCAATTTTGCATATGTAACTGATACAAATTACATTGCTCCATCAGAAATGGAAAAATTAAAAGGTCTTGATGTTTTAATTTTAACTGCTCTAAGAATTGAAAAGCATATTTCACACTTTAATTTAGAGGAAGCAATCGAAGTAATTCAAGAACTAAAACCGAAAAAGGCGTATTTAACACATATCAGCCATTTATTGGGTAAGCATAAAGATGTAGAAGAAATTTTACCATCCAACATTGGTTTATGTTATGATGGATTAGAAATTTCACTTAATCAATAAAAACAAACTTTGTTGAAGTATTTCTATACCTCAATAAATATGTTCCATTTTCAAGGTTTCCTTTAAAAATTTGAATTTTATCTTGAGACAGTAATATTTTAGTTTCAACTTCCCTGCCATCCATAGTAAAAAGCCTTAAATCATTTAATTGTACTTTTTCATTACTGAGAATGGTAACCATTTCACTAGCAGGATTTGGGTATACAGCTTCTAAGCTTTCAAGTTTTTGATTTTCTATTCCAACACTAAGGGGCTCTATATCTATTCCCATTAAAAAGTCTTCATTATCACCATCTCTGTAATCAGACCATACTCCGAATAAAACTTCGTAGGTGTTTCTTGAGGCAGGGTTACTGCTTGATCTACCTAAGTTAATACCGTCAGCATCCATTAACCATAAAAGGTAAATTCCACCACTCTGTATTACTAGGTTTTGAGAAATTGTATTTTTATGATAAGCGTTGGCTGTAATACTTGTACCTGCAACAAATCCAGAATCTAATAAGTTTCCGTTCACACTTGTTCTGCTGTTGTCGTCGTAAATTTTTGAGTAAAAACCTGCTTGTGCAGTTCCAGTAGTTGTAATAAAAAAGTTACTCGCTAAAATTTTTGCAGGGTAGTAGGGAGGTTCAATATATACTGCAACTCCTCCATTTCCTCCTGACCAACCAATTCCTCCTGCAGTATTTACACCATCAGAGTAATCTAGTGTTTGAATTAAAGTAGTAGTATCAACAACGACCGCAAACATTGCGTTAGTATCGTTACTAGGTGTATTGTCATTTGCAAGCCCGGTTATATAACTTCTTAAAGTATACTTCCCGGCACTTGTAGGTACATAAGATACTCCTGCAACAAAGGTTGTGTCTCTGCCTGCGTCTAATCTATTAAGAGTAGTTGAACCAAGCGCTACAACTGAACCTAAACTGTTTTCGATTAAGTATTGAACCGAAAAATTGCTATTAATGTCCTGGTTTCCTGTATTTTTTACATTAATTATAGGATTGATTGAGTTGGTAAGTGAAATGAACTTAGCTGCACTTTTATCATTTTCAACCCAGTTTAAAGAGGCATCGGTAATTGGTTGAATTATGGTTGGATATTCATACTTCACACTTGTAAAAGCCATGCTGGTTGTATCTCCGCGATAAACTTGAAGTCCATCACTTCCTGTTCCATCTTCAATTCCCATACTAATATAGTTTTGTTGATAAACTGGGTCAGGCGTTCCTAATTGTTTTTGATAGTTAAATGTTATTGAAGAATCTGCTCGATTTAAAATTACCTGAAAACTATTATCTCCTCCGTATTGATTGGTATTGTTGACCCAAAAAGGAACATTTATGAAAGAAACACAAATGGTGTCACCGCTATCATACTTATAGGCCAGAGCAGGATTTGTTCCTGCACCACTAAAGGTTAGGTCGGATAAAAATGGGGCTATAAAGTTATTGGGTCCTCCTGGTGTTGGTATAGTAGGAAAACTAGCTGCAGTAGAGGCAATATTTTGTGGAGCAAAAGAAATATAGCCATTTGAACCAATCCAAAACTGCGTTGGATTGTTAGTATAATAAGGAAAACCAGTGATACTAAAAGGTCCAACAAAATTATCATCAGCAAGACCTGTTACTGGCGTTCCAATAACAGAAATATCAAACCAATTGTAAGAAGGTCCGTTTGGATCGTTTGAGCTTGTAAAGGTATATCCAAAGTTATCTGGTCCACCCGAATTTGGTATTTGACTAAATATTGATAATGAAAAAAAGCACAATAGTGCGAGTGTTGATGTAAATTTCATATTGTTAGGATGTTAGTAGTCGTCTAAAGGTAGTAATTATTAATTGAATAACAATTTTTGCTCCACTCATTTAGCTGTTAAACCTTTAGTAATAATTGCTTTTTAGACTTGGTGATATTGTGTAATTTTGAAATTCAAAAAATTAAATTAATACATCTATGAAAAGAAAGTTGATATTGGCTTTAGGAGTGATGGGTTTTTTAAACCTTAATGCACAAAAAGCTAAACAGATTGAATTTACAGAGTACGATTTAGATAATGGAATGCATGTTATCTTACATGAAGACCATAGCACACCTATTGTTGCAGTATCTGTATTGTATCATGTTGGGTCTAAGAATGAAGATCCGGAGAGAACGGGTTTTGCTCACTTTTTCGAACACCTTTTATTTGAAGGTTCTGAAAATATTGAACGAGGCGAATTTTTTAAAATAGTTCAAGGGAATGGTGGTGTTTTAAATGCTAATACATCTTTCGACAGAACTTATTATTACGAGGTTTTACCTTCAAACCAGTTAAAGCTAGGTTTGTGGTTAGAGTCGGAAAGAATGCTACATGCAAAAATTGACATTGAAGGTGTTGAAACGCAAAGAGGTGTTGTAAAAGAAGAGTTAAAGCAAAGAAATGAGAATACGCCATATGGCACAATTCTAAATGAAACGTTTGCACACGCTTTTGTTGAACACCCATACAGATGGACTCCAGGTGGTTCGCCAGAATACATTAATAAAGCAGAACTTTCTGAATTCATGGATTTTTACAAAACGTATTATGTTCCAAATAATGCTACTTTATCAATTGCAGGAGATATAGATATTAAAGAAGCAAAAGAGTGGATAGAAATGTATTTTGGATCCATTCCAAAAGGTGAAGGTGAGGTTCCTAGACCTAATATTGTTGAGCCAAAGAAAACTGCTGAAGTAAGAGATACTGTTTGGGATAACATTCAATTACCTGCAGTAGTATTAGGATACCATATGCCAAAGCAAGGTGATCCTGACTTTTATGCCATGAGTATGGTATCTCAATTGTTATCACAGGGAGAGAGTTCTAGATTTCAAAAAGTAATTAAAGATGAAAAGCAAAAGGCTGTTGCCTTAGGAGCTTTCCCTTTACCTACTGAAGATCCTGGTTTGGCTCTAATGTTTGGAATTACGAATATGGGGGTTGATGCTGCTGACCTTGAGGCTGCAATGGACGAAGAGATTAATCGAGTTAAGACTGAGTTAATTTCTGATGAAGAATACCAAAAGCTACAAAATCAAATGGACAACGATTTTATAAGTGGAAACGGAAGAGTGGAAAGCTTAGCTGAAAACTTAGCCAATTACCACGTTTATTTTGGAGATGCGAACTTAATTAATACTGAGATTGAACGTTATAAAAAAGTCAAGAAAGAGGACCTAAAAGCAGTTGCGAATAAGTATTTAAACAAAGAGAATAGAGTTGTTTTATACTACTTACCAAAATCTAAAAATCAGTAAAATAGAATCGATAAAGAAGATAAAATGAAAAAGATATATTTAAGTTTATTCACGGTATTATTTACTTTCCTGTCAATAGCGCAGGTTGATAGAAGTAAAATGCCAGAGCCAGGTCCGGCACCGGTTGTTGACTTGGGCGAAACAAAATCATTTACATTAGAAAATGGCTTAAAAGTATTTGTTGTTCAAAATGACAAACTTCCAAAAGTGTCATTTTCATTAAGGTTAGATGTTGATCCTATCAAAGAAGGCAACAAGGCAGGCACTTCTGATTTAGCAGGAGACCTTATGTCTAAAGGAACAACGACAAAAACGAAAGATGAAATCAACTTTGCCGTAGATTTTATAGGTGCAAGGTTTGGAACTTCTGCTAGCTCAGTTTTCGGTTCTAGTTTAAAGAAGCATCAAGAAAAACTATTGTCAATTATGGCAGATGTTGTGATGAATTCTGATTTTAAACAAGAGGAATTAGATAAGCTAAAAACACAATACCTTTCAGGGATTCAATCTGAAAAAGATGACCCTGATGCGATTGCAAGCAACGTTAGAAGAGTGTTGTTGTATGGCAAGGATCACCCATATGGAGAGATTGTTACAGAAGAAACAATTGAGAATATTACACTTGACGATGTAAAGAACTATTACAGCACCTTTGTTAAGCCAAATATCGCCTATATGGCAGTTGTTGGTGATATTAATTTGAAGGAAGCTAAAAAATTAGTTACTAAGTATTTTGCAAACTGGAAGAAAGGTGAAGTACCTACTTTTGATTATCCAATGCCAGAAGCTCCTAAAATGCCACAAGTAGCTTTTGTAAATAAGCCTGGAGCAGTGCAGTCTATTGTTTCTGTATTTAATACAATCGATTTAAAACCTGGTAGCGAAGATGCAATTAAAGCATCGGTTACTAATGGAATTTTAGGTGGTGGATTTGTATCTAAATTAAACCTAAACTTAAGAGAAGAGCATGCATACACATACGGTGCTCGATCAGGTATTAATTCTGACGAACTAGTTGGAAGTTTTTTGACTTCTGCAAATGTTAGAAATGAGGTAACTGACAGTGCAATTAACGAAACAATGAATGAGTTAATGGCAATGTTAAAAGGTGATATTACTCAAGATGAGTTAGATGCTCAGCAAAAATATAGTACAGGTGTTTTTGCGTATAGCTTAGAAAATGCGCAAACAAAAGCAAGATTTGCAATTAATACTGAAAGGTATAATCTTCCTGCTGACTATTATGCAAACTATTTGAAAAACCTTAATGCAGTTACTTTAGAGGATGTAAAGATGATTTCTCAGAAATACATCAAACCAATGAACGGTTACATTATGGTTGTTGGTAATAAAGATGAAGTTGCTGATAAGGTGAAGGCATTGAGCCCAACAGGCGAGATTACTTTCTATGATACCTATGGTAATATAGAGGAAGATAAGCCTTTAGAGGCTGCTCCAGAAGGCGTTACAGGGAAATCTGTAGTTGAAAGTTATTTAATGGCAATTACTGAAACTTCTAAGGTTGACAAAGCAATGGTTAGTTTAAAGAAATTGAATTCTACCAAAAAAATGGCTGATGTAACAATTACAGGTGCACCACCAATGACTATGGAAGTAGCTATTCAAATGCCTAACAAATACATGTCTAATATGGCAGCAGGAGCAATGGCTGTTCAAAAACAAGTATTTGATGGGACAAAAGGTAAAACAACCGGAATGATGGGTAATAGTGATATGGGAGAAGAAGAAATTGCTAAAATGCATTATGAAGGAGCTGTAGTTCCGGAAATGAGATATCTTGATGGAAAAGTGAAATTAGAAATTAAAGGTGTTGACCAAATGAATGGCGAGTCTGTTTATGTTGTTGATGCAACACTGCCGTCAGGTTCTGTTAAAACCAATTATTTCTCTGTGAAGTCAGGATTACTAATTTCAACGGTTGAAATGATGGAAACCCCTCAAGGTTCTTTTACAAAAGAAGAGTCATATGAAGACTACAAGAAAGTTGGAAACTATATGTTTGCTCATAAAATGGGTCAGAGTGTAGGTCCTCAGCAAGTAACAGTAGTGTATAATAAAATAGAAGTGAATCCTAGTATAGATGCTGCAACATTTGTTGTTGAGTAGAGTAAACTAGAGTATTGGATTATTAAAAAGGCTTTCCAATTTGGAAAGCCTTTTTTTATTTTATTTGAGTACCTTTTTTAGGAGTAGGTGCAGTACCCATTTTTTTACGTTTTCTTTTCATTTCACGCTTGTACCTGCGCTTCATACGCTTTCCTGCTTTATCATAATCATCTCTAATTTCTTGGCTGGGAGTTTTGTTAGTTTTCATGCCTTTTTTATCAACTCCTTTAAAACCTTTGTAAGGGTTACAAGCAATCATTAAAATACTAATGGCTATTAGAGCTATTTTTTTAATCTTCATATTCTCTTTGAAGTATTTTAACATCTCTAATCAATCTACTAACATCCTCCTCTGAAGTACCATCGTAAAAACCTCTGATTCTTTTTTCTTTATCTACTAAAATAAAGTTTTCGGTATGAATGAAATCATTTACACCACCATCACCTTCGGTTGTAGCAGCAAAATAGGCCTTTCTTGCCAATCTGTATATTTCTTTTTTATCACCTGTTAAGAAAATCCACTTGTTAGGTATTGCATCATGAAGTTCGGCATATTCTAAAAGTGTGGAAGAAGAGTCAACTTCAGGTTGAACCGTGTGTGATACTATTTTAAATTTCTGATCCTCTTTAAATTCTTCTTGCACACGCATTAATTGGGTGCTCATATCTATGCAAATTGAAGGGCAGGTTGTAAAAAAGAAATCAGCTACATAATAATTTCCCTCTAAGTTTTTATGAGAAAATTTATAACCATTCTGATCAATTAAAGAAAAGTCTCCAATTCTATGATTTTTCTTTACGCTTCTTAAACTTTCATCTACCAATTCAGGATTTAATTGAGAAGGTGAATATACAGGCAGTATTTGCCTTTCTGTAATCATTTGATAGGAGATTATTGTACCGATTACTAATAGTATTGCAGGAATAATAATTGCTAGTTTTTTCTTCATTAACTAGTAGTTTTCTTGATCTTTTTTAATAAAAAACTCAAGGATCTTCTCTAATGAGTCGATATCCATTTTCTTTGAAAGAATCACCTTGTTTTCATCTAATAAATAAGTTTGTGGCGTACTATAAACGTCATAGGTATCTCTGAAATCACTCTTAAACTTTCCTCCATCAGAACCATTAATAAAGTTAATGTCATGTTTTATGATAAACTTCTTCCAGTCCTCATTATCAAATTCAGAGCCGACACCAAACACTTCAACTCCTTGATCTTTCATTTTATCATAAAGCTTCTTAAGCTTAGGAGTTGCTTCTTTACAATGCCCGCAATTTGCAGACCATATATAAACAACAGTATACTTTGACTTCACATCATATAAGCTGATAAATTTTTCTTGAGCTATGTCCTTAACAATTATGTTTGGTGCTTTTTTTCCTATTAAAAGAGGATCTAGCGCATTAGCTCTTTCGCTCAATTTTTCTAACTGCTTTGCTGTCATCCACGGTGCTTTGCCCTTCATGTAGTAGTTTTTGGCTAAGTGAACAAAGACAGCGTCCATACCCATATTTTTAGAACGCTCGTATTTAGAAGTTAGATAGTTTAAGGTATACTTAAAGTTTTCAGGCCCTCCTTCAGTTTTGTTAAGTAAAAAATCAGCTCCAACGATTAAACTATCAGGATCTTGAGAGCGTAAACGATCCATGTAAAAAACAATTTTTTCATGAAAGGCAGCAGTTCTTACTAATCTCTCATCTGTAAAATTGAAACCATCAAAAAAGTGATCTCTGTAATATTTGTAAGCAAACATGCTATCCTCTGCACCATTTTCTAATTTAGGTACTTCAGGGATTTCTGGAGACTCTAATGCCTTTAAAAAGCTATGGGTAAATGATCCATCAATACTTTTGAAAAACTCTGCTTTAAATTCTTTTACTTCAGAGTTTAGCTTTTCTAATTCTGCTTCAGCTTCTTTGTATTCTTCACTTTCTTTATCGTTTTCTTTTTGAATTTGCTTCAATTCACTTGCTGATTTTTGTCTGACATTTAAAAACTTTAAATATTCAAAGAAAATTTGGTTTTCAGCACCACCTTTTGCTTTCATGTCGTTAATAGGGTGGTCTTTGGTAGTTTCAAAAGAAAGCTTTTGTTCATCTATTAAAAAGTCGAAAACTTTGGTTCTACCTACAAGTATTGAATACATGCCCTCTTCAAGTGTATCAACTTTACTAAAAATCATTTCGCCCTTACTATTTACTTGGGCCGTATCTTTATAATACTGACTTTTTCCATAATAGTAAGCCATGTTCGCAATGGTATCTTTTAGGCCATCTACTTTTACCCTAATTTCATATTTATTTTGAGCCGTTCCGCTAAAAACGCAAGCTGTTAGAATTAATAAGCTAAATAGTTTTTTCATCATAAAAAATTTCAGTTTCAAAAATACGATTAAACCCTTTTTTGTAGCTGTTAATGCATGTTAAAGACGCTAGGTTTACAAAAAAGAGTCCAATTTTTTTAAAACCTAAAACATTCCATTTGTTTTCTCGTATTTTTCAACTGTGGATACAATAACTTGGGTTGTAATAATAACAGTTTTGCTGCTGACAATGTTGGTGGGTGTGCTTCTGAGTTTCTATTTTTTACAAGAAAAAATTATTTTTTCTCCAATTACACTTCCTCACGATTATGAGTACCCATTTGAGCAAGCTTTTGAAGAAAGGTTTTATGAGGTAGAACCAAATGTAAAACTAAATGCTCTTTTATTTAAAGCCAAAAAATCCAGAGGACTGATTTTTTATATTCATGGCAACGGTGATAATTTAAGATATTGGGGCGAGTTTGCTTCTTATTTTACAGATTTGAATTATGATGTTTTTATGTACGATTTTAGAGCATTTGGAAAGAGTACAGGAAAAATAAAAGGAGAAAGAAACCTGCAAAAAGATGCTAAGTTTCTTTATCGAAAAATGATGAAAGAATATGAACCTGAAAATATTATTATCTATGGTTTTTCTATTGGAACCGGCATAGCATCAAGGTTAGCAAGTAAAAATAAAGCCAAGCATTTAATCTTGGAGGCTCCATATTTTAATTTTATTGATTTAGTAAAATATCATAAAGGTTACTTGCCTGCAGAATTGATTAGCAGATATCACTTTAGAACCAATAAATATATACCACAAGTAAATTATCCAATTACTATTTTTCATGGAACTGAAGATCGAAAAGTACCTTATCACTCAGGAGAAAAGTTGAGAGATTTAAATCCTCAGCTTCATTTTATTCCTGTTGTAGGAGCAACACATAGCGATATGCAAACTATGGATGTTTTTAAAGCTGAAATGAATAGGATTTTAGCTTAACCCTTTCCTTTTAATTCAGAAGTGAAATGAAAATCAATATCTGGATAATTATCCTGAGTTATTCTAAGAATTCCTTGAGTTTGAGCTAAAAATACAAGATTCCCGTCTTTATCATCAACGATGTAATTGGACTTAAGCCTTTTAAACTCTTCCAACATTTCTTCATTATCAGAAGTAAACCAACAGGCCTTATAAAAATTCATGGGCTGAAAACTACACGAAGCATTGTATTCATGTTTTAGCCTGTATTGTATAACTTCAAACTGAAGTTCTCCAACCGTTCCAATGTATTTTTTGTTACCCATTCTAGCGGTAAACAACTGCGCTACACCTTCTTCTGTAAGCTGATGTATCCCTTTTTCCAATTGCTTGGACTTCATTGGGTCTGTGTTTAATACTTCTTTAAAAATCTCAGGAGAAAAACTAGGAATACCTTTAAATGTGAATTTATTACCTTCAGTCATAGTGTCGCCAATTTTAAAGTTGCCGGTATCGTATAATCCAATAACATCACCGGGATATGCTTCGTCAATAAGGCTTTTATCTTTCGCCATAAAACTCGTTGGATTAGCAAATCTTAATTTTTTACTCAATCGTACATGATGGAAAAACTTATTTCTTTCAAATTTACCGCTACAAACTCTTAAAAAGGCAATTCTATCTCTATGATTTGGGTCTAGGTTAGCATGAATTTTAAACACAAAACCTGAAAATTTATCTCTCGTTGGCTCAATAATTCCTTCGTCTGTCTCCCTACCTTTGGGTTTTGGAGCAATTTCGATAAACTGGTCAAGCATTTCTTGTATTCCAAAATTATTAACTGCACTGCCGAAAAACACAGGAGCAATTTCTCCGTTTAAATAAGCTTCGCTCGACAGGTCTTCATAAACTCCTTCTATAAGCTCTACATCTTCTCTAAGCTGATTTGCTTCATTGCCAACTAATTCGTCTAACTTGCTGTCAGTTAAATCAGTAATTGAAGTTACTTCCTTCGCAATTTTTGTTTTATCAGATTGGAATAGATTTACGTTTTTTTCATTCAGATTATAAACTCCTTTAAAAGTAGAACCAATTCCAATTGGCCAACTCATCGGTCTAACTTGAATTCCTAATTTATTTTCTAGTTCATCTAATAATTCAAAAGGATCTCTTCCTTCTAAATCACATTTATTTATAAATACAATTACAGGAGTATCTCGCATTCTGCAAACCTCCATCAATCGTTCTGTTTGTGCCTCAACTCCTTTAACACAATCAATTACAAGTATTACACTGTCAACTGCGGTTAAAGTTCTGTAGGTATCTTCAGCAAAGTCTTTGTGACCAGGCGTATCAAGAAGGTTGATTAATTTGTTCTTGTATTCAAAACCCATTACTGAGGTAGCAACAGAGATCCCTCTTTGCTTTTCAATTTCCATAAAATCGGAAGTAGCGGTTTTCTTGATTTTGTTATTCTTAACAGCACCTGCAGTTTGAATGGCTCCACCAAAAAGTAGAAATTTTTCGGTCAAAGTAGTTTTACCTGCATCAGGGTGACTAATAATCGCGAAAGTTTTTCTTTTTTCTATTTCCTCTGTAATCTTCATGCCTCAAAAATTGTTCGGCGCAAAATTAGGAATTCGAAATGGCTAATTTGATTTGATTATTTTCTTTCTTATTCTGCCGCTAGAATTGGATACTTCTAAAATGTATACACCACTTTTGAAACTGCCAGTATTGATAATAGCTTTATTATAATGATTCGATTCATAAACTATTCTACCTTGTATGTTATAAAGCCTCAACGAGGAATTACCAATAAAATCTATATTTATGCTATTGGTAAAAGGGTTGGGGTAAGCATTTATTTCTTGTAGTTCCGACTCATCAATACCTGTAGAAAAACCTAAAGTGAAATTGTAATAATTAATGCAATACCTATCAGAATCTGAAACTGATAATTGATAAACACCTCCACAAAGACTGTCAAAAAATCCTGAATTACTTGAAGAGCTGTATGTATTGTTTAATAATCGTAAATAGTAATTATAGCGTAAGTTAGGGCTATTCGAAATAATTATACTTCCATCACAATTAGATGTGGAAGTTGGGTTGGTATTAACAATGTTTGGATTAATTTGAGGTTTGACCCCAATTTGAAAAGTAAATATATGGGATACATTTGAAGAATCGAAAAAAGTTATTCGGTGCTGTCCAATTCTTGCACAATCTTGATTATACCAAAGGTGCAAAGAGTCTACAACCCACCCATTGCCATCGTTATATTCAGATACAGCATAAGCAATTGCAGGTATTGAATAAAATTTGGGTTAATACATCCACAAATAGAATTGAAACAGGCATCTCTTTTAGTTTCAACAGCACAACTTGGTCCATAACTAGGTTGTATCCACATTAATTCATCAATAGAAAACCCAAACTCCTTAGCCCAAATAGTTATTTCAGGATAGCACATTTCTCTTAAATAGAGATAGTTCGATTCGTTAGAAATTCGTTTTGCTAAATTTTCGTTACCGCTTTTAATTATTAAATGTCCTACAGCACAGGCTATTCCATAATCATCAATAAAATAGGGCATTCTATTTTTATGATGATTATTAATCGGGAATGCTCCTTTAATTGCATATTCATGTAAAACATCAATTAACTTATTTCTCTTTTCATTATTTGAGTTTTTTCTGAGTACTTTTTCAACTAGTAATAAATGAATTTGAATTGGAGTGTATTTATTGCCTCTATTAAGTTGATTTAAAAACTCTTGATCTAATGTATGCTCCTCCCAATAAGAATTGAGGCTTATTAAATCTGATTTATTAATTCCTAAGCAGTTAAAAATCAAAAGAAATAGAATAGAAAGTGATATAATTCTTTTCATTAGGCCATAAATTTCTCTAAAGGTAGTGATTCTGAATATTTTATAGAAAACCTTAAAAAAATATTTATTTTCTAAGCAATTCTATATTAAAACATAAGAAAGTAGGTACTTTTACAACAACCTATGGAAGACGCTCAAAGTATAGATTTAGCCGATATTGCAGAAAGTGAAGATGGAAAGGACTTATATCCCTTTCAACTAGAAGCAATTCAGCAGATTTCAGACAACCTAAGACAATTAAAAGATAGTCATAACATTGTATTTCAACTTCCGACAGGAGGAGGGAAGACTGTTATTTTCTCAGAAATAACTAGACGTTATATTAAGGCAACAAACAAAAAAGTTTTAATTCTAACACATAGAATTGAGCTTTGTAAGCAGACTTCTGGTATGCTTGAAGATTTTGGTGTGCATAATAAAGTTATCGATAGTAAAGTGAAATCATTGCCAGACCAAAGTGATTATACATGTTTTGTTGCCATGGTAGAAACCTTGAATAACAGACTGCAGGATGAAAAGATTAACATCGATAATATAGGTTTAGTTATAGTTGATGAAGCGCATTATAACAGTTTCAGAAAACTTTTTAAATACTTTGAAGATGTAAATATTTTAGGTGTTACTGCAACACCGCTTAGTTCTAGTATAAAGTTACCAATGAACGAGAACTATCAAGAGTTGGTAGTAGGAGAGTCTATAGCCTCTTTAATCAAGAAAGGGTTTTTATCAAAAGCCTTAACCTATAGTTTTAATGTTAGACTAGATAGCTTAAAAATTGGTATAAACGGTGATTACACCGTGAAATCATCTGAGCAATTATATGGTAATCATATGATGCAAGAGAAGTTGCTTAGAGCTTATGAAGAGAAGGCTAAAGGGACTAAAACGCTGATTTTTAATAATGGAATTTCGACAAGCTTTGGTGTTTATGATACTTTTAAGGCAGCAGGCTATCCAATAGAACATTTAGATCATAATACAGGTGAGCAAGAAAGAAGAGATATATTAAAGTGGTTTAAGGAAACTCCTGATGCAGTTATTACTTCTGTTGGAATTTTAACTACAGGATTTGATGAACCTTTAGTCGAAACAATCATATTAAATAGAGCGACTAGATCTTTAAGTCTTTATCATCAAATGATTGGTCGTGGATCTAGAATTACACCAACTAAAAGTGAATTTACCGTAATTGATTTAGGAAATAATTTGCACCGTTTTGGTTTGTGGGAGTCTCCTGTTGATTGGTATCATATATTCCAATCTCCGCATCAATATTATGATGATCTAAAATCAGATGATGCAATCGAACGACAGTTTAAATACGAAATGTCGGATGAAATAAGGGAGCAATTCGCAAAATCTGATCATATTACTTTCGATGTAAAAGCTGAGTATGAAAAGAGCATATCAATTGGAGAGCATTCTAAAAAAGTAATTCAAAGATCAATTGATCAGCATGTGAAAATATGTGTAGAAAATGCAGGAGATATGTGGGATGCTTTAGATTTGGCCAAGCTTCTTGAAAACGATGTTCAGGATAGAATTAGGCATTATTCTTATTGCACAATTAAAACAACAAAAAACTATTTGGTATGGTTGGAAGAAGACTATACCAGAAGATTGAATTCTCAGATTAGAAAAGCTTTTGCAACAGAAGATTAGTTATTTCGAATTTTTAAATCTAAAGTTTCAACAATATTATTTTTGATTGCAAAAAGTACAAGTCCTGCTATATTTTTTGAGCTAGATTTATTTAATAAATTAATTCTGTAGGTTTCAACAGTCCTAACGCTAATCTTCAACTCTTTTGCAATTTGAGATGTTGAACACTCATTGCAAATAAGTTTTAATACATCAATTTCTCTTTTTGAAAGGCCATTATTATCAAGGCTTTTGATTTTGCTTTTCCTTTGTCTTTTTTCAATTCCTCTTAATGCAGACTTGGCCGCAGGATTAAAGTGAAAATCATACACCATTACGTTGTTTATAGCAGAAATAACTTCTTCTGGGTCAGAGTTTTTATTAAGATAAGCATTTGCTCCATTTTCAAACAAATGCTCAATGATATCTTGGTCATCATGAACCGAAATAATTATCACCTTTATTTCTGGGTGATGTTGCCTTAAATAATGAATGGTTTCTATTCCGTTTAATTTGGTCATTCTTAGGTCTAATAAAATTACATCAGGTTCTTCTTTAACCTTCAACAGGTTGACTAAATCTTGCCCGTCGTTTGCTTCAATTACAAATTGAAGTTTCTTTTCACTTGCCAACATTGTTATCATTCCTCTTCTAAACAAGGCATGATCATCTGCTATTCCTATGCTGATTTTTTCCATCATTTTTTAGTACCATTTTTATACCGGTTGATGAAGCCGGATTAGAAAAAAAGTTTATTTCTGCATTTATGGATTGAGCTCTACTTTCTATGTTGTTGAGTCCCATTCCACTTGTGTTTTTTGGATCAAAGCCAACTCCATTATCTGAATAATGAAATTCGATTTGTCCTTCAGATGCTATAAATTTAACTACAATTTGGTTTGCATTTGCATACTTCAATGTATTATTTGTAAGCTCTTGGCAAATGCGGTATAATGCAAGCTGTTGCTTTTCATTTAATTTTACATTGGGATTAAATTCATAATCAACTGTAAGGTTTTCAGAATCAATTGAATTATAAAATCTTTCTAAAACTTTTGCTAAACCTAAGGTTTCTAAAGAAGGTGGCATTATATTATGTGAAATTTCTCTTGCTCGATTAGCAGTTTTTTCAATTACATTTTTGATTTCATGTATTGATTTGGTAGAAATCTCTTTTGATTTAACAGCATTTTGGCGGCTGCTAGTGAAGCGCTAATTTCATCATGTAAATCAGCAGCTATTCGTTTTCGTTCTTTTTCCTGAGTCTCTATGAAACCTCTTAATAAACTTTTTTGATGTTGTGCTTCAGTTTCTTTTTTATCACGATAATTTCTAAGCATTTTTTTCTGAAAAAGGATAACAATACTAACAACTCCTAGGATAAGAATTACAATAGAAATGCTTCCTACAATAATAAGATATACTATTTCTGCTTGGTTTCCCGATTCCATAAACCTAAACCTAAAGCTAATAAAACATTAAACAAAACATAAAACCAAAAATGTAATCTGTACCCCAAGTTTGTGAAGGATTTATCAATCGTATTAAGGTGATTATATAATAAATATAATAATTGATTTGAACCACAATAAATAAGAATTGCAATTGTGTAGTAATTTATTGAGATGTGAGCCTTCTCAAAAAAGGACTCATTATTTATAGAATAAATCAAATAAATTAATGAGAATAGTGTTAAAACGGTTGCTTCAAGACCTTTAGAGTGCGAATTATATTCAAAAATACTTTGGATAAATAGGGTGTTGTATAGTGTAAAAAGTATAAAAGAGAAACCTACGATTTGAAAAAATAGCTTAATTGATCTTTCATTCACAAGATGAACAAAATATATTAAAAGACAACTAAATTCTGCAATTGTCCAAAAATGCACAACAGGACTGTTATTACGAAAAAAAACCTTTCCGAGATATGCAGAAATTGCTGAAATAAAGGCAAAAACTGATAAAACGATAATCGTTTTATCAGTTTTAGTAAGTTGTCTCCTTTTTCGAAAAGCCTATAATAAAGGAATTAATGGCAAAGTTACCGGGACTATTGAAGATATAATACTCAATTTTGTTTATTCACCGATGCATAAAACACTACTTTCATCGCAGGTACTAGGACATGGTTCACAAAAGTCATAAACATTTGATAAAATGTCTTTTCCGTCATACCCTAAATATGCCCTCATAGCCACGGCATTTTCATCAGCAAAAATTTCATTTACTTCTGCTTTGTCAATTTTAAATCCTTTAACTAAATCCGAATGTGATGTTCTCCATGCGGTGGTATAGGTTACGCCTTCAGCTAAAGTTATTTTGTAGTCACTCATAATAATTGTTTTTAATTAAGTTAAATTCAAGAAAACACTATTTTTTTTTAACCTCCGTATTTATACGGTAATATTTCTTGAAAAGCACGCTGACATTTGCTTTGCTAAAATTAGTTTTTATATCGAGTGCCTTGGTATCCATCAACCATGGAATTTTTACTAAGCATTTGTAGCCTCCATTCGTTGTCATAGTCGAGTGGAGGCTTTTTTATAAAAAACTATTAACTTTTCGACATGAATTGCTTAAACTGTCAAAACGAAATACAACTAGGGGATAAGTATTGCTCTAATTGCGGTCAACAAGTTGATCGTAATAACCTTAAATTATCAGTTGTTCTTAAAGATTTCTTTGAAAACTATATTTCCTTTGACACCCGTTTTGGAAGATCTATCATTCCTTTTCTTTTTAAGCCTGGCTATTTAACCGATAAATTTGAACAGGGGAAGCGTAAGAATTATGCAAATCCTTTTCGTTTATACATTCTTACTAGCATTCTTTTTTTTACAACCTTATCTAGTTATTTTGTAAATTTTAGTAACGATCATGGTTCTATTGTTCAATTTAATAATGATAAAAGTGAATTGATTGAATTTCAAGATTTATCATTTAGTCAACAACATTTACTTCAAAAGGAATTGGGTGCAAAAACGATTCGTTTGCTTAATGAAACTAAGGATACTACACTGCAGCTTGCTTTTTATAATTTATCTAAACTATATCAAAAAAAAGTAGGAGTTGTTTTGCCAGACTCTATTCAAAACAAACTGAATCTCACACCTGACTCTTTACTATCTGATGTTAATTCAGATGTTAGAAATACAACAGAACAAAATGGCTTCCATTTTGATGTTTCAGATGATGAGATGGAAGAGCTTGCTAATTTAATTGAGGACCCTAATATAACTGATCAACAGATATTGGACTCTTTAGATTTAGGTCAACAAAGTGAGTTTAATAAGTACTTGATGCTTCAATTAGCAAAGGTTGGAAGATCTGATTCTGCCTCAGTAACTCAATACCTATTTAAACACCTTTCTTGGATCATGTTTATTTTAGTTCCTTTTTTAGCACTCATTTTTATGTTGTTTTATTATAAATCAAAAAAAGTTTATGTCGTACATCTTATTCACAGTATCCATTTACATTCATTTACTTTTCTCATTTATTCTTGCATCTTATTATGTGCATTATTTATTCCTTTCGAGTCCGCTGTGACAACAATTAGGGTAATTGGTGGTGTAATTATTATAATTTATGGGTACAAATCAATTAGAAAGGTATACCAAAGGTCACATCTACGAACAATCTTAAAATCATTGGTGATTTCTTTTTTTTACATGTTTAGTTTAGCGTTTTTATTTACAGTTGAGATACTAATCTCTTTTTTACTTTTTTAAGTTGAACCATTAACAAAAAGTATTGTTAATAACTTAAACAAAACGATTATGAAACGAATTATTTACAGTGGATTTTTCACAAGTATAGCTCTAATAGTATTTGCATTGATAGCAACATCTAGTTCTAACGGCCGAGCATTTGCAGCGAATGACGGAAATACCGGTGCTCCTGGAGAAGGAACAACTTGCAGAACTTGTCATGGTACAGGATTCGGAACAACGGTTTCAATTGCAGTTAAAGGGGCAAATGGTTTTCCTGTTTCTAGTTATATTCCAGGAAATACTTATGAGGTAGAGGTTGCAATAAACACAATCGGAAGTCCAAGTCGATTTGGTTTTCAATTGTTGTCGTTGCTTGATGCAGGTGGAAATTACAATGCGTGGTCAAATCCATCAGGAAATGCAAGGATTGCAAATGCAGGAGGTAGAAGTTATACTGAACATGCAGGAAAAAGCGTTTCGAATACATTTACTGTTGATTGGACTGCACCTGCAGCAGGGGCAGGGTCAGTTAGATTTTATGCCGGTGGAGCTGCAGTAAATAATAATGGTGGAACTAGTGGTGATGGTGGAAATGTGAGCCAAGTTTTAATTAGTGAAGGAGTTAATACAAGTATTAACGAGGAAGTAAATGCTGAATTTGCTCTTTTCCCTAATCCGGTTAATGACTATGTAACTATTGAGGGCTTAAATGATAGTAAATTCGATCGTTTAATGATATATGACTTACAAGGAAAACTTGTATTCCAAACAATTGAATCTAGAGTTCTTCAAACTACAACGATTGACCTTTCCTCTTTTGAAACAGGTATTTATTTTATTCAAGGTTTCTCGGAAAACAGACAGATCTTAAATAAAAAGGTAGTAGTACAGTAGTTTATTCTACTTTAATATTCAGATAGTTATTGTTATTTGCTTTGTGTAATTTTGCAGTTCATTAAATACAGAGCATTTGAATAATTTCTCAAAGCTAGGACTATCTGATAACTTGATTGAAGTTCTAGAACAAATTGGTTTTACAAAACCAACACCAATACAAGAACAAGCAATACCAGTGCTATTAGAAAACAATCCAACAGATTTTATTGGATTAGCACAAACAGGTACAGGTAAAACTGCCGCTTTCGGCTTACCACTAATCGATTTAGTTGACAGTTCGAATAAAGCTACTCAAGCATTAATTATGGCTCCTACAAGAGAGCTAGGTCAGCAAACTGCAAAACAATTAGTAGAATTTGCATCTAATTATAAAGCACTAAATGTAGAAGTAGTATATGGTGGAGCTGCTATAACCAATCAAATAAGAGCATTAAAATCGCCTACTCAAATAGTTGTGGCAACACCAGGCAGGTTATTAGATTTGATCAGAAGAAATGCTGTTAAGCTAGACAATGTAAAGCATGTAGTTTTAGATGAGGCTGATGAAATGCTAAACATGGGTTTTAAAGAGGATATCGATGATATTCTTTCTAACATTAAAGTTGATCATTCAACATGGTTGTTTTCTGCAACTATGCCAAATGATATTAGAAGAATCGTTAAAAAGTATATGACAGAGCCTAAGGAGGTTGCAATCAATACGGAGCAAAAAAGTAACGAAGATATTACGCATCAATATATAATTACAAAAACAGGAGATAAGTTAGCTGCTGTAAGAAGATTTCTTGATATCCAACCGGACATACGAGGGATTATGTTTTGTAGAACCAGAAGAGAAACACAGCAGATTACAGATGATTTAAGTAATGAAGGATACGGAGTAGAAGCATTACATGGAGAATTATCTCAAGCTCAAAGAGATTCTGCTATGCGTAGGTTTAAATCAAGAGCTATGCAATTGCTTATTGCAACTGATGTTGCAGCAAGGGGAATTGATGTAAATGATTTAACACATGTTATCCACCACACATTACCTGACCAGTTAGAAAGTTATACCCATAGAAGCGGTAGAACAGGCAGAGCAGGAAACAAAGGAATTTCTTTAGCATTTATTAACCCACGTGAGGGAAGAAGAATTAACGAAATAGAAAAGCGATTAAAAATTGTTTTTGAAAAAGTTGCTGTTCCTTCAGCAGACATGATCAAGGAAATTCGATTAAACAAATGGGCAGATCAATTAAACAATGCCAAAGTTGATGATAGTGTAAACGAATATCTAGAATTATTAGCTCCAAAACTAGATGGCTTAAGCAAAGAGGATATATTAAAAGTTTTAATTTCTAAGGAATTAGAGACTTTAATTAAACAAGATTTCTCTGGTGGAAATTTAAATCAGTCTGAAAACGGAAAAGGAGAAAGTAGAAGAAGTAGAGATAATCGTTATTTCATAAATATTGGAACAGAGGACGGTTTATCTAAAGTCGACTTATTAGACTTTTTAAGCGAGGTTAGTGGAGTTAATAGAAAGCATATTAGCGATATAGCTGTTCAGCAAAAAAGAGCATTCTTTAATATTGAAAACGGTCAAACTAAAGGTTTCGAATCAAAGTTTGAAGGATTGGAAATGGAAGACGGTCATGAAATTAAAGTTAAAATAGAAAACGATAGAAGCGGTTCAGGCGGCGGTCGAGGTAGAGGCAACGGAAGGAATAATAGAGGTGGCGGAGGCCGAAGAGACGGAAGATCTGGAGGTAGAAGTTCAGGTGGAGGTTACGGAAGAAATTCTGGAGGAAATAGAAGCGGCGGCGGAGGTCGAGGAAGAAGTAGAGGAAGACGTTAGTTTTATTTGTTTTAAAAAATACGTTAGTTTGGATTAAACTATTAGATAAAACGTTATGACAAATACTACTAAAGCGCCAACTTGGTTTACTATAGTTGCGGTATTGGCAATTTTTTGGAACTTAATGGGTGTTATGGCATATTTAGGCCAAGCATTTATGACAACAGAAATGATGGAAGCTCTTCCTCAAGAGCAACAAGATGCCTATTCAAATATTCCTGCATGGGCAACTGCTGCATTTGCATTATCAGTATTCGGAGGACTTTTAGGCAGTTTGTTTTTAGCCCTGAGGAAAAATATTGCAGGAATATTATTGTGGATTTCATTAATCTCAATTGTAGTTAATGACATCTATAATTTTATTATTATCGATTCAGTATCATTATTTGGAATGCTTCCGTTAATTATGCAATCTATAGTATTAATTGTAGCTATTAGCCTTATTTTAATGTTTAAGAAAGCGAAAAGCAGTAATTGGATATAAATTATATAAAATGAAAAAATTATTTGGCTTACTATTAATTCTGTCTCTTAGTTTCTCATATGCTCAAGTAGGATTTAATTTTGATGGAGTAGATGATTATATCGAAACTTTTTCAGCTGGACCTACAGGTACATCAGATAGAACAGTTGAATGTTGGTTTAAAACCAGTAATGTCATCTCGACTCAACAAATATTAGTTGATTGGGGTTCTATGTCTCCATTGGGATCTAGATTTACTTTAAACTACATAGCAAACGGACGCTTAAGGATTGAAATAGGTGGAAATGGATTTAATTCAAATCAAACTATTACTGATGGAAATTGGCATCATGTTGCCGTTACCTATGATCATTTAGCAGCGACTAAAGCTTGTTTAATCATTGATGGAGTGACTGATACCTGTAGAAATTTTACTAGAGTCTTAAATACAACTTCATCGGGACCAATAACCGTAGGAAGAAGACTCGATCAAGCAAATAGATTTCAAGGTAGTATTGATGAAGTTAGAATCTGGAATACAGCTCGCTCAGAAGCTGTTATATCTCGATTTATGAGTTCTGAGTTTTGCAATGCCCCTAATGGTTTAGTTGCCTATTATAAGTTTGAAGATGGATTAGCGAATGGATCAAATTCTGCAAACACGATAGTTACAGATTATGCAGGCTCAAATAATGGAACTATATATAATGCCACTTTAAATGGTAGTTCTTCCAATTGGACAAATGGAGTAAGTTTAAATACTTTCCAAATTCCAAAAACAATTACTCAAAGTAATGATACAATTTATTTTAATTCATCAAATATTAGTTCTTACACTTGGTTAGATTGTAATACTAATTCTTTATTTCTTTCTGATACATTAAATTATTTTATTCCTTCAAGCTCAGGAAATTACGCTGTTTTGTTTTCAGCAGGAACTTGTATCGATACTTCTGATTGCTATGCTTATGTGGCTACCAGTATTTCTAAACAACAAGTCTTTGAATCATATTCTTTGAAGAGTAATCTTGTAAAAAATGATTTACAGATTAATATAAAATCTAAATCCAATTTAACTTTTCAGTTATTTGATATGCAAGGTAGAATGGTTAAACAATGCCATAGATTAGAATCTGGCAATCATTCGATTAATATTCCTAATCAATCCGGATTATACTTTTTGAGTATTACAGATGGACAGCACAAGAAGATTCATAAAATTATTAAGGTTAACTAGCATTAATAAGCTCTAGTGTTGTAGTGTAAGTATTCGCCTTTATTATTTTAGCCTTGAGCCAAGCATAAAAACATATAAAGAATAAATCTTCGCTGTTATTAGGTTACTAATAATGGTATTATCAACTTTATTTTTAAAGCCTTCAGAATTGATAATCTGAGGGCTTTTTATATATTCATTAATTAGCTTTAAGAATGGAATTATTTAAAATGACTCATTTTTAACAAAGTACGTTTTATGAGATCTTAATAAGGCCTTTATTCGGGAATCTATTAAATCAAGATTGTCCAATTCTATATGGATAATTACTTCCATGTATTTTTTGTTCATCAGCCATTCAAAGCCAATGTTCTTTTTTACCCAATTGTCAGTAGCGTTTAATAAGTTCAACTTTTTAAGTGCTTCTCTAGTTTCATCTTGTTGAATGTGAACCATAGCTCTTAAAAGAATTAGATTATATGATTTTACTAAGGAAGGTGTCTTTTCGAGATATTGATCAATTAATTGAGAACATGTTTGGTGTTTCCCAATGAAATTTAGATTTAAGCATTTTAATAAAAGAATTGATTCTTCATGCTTACTTAGTTCTGATTTGTATTTAAAGATCAGTACTTCTGCTTCTTTTATAAAATTCAAAGATTCTTTAAAATCTTTTTTTCTGAAATGAATATTAGCAATTGCTAATAGAATTTTTAAATGATATGTTGCTGAATCTTTATTATCTAATGTTGTATTTTGGATTGACTTTAAATGATTTAAAAAGAAAAGAGAAGTCTGATCAAAATTCTTGTTTTGAATCGCCTTGATATGAACGATTTCTACCAGTTGATACAATTGTTTGAAGTTAAGCTTGGTATCGTTTGCAAGGTCAAATTCCTTTAATATTCGATAGAATAAATCTTCAACTCCTTTATTTGCTTTACTTCCACTTTTAAAATTCTCTTTTAATACTGCGTAGGCTAGATTTAGTTCCTCTTGTTTTATAAATAGTCCATTGTTCCTGATTAGCCTTCTATGAATATCGATGAGATCAGTCTTGTTCAAATTATCATTGTATTGGATTTCAGTTTGGTAGATTTCATTTAATAAGCCAAAATGACTGATTTCGATAGCTTTTTTTTCGGCAAGTTTTAAAGCTCTTTTTCCCTCAGCATAGTTTTCTTGCAGTAGTAATTTTCTAGCAGCAATCAATAGTCTTAAGGGAGCTACCTCTTCTGTTGTGTTGTGTTCTATAGTTTGGTTTGCAATGAATTCATAAAGTTTTTCTCGCAATCTTTTTTCATATACATAAAATGAGTTCCCGGTACATTCCGTTTTATATAAGTCTACTTTATTTTTTAAATAAGCATTAAATAATTGTTTTAGCTTATTACTCTTAATTGATGTTTTCAGTAGTTTTTGTTCCTTGTTAGAAATTGTAGAAATTAAACTTATCAATGTTATTTTCTAGAATTTAATATGCTCAAATAAGAGTTATTAATAGATTTTATATAATTTATTATGTTATAATTTAATGAAGATTGGATTTCCCAAAGCTAAAAACTGTAGCATATTTGCTTCATAATTTTTAAAACATATTATTATGAACAATGATGTATCTATGACTGAAGAACAAAATGAAAATTTAGTCGATTCAAAAAGGACAAAAAAACAAAGGAATTTAAAGAAGTAAAAACGGATATTGGGGTAAGACCAACACCTGCTTTTGTTGGGGCAGCATGGGTGGCCTTGGGTGTTGGTTTAATTTCTTATTGTATTGGTTTATGGAATGCAGATATGGAACTAAACGAAAAGGGTTATTATTTTACCATAATTCTTTTTGGTTTGTTTTCTGCGATATCTGTTCAAAAGTGTGTTAGGGATAGAGCAGAAGGGATAGAGGTAACAGATATTTACTACGGAATAAGTTGGTTTACAACAATCGTTTCAATTCTGCTACTTTTAATAGGATTGCGCAATGCCGATTTACTGTTAAGCGAAAAAGGCTTTTACGGAATGTCTTTTACATTGGCACTATTTGCCTCAATTGCTGTTCAAAAAAATACTAGAGATACAAAAATATTGAATAGTAAGAAGTAAGATGAAAACTTTAAAAACAATAGAACTGACAGGGCGAATAATTGCAGGGCTATCAATAGCATTCTTAATCTTCTTTATAGGTGCACATCTTTTAGAGTTAAACGAAGCGAGTACCGGTTTTAATTCTGGAAAAGAGATCTTTCTATTTACCTGCTTTCCTTTAACTACATTAATTGGATTATGCTATGGATTTAGTAATGCTTATATCGGTGGATTGATGATTTTTTTAGCATGCTTATATTTTTTATGCTAAGCCCTAATTCAACTCGAGAGCCTATTTTTTACTTTGGTTTTTTATTGCCGGGATTACTTTTTTTAATTTCAGGGATAATTAAAAGAAACAAATATTAAGAACAACCAAATGAAGGCTTTAGTCCGGCCTTATTCATTGTTCAGGTCAAGGTGAAAACCTTGACCTTTTTAGTTTTTAAAGCCATCTAGTTTTCTGCGGTCTCGCTTGGTTGGCCTACCACGTAAACCATCAAATCGATTTTTACGATTCAATTCTTGCACATGGGCTAACATTTCTAGATCAAGGTCAGGTGTTGTTTCTTTAATGAGTTCAGGTAAAAATTTAGCACCAACTCTAGATTTTGGAATATCTAAAATCTTATAAGTCTTCCAAATAGGATTTACTTTTACACCAACTTCATCACCAACCTTAACTGTTTTAGATCCTTTAACAAAGACGCCATTTAGTTTAACTTTTTCAGCTGCACATTCTTTTGATGCAATACTTCTTGTTTTACATAATCTAACCGCCCAAATGTATCTGTCAATTCGCATTTCTCAAATTTAATTATTCATTGCAATTAAGAGTGTATCTAGGTTTTAGTAATTTCAGAAAAATTATATAAGAATTGGTGTCACTTTTTTAAAAGTTAGGGTACTTACTTATAGAACACAACAAATAAAGGATTGGAAAAAAACCAACAAACTTTTTTAGCATTATATGAACCAGTGCATGAATCATTCGCGAGATTCTGCCACGCTCGAGCTTACGGTTTAATAGAAGCTGAAGATTTGATTTCGGAAACCATAGTGGTTGCCTTGGAAAAATTCCATTCTTTAAATAATGAACAGGCTTTCCTCGCTTTTTTATTTTCAATTGCTAGCAATATTGTAAATAAAACGAATAGGAGACTGAAATTTAAAGGAGACTTTAATGAAAGTAAATCACTTGAGATTCAAGATTTAAGTATTGATGCAGAAACTCGTATGGATATTAAATTGCTTTATCAAGCACCAAATACCCTGCCGCTGGCACAGAAAGAAGCTTTAATTCTATTTGAGATTAGTGGATTTTCAATCAAAGAAGTAGCTCAAATTCAAAACTCATCAGATCCTCTGTAAAGCAAAGATTAAAAAGAGGAAGAGATAAATTATCTCAGATTTTTCATTCTGATGTTTTAAAATCTGAGTCTTTGGAAAAACCTTCAAAAACTTTATTTACTGTGTTTTTATAATTAACTATTTATGAATAAGACTACAACATATTATTTTGAAACTACTAAAAAGCTTCCTGTTGCGATGACTTTTGATAAGGTTCAAACATTAGTTGCCGAGGTAGGAATACCTCCAAAGCCACCTAAAAGTGGTTGGAGTTTTAAAAACTTTTTAATCATGACAACATCAATTATTACAATAAGTACCGCTCTTTTATTTGCATTTAATGGAGCTGAGGCAAGCCATTATCAATCAAGAAATTCAATTCTGTCAGAGAATGTCTTTCAGTACAATCAAAATGAACTATTAAACGATGATGAATCATTTTACGGTAAATACCAAGAATCACAAAATGATCAAAATTCTGTCATAGATATCAATGACGAACAATTAAAACCGGCTATTGCTGCTTTAGATTCAAACGATTCTAAATTGAACAAAATGTCAACTAAAGAAGTAAATGAAATAGATGATATTAATGATTTACCAGATTTAATTGACCTTAAAAATGATGACTTGTTTGAGTCTTCAAACTCTGGATTATTTGAATCGGGAATAGAGTCATTCGGATTATTTGATGAACCTGGTGAGTTACACGTGGCAGAATTGGATACTGTTGAAATCGACGGTTCAACAAAAACAATTACCAAAACTATTGATTTAGATAAAATAGAAACATTTGTTTTAACACATAAACAAGGTGATATTATAATAAAGAATACTAATTCAAATACTGCTAAACTAATCGCTAAGGTTACTATTGAATCGAATGCAAAAGAAGATGAAACTTTAGCTTTGAAGGATTTTGAGGTAGATTTTGAAAAGATGAAAAAGGAGTTGCACTTAAAGTATAACTGGGGAGAAGAAGAAATAGGTTCTTGCTCTTGTTGGCCAACTAAAAAGAATAAATTAAAGCTAAGTGATGGTACAAAAGTTAAAATCAAAAAGATTAGAATTTCTTATACCATTGAATTACCAAGTAGCTTAAAACTAAATTTAACTAACAGTTACGGAGATTTAAATATTCCTAATCGCGCTGCAGATGTTAAAGCAAGTGTTTTTCAAGGAAACTTTAATGCAGGAAAAATAGATGCAGATCTTGTACTAAATCAACGCTATGGAGATGCTTTAGTAGAAAGTGTAAATGTGGTTGAGTTTGGCATGTTTAAAGGTAGTTTAAATTTAACTAAAGCAACTGAAATAAAGGGAAAGCAGAGTTACTCTAAACTTGATTTAGGGGAAGGAAAAAATCTAGATTTAACATCATTTCAATCAGACGCAAATATTGGTCAATTAAGTAATTCCTTGACTAGCAATTTTAGATACGGTGATCTAGTTCTTACTTCACCGCTTGAAAACTTAAAAATCGTTGGTTTTCAGGCCAAGATAGATGCAAATGACATTAACTATTCAGATTTAAATCTTTCTTACACCAAGTTTAAGATGAATAATGGCAGTAAAATTAAGTTAGAAAGGGCTTTTCAATCAGATATATTAGTTAAAAAAATTGGTATTATTGAAGGATGTGCCAATTACACACCGGTTAAGGCGGAAGAATTAACAGATCAAATAGTGCTAAAAACTTTCCAGGGAAGTGTTGATATAGAAGCTGTAAATGCAGGCTTCTCTAAAGTAAATTTAGATACCAGATATACCAATGTAAATGTTGGAATAAATTCAAGTGCAAACTACAGTGTAGAGGCAAAAACTGCTTATACTAAAGTTGAATTACCTACCAATATGCAAAATGTGAAATTGGAAACAAGTAATTCCAATAATCATAATCATGTGTTAGGAGAGGTTAATACTGGCTCAGATGATTCGAAATCATCTGTTTATATCAATAGCTTTCAAGGTAAAGTAAAATTTGATTAGCCTATAAATAAACGTGCATAAATCCCTAAAAAAGGTTAATTTTCAAAAAAAATAGAAATAATTACACCTAAAAATATTTATGGGAAGATCTAGTCAAACATTTAGTAAGTCTGAAAAAGAAAAAAAGAAGCGTAAAAAGCGAGAAGAGAAGGCGCAGAAGCGTGAAGAAAGAAAAGCCAATTCTGTAGAAGGTAATTTGGAAAACATGATGGCTTATGTTGACGAGAACGGACAAATAGTAGATACTCCGCCTGATTTAACGAAAAAGAAGAAAATTAAGGCTGAAGATATTCAATTAGGTGTTCCTATTAAGGAAGAAGAAGATCCGATACACGAAGGAAAGGTTACTTTCTTTAATACAGAAAAGGGGTATGGTTTTATTAAAGACCTTATTAATCAAGAAAGTTACTTTGTACATATAAATGGATTAAAACAACCGATTGATGAAGGCGATAAAGTTAAATTTGAGCTGATTCGGGGAGAGAAAGGAATGAATGCAATTAACGTTGAAAAAATATAAAAAAAAGGCCTTAGGCCTTTTTTTATTTGGCTTAATTATTCATACTAGTGCATTTTCACAGGCCGATAGAGACGTTCCTGTTTACAATGATTATCCTGAGTATAAAAATCATAGAATTGGAATTAATTTAGGTGCCCCAAGTCCTATGGGGGATTTTGACAGCGATAATTACCGTTATTATTAACGGTTAAATCTCGAAATACTTCACCTGCTAACTGTACACTATCTCTTAACCATTGGAATGTTGAGGTAGAGGTAGGGGCGGCAATAATTCGAACTGATTCGCCAACACAAAGATTTGTATCACCGATAAAATTAATTGGGGTCTGATTGTTTTCGCATTTACCCCGATTTTGTCCACGATATAGATCAGTCGGAAGTCCACATGGACATTTTAGCAATAGATGGACGATTAGAAGATTATGAATACATGCTTATGTTGTCTGATTATTTTGGTGACAAAGACTTAACGAGTGTGCGTTTCGACACACTCCAAAATCATTTAGATGTAACAAATGGAGTATTGACTATACCCAACATGACTATTGAGTCTACCTTGGGGCATATGGAAATTTCGGGGAAACAAGAATTGGATGGGGAGATTGACTATTATTTAAGGATTCCTTGGAAAATGATAAAAGAAGGCGCCCGAAATCGTGTATTTGGTAGTAAGAAAAAGGATGATGAAGATGATACCCCTGATGAGATTATAAAAGTAGACCCTAAGGATAAAGTGCGCTACCTTAACTTAAAAATTACCGGAACATTAGACGATTATAAAATTAGGCCTGGTAAACAAAAGGGGGAGTTGTAAAATTTTTAGAATGGATTACTTTGTTTTTTAACTGGCTAATAACGATTGATTAAACGAATTTTACTGTGCATAATTCAATTGTGTTCGCCAAACCCACAAGATACCAAAATCAAGACATAAAAAAACCTCCTAAAGTATTGCCTTAGGAGGTTTAGTATATAGCTTTTAAAGTTTATTTAAGCTTCGCAAATGTTGCTGCTGCATCAAATTTCTTTGCAGCTTTTCCAACTCTTACAATCTCTACAGATTCTATTTTATCACCTTTAGCAATTAAATCAACTACATTTTGCCCGTCTACTACATAACCAAAAACTGCATGTCTTCCGTCTAAGTGGGGAGTAGGTTGGTGGGTAATAAAAAACTGGCTTCCGTTTGTTGCAGGGCCTCTATTTGCCATAGATAAGGTTCCTGCTCTGTCATGCTTTAGGCTTGGATCAAACTCATCCTTAAAAAAATAACCCGGGTCACCAGTTCCGTTTCCTAATGGGTCACCACCTTGTATCATAAAGTTTGCAATAACTCGGTGAAAGTTTAATCCATCAAAATAAGGTTCGCCTTTTGCCTTTGCTTTATTTTCAATATCTCCTTCAGCTAAACCAACAAAGTTTGCTACGGTTAAAGGCGTTTTTTCCATTTCTAATTTAATGGTAATGGTTCCTTTTGTGGTTTTAATTTTGGCGTATAAACCTTCTGGCATTTTTTCTTTTGAGTTACAACCAACTGCAATTACCAATGCAAATAATAAGCTTAATGCTTTTCCTACTTTTTTCATATTCTAATTTTTAATTTGATTCGAATTCAGCAAATTCTTTGCCGTTATTAAAAGATTTTTGAAATGAGTCTTAATCTGTGGGTATAATCTCTTTTTTCAAGATTAAAAATCCCTTGATGATCTAATTTATCTATTCTTACTTTTCCTGATGCGTGTATAATTCTGTTGTTGGATAAAATGATTCCCACATGGGTAATTTGGCCCTCTGCATTATCGAAAAATGCTAAATCGCCATCTTCTGCTTCTTCAATAAAAGAAAGGGCTTGACCCATTAAAGCCTGCTGAGAAGCATCTCTAGGAAGAAATATTCCATTCAATTTGTAAATCAACTGTACAAAACCCGAACAATCTATTCCAAAAGGAGAACGACCTCCCCATTGGTAAGGACTGTTTAGTAACAGGTAAGAGTTTTCGGCAATTTTTGCTTTCTCTAAAACTTGAGCGGTACTTTGAGTTAATCCGTCAAAACTCCAAGTATTTTCTCCAATCTTAAATTTACCTTCGTTGTACTCTGGCAAATTACTTCCCATTAACACTGTCATCATTTCTTGTGCCCCTTCTTGGGTAGCAACAGATACTAAATCTGAAATAACTCTAGGTTTAACCTCCTTTAATTGCTCAAACTCTCTTTGAGAGATAAAAACAAATTGATTTTCATCGATCCAACATTCATAATTATCATGAGCTGTTTTAATGCGATACCAAGTGCGCTTTTGCTCGTACACTTTAATGGTTTCGCCCAACAACAATTGAGTCACCTGCTCGCTCTTATCAGAGGCTTCCGCTCTGCAAGGCACAACACTTAAATGACCAATTCCGTACTTCATGAAACTCGATGTATTCGATTAAATATTTTCGATTACCATAGCAGAAGCACCGCCGCCGCCATTACAAATACCAGCTCCACCAAATTTTCCGCCGTTTTGCTTCAATACGTGGATCAACGTAACTAAAATTCTTGAACCTGAGTTACCAAGTGGGTGACCTAAAGAAACCGCACCACCATTAATATTCACTTTTGCAGGATCTAAATTTAGTTTTTGAGTATTTATAATTCCTACTACAGAAAATGCTTCGTTTAACTCAACAGCATCTAGGTCCTCTAATTTTAAGTTTGCTTTTTCAACTGCTTTTGGTAAAGCTTTAGCAGGTGCAGTAGTAAACCACTCCGGCTCGTGGGCTGCATCAGCAAACGAAGTAATTTTAGCTAAAGGAGTTAAACCTAAAGCTTCCATTTTTTCCTTGCTCATTAAAATTAAAGTAGATGCTCCATCATTAATAGTCGAAGCGTTTGCAGCAGTTACTGTTCCGTCTTTAGCAAATACCGCTCTTAGGTTAGGAATCTTGTCAAAAAATACGTTTTTGTATTCTTCATCATGATCAAAAATCTTTGGATCTCCTTTTCTTTGTGGAATTTCTACCGGTACAATTTCATCGTTGAATTTACCTGCTTCCCAAGCTGCAGCTGATTTTTTGTAAGAGTTTATTGCAAACTCATCTTGCTCTTCTCTAGAAATGTTACATTCTTTAGCACATAAATCTGCTGCATTACCCATTGGATAATTGTTGTAAACATCAATTAATCCATCTTTAGTTAATCCGTCTATTAAAACACCATTTCCGTATTTGTAACCTGTTCTAGCTTTTTCTAAATAATAAGGTGCTTGCGACATGTTTTCCATACCTCCTGCAACTACTACATCATTATCACCTAGCATAATCGACTGAGCTCCCAACATTACCGACTTCATTCCTGAAGCACAAACTTTGTTGATTGTTGTACAAGGCACATTTTGGTTCAATCCTGCAAAAATAGCTGCTTGTCTTGCCGGGGCTTGACCAACATTTGCTTGGATTACGTTACCCATAAATACTTCTTGAACTTCATCTTTATTCAAGCCAATTTTATCAATTGCTCCTTTTATAGCTGTAGCTCCTAATTTTGGTGCCGAAATTCCCGATAAAGAACCACCGAAACTTCCCATTGGAGTTCTTACTGCTGATACAATGTATACTTCTTTCATAATGATATTATCTTCTGATTTATTTGATTGCGAAATTAGTAATTTAACTGTGAAATTTATGTCCAAATTTGCCTATTCCTTCTAAGTTTTAAGAAGTATTATTTGGAATAATATTACTTTCGTGCATTCGAGATTCTAGCCATGAAAAATTTAATCAGTTTTATTCGTGATAAACACCAAATTCTTTTTAAGGTGTTTTTGTTTTTATTGGCAACAGGATTGATTGTTTTTATTTTTCCGAGAGAAGGAAAGTTTAAATATGAATTTACCAAAGGGAAACCTTGGCCTCACGAAGATTTAATTGCAACTTTCGATTATCCAATTTATAAATCTGATGAGCAAATCTCGCTTGAGCGAGAGAGGATTTTAGAGAATAAATCCATTTACTTTTTTAAAAGTGGTAAAGTTAAAACTGAATCAATTACTCAATTTGACTTGGATTTTGAATCAGAATGGGATCAATTTTTAGAAGAGCGCTCAGGAATAAATATAGGTGTTGGCAAAATAAAGAATCGATTAAATGAACTTGGAACCAGCATTTTAAATCGAATTTATAATGTTGGGGTTATTGAACTACACAATAGTATTGAAGGTAAATCTCAAGATTTTATAGTTTCTATACTGATTAATAATGAGGCAAAAGATTATCGTTTAAACCAATTATATACCATACAAGAAGCCTTTTTATATGCCAAAGAGAAATTAAGGGATTTGAAGCCTGAAGAGCAAGCCTTCTTAATTCATTTAATTGAAGAGAATATCAATCAAAATATTATTTATGACGAAGCGACTAATGAAATTAGCATAGAGGAAGAGATGGATAAAATCTCACCAACATCTGGATTAGTTCAGCGAGGTGAGCGGATTGTTTCGACAGGCGATATTTTAACCGATTCAAAATTTCAATTGGTAGAATCCTTTAAAATTGAATCGGAGAATCAAGTAGGAGGAAGTTCTAAAGTTTACTTAATCTTATTAGGACAAACTGTTTTAGTGAGTTTAATGATTTTATCATTGGCCTTGTTTCTAGTCTCTTTTAGGAGAGGAATTATACAAAGTGATATTAAAATCAGTTTCTTACTTATTTTGATTTTACTCTTTGTTTTCGGAGCAAAAATGGCTTTAAACGTAGATAATTTAAACATCTATTTAGTTCCGTTCTGTATGCTGCCAATGGTTATCCGAACCTTTTTCGACATTCGGGTTTCCTTATTTACTTATTTGGTTGCAATTTTAATCGTCGGCTTTTTTGCACCAAATCCGTATGAGTTTATCATTTTAGAAATGGTAACGGGAATTATAACCTTGTTTAGTATCATAAATCTTAGAAATCGCTCGCAATTATTTTTATCTTCCTTTATCATTTTTGCAGTTTATTCAATCACCTATTTAGGGATTGGCTTGATACAAGAAGGATCTTTTGAAGATACCAACTGGATGTTTTTAGGATGGTTCTTTGGTAGTGCCATGCTGACCTTATTTACTTATCCTTTAATTTATATTTTCGAGAAGATTTTTGGTTTTGTGTCTGATGTTAGCCTCATGGAATTGGCTGATACCAACAACAAATTATTGAGAAAACTAAACTCAAAAGCTCCAGGAACATTTCAGCATTCATTGCAAGTGGCGAATATTGCAGAAGAAGCCATTCGGGCAATCGGCGGGAATACCTTATTGGTTAGAACAGGTGCATTGTATCACGATATTGGTAAAATGAATATGCCGAACTATTTTATCGAAAATCAGAATACGGATTATAATCCACATGAAGATTTATCGCCTGAAGAAAGTGCAAACATAATTATTGGCCATGTGATTAATGGTATTGAAATAGCCAGACGAAATAAGCTGCCTGATATTATTGTCGACTTTATCAGAACGCATCACGGAACTTCTAAAACTCAATATTTCTTGTATCAATACAAACAAGAAAACCCAGATGAAGAAATTGATGAAAGCATCTTTCAATATCCTGGGCCGGATCCTTACTCAAAAGAAACTGCAGTTTTAATGATGGCAGATTCTGTTGAAGCCGCTTCAAGAAGTTTAAAGACTTACGATGGAGAATCAATTGAGAAATTGGTAAATGAGATTATAGACACACAAGTAAAAGAAGAGCAATTTATTATGTCTGACATAACTTACAAGGACGTAACCTTGATTAAGAAATTGTTTAAGAAAAAACTCATGAGTATGTATCATGTGCGTGTTGAGTATCCGGAGTAGGAGAGCGCAAAGAGTAAGAGTGAAAGAGTGTAAAAGTGTAAAATGGAGAATGCCTGTCCGCCGCAATGCAATGAAGGAGGGTAGTGTGTAGAATGTGGAATGTAGAATGCTGAATGAAGAATAGAAAAACGGCCATCAAGTGATTATATTTAATTCAGTTTCAGATGTAAAATATAAAGAGTCAATAAATTCG
>ERZ1047472.15-NODE-15-length-179482-cov-15.170175_pt1 | contig 179482 bp, 170 predicted proteins | sample MGYA00383095_ERZ1047472 | MGnify/ENA primary metagenome ERZ1047472 (study PRJEB29581, sample SAMEA5548365) | metagenome | biome: marine; feature: coastal; material: water | depth 1 m | study: Short-term variability in the microbial, nano- and picoplankton... | reverse complement strand
AAGGCTGCCAGTCTCTCTTTGGGAACACATGGCATGTCGGCGAAGGTCTATTCTGGAGACCGTTTCAATGTTACCAATACCGTAACTGTGCGTGTGGGAGAGCAACTGCCTTATTCAGGAACACCGATCGCAATCCCCGGAACTTTTGAAGCTGGACATTACGATAAATTTGAGGGGGGTAAAGGACAAGAAATCGCCTATGTAGATCTTTCTACACATAACGAAGGAGATTTTCGAACCGAAGAGGCTGTCGATTCTGAAACTGTCAATGGACAAGGAGCTACCATCGGCTGGATTTCTTCAGGAGAATGGGTGGAATACACGATTGATGTTGCGAATGCAGGAAATTACGAATTGACTTTCAACTACGCCTCAGCAAATGCAAGTGGAGGGGGGCCTTTTTTCTTAGAAGTGGACGGGAAGAAGATCAGCAATGATATTTCTGTGAGTAGAACCAGCACTCAAAACTGGTCGACATTTAGAACCAAGACAGTTTCTAATATTCCTTTTAACAAAGGAAAACAAGTCCTCCGTATCGGCTTTGACCATGGAGAATTTAATTTGGGAAAATTGACGTTTGCTTACGCAGGTTCTTTGGGATACGAACCACCTTTTGCAGACGCAGGTGAAAATGTAACTGTGGTATTGCCTGAAACAACCGCTTCGTTAGATGGAACAGCGAGTACAGGACCTGACAATCAGACATTGTCTTACACTTGGGAACAAGTTTATGGACCCTCGGCAATATCATTATCAGACACAAACAGTCCAACTCCTTCCATTTCCAACTTGGAAAAAGGGGTGTATAAATTGTTATTGACTGTTGGATACGACAGCTTCACATCTAAAAGTGATGTTTTGGTAATTGTCTCAGAGAATGGAAATACAGAGCCTGCAGTAGTCATCAATACTCCTTACAACAACAGTGTTTATAGAGAAGGAACCAGTATTCCCATTACTGCAACAGCAAGCGATTTGGACGGACAGGTTACTCGTGTTGAATTTTTCGATGGAGAAACAAAATTAGGTGAAGATATGAGTGCACCTTACAGTTTTGACTGGACAGGAGCAAGTGCTGGAAATCATACCTTGTCAGCCAAAGTAACAGATAACGATGGTGCTACGAGCCTTTCAGATGTGATAAACGTACGAGTAGACGAAGTAAAAAAATGTACAGAAACCTCCAAGCAAGCACAACAGGGGTCTCTGTCAAAAGGAGTGACCGCCACCTTTGAAACTATCGGAGAAAATGTTTCCATAAGTTTTGAATTGTTGGATACGGACAAACCTGGATTGGTTGCCTATTTATGGAAAAAATCTCCTTTTGAAGAATCACAAATGGATTTTGTTTCAGGAAGAACTTTTTCGAAGACCATTGCGGGTGTTACAACTGGAGAAACTATTCAATATGCAGTGAAATTTGCTTATGCTGGTGGTTTGGTGGCTTCGAAGTACTTTTCATATGTAGTTGGGGATGGTTGTGAACCAGCTGATTCCGACGGAGACGGCGTCATTGATGCGGAAGACAGCTGTCCAAATTCACCTACAAATAGCGCTGTAAACTCAAATGGCTGCGCAGACAGTCAGTTGGATGATGACAACGATGGGGTCTCAAATGAGTTGGATGAATGTCCAAATACACCTGCAAATACTTTTGTGGATGCTGTAGGATGTGTTTCCAATAATGGCTTTTCATTAGATGCCAATAATTTTACGATTGAGGTAAATGGTGAAACCTGTACCAACAAATCAAATGGTTCTGTATCTATCAGCGCTTTGGCAAATTACAATTACATTGCGAAATTAGGAGATGCATCTTATCCGTTTGTCAATAAGAACGTATCTATTGAAAATTTAGAAGCTGGTGATTACGAGTTGTGTATCGAAGTTGTCGGACAGAATTACCAACAATGTTACAGTTTGGAGATAGAGTCAGGCGTAAATATTGCTGCCAAGTCTATTGAAACTATCAAAAGTGCGTCCATTGAAATTGAAGAAGGAACCGCTCCTTTCGATGTGCATATCAACGGAAAAAAGGTTTTTTCTACAGAGAATAAATCGTTTAGCACGCCGATAAAAAACGGTGATGTATTGGAAGTTTATACAGATGTAGCCTGTGAAGGTGTTTTTCAAAAAACAATTGATTTGTATGCTGATATTGGTGTCTATCCAAACCCAACAAAAGGATCGGTAGAAATTCGATTGCCAAATTCAGAAGAGGAAATTTTATTGGAAGTTTTTACGGTGTATTCTCAATTGGTGTTAACCGTTGAAAAAGCGATCACTGATGGAAAAACACAACTAGATTTGTCAAGTTATCCTGCTGGAATTTATTTCATTAGAATTCATTTAGACAAGGCGATTGCATTAAAAATTATAAAACAATAGACATGAAAAAATATATTTATACCACCGTCGTTGCCATACTATCTGTGGCTTGTGGGGAAGATGCCTTGACGAACAAAGCTCCAACGGCACCGAATTTGAGTTATCCCACAGATAATTTGATATGCTTAGAAAAACAAGTAAATCTGAGATGGGATGAAGCTTCTGATGAAAACGGTGATGCCATCACCTACAATTTAGAAGTTGCGACAGACCCTGAGTTTGCACAAATGGTCTATGAGTATTCTGGAAGCGGAACACTTCAAACCTTGGTTCTTGAAAACGAGATCGCTTATTACTGGCGTGTTCAGGCTACAGATGGTCAGGAAGTTAGCGAATATTCTCCGATATTTCGTTTTTACACAGAAGGAACAGCCGTTCAAAATCATTTGCCTTTTGCACCTCTAGCTTTGAGTCCAGAATTAGGAACAATCGTCGATTCAGGTGCTGTACTTCTAAAATGGTCAGCAAGTGACCCAGACACCGAGGATACACTACTCTACGATGTGTATTTTGGGACTTCTCAAAACCTTACGAGTAAAATTGAAGAAAACAGCAGCAATACGACGAAAACGGTCAATACGATCTCTTCTGAAAGTTACTATTGGAAAGTAGTCGTCAAAGACAACAATGGAGGTGAATCTGTTGGTCAAATATGGAATTTTGAAACAAACTGATTTCCACTTTTTATAGTATAATTAGAAACAAACCTCTTGGAGAATTCTGAGAGGTTTTTTTGGATCCTCTAGATTGCGTTGACCTCCATTTCAAGTTGTATTGAAAATTTAGTAGCAACCGTAGTTTGTATATTTTTGGCCAAATTTAGAATTTCGGCACCTGTGGCACCGCCGTAATTCACCAATACAAGTGCTTGTTTCTCATGAGATCCTGTATTTCCGATTCGCTTTCCTTTAAAACCGCATTGCTCGATCAACCACCCCGCAGGAATTTTAATTTGATTTTCCGAAACGACATAGTGAGGAATGTCGTTGTGCTTACGTATGAGGGCTGAAAAATCTTTTTTTGAAATCACAGGGTTTTTGAAAAAACTACCGCTATTTCCAAGATCGCTTGGATTGGGGAGTTTACTATTTCTAATTTCTATAACGGCGTTACTTATTTCTTTGATGCTTGGGACGACAGCTTTTCTTTTCAAAACATCTTGAATGGCTCCGTAAGAGGCGTTGAGTCTATGTTTGCCAGCCGTTAATGCAAAGGTAACACGGGTAATGATGAACTTTCCTTTCCATTCGTGTTTGAAATTAGAATTTCGATACCCAAAATTGCAAGCCTCTTTTTGAAACACGTGCGCTTTACCGGTTGCAATTTCTATGGCTTCTACCTCAGTGATGGTGTCCTTGACCTCAACTCCGTAGGCGCCTATATTCTGGATAGGGCAGGAGCCTACGTTTCCTGGAATAAGCGATAAGTTCTCCAATCCACCGAAATCATTTTCAATGCACCACAACACAAATTGATGCCAATCTTCACCAGCTTCACAGGTAACCAATACTTTATTGTTGCCAATAGGTGTCGTTTTTTTTCCTTTATTACGAATCAAAACAACAAGTCTCTCAATATTTTGGGTCAATAAAAGATTGCTCCCTCCACCTAAGACGAATATGTCTTTCTCGCTTTCCAAAACTTTGCTCAATTCTTTTTCTGAATGGATAGCGATAAATCGATCTGCAAAGACTTCGATTCCAAAAGTATTGTATGGTTTTAGAGATACTTGGTATTGGATGTTTGACATGGTAAAAAGAGTCGGTTCTTATTTTTTTCCCAATTCGATGGCTCTATTTTGAGCAGCAAAAGCTCCTTCTTGAATGAGTTGGTTTACGTTGTTTTTGTCAAATGAATCCAAAGCAGCTCTGGTAGTACCTCCTTTAGATGCCACTCGATTCATCCAGGTAAGTAAGCTGTCATTCGATTCCTTGAATTGGGCTACTGCACCTTCAAAAGTTTGACTTACCATTTCTTTGGCTTCTGCTTCGTTAAATCCCATTTGGAGCGCAGCGTCTATCATTCCTTGCATAAAATAAAATACATAGGCTGGTCCACTTCCTGAAATTCCAGTAACTGCATCGATGGAAGGTTCCGAAGAAACCCACATTGCTTTGCCTGTGGTTGCGAGTAATTTTTGAACTTGCTTGAGCTCCTTTTCGGTCAATTCCTTCGCTCCTGTAAATCCGGTCATTCCTTTTCCAAGTTGCGCAGGTAAATTAGGCATCGCTCGTGCGACCTTTTTTGTTCCCAATCCTTCTTGAATCGTAGCAATCGTAACACCCGCCATTACAGAAATGAAAAGTTGGTTCGGTTTTACAAGGTGTTGTATGTTTTCAAACAATTCTTTGCATTGTTGTGGTTTGGTTGCCAAAAAAACAATGTCTGCGGAAGAAACGCATGCAATAGAATCGTAAATTGTAAAGTCGGTATATGCTTTCAGTTCTTCAATTCTTGGAGGATGTGTCTCCAAAATAGAAATACTTCCCGAAGCTACTTCTCCTGAATCTAAAATTGATTTGGCATAGGTAAAACCCATATTTCCACCACCGATAACTAACAGCTCCATAGATCTCTTTATTTTAATTTATAAATAGCCAATGCTTTTTTCAAAAGTGCTACTGAGCGAATCAAATCTTTTTGATTCAATACATAGGCGATTCTAATTTGTTTTTTTCCAATACTTTCGGTGGTATAAAAACCACTAGCAGGTGCCACCATAACCGTTTCATTTTGATCGCTAAATTCTTCCAACAACCATTGTGCAAAAACATCGGTATCTTCTACTGGTAAGGAAGCGATACAATAAAATGCACCTTTTGGCTTGAAGACAGTGACCCCTTCAATTTCTTTTAATTTTTGCACTAACAGATTACGTCGCTCCTTGTATTCTTGGACAACTTCGTCAAAATAGGAAGGGGGCGTATCCAAGGCTGCCTCAGCTGCAATTTGTGCATAGGTGGGAGGACTCAATCGTGATTGTGCCATTTTCATAATGGTAAACAAAAATTCTTGATTTTTTGAAACGACACAACCAATGCGCGCACCGCACATACTAAAACGCTTCGAAATAGAGTCTATCATAATGGCATTTGCTTCCATTCCTTTTTCCAATAAAATGGAATGATGCCTTTCTCCGTCGTACACGAATTCTCGATAGACTTCATCGGCTATCAAAAATAGATCGTGTTTCACCACCAATTCTTTCAATTGTTGAATTTCTTCTTTTGAGTAAACAACTCCAGTCGGATTACCAGGATTGCAAATAACAATTGCCTTGGTTTTTGAAGTGATTAATTCTTCAAATTTCGAAATGGCTGGCAACGCAAATTTTTCTTCCAAGGTAGTTGTAATGGGAACTACATTTACACCTTCTGCAATGGCAAAACTATTGTAATTTGCATAAAAGGGTTCTGGAATGATAATTTCGTCATGAGGATCGGTGATACAGGCAATGGTAAAAAGCAAGGCTTCAGAAGCTCCTGTAGTGACCAATATATCGTCCTTGCTCACTTTTATACGGTTTCTCCTGTAATATTCTGATAGTTTTTCTCGATACGATTCCGAGCCATTAGATGTTGTGTAGCCTAAAACTTCAATAGTATTGTTTTTGACCGCATCTAAAGCTACTTTGGGTGTTCTAATATCTGGTTGACCTATATTTAGGTGATAGATATGCGTTCCTCGTTTAGAAGCAGCATCCGCGTAGGGCATCAGTTTTCTGATGGGTGACTCTGGTGCTAAAACTCCTTTTTTTGATATGGATGGCATAAATAGTGTACTTATTGAATATTCGTTCTTTTTTCAAAACGAACAAATTTAAGGTTTATCTTTCAATTGACTCATTTTTCCGCTTAAAAAATGGATGTCTTCAAAGTAAAAATTTCTACTTTGAAGATCTTTTTCTTTTCTTGGTAAATGTTCCAAGAAGCACCAGTACAAGGGTCAACATCGCAATGCGATAAATATAATCTCCGTGTTTGGTGTAATAGGTGATTTTTGTGTTTGTAGGCAATGTTGTTTGGATACTTCCTTTCTGATTGTACTCCAAACTTTGGATGACATCTCCTTTGGAATTGATAAAGGCAGACACACCTGTATTTGCAGAACGGGCAATAGCTCTCCTATTTTCAATGGCTCTTAAGCGCGCTAGACTCAAATGTTGTTTGTGACCTTGGCTATTATTCCACCAACCGTCATTTGTAATAATAGCTAAAAAACTAGCTCCTTTTTGTACATATTCTGTAACGTAGGCACCGTATACAGACTCGTAGCATATGATCGGTCCTACGGACTCGTTTCCGTTTGTAAATACTGCGCGCTCTTTTTGGGTGCTAAGTGTTGAAACCAATCCTCCCAAATCAATCATAAAACTTCCGAGTAAGGGATTTAAAAAAGAACGGTAGGGGGTATGCTCTACACCAACCACCAATTTGGATTTGTGATAGGTTTCAAAAGAGCGTCCGGGTGTTGTGAAAAACGAAGAATTGAAACTGTTGTACCACTGTTTGCTGTTTTTATAAAAGTTCGCTGTTTTGTTGGGAGGCTCGTGTGCCGAGTATTGATTGTAAAATGTAATCCCAGACAGAAAGGAAATCCGATGCGTGTCCACAAAATTCTGAATGGTTTTGTATTCAGGTGTATTTTCGAAGGTACTTATCAAACGAGGTCTCGGCAAGGTTGTTTCTGGTGCAATCACAAAGGAAACAGCACTGTCTATTTTCTGCGTGGCCAAGGAAACCAACTCTTCGGCCATTTTTTGATTTGAGTGTTCGTATTTTTCTGTATAGGGGTCTAGATTGGGTTGTAGGACCAAAACACCTGTTTTTGTGTTTGATTCAGAGCTTGTGTGGTATATGTACAAAGAGTAAAAAACACCGAGGACCACGACACTTCCTGCAAGTATAAGCTGTCTTACAAAACGGATTTTATGACTGTTTTTCTGAAACAAAACAACAGCCCTAAATAGCAAAATATTGACGATCCAAATCCACAAAGTACCGCCAAAAACTCCCGTATATTCGTACCATTGAATCCATTTGTAACTGTCTGAAAACCCATTCCCCAAATTCAACCAGGGCCAGGAAAGCTCCCAGTTCAAATGCATTTTCTCAAAACCAATCCACAAGGTTACCAGGCAGATGATACTCGTTTTAAAATCTGTTTTTTGAGCAATCAAATGGTACATGAAAAACACCGAACTCATCAAAATCGAATTTGTCAGTACGGCAAACCACATTCCAAAAGGAGTGGCGTAATAAAGCCACCATGTGGTGCTTAGGTTGAAAATAAAAAACGTACAATAGGCGTTGAAAAAAACTTTTTTTCGCACGTGTTTTTCGTGCGCTTTCCTCAAATTCCATTCGGACAGCAACAAAGGAACAAAAGCGACAAAAAGAAACAAAGAAAGCCCATATGTTGGCCAAGAAAGTGCGAATAACAGACCACTGGTTAAGGCCAAAAGAAAGTTTTTTATCATTTGTTCAAGAAATTAAAATCTACTTTGATAGAGAAGGTATTTGAATACAATGCATTTCCGGAGCTGGCAATGTTTGACAAAGCATAATCAACTTGTACACCGCGGTAGCGGAAGCCAATTCCTATGTTGGGGTCAAAATTTAGAGAACGATCACCGTCCTTAAAAGTGTCTAAATTTTGAAAATTTCCAACGCCACCTCTTAAAAATACAGTTTTATCATACTCCAATTGAAATCCAATGGAAGGCGTTCCACTTATTTTGCTGGATGAGAATACATCGTTGGTCTCTGTAAATCGGACATGCAAATCGATTGCTGATAGCAGCTGAAATTTTTTGTTTTTGAATGCAAAAGATCTCGCTACCCCGATTTGTGCTTTGGGTAATGTGATTTCATTGCTTTCGGGTGCTTCTTGATTCTGATTGGGAATGGCATTTTGAATGGCTGCTAGGCCCTCCGCATCAAAAGTCCAAGAATTGAAAGTAGTGGAAATGTCACGTAGCATGAGTCCCCATTTCCATGGCCCCGATTGGTATTGGATTCCAGCATCGATCCCAAAACCCCAAGAAGATGCAAAATCACCAATTACTCTTCGAATGACTTTGGCGTTGATTCCAACTTGAAAATTATTCAACGTTGCCATTTTTTTTGCAAAAGCCACATTCAGTGCGTAATCTGCTGCAGAAAAGAGAGAAATATTGTCATAGTTGATATCTCCATTGCTGTTTATCAATGCAGTCGTGTTTAAGATGTCATCTACACCAAAACGAATCAAAGCGACGGCAAAGGTTGGTCCGTTTGGTTCTTTTGGAGCAAAAGCCGCCGCTACATAATCGTATTTTGCAATGCCTGCAAAATGTTCAGTGTGCATGAAGGCAGCTTGGTTTATTTGAACGCCTGCCAATCCAGCAGGGTTCCAATAAATGGCGTTGACATCGCCTGTTGTGGCCGTAACAGATTTGCTCATTCCAAATGCTGCTGCATCGACTCCGATACCTAAAAACTCGTTCGAATATTTACGTGACTGACTGAAGGCAACTTGTCCGTAAAAAATAGCAAGTGTTATGAGAACAATTTTCTTCAATACAATTTGAATTTGAAAAGCAAAGATACTTTATTTTAGTTTTTTTTTGATGACCTGAACGTTTTGTACATGAAATTTGTCATTTTTTTCTCAAGCCAGTCTTTTTTGTGAAAGTTTTGAATAAATCCAATATGTCCCCCTTTTTCTGTTACTTCTAAGAATAGATGAGGGTGTTCTTTTGCGATTGCTAAAGGGTAACAGCTATCTGATAAAAATGGATCGTCTTTTGCTGTGACAAAGTAGGTGGGGAGTTGGATTGAAGTTAGCCATTTCAAAGCACTGGCCTTTTCCCAATAATCTTCAGCACTTTCAAACCCAAAAGAAGGCGCAGTAAAACAAGTGTCAAAATCATAAAAATTTTGACAATTTTTTATACTTCCTGGATTTAAACTTTTTTCGGGATACATGTTGCTCTTTTGAAGTGCTTTCTTTACCAACGTTTTTAAAAAACGTTTCATATAAATAGCATTGTGTTTTTTTGCCAATTCCATGGAAGAACCTTTTAAGTCCACAGGAGCTGAGACGACTATGGCAGATGTGATCGGTTTTAAAACATTCGGACCTTGTTCTCCTAAATATTTCAACAACATATTTCCTCCTAGGGAAAATCCAACCAAAGAAATGTGGGTATAAAAATAATTTTTTATCACATATTGAATGACAAAATCCAAATCTTTGGTTTCACCACTATGATAACTCTCAAAACGATTGTTGGGTTCGCCACTGCAGCCGCGCAAATTGAAAACAACAACATCGATTTCATTGTTGTTGAAAGCTTGAGTGGATGCTAGAATATACTTTGATTGCGAACTTCCTTCGAGTCCATGGATCAATAGAGCAGCCTTTTTTGACGACACGCTTGAAATATCCAAGTCGATAAAATCTTGGTTGTCCATAGCAATTCTTTGTCGAGCATAAGAAACCTTGGGCCTTGTAAAGAGGGTACGGTACACCGTGTTGACATGTTTGTTCTTAAAAAAATAAGATGTCCTGAAATGAGAGGTTATAATTGGCATATGTCCATTTTTTCAAAGCAAATAAAAATAAAGTAAATGAAAATTATTCAATAAATGCATAATTAGTCTTTAAATTCATGGATATTTCTTTATTAAGTTTATATTTACAACGTGTAAAGTCAATGTAAAGTACAGCAAGTTTTGTTGTATTTTTTTGTTTTGCTTAGAAAAGAGAAGAATGTATACTATAGGAACATGAGAATTAAAGAGATTACAGACACATTTTCTTCTATCTCATTGAAAGAAATAGGAGCTGTTGCTTTGATGAAGCGAACAGACACGAAATTTGTATTGCCACTGAAGCAACTAGGGCAGTTGCTCGAACAAATCAAAGATGTATACCGTGTGTTGGAAATTGATGGAAATCGATTGATGACCTATTCTTCCATGTATTTTGACACACCGGCAAAGAAATTTTATTTAGACCACCACAATAGAAAAGTAAATCGCACCAAAATTCGCATGCGAAAATATGTAGAGTCGGATATTTGTTTTCTAGAAATCAAACAAAAAAATGGAAAGGGCGAAACCAACAAGTCTCGAATTTCTATTGAGGATTTCGAAGAAATCCTGTCTCAAAAATCGGCAGATTTTGTTTTCAAAGTAACGAATGAAGATTGGATCTTGAAGCCGACCTTGGTCAATGACTTTACAAGGATCACTTTGGCCAATATTGCCGACCAAGAACGAGTAACTATTGATTTCAACTTGTCTTTTTCCAAAGGAAAGAAGGTCAAAGGTTATGAGAAAATTGTCATTGTTGAAGTAAAACAGGAAAGACTCGACCGAAAATCTACGATTATAAAAACATTGAGAAAAATGCAATACCACCCCTATAGTATGAGCAAATATTGTATCGGAATGTTAGGGTTGTACAACGCATTGAAATACAATCGATTCAAACAAAAACTAACCAAACTAAACAAACTATCAGCTTAATTATGGAACTATTTGATGTTGCTCTTTTTGACAACGATTTTTACAAAATGATTTTCCGTTTTGGAATAAACATTTCTTTTTTAACCCTTATCATTCGTTACCTTTACTATAAAAATGCGCGAAATAAAGAGTATTTTTTTACCTATTACATGATTGGTGTCATCGTGTTTTTTCTTTGTTTTACCTTGAAAAAATTTGAGTTGGATTTGGGAATGGCCTTAGGTCTCTTTGCTATTTTTGGAATTCTCAGGTACCGCACAAATTCTATTCAGATCAAAGAAATGACCTATTTGTTTGTGATCATTGGAGTGTCGGTGATCAATTCACTCGCAAATAAAAAAATGAGTTATGCCGAAATCCTTGCCGCGAATTCCGTTGTGGTCATAGCCTTGTATTTGACAGAATGGTTTTGGACATTGAAGCACTTGGTTAGTAAAGTAGTCATTTACGAAGTAATCGAAAATATAAAACCGGAGAACTATGATCTTCTAAAAGCCGATTTAGAAGATAGAATAGGTGTAGAGATTCAACAAATAAGTATTGGTGATGTGGACTTCTTAAAAGATACTGCAGAGATTACGATTCGTTATGAAAACAGAGATGTCTAAAACAGTTCAAAGATGAAAAAAATAAATATACTTCTACTTTTGAGTATCATGTTCGTAAGTATGTCTTTCGCTCAATCTACATCAGACGATTTAGAAACATGGACCAGCGTTCGACTGCGTTACAAAGCAAGTAAAAAATGGGCATTTGAATTGCAGGAACAACTTCGATTGAAAGAGAATAGTTCTGTTACAGATCAGTATTTTACGCAGTTAACTACGAGATACAAGCTTACAAAAAATCTTTCCTTAGGAGCGGGGTTGCGCTATATCAAACGAAACGACACGCAAGGTAAGATTCAAGGGTTTGAAAAGCATATCCGTTATCATTTTGATTTGGGTTATAAGCATAAAATTGAAAGGTTTAGCCTGAATCATCGCTTGCGTTTTCAAAACAAGAACGAACTCGGTGTTTCTGAGGAAGAAGGAGATTTTGCAAAAAAGAATTTCCGTTTGAAAACCTCGATTGGTTACAATGTCAGAAAGTGGAAATTGGATCCTAAGGTTTCTGCCGAGATTTTCAACAAATCTCACCAAGGCGGTACCAACGGATTTAGCAAATACCGACTAACTTTTGGAACGAGCTACAACTTAAAAAAGGCGGGTGAAATTAGTCTGTACTATCGTTTGGAAAAGGAACTGAAAACTTCCCTTCCAAAAAAGGTCAATATCATTGGTTTCAATTACACATACGCACTGAACAATTGATATATTGAAACGTAGAATTTTTGAACTTTTATTTTTTCTAAAGTAGAAACCCATGAATTTAAGAAAACACCTCCCAAATATAATTACCCTTGGAAATTTATTTTCAGGAATCGTGGCTGTTTTTTATGCTGTTTTCGGCGATTTTACGATGGTCGCCCTGTTTGTAAGTATCGGGATCGGTTTGGATTTTTTTGATGGATTTACAGCGCGTTTGCTCAAGGTCGAAGGAGCGCTAGGAAAACAATTGGATTCATTAGCGGATATGGTGACCTCTGGGGTAGTACCTGGAATTGTCATGTTACAGTTGCTACTGCGAGCAAATTCGAACAGTGACTTGCCGAATATTTTTACACAAGAAAATTTCGAACCACTCCCATTTGTAGGTTTGTTGATTGCTTTGGCATCTGCCTACCGTTTGGCAAAATTCAACATTGACACGAGACAATCCGAATCTTTTATTGGTTTGCCGGTTCCTGCAAATACCTTGTGGATTGTTTCATTGCCTTTAATTTTAGAACATAGCGAAGTAGAATTTTTGAAAGATTTGTTGCAAAATAATTATGTTTTACTTGGGTTAACCTTCCTAAGTGCGTATTTGTTAAATGCAGAAATACGTTTGTTTGCACTAAAATTTCAAACGTTTTCTTTCCAAGAAAACGCATCCAAATACGTATTTTTGACAGTTTCTTTATTGCTATTAAGCACGCTAAAATTTATAGCAGTTCCTTTAATTGTATTTTTGTATGTAATTGTTTCTTTGCTACAAAATAAGGCCAAATCGCTTTGATATTTCTTGACATGAAACGATAGTGAACTTCTTGCACTGCTTTATCAAATATTGATCTTTTTAAAAAAGACTCGGAACAGATTGAAGTTCCACATAAAAATGTATTTTTGCACAAAATTTTTTACATGAGCACATTGAAAGAACGTTGGGGTATAACATCAAATTTTCAAATTGTCTTGATCCTTATAGGTTTTGCGATCAACGGTTCGTTCGCGGCGTACATTGCACGTCCATTGACCGAAGCTGTCGGCTTGGACCCAGAAACGACTTCTTGGTGGATTTTTTGGCCTTTGCGTATCCTTTTGGTGTTTGCGGTATATCAAGCTACGTTGCCTATCGTCGGTTTTTGCGTAGGACAATTTCGTTTTTTTTGGAATATGGAAAAAAAGATGCTCAAACGCATGGGATTCAAGTGTTTTTTCAAAAACGAATAGGGAGCGAACTGCACTTTTTATCAAGGGTTGTTTTTAGTTACTAAGAGTTACTGAAGGCATTGATTCAAATAGGCCGAACGTCTTCTGCATACTATGCCACTAATACATACCCATAATACAAGGCAAGCAAGGAGAGAAAACAGATTCCTGCGTAGGTCAATAATTGCAATCCTTTTTTAGGACGAAATTCTTTCGGAAGGTCATCACTCACCACATTTTTAAGATTCATATACCCTACGATGGGTGCTAATAGAAAAGAGACGCCTGTTGCAATAGCAATGATAAGGCCCATATCTGCGCTCAATAGGGTGATTACAAGAATACTTAGAACCGCAAGTAATAGCACACTTATCGTATAATATTTGGAAACAATACTACTTTGAGGTCGGTCTAAGAGCTTGTCAAGAACTTCCAAGCCAACTCTTGCAATGGCATCATGACTGGTAAGACAGGTACTGTACATGGTTGCAAAGGCGGCTACAGCAATGATTGCATAGGCCCAATCTCCTATATGGGTAGTGAACAGTTGCACCACTTGATCTGCAAATACAATGGCATTGCTACTCAATGCTTCGCCAGAACCGTATAGTGTGGTATACCCAATCAATAGAAAAAAGATGGCGAGGACTGCCGTGATAAGATAACCGAAATTGAATTCTTGCAATGCGGCACGAAGCGTAGGTCTGTCCTTATTGATTCGATATTTTTCTGCACTCCACAGGCTGAGCCAACTGCTGGCTTCCACTGCGGTCGGCATCCATCCTATAAGAGTGATCAGAAATAGGAGGCCTGCTTGGTTTGAAAAAACAGGTGTAGTAAACGCGGCCACTGGAGTCGATACTCCTTTGTTGACAACCAAAACAGTAGTAGCCAACAATGCTACAAACAATATAGGTACCACAAATTTCAATACGGTTTCCATCAATTTGTATTTACCTAGAATCAATAGCAGACTATTAAAACCAAAAATACAAACCGCAATGCTAGCGATTGACTGGTCTTGAATTTCGAAAAGATTCATAAAAAGTCCTGCCGTAATTGCGCAAAGTGCTGCGGGAGTTGCCAAAGATGTTGCCAAGGTAATGAATGCATACAAGTATAAGGTTTGTTTTCCTCTGTTGCGGTAACCTTCAATGATGCTATTTCCTGTAACATTGGTATAACGCACACCAAACTCAAAAAAAGGGTATTTCAAAATATTGGCCAATAGAATAGGAATAATCATAAACAGACCGTATTGCGCCCCTGCTTTTGTGGACAGAACCAAATGAGAGGTTCCAATAGCCATACTCGCAAATAAAAGTCCAGGACCGAGGTTTTTTAAGAAGCTTTTTATTTTTTGCATATTTGTTCGTTTGTTCGCACTGCGATGTTAAGTTATTATTTGACGACTTGCAAATGATGCATTTATTTTTTCGAGGATTTTGAAATGTGAGAAAGTTCACAAGAACTTTGATATGAAGATTCAAAATTAAATATCTGTAGTGAAGACCATTGAACAAATATATGTGACGAGACATGGTTCTTTTTTATTTTGAAATAAAGACCTTTTTTTTGTGCGAGATTAATAAATTATAACGATCCTAGTATTTATAGAAATGTAGTGCTAGAGATACTAAGTTTCTTTGCATGCTATCTGTGTGCCAATAGTTTTTTTCACAGGATAAACCTATTTATCAAATGTACTATAATTTACATTATGTTAAATAGAAAAAGACATGTAATTATATATTATTTTCTTTTGTTCTTGAGGTGCTACTTCGAGCAAATATGAAAAATTCAAAGATCTATTGAATTGTTTCTAAAATCATACTTATTTTTACGCTGATGACAACGACCCCAAAAAAAAGAAAAGTAATCCGCATCATTGGCGGCGGTCCTGCCGGCATGTTCGCTGCTTTGGAATTGAGCCCGACTCATGAGGTGCATCTCTACGAAAAAGGAAAAACACTGGGACGTAAATTTCTAGTAGCTGGAAAAGGCGGTTTTAATTTGAGCAACCAAGCTACCGGAATAGATTTATACGACCAGTACGTTCCATCCCATTTTTTTTCGGTTCTTTTACAACAGTTCGACACCTATAAAACAAGATGCTTTTTAGGGAAATTAGGAATTCCTACATATGTAGGCTCCAGTGGTCGGGTTTTTCCAGAAATTGGAATCAAACCAATTACCGTACTCAATGCATTCAAAAACAAACTGATAGCACAGGGTGTTCAGTTGTATTTCGAGCATGAATTTGTGGATTTCGACACAAAAAAAATATATTTTCAAACACAGATAGGAACACATGCTGCTCGTTTCGACCGTTGTATTTTTGCACTGGGAGGAGCTTCTTGGTCTGTCACAGGTTCCAAAGGCGACTGGCTGGAGATATTTCAACGAAAAGGAATCTACACAACGCCCTTTGCTCCTTCCAATTGTGGGCTTCATGTCAGCGGTTTGAACCCTGAATTGATTGCGCAATTCGAAGGAAGTCCTTTGAAAAATATCGCAATTCGCTGCCATAACAAAACGGTCAAGGGGGAAGCGGTTCTGACCAATTATGGATTGGAAGGCAATGCAGTCTACCCAATTGCTGCCATCGCAAGAAAAGAGCTCGAGACTCACAAGAAAACAGCTGTTTTTATAGATTTCAAACCCTTCAATACTGCGGAACAACTATTGCAAAAAATAAGTCCACAGACACGAACTAAAAACTATAGCTACCTGTTCAAATTAAGCAAGGTACAATTGGGAATCCTTAAAAATTTCATGGGCAAAGAAACCTATACAACTCCTGCTCTCTTTGTCGAACAATTAAAAAATTTGGAAATTCCTGTTGCAGGTTTACGTCCTATCGAAGAAGCTATTTCTACTGTTGGTGGTATTTCAAGGGATTCCGTAAATAGTGATTTGTCCCTAAAAAAAATCCCCAACATCTATGTTGCTGGGGAAATGTTTGATTGGGATACCATTACAGGTGGCTACTTATTACAAGGTTGCTTTTCAACGGCTCATGCAGTATCTCAGAGTATTCTCAACAGTTAGTTGTTTCCTAAAATCAATGGCATTCCATCTTTTCCAGAACCGACAACAATTACTTTTGCGTTTTTTGAATTCGCGAGCTCTAAGGTTGCTTGAATACCCTTTTCTTTCAAAATATTTTCTGTCAATGACGCGTTCAAAATACGATTGGCAGTCGCTTTACCTTCTGCATCAATTTTTTGACGCTCTGCTTCTTTCTCAGCTTTCTGGATGGTAAATTCATATTCTAAAAACTCTTGCTCTTGTTTCAATTTCTTTTCAATCGCAGTTTTGATTGTCGGTGGCAAGGTAACATCACGGACCAACACCTCGTTCAATTGTACATATTGACCGTCGAGAATCTTTTTTGTTTCATCAAAAATTTCTTTTTGAATAGCATCGCGCTTGCTCGAGTAAATTTGTTCTGGTGTATACCTTCCTACCACACTTCTTGCGGCAGAACGAATCGATGGTTTGATCACTCTATCCAAATAATCTTGCCCCTTTTTTTGGTGCAACAAGCCTAATTCCTCTGTTTGAGGTTGGTACCAAGCGGTTACCTCTAAAAGAATGTCTAGTCCGTTCGATGACAATACTTTCATTTTTTCCAACAATTCTTGTTGGCGTACTTCGTACACAATTACTTTATTCCAAGGAGCCACCAAATGAAACCCTTCGCCTAAAGCCGGTTCATCAGTTACCACACCACCTCCAAAGGTTTTGTACAATACGCCTGCTTCACCGGAACCAATCGTAACCGTTGCTTTTGAGAAAAAGACAAGGGCTAAAACGGCCACAATGATTAAAAACGCTCCTCCCTTTGGGAACTTAAATTCTATTTGTTGATTGCTCATTTTTATTATTTTTTATGAATTGTATATCAAATGTACTAAATAATTCAAGGAAGTCATTTCAATTTTTCATTTTGTTTCGAACAAACAAATTACTTTTCCGTCCAAGAAAAACGCAAAAAAAGAAAAAATTATGGGAACCTGTTTTTTTTTAATTTAAAACTTCTAAAAAAGCTTCGGACAGTTTTATTGTTTTATGAAGCCTGGTGTGATTGTCTCCTCCGGGTATGAAACAGCACCCCGCTTTTTCGCAATCATAAACGAGTTCAATATCTAAAATAACAGAGGTGTCTTCCTGAGGAGTCTCTTTGTATACAAGCACTTCTAAATTGTCAAATTTGGGCCATCCCCCGTCAGGACAAAATTCTCCAACAGGAAACTTTTCAATATTTGCAAGAACTTGTTCTTTGAGTCCCTTCATGGTTAGTTGTTGAAATGGTACAAGAATACAATGTCTCCTTTCAAAGCGGGCTTTCGTTGCCCCTCCACTTCTATGGTAATGTCCAACACCGCTTTTGAAACTCCACGCAGATTCACAATAGATTTCAACCCAGCCTTCAAACGGATTTTACTATCCACAGGAACTGGTGCAATGAACTTCAAGTTTTCAATTCCGTAGTTGACCATCATTTTATTGTTACGAACTTCGACAACTTGGCCCCATAAATAAGGCAAAACAGAAAGTGTCAAATAGCCATGAGCAATCGTTGTTTTAAAAGGACTCTCGGCAGCTGCTTTTTCTTGATCGAGATGAATCCATTGGTGGTCTAGGGTTGCATCTGCGAAATTCTGAATGCGCTCTTGCGATATTTCTAAATAATCCGAAGTTCCCAACTCCTTTCCTTCATAGGTTTTGTACTCTTCAAAGCTGTTGATAATAACTGTTGACATCTCTTTTCGTTTTTTTAATAGGAAACTTCCAAAAGCTCCATCTTGTTTTTTGGAAGAATTGTTAATTTCTCTTCATTTGCAGCCAATAATACCGTTTCTCCTTTTTTTAGAGAAGCCTCGTTTGAAGCACATTTTACGAGTCCTTCTCCTGAAGTACAAATAAAAATTTTAAAAGAATGATTCTTTTCATACTTCAGTTGCAACGGTTTCCGAGCATTGACATACTTTGTTTTAAAGTAAGGAGTGTCAATCATTGTATTCGATTGATTCTCTTTTTTTTCATAGTTGGTTTGATATTCATGTACCAAACTAAAATCGATTGCATCGATGGATTCTTCGAGATGCAATTCTCTTTTTTGTCCTGTTTTTTGGTCTACCCTATCGTAATCGTAAATGCGATAAGTGACGTCCGAGGTTTGTTGAACTTCTGCCAGCAAAACTCCTTTTCCTATGGCATGAACTCTGCCTGCAGGCAAATAATATAGTTCTCCTTTGTTCACTTTGAAAGTGTTTAGTACAGAGGCTAAATTACCCTCTCTCAAATGTTTGTGATAGGCTTTTTTTTCAAGTTTTTTTGAAAAACCAATGCACAAGTCTGATTCTTCCTCAACTTCCATAATATACCACATTTCATTTTTCCCAAGGCTGTTGTGCCTCTTTTTAGCCAAAGCATCGTTTGGGTGTACTTGCACGGACAATGGCGCACTCGCATCAATCAATTTGATCAAAATAGGAAAATCTGTCCCATGTGTTTGAAAACAATTTTTACCTACCAGATCTTTTCCAAAACGATGGATCAAATCAGGCAAATTTTCACCTTTTAGACTGCCTTCTGCAACTGGAGTCATACAATCAGGAACACTAGATATCTCCCAGCTCTCCCCAATGTTTTTGGTGTGGGCCTTTTTACCTAAACTATTTCTTAATTTTTCACCTCCCCAAATGCGATACTGCAAAAGTGGTTCAAATTTTAAAATTCCAATCGAATGGTTCATATTCATTTTTTGTACGGTAGGAGTCAGACAACTGGGAAACCTCAAACTATTTGGAAATGTGTTGGTGGTATTACACACAAACAACCTATCAAGCAGTAATCATACCACCGTCAACATTTAACGTTTGCCCTGTAATATAAGCAGCCATGTCCGACCCAAGAAAAACGCAAGCATTTGCGATATCTTCTGGCTGACCACCTCTCTTCAACGGAATGGACTGTCTCCATCCATCGACTATTTTTTCATCCAAAGTAGCTGTCATTTCTGTTTCGATAAAGCCAGGCGCAATGGCATTACACCTCACATTACGAGACCCCAATTCCAAGGCTACAGATTTCGTAAAACCTAGCATACCTGCCTTCGAGGCTGCATAATTTGTTTGCCCTGCATTCCCTTGAACCCCCACAACAGAGCTCATGTTTATAATCGATCCTCCGCGTTGTTTCATCATCGGACGAATCACTGCTTTGGTCAAGTTGAAAACAGATTTTAAATTCACTTCAATTACTTTGTCAAAATCTTCTTCGCTGATACGCATCAACAAATTGTCTTTGGTTATTCCCGCATTGTTGATCAAGACATCAATACTTCCAAATTCTTTCAAAACTTCAGCAGCCAATTCTTGGGCTGCATCAAATTCAGCTGCATTGGACTGATAACCTTTTGCTTTGACTCCGTAGGAAGCCAATTCTTTTTCTAGAATTTGGGCCGCTTCTACAGAAGAACTGTAGGTGAATGCCACATTGGCTCCGTGTTTTGCATAGGTTTCCGCAATTCCTTTTCCAATACCTCTGGTTGCACCTGTAATCAAGGCTGTTTTGTTTTCAAGAAGTTTCATTTTTTTAGTTTTTATTTAATAAGTCAATATATGTTTTTTTTCACACAAAAAGCTCCCTCAATACAATTAAGGAAGCTTTTTTGATACAATAATTTTCTAATTTAAAACGCTTGCCACCATTTCTCCTATTTTAGCGGGAGAATCGACTACATGAATACCATTTTCTCTTAAAATAGCCATTTTTGCTTGTGCTGTATCGTCAGCTCCTCCTACAATAGCCCCTGCATGACCCATGGTTCTTCCTGCAGGAGCTGTTTGCCCAGCAATAAATCCAACTACTGGTTTTTTATTTCCGTTTGCTCTGATCCACTTGGCTGCATCTGCTTCCAGCTGTCCTCCTATTTCTCCGATCATTACAATCGCTTCTGTCTCTGTATCGTTCATCAATAACTCCACGGCCTCTTTGGTGGTCGTTCCGATAATTGGATCTCCACCAATACCAATGGCAGTGGTGATTCCGAATCCTTGCTTTACTACTTGATCCGCAGCCTCATAGGTCAAGGTTCCTGATTTCGAAACAATCCCAACTTTTCCTTTCTTAAAGATAAAACCAGGCATGATCCCTACTTTGGCTTCGTCTGGAGTGATTACGCCAGGACAATTAGGTCCTACCAATCGCGTTTCTTTTCCTTCTAAATAGGCTTTTACTTTCACCATATCCGCTGTCGGAATTCCTTCTGTGATACAAATGATCACTTTTATACCTGCATCTGCAGCTTCCATGATGGCGTCTGCACCAAAAGCGGGAGGAACAAAAATCAACGTCGTATCTGCACCTGCCTTGGCAACAGCATCAGCCACCGTATTAAATACGGGTCTCTCCAAGTGCACCTGACCCCCTTTTCCAGGAGTTACCCCCCCTACTACATTCGTTCCGTATTCAATCATTTGGCTTGCATGAAAAGTTCCTTCTTTCCCTGTAAAACCTTGTACGATAATTTTTGAATCTTTGTTTACTAATACACTCATAGTGATGCTTATTAACTTTTATTTAATGATACCCACAAAAGTATCGATTATTTGATGAATTATTCAAAGGATCTTTGAAAATTACCACATCTTGACTAAAAAAGACAGGTCTATTTTTTTTTGCTTTGTTGATGGTTGATTTAATCTTTCGAAAATTCTTAAATAAAAAAACGGATTCCCCTAGGAAAAACTTTGATTGATCATGGTAGAAAGTCTTCTTTTGTAGTCATCTTCTAACCATTGCACATAGTTTTTCGTGCTTTTGATAATACAGTAAGAATACTTCTTGATTCTGTCAGAAATGTCATCATTTAAAAGCCTCGATAATATTCTTGCATCAAAGACATCTTCACTGTTTTCAACACACAATTTGCAATGTTGTTCGATAGATTTGTCCAAAACAATTTTCGATTTCAACCCTTGTTTGATGGCTTTATCGTATTCTCCCTTTACATCAAATGAAAAATCTGTTGAATTTGGGAATTCTGCGAGTACCTCCGGAGGCAGTTGGTATGAAAATTGACGTTCTATTTCATCGTCAGAAATAAGATTGTCTAAATAGTACATCGGAGAATTAAAAATTCGTTGCCAATTCAAAGGAGTCCCCCAAAGACCAAAACGAGCCGCATTGTTCCCAAGATCCAAAACGGTAAAATCCTTTTTGTCACCGAATACCCTAGAGCCTCTTCCTATCATCTGATAGTACAACGTGATTGATTTGGTCGCTCGATTCAGAATAATAGTTTCTACAGAGGGTTCGTCAAAACCTGTTGTCAAAATTCCTACGGATGTCAAAATGGCATCAGGAGTTTCCTTGAACCATTTCAAAATATCAGCCCTGTCTTGTTTGGAGTTGGTATTGTCTAGATGACGTACCGCATATCCTTCCGCTTTGAATGTTTCATACACATGCAAAGAGGTATTGATACCATTGTTAAAAATCAATGTTTTTTTACCTTTTGATTTTTGCTCATAAGCGTACAGTAACTTTTCTTGCATCAAATTATTGGAGTACAATTCTTCTGAAGATTTCACAGTATAATCCCCGTTGATACCTACCTTTAAGGTGCCCAGAGCAACATCGTAAGTATAGGTGTTTGCTTTTGCTAAAAATCCTTTTTCCACCAACGACAAAACAGGTTCCCCTACCAACAATTCGTTGTAAATTTCATTCATTGGAAGTTTCATGTTCGAACTCAAGGGTGTAGCAGTTACTCCTAGAATAAAACAGTTGTCAAAGTATTTAAATAGTTTTCGAAATGAGTTGTAATGTGCTTCGTCAATAATAACCATTCCTATTTGATCCAACTCTAATTTATCATCGTTCAAACGGTTTTTAAGGGTTTCGACCATCGCTACAAAACACATGTATTGATCCTGATCGTCCAACTCTTTTACATTACTGTTGATAATTTTATTGTTGACATTGAACTCTGACAGCATCTTGGAAGTCTGATTGCACAATTCAATTCTATGCGTCAGTATCAAGACTTTTTTATTCGTTTTGGCTATATAGCTTCTTGCTATCTCCGAAAAAATTACGGTTTTTCCTCCTCCTGTCGGAAGTTGATAAACCAAATTGTAATTGTCGGGCTTGCTTTCTAATCTTTCAAAAACCTGCTCTAAAGCTTCTTTTTGATAATCATAGAGTTCTTTTTTGTTCGATTTTATTTTCGAAGTGAGCGTAGTATAATTCAACTTTTATTTTTTTGAAACCTTGCAAAATTACGCACTTTATTAGGTTCTACGAAATAGATTTCCGCTTTATTTTTATTTTTCTAAAATTTTCCTACTTCCATCACTCCATTTTTAGCTGCAACCTATTTGCTTGCAAACATTTTCACATTTGTTTCGGAGATTTCATTGTCTCCCAAAATTAAGAGCCGTTCTATTACATTTCGCAATTCACGAACATTTCCCGACCAATCATAATTTTCAAGCAATTCGAGCGCTTTCGAAGAAAATTTCTTTTCCACATTTCCCTGTTGATTGGCAATTAACTTTGAAAAATGAGCTACCAGTAATGGAATGTCATCTCTCCGCTCATTTAAGGAAGGAACTTTTATCAAGATCACTGCCAAACGATGGTACAAATCTTCTCTAAATCGTCCTTCTTCAATTTCTTTTCTGAGATCTTTGTTGGTTGCGGCCAATACACGCACATTCACCTTGATATCTTTGTCACTTCCTACGCGACTGATTTTATTTTCTTGCAATGCGCGTAAGACTTTTGCTTGTGCAGGAAGACTCATATCTCCAACTTCGTCTAGAAATATTGTGCCGCCATCGGCAGCTTCAAATTTCCCAGCTCTGTCTTTGTTTGCACCTGTAAAGGAACCTTTTACATGACCAAATAATTCGCTCTCAATCAATTCAGAGGGGATCGCAGCACAGTTTACCTCTGTCATAGAGGCTTTTGACCGAATACTTTTTTCGTGCAACCAGTGCGCTACCAATTCTTTTCCTGTTCCATTCGGACCTGTAATCAAAACACGTGCCTCTGTTGGCGCAACTTTCTCAATCATTTCTTTGATAGCAGTGATAGCGTCGCTTTTTCCCACCATTTCGTACCCTTTGCGGATTTTTTTCTTCAAACGAATGTTTTCCGTAGCCAATTGGTTTCTATCCAGAGCATTTCGAACAGTGGTCAGTAAGCGATTTAAATCTGGAGGTTTTGAAATATAATCAAAAGCTCCCAATCGCATGGTTTGAACAGCAGTATCCAGATCACCATGTCCCGAAATCATGATTACTGGGATCTCTGGCTTGACCTTTTTAATTTTCCCCAATACTTCTACGCCGTCCATCTTTGGCATTTTAATATCACACAAAATCAAATCGTAAGAAAATTTGGAGGCCAATTCTAAACCGTGAAGACCATCCTCTGCTTCGGAAACTTCATAACTGGAACTTTCTTCCGAGATAATTTTAGTAAGCACTCTTCTTATGACTGCTTCGTCTTCGATTATTAATATTTTACTCATCTTTCTTGAAACTAGATTAACTTTTCTATCTAAAACCAAATGGATCAGTCGTATCCTATCCGTTAGCATTGGGTACTCCAAATATATCATTTTTATCCCTTTGGAAGATTTGTCTTCAGATTATTTTGCTGGTAATTTTTTATTTTCTATTTTTACTGTGCGCGCATAATAAATTATCCCTATGAACTACAAAGAAGAATCTATAGATCACCATCTTCGAGCCACATGGCAATCGGTTGCAAAGATGTACAACGAAGAAGCCAGTAAATTTGACAGTACGATGGCAACAGGTTTTGCATTGCTAAATATTGATCTTATCGAGGGTACTCCGTCTACTGCCTTAGGCCCCCAAATGGGAATGGAAGCCACTAGTCTCTCTAGAATTTTAAAAGCCATGGAAGAAAAAAAATTAATTTTTAGAGAACAGAACCCTCATGATGGGAGAAGTGTGTTGGTCAAGCTGACGGATTTCGGAAAAGAAAAGAGAGAAATATCCAAAAGTATTGTCATTCAATTCAACAGAAAAATAAAAGAACAAATTACAGACGACCAGTTGCGTAATTTTTTTGAAGTTACTAAAAAAATCAACCAGTTGATCTCAGAAAAGCTCATTTACAATTCATAATAACAATGTTTTACCTACTACAATGAAAAAACATATCAAAAAAATAGCAGTCATTGGCTCAGGAATTATGGGCTCTGGCATCGCATGTCACTTTGCAAATATCGGTGTCGAAGTTTTATTACTTGATATTGTTCCGAAAGAGTTAACAGAAAAAGAAAAATCGATGCATTTGACCCTTGCTGATACGAAGGTTCGCAACAGGATTGTCAACAATTGTTTGAATACAGCTTTGAAATCGAAACCTTCTCCTATTTACAAGCAAGAATTTGCTTCCAGAATTCAAGTAGGAAACTTAGAAGACGATATTCATAAAGTCAAGGATGTTGATTGGATCCTAGAAGTTGTTGTAGAAAAACTGGAAGTAAAAAAGCAAGTTTTTGAATTGGTCGAAAAGTTTCGATCACCAGGCACGCTTGTCACATCAAATACTTCTGGTATTCCAATCAAATTTATGAACGAAGGTCGAACTAAAGATTTTCAAGAAAATTTTGCAGTGACACATTTTTTCAATCCGCCTCGATATTTAAAACTTTTTGAGATTGTCCCAAGCCCCTCTTGCAAAAAAGAAGTTGTAGATTTTCTTGTCATGTATGGTGAGAAGTTTTTAGGAAAAACCTCGGTTCTAGCAAAAGATACTCCTGCCTTCATCGGGAATAGGATTGGAATATTTGGTATTATGAGTCTTTTTCATACGGTCAAAGAATTGGGGTTATCCATTGAGGAAGTAGATAAATTGACAGGACCAATTATTGGTCGCCCAAAATCAGCAACCTTTAGAACAGTTGATGTTGTGGGGTTAGATACCTTGGTTCACGTGGCCAATGGACTTCGTGAAAACTGTCCAAATGATGAGGCACATGATTTGTTTGAACTCCCAGATTTCGTGCAAGCGTTGATGAAAAATAATTGGTTGGGAAGCAAAACCAAGCAAGGTTTTTATAAAAAAGGAAGTAATACAAACGGAAAAAAAGAAATCCTCGCATTGGATTTGGAGTCATTTGAATACAAACCTTCTAAAAAAGCCAAATTCAAAACATTAGCGGCAACAAAAAACATTTCAAATGTTTGGGACAGATTCCCAGTTTTGATCAAAGGAAAAGATAAAGCGGGCGATTTTTACCGTAAAACCTTTGCCTCTTTGTTGGCCTACAGTGCTAATAGAATACCTGAAATATCAGACGAATTGTACCGTATAGATGATGCCATGAAAGCAGGTTTTGGGTGGGAACACGGTCCGTTTCAAATTTGGGATGCCATCGGTGTCAAAAAAGGAATGGAACTGATAGAACAAGAGGGACTTCAAGTAAATTCTTGGGTAAAAGAGATGGTATTCAATGGAACTACTTCTTTCTATACTATAAAAAATGGGACGAGCTATTATTACAACTCCATTTTGAAAAAAGTTGAAAAAATTCCAGGACAAGACAGTTTTATTATTTTAAATAACATCCGAGAAACCAAAACCATCTGGAGCAATCAAGATGCGGCCATACAAGATTTGGGAGATGGGATTTTGAATGTAGAGTTTCAGTCTAAAATGAATACCATTGGTGGCGGTGTATTGCAAGCAATCAACAAAGGAATTGATTTGGCGGAACAAGAGTACAAAGCGGTTATACTAGGAAATCAAGCCGCTAATTTTTCTGTAGGCGCCAATTTAGCGATGGCTTTCTTACTCGCAATTGAACAAGAGTACGAGGAATTGAATATGGCCACCAAATTGTTTCAAGATACCGTCATGAGACTCCGTTATTCTGCCGTCCCTACTCTTTTGACTCCCAGGGGAATGACCTTTGGTGGTGCTTGCGAAATGAGTATGCATGTTGACAAAGTAGTTGCCAGCGCAGAAACCTACACAGGATTGGTAGAGTTTGGCGTCGGAATTATTCCAGCAGGTGCGGGAACGAAAGAAATGACGTTAAGAGCTTCTGAATCTTTTCTAAAAGACGATGTAAAACTCAATAGATTGCGGGACAGTTTTATCAACATTGCCATGGCAAAAGTAGCAACCTCTGCACACGAAGCATTTGATTTGGGCTATTACCAACAAGGAAAAGATTTGGTTGTTGTACATCCAGATAGACAAATAGCAACTGCAAAAAAGTACGCATTGCAAATGTTGGATGACGGCTACACACAACCGACTCCGAAAAAAGTAAAAGTTCTAGGTCAACAAGCCTTGGGAATGTTTCGTGTAGGAACCGACAGTTTGCAAAAAGGACAGTACGCTTCCAATCATGATAAAAAAATTGCAAACAAACTGGGCTATGTAATGGCAGGTGGAGATTTGTCAGAGCCTACTTATGTATCCGAGCAGTATTTGTTGGATTTAGAACGTGAAGCCATCTTATCGCTACTAGGAGAAAGAAAAACCTTAGAAAGAATTCAACATACTTTAAAAACAGGCAAACCTTTGAGAAATTAATAGCTGTCCAGAGAATCAAAACGGAATTTAAAACAACAAAAAAATGAATACAGCATACATAATACAAGGATATCGAACAGCAGTAGGAAAAGCGCCCAAAGGACTCTTTCGATTCAAACGACCTGATGAATTGGCCGCAGAAACTATCGAACATTTGCTGAAAAATGTGCCGCAATTAGACAAAACAAGAGTCGATGATGTCATCGTTGGAAATGCCATGCCAGAGGCCGAACAAGGCTTGAACATAGGTCGCTTGATTTCTTTGATGGGATTGAAAATTGATACCGTAGCCGGAATGACCGTCAATAGGTATTGTGCATCTGGTTTAGAAACCATCAGCATTGCAGCCGCAAAAATCCAATCCGGCATGGCCGATTGCATCATTGCAGGGGGTGTGGAGAGCATGAGTTATATTCCTATGGGAGGCTACCGCCCTGTTCCTAACTACAAAGCAGCAGCCAATGGGCATGAAGATTATTATTGGGGTATGGGATTGACAGCGGAAGCGGTAGCAAATGAATTCAAGGTTTCGAGAGAGGACCAAGATTTGTTTGCCTACAATTCACATCAAAAAGCCATCTATGCGCAAGACAGAAATATTTTTGACCAAGAAATTGTTCCCATCGAGGTGGAAGAGATTTTTGTAGATGAGAATGGACAAAAAGAAAGTAAAAATTACATCGTTTCGAAAGACGAAGGCCCGAGAAGAGGCACCTCTATCGAAGCATTGGCTAAGCTAAGACCTGTTTTTGCGAATGGAGGAAGCGTTACAGCGGGAAATTCCTCTCAAATGAGTGATGGTGCTGCATTTGTATTGGTAATGAGTGAGAAGATGGTCAAAGAATTGAATTTAGAGCCCATTGCACGGATGGTTTCTTTTGCCGTCGCAGGAGTTCCTCCAAAAATTATGGGGATTGGTCCCGTAAAAGCAATTCCGAAAGCCTTAGAAAATGCAGGTATGTCATTGAACGATATCGACCTTATAGAATTGAACGAAGCGTTTGCCTCTCAATCACTGGCAGTTCTTCGAGAATTGAATATCGATCCAAATATTGTTAACGTAAATGGAGGTGCCATTTCTCTGGGACACCCTTTGGGGTGCACAGGTGCCAAGCTTTCCGTGCAACTGATCAATGAAATGAGAAGAAGAAAAAACAAATATGGGCTCGTCACGATGTGTGTCGGAACGGGACAAGGAGCTGCGGGCGTTTACGAATTCTTAAAATAGTATTCGTCGATTAATTAAAAAAAAAGTATCTCAAATTTTAAATAAAACATCATGGAGACTATCAAGGGAGGAGAATTTTTGATCAAAGAAACACAGGCTGAGAATATTTTTATTACCGAAGATTTTTCTGAGGAGCAACAAATGATGCGCGATTCAATCAGGGAATTTATCGACAAGGAAGTTTGGCCCTATAAAGAGCGTTTTGAAAAAAGCGATTATGCATTTACCGAAGAAATTATGGTGAAAGCTGGGGAAATGGGCTTGCTTGGTATTTCGGTCCCCGAGAAATACGGAGGAATGGGAATGGGATTTGTTGCTACCATGTTGGTATGTGATTATATTTCTGGCGCAACTGGCTCGTTGGCAACGGCCTATGGTGCACACACAGGAATTGGAACCATGCCCATCGTTTTGTACGGAACGGAAGAACAAAAACAAAAATACATTCCCAAGTTGGTTTCTGGTGAATGGTTTGGCTCGTATTGTTTGACAGAGCCTGGTGCAGGTAGCGATGCCAATTCAGGAAAAACAAAAGCAACGCTTACCGAAGATGGGAAACATTATTTGATCAATGGTCAAAAAATGTGGATTTCCAATGCTGGATTTTGTAGTCTAATGATTGTTTTTGCACGTATTGAAGATGATAAAAACATCACGGCATTTATTGTAGAATACGATGCCAAACATCCCAACGGAATTACCATGGGTGAAGAAGAACAAAAACTAGGAATAAAGGCCTCCTCTACCCGTCAAGTTTTTTATAGTGACACAAAAGTCCCGGTTGAAAACATGTTGTCTGAACGAGGAAAAGGGTTTAAAATTGCCATGAACTCTTTGAATGTTGGAAGAATCAAATTGGCAGCAGCTTGCATCGATGCTTGCCGAAGATTTACCACAGAAAGTATCACCTATGCGAACGAACGACACCAATTCAAACGTTCCATTGCTTCCTTTGGTGCCATTCAATACAAATTGGCAGAAATGGCAACAAAAACATTCGTAACTGAAAGCGGCAGTTACAGAGCGGCCAAAGACATTCAAAACAAAATTGACGAATTGATTGCTACAGGAAAAACCCATCAAGAAGCTGAATTGAAAGGTGTTGAAGAATACGCAATCGAATGCGCTATTTTAAAGGTATATGCCTCAGAAACCGCTCAATTTGTCACGGATGAAGGAATTCAAATTTTTGGAGGAATGGGCTTCTCCAAAGACACTCCCATGGAATCAGCATGGCGGGATGCGCGTATCGGTCGAATTTATGAAGGAACCAATGAAATCAATCGATTGCTTTCCGTCGGGATGCTGTTAAAAAAAGCTTTCAAAGGAGAATTGGACTTGATGACTCCTGCCATGGCTGTAGCCAATGATTTGATGAGCATTCCCTCTTTTGACAGTCCTGATGATACGCAAGTTTTTTCTCAGGAAAAAGAAATGATTGAAAACTTAAAGAAAACATTTTTAATGATTGCAGGAAAGGCCGTTGAAAATTACGGAATGGAGTTAGAGGAACAACAACAATTGATTTTAGCTGCGGCAGAAATTTTAATAGAAATCTACATGGCTGAATCAACCTTGTTAAAAACAGAAAAATTGATTCAAAAGACATCCAAAGATGCATGTCTTGGACAAATTGCAATGACAAAGTTGAATTTATTTCATGCCACTGAGAAGGCAAATAGCAAAGGAAAAGAAGCAGTTGTTTCTTTTGCGAACGGTGACGAACAACGCATGTTACTAATGGGATTGAAAAGATTTACAAAATATAGAAATCCACCGAATGTAATTGCGCTTCGGAAACAGATTGCATTGGCATTGATTGAGAAAAACACCTATTGTTTTTAAAAAAAAGTTCGTCATTCTTTCCGTTCATCTAATTTCCACCTTGGATTCGTGTTGCTTTTAGTATCTTTGCGGCTCAAATACATCTTATGAAGTTATTATTGATCACAATATTTCTCCTTGGCATTGCATTTGCGGGAATTGCTATTAAAATTTGGGCCAAGAAAGACGGAAAATTTGCAGGTACTTGCGCCAGTCAAAATTCAAATTTCAATGAAGAGGGTGAGCCTTGTGGATTTTGTGGGAAAATGCCGGAAGACTGTGACAACAAATAGAGCACCTTTTCGTTGTAGTCCTCAAATAGAAAGTGCCACAATTTTGGACGTCAAATGACATCTAAAAATAATATGAGAGAAAGCGGGACTTTTTTTCCTTAACACAATTCAATGTCTGATCAAAGTTTAAAATTGATTATAGAAGCACAAGAAGGCAAACAGTCTGCATACAAAGAATTGCTCAATCTTTATTGGAATGATGTACATACGTTCCAGCTTTTTAGAACTTCAGACGAAAATTTAGCAGAAGACATCACCATACAAACGTTTTCCAAAGCTTTTGATAATTTAGAACTTTACAAGCACAATTATAGTTTTAAATCTTGGTTGCTTTCAATTTCGAAAAATTTACACATCGACGAAATGCGAAAAAGAAAGACAATGACCATTTCCTTGGACGATGAAAGAGAACATTCTCAGTCAATTCAAGACGACTCCCCATCTCCGGAAGACCAGCTCATTATCAAACAAAATTTAGCAGAATTGCTTGTTTTTATCAAGCAGTTGAAACCTCATTATCAGAAAGTAATCCACTTGCGATACTTTCAAGAATTGAGTTACAAAGAAATTGCGGTACGCATGGAAGAACCTATCAACAACGTAAAAGTCAAATTACTGAGAGCTAAAAAACTATTATCGGAACTCATTCATACTTCCTAATATTTTTCATGTCCTCCTATGTTAAATATCGCATCACACTCTTTTTTTTGGGTAATCGAATATTTAAAAGAAATATATCTAATTCAGATTGATTTCCGTACCGTTTTTCCTGCTTTTAATTTTATAACATTTTATCGACTTTGAAAAATTCAATAAAAACGCAATCGTGCTTTCCCGAGGAAAAGTAGTAGCTTTTAATTTTTTCTTAGGGTATTTTTTTATCATACATACTCATTTGTGGTTGTCCTTACCACAAACGAAAATATATTTAATTTCGTATCAATTGGTTAAAATTATTTCGCGTGTTGCGATTATTTTACGTAGATTGATCAAAGCATATCTCATTCTTCCCAGAACAGTATTGATGCTGACATTTGTTTTTTCGGCAATTTCTTTAAAGCTCAGCTCGTTGTAAATTCTATGAATCAAAACCTCTTTTTGGTCCTCTGGCAAATCATGAATCAAAGATTTTACCTTTCCATGAATTTGCTCACGAATCATTTTAGACTCGACATCTAAGCTTCCATCACTGATTACATCAAAAATATCAAAGGAATCCGTCCTATTGAATTTAGGCATACGTTTTGTTTTTCTGAAATGATCGATTACCAAATTGTGAGAAATTCGCATCACCCACGGTAAAAACTTCCCTTCTTCATTGTACTTCCCTTGCTTCAAAGTTTTGATGACTCTTACAAACGTGTCCTGAAACAAATCTTCTGTAATATCGCGGTTTTTTACCTTCGAAAAGATAAACCCGTAAATTTTTTGTTTGTGTCTTAGAATCAATACTTCCAGAGATTTTTCATTGCCTGAAATATAGTCTTCTACCAACGCCTTGTCAGTTATGTTATATGTTTGCATAAAATTATTTTAAATGGAACACAAGTATGTATTTTCCGTAATTTTTAAAGTAATTTTATCCTATAGGCGTTTTGTATTTGATGAATTTATAATCACAAATATGCAAAATTATCTGCTTGACTCCTAATTATTTGTTGTTTTTTGTAGAAAACAAAAATCTAAAAGTTTATTTTTACAGCTCTTTCAGATAGCAAATGACAAAAAACATTTTACATTACAATCCCAAGGACAATATACTTATCAAGGGGGCGCAATTGCACAATTTAAAAAATATTGATGTGGCCATACCACGAAACAAACTCGTTGTTATTACGGGGGTTTCTGGTTCAGGAAAATCGAGTTTGGCTTTCGATACATTGTATGCAGAAGGCCAGCGAAGATATGTGGAAAGTTTGTCTTCCTACGCGCGTCAATTTTTAGGAAAACTGAACAAACCTAAGGTAGATTACATCAAAGGTATCGCTCCTGCAATCGCGATTGAACAAAAAGTAAATGCAACCAACCCAAGATCGACAGTAGGAACCTCTACAGAAATTTATGATTACTTGAAACTACTTTTTGCGCGTGTCGGGAAAACGTATTCTCCTGTTTCAGGAAAACTCGTAAAAAAACATACTGTCTCGGATGTCATTCAGCACGTAAAAGGACTCACTGAAAACAGCAAGTTGCTTTTGTTAGCACCTATTTTTATCGAGGACAAAGACCCCTTTGTTTTACTAAAATTATTTGGACAACAAGGATATGCTAGATTGAAAATAAACGGAAAGATTGTTCGTATTGACGAAGGCATATTTGAAACAATTTCATTAGACGAAATAAAATTGGCCGAGAAAGAAAACAAACTGCATTTAGTAGTGGATCGGATTGTTGTTAAAAAAGAAGACGATTTTTACAACCGTCTGGGTGATGCAGTAGGAACCGCTTTTTTTGAGGGCAAAGGAGTTTGCTCTTTAGAAAATCTAACCGATGACTGCATTTCTTTTTTCAGTAATAAATTTGAGTTAGATGGTATTACATTTTTAGAACCCAATACACATTTTTTTAGTTTCAACAACCCTTATGGCTCTTGCCCAAACTGCGAAGGCTATGGCAACACTATTGGAATTGACCAAGATTTGGTGATTCCAAATGCCTCTTTGTCCATCTATGAGGGCGCTATTGCACCATGGAGAACCGATTCTTTTCTAAAATACAAAGAAATGCTGATAGACCACGCCTATCAATACGATTTACCGATCCACAAGCCTTGGTTTGAATTGACAACGGCACAAAAGAAAATGGTTTGGAACGGCAACAAATCTTTTACTGGGCTCAACGCCTTCTTCGAATACATTGAAGAAAAAAGTTACAAAATTCAATTCCGTGTTTTACTTTCGCGTTATAGAGGAAGAACAAAATGCAACGCTTGTGACGGAAAACGTTTGCGAAAAGAAACCAATTATGTTCAAATAGCCTCTAAAAACATTTCGGATTTAGTAGCACTTCCGATCCAGGAGCTCGTGGTGTTTTTTGACAATTTAAAATTGGATGAAAACGACCAAAACATTGCGAAACGACTGTTGACTGAAATTAAAAATCGTTTGAAATTCTTAAACGATGTTGGCCTGGGATATTTGACATTGAATCGAAATTCTAATACGCTCTCAGGTGGAGAAAGTCAACGTATCAACTTGGCTACATCATTAGGGAGTAGTTTGGTTGGATCTATGTATATCTTGGACGAACCGAGTATTGGACTTCACCCTAAAGACACGCAACGACTCATCAAGGTCTTGAAGCATTTACGGGATCTTGGAAATACTGTTATCGTGGTTGAACACGATGAAGATATCATGCGAGAGGCGGATGCCATTATCGATATTGGTCCAGAAGCTGGAACACATGGTGGAAAAATTGTTGCCGAAGGAAATTTTCAGGAGATTATAAAATCTTCTTCTCTTACTGCAAAGTACTTGAATTCAGAATATCAGATCGACATTCCCAAAAAAAGACGTACTTCCAAAAATAGTATCAAAATTTCAGGAGCACGAGAGAACAACTTGAAAAATATTACTGTCGAATTTCAATTGAACACCCTTTCTGTAATAACTGGAGTTTCTGGTAGTGGAAAAAGCACATTGGTAAAAAAAATAGTTTATCCAGCTCTGCAAAAAAAAATACACGGGCATGGGGAAAAAATAGGAGAATTTCATGAATTGACAGGGAGCTTTGAAAATCTAAAAAATGTGGAGTTCATCGATCAAAATCCGATTGGAAGATCCTCAAGATCGAACCCCGTAACCTATATAAAAGCCTACGATGATATTCGAAGTTTGTTTGCTTCTGAAAAATTATCGAAAGCTCGACATTACAAGCCGAAACATTTTTCTTTCAATGTAGAAGGAGGTCGCTGTGAAAAATGCAAGGGAGAAGGAGAAATAACCATTGAGATGCAATTCATGGCGGATGTGCACTTGGATTGTGACGTTTGCAAAGGAAAACGATTCCAAAAAGAAGTTTTGCAAGTTAAATTTGGCGAAAAAAGTATTGCCGATGTTCTTGATTTTACCATTGAAGAGGCTTTGTCCTTTTTTGACAACCACCACCAACACAAAATCGTACAAAAACTCTTGCCATTGTCCAAAGTTGGTCTCGGTTATGTGCAACTAGGTCAGTCCTCGTCCACGCTCTCTGGAGGTGAAGCTCAACGTATAAAACTTGCTTCTTTCTTGGTCAAAGGAAACACCAAAGAAAAGACGTTATTTATTTTTGACGAACCCACTACAGGATTGCACTTTCACGATATTAAAAAATTACTCCATTCTTTCGAAGCATTGCTAGAAAAAGGACATACTCTGATTGTTATAGAACACAACATCGATTTGATAAAGTGTGCGGATACCATTATTGACCTGGGACCAGAAGGGGGAGAAAATGGTGGAGAATTGATTTTTTGTGGGACTCCCGAAGAACTGATTTCTTCAAATAAATCAGTTACTGCTCAATTTTTAAAAGACAAACTGAATTCCTGAGCAGTCTAATAATTGTATTTCTTCGCTCTTTCATATAAGAAAAAAAAAGCAGCTTCTAAAATTTTAGAAGCTGCTTTTTACATATGAGCAGAGATATTTAGTAATCTCCCAAAGTAGCTGGATTTTGAGATAAGGCATCATCCAATTGCGCATCATTTGGTGCTTTACCATGCCAAGCATGTGTATGCATCATGAAATCAACGCCGTTCCCCATTTCGGTTTCCAATAGAATACAAATTGGCTTTCCGTTTCCTGACAGTTCTTTGGCTTTCGCAAGCACTGCTTGAATCGCTTCGATACTATTTCCTTCTTTTTCTTCTAATACAATCCAATCAAAAGATTCAAATTTGGCTTTTAAAGATCCCATTGCTAAAACGTGATCCGTGGTTCCATCAATTTGCTTTCCGTTCAAATCAACCGTTGCGATTAAGTTGTCAACGTTCTTTGCTGAAGCATACATAATAGCTTCCCAGTTTTGACCTTCTTGCAACTCCCCATCACCATGCAATGTATAAACCAATTTTGCGTCTCCATTTAGCTTTTTTGCTTGAGCTGCACCAATGGCAACGCTCATCCCCTGACCCAAGGATCCTGAAGCCATGCGTATTCCTTCCAAACCTTCATGAGTAGTAGGGTGTCCTTGCAAGCGCGAATTCAACAAACGAAATGTGGCCAATTCTTCTACTGAAAAGTAACCACTTCTCGCCAAAACACTATAGAATACAGGTGAAATATGACCATTCGACAAAAAGAACAAATCTTCTTGAATTCCGTCCATATCAAATTTTTCAGAATTGTAAGACATCACATCTTGATACAAAACAGTTAAGAACTCTGTACAACCTAAGGAACCTCCGGGGTGTCCAGAGTTTACAGCGTGTACCATTCTTAAAATATCTCTTCTTACCTGTTGAGAAAAATCTTTTAATTCTTGTGTTGTTGACATTGTAATCTTTATAAATTAGTGGGACAAAAATACATTTTTAAAGCGAGCTTACAAACTTATTTTTACGCAAAATTAAACACCTAAAAATACGATAGACTTATATAGAATGGTTCGCCTTAGGATTTTTCAGAAAGGAACATCAGAGCCATCTGGAGTTCCAAAAGCATCTTCTGCTGTTGGGAAATTACCTGATGATATTTCTTGGTTGAAATCGTTCATTTTTGACTGAAACTCGTTGCCAAATCCTTCTTCCAAATCAGAAAAACGTGCCAAGTGACCCGTAAATTTCAAACGAATATTGTCCAAGCCTCCATTCCTGTGTTTTGCGACAATAAATTCTCCTTGTCCTTCACACGGTGAATGGTCGTCGTCGTCCCATTCCGTTTGTCCGTAATATTCCGGACGAAAAATAAAAGATACGATATCTGCATCTTGCTCAATAGCCCCGGATTCACGCAAATCGGAAAGTAACGGCCTTTTGGATCCTCCCCTGGTCTCCACAGCACGTGATAATTGAGACAATGCTATAACAGGAATATTCAATTCTTTTGCAAGCGCTTTTAAGTTTCTTGAAATCATCGAAATTTCTTGTTCTCGGTTTCCTCCTGCAGCTCCACCAGCAGTCATCAATTGCAAATAATCAATCACGATAATTTTAATTCCATGCTGCGAAGCCAAACGGCGTGCTTTCGCTCGCAAATCAAAAATAGACAAGGACGGCGTGTCGTCAATAAAAATAGGTGCATCTGTCAAACCTTTAACTTTGACGTTCAATTGCTCCCATTCGTGTGCTTCCAGATTTCCTTTTCTCAATTTTTCTGAAGTCAAACCAGTTTCACTTGAAATCATCCGAGTAATCAACTGAACGGAAGACATTTCTAATGAAAACAACGCAACCGGGTGATTGAAATCAATGGCCATATTTTTTGCCATAGAAATAACAAAAGCAGTTTTTCCCATCCCTGGACGAGCTGCGATGATAATCAGATCAGAAGGTTGCCAACCCGAGGTCAAAGCATCTAGTTTTGTAAACCCTGTTTCCAAACCACTCATTCCCTCTTTGTTTCCAATTTCTTGAATCTTGGAAACAGCTTGCTTTACAAGGTCTTTTGCACTTTCGGAACTCTTTTTTAAATTTCCTTGAGTTACTTCAAAGAGTTTTGATTCCGCATCGTCCAACAAATCAAAAACATCGGATGTTTCATCGTAAGAATTTTCAATAATCTCACTTGAAATAGTAATCAACCTCCGCTGAATGTATTTCTGGATAATGATTCGGGCATGGAATTCAATATGTGCAGAAGAGGCTACTTTTTGCGTCAATCCAATCAGGTAGAAATCCCCTCCTACAAAATCTAATTTGCCTTCTTTTCGCAATTGATTGGAAACTGTTAGTAAATCGGTTGGTTCTGAGTTTTGGAACAAAGTATAAATCGCAGTATACACTTCCTTGTGTGCTTCTTTGTAAAAAGCTTCTGGGTGTAAAATGTCAATGACATCGTCGATTCCTTTTTTATCAATCATCATGGCACCCAAAACAGCTTCTTCTAAATCTACTGCTTGGGGTGGAATTTTTCCTTTCTCTAAATTGATGATTCGACTTTTATCAATTTTCTGCCCCTTAAATGCCTTTGTTTGTTCCATAACAACAAAACTAATTCTAATAATTTAATTTTTCTGTTTTTTCGGAAACATAAATTGTACACATCTTGTTGATAAAACGTTCCTTTTGTTGATAAAAAAAAACACTCCCTGTTGCCTCGTTTCTAAAACCTTATAAATTCTCTATTCTCGTACTATTGAAAGAAACTTTGTAAATTTATAAATTCAATAGAAATAAAATGAAAGATCCTTTGCTCTCTCGTTACCTCACCTACTTTTTGTTTTTACAAATTGTTTGCGTTCAAATTGTATCCAAGCAAACGGATTTGATTGAAAAATACTATGCCCATATTTACTATCCTTTGGTAGCTTCTTTCTTCAGAAAATCCATTGGATGGCTTCCATTTAGTGTTGGAGATTTGTTATACATTTTTTTTGGGGTTATGTTGTTGCGGTTTCTTTATATTGGCATTCGAGACCAGTTTGGTGACCTTCGTAAATATGTCTTATCAATAGGGGCCACTTTGTCTGTTCTTTATTTTTTCTTTTATGCAACCTGGGGACTTCATTATTATCGAAAACCTCTCACTGCACAACTTGGGATAACAAACAACCGTTACAGCGCTGAAAAGCTGGAAAAACATACTGAAAATTTGATCTTTGAGTTGAATAAAATACACCTTGAAATCACAGGGAATCGACTTGAAAAACTAAAAATTCCATACACACGAAAAGAAATTTACAGGCTATCCGTCAAAGCCTACAAAAGCCTTGAAAAACAAATGCCCTTTTTCGTCTACAAGTTTCCATCAATCAAACATTCCATGTTGAGTAAGCCATTGACATATATGGGTTTTTCAGGATATTTCAACCCTTTTACAGGAGAAGCGCAAGTAAATACTAAAATTCCTTTGAGTAGTTATGCGTTTTCAACTTGTCATGAGATGGCACATCAAATTGGGTATGCTGCGGAAAATGAAGCAAATTTCATCGCATATCTAGCTACCACACATAGCAAAGATCACTATTTTCAATACACAGGAAAGCTGACTGCCTTGAAATATCTACTTTCTGAGCTATCCAGAAGCGCGCCACTTTCTTACCAAAACTTAAGGAAAACACTTCACCCTGGGATTTTAGAAGACCTAAAAACATCCCGTGATTTTTGGAGATCTCATCAAAACCCATTGGAGCCTTATTTTAAAAAAATCTATGGAACTTTTTTGAAAGCGAACAAACAAAAAGGCGGTATTCAAACCTACGGTTATATGGTTCAATTGTTACTGAACTATGCCGAAACTGATTTCAAAATCATTGCACCGTTACAACCCTAATTCTCTCCAATGTTTTTACCGAATAAAAACAAGTTCATTACCTAACGACAATTCTTCGCTCAGACCGTATCCTCCGTAGCTAAAACCTTTTAAAGATTCTAGGTCATTGATGTCATTATCCAGAATGTAACGCACCATCATTCCCCTTGCTTTTTTTGCAAAAAAAGAAATAATTTTCAGCTTTCCGTTTTTGTAATCTTTGAATTGAGGTGTTACAATGGTATTCTCAATCAAAGCGGGCTTTACGGCTTTGTAGTATTCATTACTTGCCAAGTTGACCAAAATTTCATTTTCTTCCAATTCATCATTCAGTGCTTCGGTAATTTTATCCCCCCAGTATTGATACAAATTTTCGCATTCTTCCACTTTTAATTTGGTCCCCATCTCCAAGCGGTAGGGCTGCATCAAATCTAACGGTTTCAACAAACCGTACAATCCTGATAAAATACGCAGTTTATTTTGAAGCTGACTCGTTTTTTGTTCCGGAAGAGTTTCTATATCTAGACCGAGGTAAACGTCCCCCTTGAAAGCATAGATTGCTTGCTTTGCATTTTTTCTTGAAAAAGGCAAACTCCAATCCTGGTTTCTTTGCCAGTTCAAATCTCCCAATTTGGGGGAAACAGACATCAATTCAGAAATATCTTTTTGAGAAAACGTTTTCAATGTTTGGTTGAGTTTCAATGCTTCCTCTAAAAAAACAGCCTCAGTGCATAGCTCTGTCGGAGCCGCATTTTCAAAATCCAAAGATTTCGCAGGAGATATAAGTATTTTCATATGATCAAATTAAATTCGTTTTGTAGCAACACATTTGTTCTGTTCTGCGCTCGAATGAACGTTAAGACAAATTTTCTTCTTTTGTATGGACTGTATAATTTCTCCATTTTTCCAAAGCCGCACCTAAATCATCGGGAATCTCAGAATTAAAACGCATCATCTCATTGGTTACAGGATGCACAAAACCAAGTGTTTTCGCATGCAAGGCTTGTCTTGGTAGAATTTTAAAAGTATTTTCTACAAATTGCTTGTATTTGGTAAAAGTTGTTCCTTTTAAAACAGCATCACCACCATACCTAGCATCGTTAAAAAGCGTATGTCCAAGGTATTTGAAATGGGCTCTGATTTGATGTGTCCTGCCTGTTTCTAATTGACATTCAACCAAAGTCACATAGCTAAATCTTTCGAGTACCTTGTAATGAGTAACAGCAGGCTTTCCAAAATCGCCTTCGGGAAAAACAGACATTTGCAATCTGTTCTTCAAACTTCTACCAATATGCCCCTCAATGGTTCCTTCATCTTCGGCAAGATTCCCCCACACCAAAGCATGGTATATTCTCTCGGTGGACTTGTCAAAAAACTGCTTTGACAGATGAGTCATGGCATTCTCCGTTTTGGCAACGACCAATAGTCCACTAGTATCTTTGTCTATCCGGTGCACCAAGCCAGGTCGTTCGTTGCTGTTATTGGGCAAATTATCTATATGGTAAATCAATCCATTTACCAACGTTCCAGCATAGTTTCCATGGCCCGGATGCACGACCATTCCGGCAGGTTTGTTGACCACCAACAGAACATCGTCTTCATAGACAATATCCAACGGAATATTTTCAGCAATCAATAAGTTCTCGTGCGGAGGATGCTCCAATACAACGCGAATCACATCTTTTGCCTTTACTTTATAGCTCGATTTCACAGGAACATCGTTTGCCAAAATACTTCCTTTTTTTGCGGCATCTTGTATTTTGTTTCGTGTTGCGTTTTCAATGAAATTCATTAAAAATTTATCCACTCGCAACGGCACCTGCCCATCACTTGCTACAAACTTGTAATGTTCGTACAAATCGTCTTGTTCTATTTCTTCTGAATACTCTGTTACCATTTCTTTTTTTTACGCTGGATTCCCTTATTTCTGTTTGTTTGACGATCTTTTATTGTAAACGATCTATCGTAGCAATGTTACCCATTATTTTCCTTTTCCATCTCCAAGTACCAAATCTACGATTGAGTTCTTAGGCAAGACATCTCCTTTTTTTATCTCAAGACCTTGGTGCACTAGTTTTCGAACCACATCTTTTCCCAGATCTTTAACATAGGTGTAATCTCCGATCACTAACCCCAAGGATTTCAATTGAGCTTCTACTTCGTTTTTTGTTTTTCCATAAAATTCTATGATTGAAATATCTGCGTATTTGGAAGGATTCAGCGTCAAATATATTTTTCTATTTTGTTTTACAAAACTTCCTGACTTTGGATTTTGCTCAATGACAGATTTTTTGGGAAACCTCTTAGTGAAACTTGCCGAATCGATTACTTCATATCTCAAGTCCAATTCTTTGAGCACTGTTTGTACCTTAGAAATTTCCATTCGTGAAAGATTTGGCACCTGAATTTTTTGTTCGTGATTGGTCGTTTCTAAAAGCCAATGATACATAAAAAAAAGGGCCAATACTAGCAGTATTAGTGCGATAACTACTTGTTTTAAAAAGTGTTTGCTAAGCAAGTATTTAATAAGATTCATTTGACTTTCAAGTTTTTCACAAAGATATAAAACGAATGGCTTCTCTTTTCATTTATATTTGATATTTTTGAAAGTAAGAACAAGCACTCTAAAAATGAATAAAAACATCGCAGTCCTAATGGGAGGTTACTCTTCGGAGTTCGACATCTCTATCAAAAGTGGTACCATGGTATCTCATTGTATGGATAAGAACAAATACAAGCCGTATTGTGTTCATATTCTTAAAGACAAATGGGTTGTTCTTGATAAAGAGCAAGAGTTTGCTATAGACAAGCAGGATTTCTCTGTAGAGATCAATGGTCATAAAATCAAATTCGATGCAGTTGTCAATGTCATTCACGGAACCCCTGGAGAAGATGGTAAGATTTTGGCTTATTTGGAATTGTTGGATATTCCGCACAGCTCTGCTCCATTTTATCAAATGGCGCTGACTTTTAACAAGCGAGACTGTTTGAGTGTTGCGAAAAGTCACGGCATTTCTACGGCTACATCGTACTACTTGAATAAGGGGGATTTTATCAATACAGCAGCTATTTTAGACAAAGTTGGATTGCCTTGTTTTGTGAAACCAAACTGTGCTGGCTCAAGTTTTGGTATTTCAAAAGTGCACCACTCCGAAGATCTTTTGCCTGCTTTGGAAATTGCTTTTCATGAAGACGATGAATTGTTGGTCGAGTCGTTTTTAGACGGCACAGAAGTTTCTGTTGGTGTGATTCAATACCAAAACGAGACGGTGGTGCTCCCAATCACAGAAATTGTTTCGGAAAATGACTTTTTTGATTACGAAGCTAAATACCAAGGGAAATCACAAGAAATAACACCTGCTCGCCTTAGCAAGGACCAAGAAGAAAAAGTTTCACAAGCGGCCAAACACTTGTACAATTCTCTAAAAATGCGTGGTTTTTCTAGATCTGAGTTTATTTTTATTGGAGAAGAACCTTACTTTTTAGAAATGAATACAGTACCTGGAATGACGGGAGCTAGTTTGTTACCACAGCAAATACAGATTGCTGGTATCTCACTCCAAGATTTGCTTACCGATACTATTGAAAGAAGTCTCAAACAAGTGTTTTAAAAACATTCAGGTTTAAATTGTGTATCTTTGAGGCGCAATTACAACGTTTATTTGGCATATGAAAAAAGCTGTTTTCCCAGGATCCTTCGACCCCATTACATTGGGACATGTTGATATTATCAAAAGGGCACTGCCTTTATTTGACGAGATTATCATTGCCATTGGAATCAATGCTGACAAAAAATACATGTTTTCTTTAGTGGAGCGCATAGCTTTTCTGACTAAAACGTTTGCTCAGGAACCCAAAATCACTATTGATAGTTATGAGGGACTGACTGTGAACTATTGCAAAAAAATTGATGCCGCTTTTATTTTACGGGGATTGAGGAATCCTGCCGATTTTGAATTTGAAAAAGCCATCGCTGTTACCAACAGAAAACTTTCAGGTATTGAGACTGTGTTTTTATTGACGAGCGCTGAAACAAGCTTTATAAGTTCTAGTATTGTCCGTGATATTATCAGAAACGGTGGAGATGCCTCTACTTTGATGCCCAAGGCAATCCTTTAAACCAAGGTGAATAGGAACAAGGCATAGCCAAAAAAGCGCAGGTATCGAAACAAGCCGAGGTATGCCGCCCATTTGAATGGATACCCTGTAACTCCACAAATCATCATTACAATAGAAAAAGGTACTGGTAACAGCGCTGATAAGACGACAAAGAAGCCTCCCCATTTTTTCAGGTTGTTAAAGAGGTTGCCATATTTTTTCAATGCCCATAGGTGAATCCGAGGAATTTTAATAACGCGCATCCCAATCGCGAAAGAAATCAATCCGCCGATATAAGACAATGTTCCTAAAAAACCAACCAAAAGCCATGCATTTGCATTGCTATACTGACTCAGTTCCTTGGACCAAACAATAAACAGATCGGGAGGAATGATGCCTAAAAAAGATTCTGACAAGACAAATACTGAAAATACTGCCCATGTATCGACGTTTCCAACAATGATCGAGAAAATCTCTTTCAAAGTAATCACAAATGTCTCCATCAAAAAAATCAAGCCAAAAAAGACCGCGAGAACTCCTAACAACTTCAATAAGTTGCTTCCCAAAAACAGGAACAGCCCCGTTCTTTTTAAATATTGATAATAAAGCTTGGAGTATCGATTCACGGATGAGTTGTTAAGAATGAATTCCTTTGGTGAATCTTTCTGGATCCGCTGCTAAATGATAACGAGGATCGTCAATGTCTTCAATAATTACTTTGTGGAATTTGTCATCACGCTTGTAAAGTAATATTTTACATTCTTGACTCAAGTGCTTTAATTTGATGGTTTTTCCTACTTGTTCGTACTTCTCGACAATCGAGGAAATAGCTTCGATAGCAGAATGATCACTGACTCTAGATTCTACAAAATCAATTTCAACATAATCTGGGTCTGTTTTCACTTCAAATTTCTCATTGAATCCTGTTACAGAACCGAAAAATAAGGGGCCCCAAATTTCATAAATTTTAGTACCATCTTCATTCAATCTTTTTCGAGCACGTATTTTCGTAGCATTCTCCCAAGCAAATACGAGCGCAGAAATAATAACCCCTACAAAAACTGCTATTGCCAAATCAAAAAACACGGTAACGGCAGAAACCACTACCAAAACAAGGGCATCAGCAAAAGGAATTTTCTTTAAAATTCGAAAACTTGACCAAGCAAAGGTCTCAATAACCATCATAAACATCACTCCTACTAAGGCGGCAATAGGTACTTGTTCGATGTACTTGTCTGTAAACAAAATAAAAGTCAATAAGGTCAGCGCCATCATAATTCCTGAGAGTCTTCCTCTCCCTCCTGCATTGATATTGATTACTGTTTGACCAATCATTCCGCAACCTCCAGTACCACCGAACAAACCACTCACAATATTTCCTGCCCCCTGGGCAATACACTCACGGTTTCCATTTCCTCTGGTTTCTGTCAAGTCATCTACGAGATTCATGGTCATTAGAGATTCTATAAGACCTACAGAGGCGGCTAAAAAAGCATAGGGAAGTATGAATTTCAAGGTGTCAAAATTGAACGGCAAATTGTGCCAAAGTTCACGATTCGGTGTTGGAAATTCTCCTTTCAATCCTTCTCCTCCACCCTCAACAATATAGGAACCAACGGTACTCACGTCAAAGTTTCCAAAAACAACCACAGCAGTTGTTGCCAATATTGCAGTCAATGCCGCAGGAATCTTTGTGGTAATTTTTGGCAACAACCAAATAATCAACATCGTAAATACTACCAAACCTAGCATGGTGTACAATTCAACACCTTCCATCGGTATGTTCGTATATTTCTTCACTCCGTCAGCTGCGATGGACATCTCCTTGTGTGAAAACATTCTCACTTGGGCCATAAAAATAACAATCGCTAAACCGTTGACAAATCCCATCATTACTGGGTGTGGAATCAAACGAACCAAACGACCTAATTTGAATACCCCAGCAGTAACTTGTATGATTCCCATGAGAACAACTGTCGCTAACAAATAAAAGTAGCCCATATTTTCAATTGGAATATCGAACAACATTCCTTTGGAATGTCCCTCTGAAATCATGTGAACAAAAATAACTGCTACGGCCCCAGCAGCTCCAGAAATCAAACCAGGTCTTCCTCCAAAAATAGCAGTAATCAAACCAATAATAAACGCTCCAGACAGCGCTACCAAAGGGTCTATTTGCGCTACAAATGCAAATGCCACTACTTCTGGAATCATTGCAAGAGATACCGTAATACCGGCTAAAATATCGTCTTTTGGATTTTGAACTACTTTTCTTATAAATTCAGTCATTGCTCGTTATTTTGAATCAAAGTGCAAAAGTACAGCTATTATTTGCATCTACAAGTTGCTTTTTCTGAAGATTTTCTTAAAACAATGACTTGATATTCCCATAAGTGTCTTGAAGTATTGGAGAAATCTCACTAGTGTCAAAAAACTGAACAGCAGTAATGCCCTCTTCCAACTGGGGTTTCAAATCCCCTGAAAATGTTGTGCGCATCAAAAACCAATAAGTAACTTTCAAGCAAAGTGTTCCTTTTTTATCATAATACATGTGAAAAGTTGTTTCTAATTCTTTTTCAATGAGCAAATGAGTAACCCCACATTCCTCTTCAACTTCTCTTTTCGCAGCACTTCTTTTGTCTTCTCCTTTTTCTATATGGCCTTTGGGCAGGTCCCATTTGTCAAAACGGTAGATGAAGAGTATTTTATTATGGTCATCCAAAACCTTGCCCCCTGCTGCTTCAAGAACCACAAATTTTTTTTGAAAGGCATTCCAATCGTTTGTCAAATTTTTTGAAATGAGCTGCACTCCTTTTACACTTGGATTTTTAAGCTCTAAAAAAACTTGCTCTAGATTGAAATCTAAAAAATCAAAAAACACAAAATTATTTTCAATCTGTCGGGAATCTGTGACAAAAATTGGTTTGTCATTCACAAAAACTTTATACATTTGTAACATGATTTTGAACAAAGATACTGCAAATGCAACTGCGAAATCACTTTTAGAAATAAAAGCGATCAAATTGTCACCGAACAATCCTTTCACTTGGGCTTCTGGGTGGAAATCACCTATTTATTGCGACAATAGAATTACGTTGTCCTACCCTAAAATCCGAAATTTTTTGAAGGAGACAATGGCAAAAACAATTCTTGAAAAGCATGGCAAACCGGATGTGATTGCCGGTGTTGCTACAGGAGCTATTGCAATTGGAGTATTGGTAGCACAAGAACTAGGTGTTCCTTTTGTATATGTGCGTCCAGAAGCCAAAAAACACGGGCGTCAAAATCAAGTAGAAGGTTTTTTAGAAAAGGGATCGAACGTCGTGGTGGTGGAAGATTTGATCAGCACGGGAAAAAGTAGTTTGCATGCTGTAGAAGCCCTTCACAAAGCTGAGGTAACTGTAAAAGGAATGCTTGCAATCTTTACTTATGGTTTTGGAATTTCAGAAGAAAACTTTAAAAAAGCTGCGGTAGAATTGACGACTTTGAGTAGTTATGAACAACTGTTAGAACAGGCATTGACCGATAAGTATATCAGTGAAAACGAATTGGACACTTTGAATTCTTGGCGAAAGGATCCAAGTACATGGAAACAATAAACTATGGAGATACTAGGAACAAAAACGACTGTTAAAAAATCATCCGAAGATCTTTTTAATTTCCTTCTTCAATTGAGAAATTACGAGCAATTGATGCCAGAAAGCACAGAAAAATTTGAGATTGACGGGGAATCTTTTGTGTTTGGACTCAAAGGAATGCCCGAGATTCGCCTTGTTATAAAAGAAAAACTGGAGAATACATTGATTGTACTAGGCGCAGCAAGTAGTAAAATGCCTTTTACATTACAAATTCCAATCGAACGTATTTCCGATAATCTTTCAGAGGTAACACTTAAATTTTCAGGGGAATTCAACCCAATGGTCCGTATGATGGTAAAAAAGCCATTGACCAATTTTATAGAAGCTTTGACTGGAAACTTAGAGAAAATTTAATTTAAAAATTGAATTTCTTTTATTTCAAATTCCTTTATTTCCTGATTCTCTAGAGCCAATTGTAATTGCCCTGTTTCCGAAACACCTACTATTTTCGCCAGAAAAGGGAGACTATCAGCCGTTTTAAACATACTTGGCACACTCTTTTTGTACAACACCTCAAGGTAATTATTTTTTATATTATTAAAATATTGTGGCACACAATGGCTGATCTCTTTTTGAATACTTGTTATAAGTTCCGTCAACAAGACATCTAAATCAAATTCTTTTTTTAAAACACTTTTCAAAGATGTTGGATTTTTTAAGCTCTTTGGAAACGTGGTTTGATTCACATTCAAACCTATTCCCACTACAGAGTGCTTTACAAAGTTTCCTTTGAAAGTATTTTCGATTAAAATCCCTGCAATTTTTTTATTCCCTGACAAAATGTCGTTCGGCCACTTGACTTTTAGTTTTGGAATGTTTTTTCCTTTCAAACATTCATAAACCCCCAAAGAGATCGCGTGGCTCAGATAAGGCAAATGCTCAATAGACAAAGATTCATGTGTGACAAACACACTAAAAACGAGGTTTTTACCTGGTTCTGAAACCCATGTACTATCGTGTTGCCCCCTGCCGGAATACTGATCTCTTGCCCAGACAACCGTGTAGTTTTTAAGTACTGAATTTAAGGCCATTTCTTTCAAAAAAGAATTGGTTGAATGAATGGCATCAAGTTTGAATATATGCATTTGAAAAAAGGATAGAAATGATGTTTGTGAATTGTAAATTAATGACAAAAAATTCAATAACTTTGCTACTAAATTAAAAAAAAATTAATGTCCAAAAAAAACAGAAGTACAGATGAATTGATATCTGTCATTTTCAAAGGTATTGACGATGTAAAAGGCGAAGATGTTCAGTTACTCGATTTAAGAAACATTGACAACACTGTTTGTGATTATTTCATCGTCTGTTCTGGGAATTCTAATACGCAAGTGAAAGCGATTTCAGGAGCCGTACAAAAGGTTGTTGGAAAAGAAGCCCAAGAAAAAGCATGGCATGTGGAAGGTGAAACAAACGCGGAATGGGTACTTATTGACTACGTGAATGTGGTGGTACATGTGTTTCAAAAGCAAATTAGAGAATTTTACGATATCGAGGGTTTGTGGGGAGATGCAAACATTACTAAAATTTCTTCTTAACCACTAAATAAACGGCTTATTACATGGCGACAAATAAGAAAAATCAAAATAAAAAAAGTCTCAAAGAGTCAAGTTTCAAACCGAAATTTAATTTCTATTGGATATATGGAGGACTATTTGTCTTGTTACTTTTTTATCAGTTCTACAATGGAGGTGAACTCCAGAACAAAGAAATTACTCAAAACAAATTTGAATCCATTCTACAGAGCAATGACATTGACAAAATTGTGATTGTAAATAGAAGTGTTGCGCAGCTTTATTTGAAAGAAGAAGCCATGTCAAAAGAAACTTATAAAAAGTACAAAAGCCAACCGAGTTTATTTCAAGGAAAAGTCCCTGCCTTTGAATACAAATTTGGAGATCTTCAAAACTTTGAGAAAAAGTTGGAGCAACAAAAAAGAGATTTTGGACTCGAATTTGACAAAGCGAACAAAGAACAAACCGATTTTTTTGACACAATCTTATCTTACCTTCCGTTTATCTTTTTAATTGGCTTGTGGATCTTTTTTATGAGACGCATGTCAGGTGGCGGAGCTAGTGGCGGCGGTGGCGGTCAAATTTTCAATATTGGGAAATCAAAAGCCAAATTATTTGACCAAGATCAAAAGGTAAAAGTAACTTTCAAAGATGTTGCTGGTTTACAAGGAGCCAAAGAAGAAGTGCAAGAAATTGTTGACTTCCTAAAAACCCCTGAAAAATATACCTCTTTAGGGGGTAAGATTCCAAAAGGAGCGCTGCTAGTGGGATCTCCTGGTACAGGGAAAACCTTGTTGGCAAAGGCAGTTGCTGGAGAAGCAGGTGTTCCGTTCTTCTCTTTGTCCGGCTCCGACTTTGTAGAGATGTTTGTGGGTGTGGGTGCTTCGCGTGTTCGTGACCTGTTCAAACAGGCGCAACAAAAATCGCCTTCTATTATTTTTATTGATGAGATTGACGCTATTGGTCGTGCACGTGGAAAGAGTAATATGACTGGTGGTAACGACGAAAGAGAAAATACTTTGAACCAGTTATTGACTGAAATGGATGGTTTTGGCACGGACACCAATGTAATTGTATTGGCTGCAACCAACCGTGCAGATGTTCTCGACAAAGCTTTGATGCGAGCGGGTCGTTTTGACAGACAAATTTTTGTGGATTTGCCTGACTTGAATGAGCGCAAAGCGATTTTCAATGTACATATGAAACCTTTAAAATTGGGAAGTGATGTAAATGCCGAATTTCTCTCTCAACAGACACCTGGATTTTCTGGTGCTGATATCGCCAATCTTTGTAACGAATCCGCTTTGATTGCCGCTCGAAAAGGGAATAATGAAATTCATAACCAAGACTTTCTGGATGCCGTAGATCGCATTGTTGGTGGATTGGAGAAGAAAAATAAGATCATCTCTGTCAAAGAAAAAAAGACCATTGCTTATCATGAGGCAGGACATGCCACAGCCAGTTGGATGTTGGAATACGCTGCGCCACTTGTCAAAGTAACCATTGTACCTCGAGGCCAATCTTTGGGAGCTGCTTGGTATTTACCAGAAGAAAGAATGATTGTTCAAACCGAGCAAATGCTCGACGAAATGTGTGCAACATTGGCCGGTAGAGCAGCAGAAAAAATAATGTTTGATAAGATTTCTACGGGTGCTTTGAATGACTTAGAAAAAGTCACACGCCAAGCAAAAGCAATTGTTAGTATTTATGGTTTGAACGAAAAAATAGGAAACATCACCTATTACGATTCTTCAGGACAAAGTGAATACAGCTTTTCAAAACCGTATAGTGAACAAACAGCCAAAATAATTGATGAAGAGATTTCTCAGATTATTGAAACACAATACCAAAGAGCAATTTCTATCCTTACAGAAAACAAAGACAAACTGATCAAGTTGGCGGAATTACTGCTTGAAAAAGAGGTTATTTTTAAAGATGATTTGATGACAATTTTTGGAAACAGACCTTTTGAGGAAGTGGAAACCAGCATTTCAAAAGAAAACGACCAATCAGAAACTATCGAGAATTCTGCTAAAGAAGATAACGAACAGAAAGAAATTAAAATCGAATCATAAATATTTGAAATAGTAGTAACTACAAATGAGTATTTTTAAGAAAATATTTAAGAAAAGTGAGGAATCCTCCAAGGATAATGAAATAAAAAAACAAGAAGTAACACTTTCCTTAGATGATTTGTTTGTTCATAATTTCATAAACAAAGGTGGAAAATTTCTGTATTCTACAAAACTAGAAGAAGTAACTTCTAATTTGATTGAAATTCTAGATGAAAACAACTGGACCAATATTACTTGTCTTGATGAAAATAGTTTGTCTTATTTCCTCGACCGTTTGTCTATCGAAATTAACAGCAACACAAGTCTTAAGACACCTGTTTTTTCGACTTGTGAACATTTGATTTCTGATATAGGAAGTATTCTTTTTTCGTCCAACCAGTTGAAAGGAATGAAATTGAGTAATCTTTCAGAGGATTTTATTGTGTTTGCTAGAACAAGTCAATTTGTAAAAAATATGGGGGAAGGATTGACAGGAATCAAAAGTAATTTCAAAAAAAATATCCCGACAAATATTTGTGCAATCAAAAACTTCACGAAAGAAAATGATGAAGAAAACTACTTGTCAGCAGACAACAGTAACACAAAAAACTTATATTTACTCCTTCTTGAAGACTTATAGATTATGAACAATATGTTTACTAGGGCTATCGCAGGCTTTGTATTTGTTGGCTTGCTTCTTTTTTCAATTCTATACAGCTCAAATAGTTTTATTTTTGCATTCTTTTGCTTCATGCTGATTGCTGTTTTTGAAATGTCTAAAATGCTCGGTTTGAATAAAAAGGGAGTTTACATTACAGCTTCGCTCCTGTATGCGATGAGCTCCGAATTTTTCGGTTTATTTTACAGGACATTCTTGGAATCTGCAGTGGTTCTTTCTTTGCTGTTTTTGTTCCTACAAGAGCTGTTTTCTAAAAAACAAAATGCTATTCATGAATTGGGTCATGTATTTTTAGTTCTTGTATACACTTGTATCCCTTTTCTATTCATTGTACAAATTCCTTTTGTAACGGGTAACTACGAAAGCAGCCTTGTTGTCGGTTTATTTCTACTTATTTGGTCCAACGATAGCTTTGCTTATTTGACAGGAATTACACTTGGCAAGAACAAGCTATACGAACGTATTTCACCAAAAAAAACAATTGAAGGTTTTATAGGTGGTACCCTTGCTACGTTAGGAATTGCCTATCTCATTACTTTTTATTTTCCTGTAGTATCCAATGTCGAATGGATAGGAATGGCAATTATTGTGAGTGTTTTTGGAGTATTAGGTGATCTAATTGCTTCACTATTTAAAAGAATTACGGGAGTAAAAGATACTGGAAACATCATTCCAGGACACGGAGGAATTATTGATCGCTTGGACAGCATTATTTTTGTAGCGCCAATCGTTTTTATTTATTTAAAAATTATAAATATATATGTTTCATAAAGAAGGATTTAAGATTATTGGCACCACGCTTTTCATCACAACACTCGGATTATTTGCTACAGACAAATACATCTCAAATACATTTTTACAAATTGCGGTTTATGCAGTACTCCTGTTTTTTATCCTTATTGTGCTACAGTTCTTCAGAAATCCAAAACGAAACACTCAGCTCAGTGATGCCCATGTTGTATCACCGGTAGACGGGAAAGTAGTGGTTATTGAAGAAGTGTACGAAAAGGAATATTTTAAAGACAAAAGACTCCAAGTATCTATTTTTATGTCACCCATCAATGTACACGTAACGCGATACGCATTGGGAGGCAAAATAAATTTCAGCAAATACCACCCAGGAAAGTTTCTAGTTGCGTGGCATCCCAAATCTTCTGAAGAAAACGAACGAACGACTGTGGTCATTGAAAATAAATCTTTTGGTGAAATCTTATACCGTCAGATTGCAGGTGCTTTGGCCAAACGAATCGTAAATTATGCAAAGGAAGGAATGATCGTCAAGCAAGGTGCTGATGCAGGATTCATAAAGTTTGGTTCGAGAGTAGATTTATTTTTACCTTTGAACAGTAAAATTAATGTTACTTTAAATCAAAAAGTAAAAGGTGCACAAGATATTATTGCTTCCTTAAAATAAAGAATTTAAATGGATTCAAAGTTAGACCAAGACTTTAAAAAAGCATTCTCGATAGCTTCAAAGATGGAGGAAAAATTGCCACAAGATGTCATGCTGCAGTTTTACGCCTATTACAAGCAGGCCACTGCTGGAGATAATTTCTCATTCAATGCCAATTTCGGGGTACGCAATGCTTTTAAATTCAACGCCTGGATGCAATTGAAAGGAATTTCAACAGAAGAGGCTAAAATCAAATATATTGCGCTTGTAGATACCTATTGCAAATAGTCCATGAAAATTCGTTTTTTCAAGGATTGATATATTTCAAAATACGAATATCTAAATATTTTTTTTTATGAAGACTATAATCCATTCCATTTTACTCACTGTATTCATCGTAGCAGTAACCTCTTGCAAAAACGATGTAAAGAAGAAAGAAAAAGAAAGTTCTAATACAGGGTATACAATTGACACGAATAGAACTGCCATCAATTGGACGGCTTATAAAACAACCGACAAAGTTGCCGTAGCAGGAAAATTCACTTTTTTTAATATCACCAACAATCATTCTGGAAATACTATTTCTGAAGCTTTGGATGGAGCAGAATTTTCAATCCCAGTGACCAGTGTTTTTTCAAACAATTCAAGTAGAGACTATAAAATTAAAAACGTCTTCTTCGGTGTTATGAAGAATACGGAACTTATTTCAGGAAAAATTCAACTCAATGATGCAACATCTGGACTGGTTATGCTTACTATGAATGACACCACAAAAGAGTTGCCTTTTTCATACGTACTTTCCGATCAACATATCGAAATGAGTACTGTTATGAAAATTAGTGATTGGGCGCTCCCTGCACTTGAATCAATTCACAAGGCTTGTGAATTGCTACACACCGGACCCGATGGTATTAGCAAGACATGGGACGAGGCCGCGATTGACATCGATGTGTATTTTAAAAAATAAACAACAACTACTGGGCTTCTTTTTTAAGAAGCCTTTTTTCTTCAAAAAAGTGTAACAGTATCAAATTCAGAAAAATCAATGAAAAAGCATAGCCGAAATCTTCGATAGGAATTGTAAACACACGAATTCCTAAATTTTCCGTATCGTTGTACCACACAACCTCACTTTCAATCATACTTCCAGTAAGCACACCATTTACGATTAAAAAAGGGATTACAATAAGACAAAAAATCGGATAAAATCTTTTGAGAACTAAAGGAAACTTAAAATATCCCAAAATAAGCACCCCTGCCAAAGTACAAAAATTCACAAAAGTATACCATTTGTCAGCATTCATAACGACGAGCAAGCAAGCCATAGCAGCGAAGAAAAAGGTAATCCCATCAAACAGTTTATTGGAATAATTCAAAGCCGGATTTAAAACAAGAAACGCGTCATACGAAAACACGCAGGCATAGGGTACACAAATAAAAAACAACCACTCTTCAATCGGCAGATTTACAACCGAAATACCTACTAAATAATCGGGATTGAAACCCCAACATCCCATCTTAGTAAACCAAACATCCCAAACAATAAAAAAAGCACCTGTAATTCCAATAGAGAAAAATAAGGATTTCCATTTTTTATAAAACTTCAAACGGGGATGAAAGCTCGCAATGAATGGTATAGAAATCGTTCCTAAATCTAGGAGCATGTACAGGTAATTCATTCCAGTTTCTATTTCGATTGCTTGTAATATTTGTAAGGAAATAGCAACATACCAAAACATTCGCCGTCCTTTTTTCCTCGATGTTTGTGATGAATTTTATGCGCCCTTCTCAAGGCTTTTCCATACATAGAAGTCGCAGTTCTAAACAATCGAAATCTTTGGTGAATAAAGATGTCATGCACCAAAAAATAAGTCAAACCATATGTAAAAATCCCCAAACCTATAGCCAATCCAAATTGAAAAATTTTCAAATTCCACAACAACACAAAAGTCATACTAATAACGGCATAAAAGATAAAAAACACATCATTTCTTTCAAACCATGAATCGTGATTCTTATGGTGGTGATCTTTGTGTAAAGACCATAGAAAACCGTGCATCACATATTTATGTGTAAACCATGCCATAAATTCCATGACGCCAAAAGCAGTTAAAAAAACGAGTATATGAATTCCTATCATCGTTACAGTAAGTTTAATTGATATTTTACATAGCTTCTTGTCAAAAGCTCAATTTTTTTCGAGTTGGAAATTCGAATTCGAGTTGATTTTATTTCTGGAGCGGGCGTGTTTTTTATTTTCACCAAAAGTTGTTTGTAATATCTGTACGCAGTAAAAACCCCTAATTTTCCCTCGATAGGCAATTTTTGAATACCGATATATCCCTCTCTAAAATCATTTTCTATTTCTTCGATAATTTTATTTTTTGAAAATTCATCCAAGGATTCCAAGTCCGTATTCGGGAAATAACTTCTGTCAAGATTTTCAAAATCTTCCTTTAAATCTCGCAAGAAATTTACTTTTTGAAAAGCAGAACCTAACTTCATCGCTGCACCTTTCAACTCGTTGTATTTCTTTTTATCCCCCTTTACAAGAACTTGAAGACACATCAAACCAACCACATCTGCAGAACCATAAATATAATCTTCGTACTCTTTTTGGGTTGTATATTCTTTTTTGGTCAAATCTTGATGCATACTTTTCATAAACGCCTCAATACTCTCTCTGCTAATATCATAACGATGTACCGTTTCTTGAAATGCATTTAAAATAGGATTCAAACTCAATTTATTGACCAACGCATCCGATAATTGTTTTTCAAAATCTTGAAATAAAAACTCCTTGTCATAATCGTGAAAAGAATCTACGATTTCGTCTGCAAATCTTACAAACCCATAAATATTATAGATGTCTTGACGAATGGATTTTCCTAACATTTTCGTTGCCAACGAAAAAGAAGTACTGTACTCATTGGTCACCAATTTTGACGCCTTGTGAGACACCGTATCAAAAATAGCTTTCATATCGTAGGGGTTTTAAATATTTTATTCTATCAAATCAGCAACTAATTTTCCAGATATCAATGATGGAGGAACTCCAGGCCCAGGCACCGTTAACTGCCCTGTAAAATAGAGTCCTTCTACTTTTTTACTTTTTAATTTAGGTCGAAGAAAAGCGGTTTGCAACAATGTATTGGCCATTCCATACGCATTTCCTTTGTAAGAATTGTATCGATCTTTAAAATCATTTACACAAAAACTTTCTTTGAAAAGCACAGCATTACTCACTTGTTGTTTCGTCAATATTTCGAAACGATCTATAATCCTTTTGAAATAATCTTCTCTCAATGCCTCAGAATCTTCGAGGTCTGGAGCTAAAGGTACAAGAAAAAATCCAGCTTCTTTCCCTTCTGGCGCAAAAGTTGTGTCAGTAATACTTGGAAAATTCGCATAAAACAATGGATCTTTAGGCCATTTTGGATCGTCGTAAATAGCTTCCGAGTGTGCTTCAAAATCTACATCGAAGAAAAGTGTATGGTGTTGGACGTTTTTTATTTTTTTATCAAATCCCACATAAAACAACAAAGACGATGGCGCAAAAACTTTTTTGTCCCAATAAGACTCCGAATACTGTCGGTAGGCCTTTGGCAAAAGAGTTTCCGTATGATGATAGTCAGCACCAGAAAGCACGATATCAGCCTTCATAAAACTACCATTTACTTGCACTCCTTTTGCCTTTCCATTTTCTACAACTATTTCGTCTACAGCAGCATTGGTCTTGAACTCCACTCCTAACGAGGACGCCAATTCAATCATCGCATTGACAACACTGTACATCCCTCCTTTTGGGTGCCAAGTTCCCAATCCAAAATCAGCATAATTCATAAAGCTATAAAATGAAGGCGTTTTGGACGGTTTCGCTCCCAAGAAAAGAACTGGAAATTCTAATATTGCAATCAGTCTTGGGTTTTTAAATGCGCTTCGCACATCTTTCGAGATGGTACTAAAAAACTGATGAAGATTGGCAGCTGTTTTTAAAGACACAAGTTCCAAAGGTGAAACCCCCGGGTTGTAAACAAGATCGTCAATGGCTATTTCATAATTTTTCCGTGCGCGGCTCACAAATTTTTGTAATTTTTTAGAACTACCCACTTCTTCCTTTTCAAAAGCAATATAGATTTTCTCTAGCGTGTCTTCTACAGTGAAAAAATCATTTTCGCCGAAATAAACACTGTAAGCTGGGCTCAATTTTTCCAAATGATAATAGTCTGATGGCTTTTTTCCAAAATCAGCGAAAAACTTTTCAAAAACCCCAGGCATCCAATACCAAGAAGGCCCCATATCAAAAGTAAAGCCATCTCTTCTATATTGCGAGGCCCTACCCCCGATATTTTCGTTTTTTTCTAATACTGTTACACGATTACCTTCTTTTGCCAAATAGCAGGCTGCAGACAACGAAGAAAATCCTGCACCAATAATAATTGTATTTTTTGAACTCATGTGTTTTTTTTTATGCCGCGTGTATTTTTTCTAATACTTCCGTAACCGATTTAAAAATCGAGATGGACGGAACAGATTTCATTTTATCAATCCCAACCGTATTGTTTCCTAACATCCATAACTCTGAATTCGACTCTTTGATAATCCTATCGTAGATTTCTTCTGTGTATTCATCGATATCTGCCATGCTTGGAGCCACTGTGCAATAGGCGATAAACATTGTTTTATGTACATTATCTCGGAACAACTCCAAACTCGAAATAGGCAAACATTGCCCTAGGTTAATCACCCGATAACCAGCACATAACAATTCATAATTTAAATAAAGCATGCCTAAATCATGGATCTCATGATCGGGTAAAAACAACACAAAGGTCTCCTCTTTCGTGATCTCATTCATTTGGTTTTTTTCCAATTGAACTTGAATCTTTTGCTTGATCAAGGCAGTAATAAAATGCTCATGCGAAGGATAAATCGAATCTATTTGCCAAAGTAAGCCTATTTCATTCAGAAAAGGAATAAAATAATTAACAAAAACATCTTTAAAATTCGTTTTTTGTAGAATCTCTTGGTAGGTTTTCTCAAAAAGGACCGTGTCAAACTGCATCATTGCAAGCTTAAGGCTGTTTAATACACGACTTTTTACTTGCTTTTCAGAGATAAGACTCGAACAAGTCTTTTTCATTTCTTCCTCGGAGAGCTTGGCAATTTTAGAAATTTTAAAACGATTGTTATACAACAAAGAGATGTTCAATAATTTTTGCAAACTTTCGTGTGAATAATACCGAATATTTGTGTCGGTTCTCTCGGGTGTCAATAAATTGTAACGTTTCTCCCAAATCCGAATGGTATGGGCCTTTACACCCGAAAAATTTTCCAAATCTTTGATTCGAAAATTCTCTTTGATATAATGTCTCATTTTCTATGCATAATTTAACAATCCATGTTTGAATGTCTCTAAACACCGTTTTCTGGCCTGCTTGTGTTCTACCATAGGCGTGTATGTAAAATCTTGAAATTCTGGAACCCATTTTTTTACGTAGGTGAAATCTTTGTCAAATTTCTTCAATTGCTCAGAAGGGTTGAACACTCTAAAATAAGGAGCTGAATCGCATCCCGTTCCAGCAACCCATTGCCAATTACCCACATTGAGCGCCATGTCATAATCGAGTAGCTTTTCGGCAAAATAAGCTTCGCCCCATTTCCAATCAATGAGCAAATGTTTGCATAAAAAACTTGCGGTAATCATCCGAACACGATTGTGCATGAATCCTGTGCTATTCAATTCTCTCATTCCTGCGTCTACCATCGGATAACCTGTCTCACCTCGACACCACTTTTCAAATTCAGACAAATTGTTTCTCCAAGCAATTCCGTTGTATTTCTCTTTGAAATTTTGAGTAACTGAGAAGGGAAAGTGCCATAAAACCTGTGTAAAAAATTCACGCCAAATCAACTCTTTTAAAAAAGTTATGTCAGGACTTTTCATCGCTTCTCGAATACAAGAACGTACGCTCAAAGTCCCATACCTTAAATGATTGCTTATTTTAGAAGTACCTTCAATACCAGGGAAATTCCTAGTATCCGTATAATTGTCAATTGTTTTTTTTGAGAGATCATAAGACCATACATTTACTTTCGAAGAAAATACCATTTTGGACTCTGAAGAGGAAAAGTAAAATTTATTTTGGACAAATTTAATAGCGTTCAAAGTGCATTCAAAAAAAGGCACATCCATATTTTGCAACCTCTCTAACCATTTTTTCGAATACGGCGTGTAAATTTTATAAGGCAAACCGTCTGATTTGACAATCTCGTCTCGCTCGAAAAGAACCTGGTCTTTGAACGTACGGAACTGTATTTTTTGTGACATCAAAAAATCAGAAAACACTTGATCTCGTTTTATCAAATTGGGCTCGTACTCTCGATTGACATAAACAGCATGCACCTTATAGTATTTCAACATTTCTTTAAAAACCTCGACGACATTACCCTCTGCAACAGAAAGTGCAGCACCTAAATTTTCTAACTCTAGTTGTATCTTTTGCAACTGTGCATTGATAAAGATAGTCTTCACGTCATCTTCAGAAAAAAATGGAGGCACATTCTCGTCAAATATGTAAATAGGCAAAACCTTTCTCCCAGATCGCAAAGCTTCAGACAAAGCTGCATTGTCTTGCAAACGCAAATCTCTTCGAAACCAAAAAACAACTATTTCATCCTTCATAACGGCCAAACTTTTGTTCTAACATCTTTTTTCTATGGGTAAAAATTGCTTTCAATTTAGGAGCTACTAAAATTGGGTGAAAAATTTTACCCAAGAGCCCTAATGGCAATTTATAAGTGATGACATCTTCCATCAAAACTCCACCAGGAATTTGAGTGATGAAATGTGCATGCTTCCAAAATTTATAGGGCCCAAACCTTTGCTCATCGATAAAATAATCCTGAAACTTCAGATTTGTTATTTCTGAAACCCAAAACAACTTCAACCCCAATAAAGGACGCACAGCATACTGTAAAATAGACCCTTCATATACGGGTTTTTTATCCCCTGAAATCATATCGAAACCCATATTATCTGGCGTGATTTCTTTCAAATTTTTGGGGTTTGATAAAAACGCCCACGCTTCTTCTTTTGAAAGTGGGATTTTTTGTTTTGCGGACAATATATGGAGTACTCCTTTTGTTTTGATTTCTAGCATTGGGATGGATGTTTCCCACAAATATACATATTTTGTTTAACTATTTAAATCTAACAATGAACAAAATTACAAATCAAAACAAACGAATAAAATAAATTGCCCTATCGGAATCGATTCTACCCAAAAAGATGCGAAATAAGGAGCTTGCTTTTCACGCGAAAACAAAAGAGCAACCATTAAAAAAAAGAGCCCAGACAACAACACAAAAGAGTGAGAATTCTCAAATAAGACAGAAGACATTAACAACATACATACCAACAATACAATTCCTGTTTTTTTTGTTCGTTCGATTCCCATGATCTGCGGAATAGTTTTCATCTCTTGAATGTCGTGCGTAATATCTCGTATGTCAAAAGGCAATGTCCAAACAAACACAAACAGAAATTGATAGAGAAAGAAAAACCACACAATACGATCCAAAACGACACCACTGTTTACGAGAGGGAAAATTACCGATACCCCTGACCAAGCAAGTCCGATACTAAAAATCTTAACAAAAGGAAGATTCCGCAGCGTTCGGTTCGAAATTCCATAAGGAAATACGGGCGCCATATACGACACCACGATCAAAAAAAAAGGTAACAATACCAACAAAGCACTTGTTTTCATGAAGAAACTCATATACAAAACTCCCAAAAAACTGATACACATCAAAATCCACACTTTCATTTTATTCCCTTCAAACCAATCCGATAAATCCTGCTTCAAAGCAGAACTTTTATATTTTAAAAAACGAATGGTATTGTATGACAAAAGCGTCGAAAAACCAACAAAAATAGAAACCTCTAAAACAGTTATTTTAAAAACAACCCCCGTAATAAAAACCATACAAGAAGCTGCAAAAGCCACATGAATATTGGCATTTACATAGAAAGCTCCTATTTTTTTCAGAAAAGACATATTGCAAAAATAAGGCAATAATAAATATCTAAAAATCCGAATTGTTCATAACCTCTTTAATCCGGTTGATAATTTTCAAATTTCATCCTGAATACTCCTAAGTTTTATAATTAATTTTGTCATTTTTACAACACAAACCCCTGTTCTAATGAAAACAGATTCTTTTGAATTAAGACATATCGGACCCTCACAAAAAGAAGTTGACAACATGCTCTCAGACATTGGTGTCTCTTCATTTGACGATTTGATTGCGCAAACAGTTCCCTCTGACATTTTGCTGTCACAAGAATTAAATCTTGACAAAGCCATGAGTGAACAAGAGTATTTAACTCACATGCACACATTGTCTCTTCAAAACAAGTTGTTTAAAAATTATATTGGTTTGGGATACCACCCCGCAATTACTCCCGGAGTTGTTCAAAGAAATATTTTAGAAAACCCAGGCTGGTACACGGCTTACACCCCTTACCAAGCAGAAATAGCACAAGGTAGACTGGAAGCACTTTTAAATTTCCAAACCATGGTTACAGAATTGACTGGGATGGAACTAGCAAATGCCTCGCTTTTGGACGAGGGAACGGCTGCAGCTGAGGCAATGATCATGCTCTATAACACGCGTACGAGAAATCAAAAAAAGAACAAGTCTTTGCATTTTTTCGTTTCGAAAAACGTTTTCCCACAAACCTTAGACATTCTCAGAACAAGGGCTCTTCCGTTGGGAATTCAGCTCATTATTGGCGATCACAAAAAATTTGAATTTACCGAAGATTATTTTGGATCCTTGTTACAGTATCCTGCACAGAACGGAGAAGTAATCGATTATGCTGATTTTGTAAAAAAAGCCCATGACAAAGAAGTAAGAGTTGCTGTTGCGGCTGACTTGTTGAGTCTTGTCATTCTGACTCCTCCTGGTGAGTGGGGCGCAGATGTTGTTGTAGGGACCACCCAGCGCTTTGGAATCCCTATGGGCTACGGAGGACCTCATGCAGCATATTTTGCAACCAAAGAAACCTACAAAAGAAATATTCCTGGTCGCATCATCGGTGTTACTAAAGATGTAGACGGCAATCGAGCATTGCGCATGGCTCTCCAAACAAGAGAGCAACATATCAGAAGGGAAAAAGCAACGTCAAATATTTGCACAGCACAAGTGTTACTGGCAGTAATGGCAGGCATGTATGGTGTTTACCACGGACCGAAAGGATTGCAATATATTTCCAATAGAATTCACCAATTGACCTACACCTTGCACCGCGAACTTACGGCACTCGGAATTCTACAGACAAATAACACCTTTTTTGACACCCTCAATATCGTGGTTTCAGATTGTGAGAAAGTGAAACGGAACGCTGAACTGTGCAATGTAAACTTTTATTACACAAAGCAAAAAACTGTTCGCATCTCTTTGAATGAAACAACAACACTCAAAGACATCAACGAAATCATAAAAATTATTGCAAAATCAGAAAGCAAAGTTTTTAGTGAAGTGACTTTTATTGACCCGCAAATTACGTTACCTCAAAACTTATCTCGAAAAACGACTTTCTTAACAAATCCAGTTTTTAACAGTTATCATTCGGAAACTGAAATGATGCGTTACATTAAAAAACTCGAAAGAAAAGACTTATCGCTCAATCATTCCATGATATCTTTAGGATCTTGTACCATGAAATTGAATGCAGCTTCTGAGATGTTTCCGCTAAGTTGGGCGAATTGGGCAAATATACACCCCTTTGCTCCTGTCGAACAAGCCGATGGATACCAAGAAATTTTTAAGCAGCTAGAAGCTGATTTGAATGAAATTACAGGTTTTCATTCCACTTCGCTTCAACCCAATTCAGGTGCGCAAGGTGAATACGCAGGACTTATGGTCATCAAAGCCTACCACGAATCGAGAGGCGACGTGCACAGAAACATCTGTTTGATTCCCTCTTCGGCACATGGAACCAACCCAGCCTCTGCAGTAATGGCTGGTATGAAGGTAATTGTAACCAAAGCCACACCAGAAGGGAATATTGACTTTGAAGATCTGAAGAAAAAAACCTTGTTACACAAAGAACATTTAGCCGCCTTGATGATCACCTACCCCTCAACGCATGGAGTTTTTGAGAGCGGAATCAAAGAAATCACTTCACTTATTCACGAATACGGAGGTCAAGTATACATGGACGGTGCTAATATGAATGCGCAAGTGGGCTTGACAAATCCTGCAACCATCGGAGCCGACGTATGTCACTTAAACCTACACAAAACATTTGCTATCCCACACGGCGGAGGTGGCCCAGGAGTAGGTCCTATTTGTGTAGTAGAACATTTGAGTCCTTTCCTGCCTTCCAACCCAATCATAAGCACAGGAGGAACCTCTCCTATCACTTCCATTTCTTCCGCTCCGTGGGGTTCTGCACTGGTATTACTCATTTCCTACGGATATATAAAAATGTTAGGCTCCAGAGGATTGAAAGCCTCCACAGAAAATGCTATTTTAAATGCCAATTACATAAAAGTAAAATTGGAAAAAGAATACACAATCTTATACACGGGTGAAAATGGATTTTGCGCACACGAAATGATTGTAGATTTTAGAGCGTTCAAACAAAAAGGGATTGAAGTTGTTGACATTGCAAAACGACTCATGGATTATGGATACCATGCTCCTACTGTATCCTTCCCTGTCTCAGGAACGTTGATGATTGAACCTACCGAAAGTGAAAGCAAAAAAGAATTGGACAAATTCATTGAGGCCATGCTATCTATTAAAAAAGAGATCGACGCACAAGAAACTCACAAAGAAGACTCAATTTTAAAAAATGCACCACACACACAGATCATGGCAACGAATGATGAATGGAAATTTTCATACACGAGAAAACAAGCTGTTTTTCCGATGTCATCTTGCTATGACAATAAGTTCTGGCCTACTGTAAGACGTGTAGACGATGCTTTTGGAGATAGAAATTTGAATTGTTCTTGCAATCCGATAGAAGACTATATTTAAAACTCTAAGAGTCAACAAGGACTCGCGGTCGCATAGATTTTCTTAAATGACAAAGAAAAAAAATAGAACAAGAGATCAAACCAATCTTTTCCTATATCTTTAAAAAAACTCTAAAAAATTAACGATATTAAAAAAAACGCAAAGCAAACATTTTAGCTTTCTAGTTTTTTTTATTCAAAAATTATGATTTTGAAAGTTCGAGCACTCTAAAGTAAAAAAAGTCCCGTTTTTCCTTAAATATGTATCCGTAAAATGTTATTTTTGCAGACATACTTTGAATATTTATTAAAATTCATCATGAAAGAAATTACAAAAGAAACCTATATCGATTGGTACAAAAATATGTTGTTTTGGAGAAAGTTTGAGGACAAGCTTGCTGCCGTTTACATCCAACAAAAAGTGAGAGGTTTCTTACACCTATACAATGGACAAGAAGCTATTTTAGCAGGAGCATTGCACGTTATGGATTTGTCAAAAGACAAAATGATTACAGCTTACCGAAATCACGTACAACCTATCGGAATGGGCGTTGACCCAAAAAGGGTCATGGCTGAATTGTATGGAAAAGTAACAGGAACCTCACATGGTATGGGAGGATCGATGCATATTTTCTCAAAAGAACACGGTTTTTATGGAGGTCACGGTATTGTAGGAGGACAAATTCCACTAGGAGCAGGAATGGCTTTCGGAGACAAATACCACAATACAGGAGGAGTTACCATTTGTTGTTTTGGTGATGGAGCTGCGAGACAAGGCTCACTGCACGAAACTTTTAACATGGCAATGCTTTGGAAACTACCCGTTGTATTTGTCGTTGAAAACAATGGATACGCAATGGGTACTTCTGTAGAAAGAACTGCCAATCACGATGATATATGGAAACTTGGTTTGGGGTACGAAATGCCTTCTGGTCCTGTTGATGCAATGAATCCTGTAAAAGTGGCGGAAGCCATGCACGAGGCTATGGAAAGAGCACGTAAAGGTGATGGTCCTACTTTCTTAGAAATGAAAACTTACCGTTACAGAGGGCACTCTATGTCAGACGCCCAACATTACCGAACGAAAGACGAAGTAGCGGAATACAAGAAAATCGACCCTATCACCCAAGTATTAGAGGTTATCAAAGAAAATAAATACCTTGGTGAAGACGAAATCAAAGCAATAGACAAAAGCGTAAAAGAAAGGGTTTTAGAATGTGAGAAATTCGCAGACGAATCTCCATACCCAGAAGTAAAACAATTGTACGATGTTGTTTACGATCAAAAAAATTATCCTTTTATCAAAACATCAAAATAAAAAAGTTTTCAGCATTTCAAACCGGCTTAAACGCATTATTTGAATGCAAATAACTTACAATTCATAACGAAAATACACTATGGCACAAATTATTACAATGCCCCGTTTGAGTGACACAATGACCGAAGGTGTCGTTGCGAAATGGCTGAAGAATGTTGGCGAAAGAATTGAAGAAGGAGATATCCTTGCTGAAATCGAAACTGACAAAGCAACGATGGAATTTGAGTCTTTCAATGAAGGAACTCTTTTGCACATTGGTTTGCAAGAAGGACAAACCGCTCCAGTAGACTCTTTATTAGCCATTATTGGTGAAGAAGGAGAAGATTTTTCTTCACTTTTAAACGGAGAAAGTACTACAGAAAGCAATGATGAGCCTGCTACTGAAGTAAAAAATGAGATTTCAACAGAAACCGCTGAAACATCTTCAGAACCTGCAGCTCTTGTGGTTCCTGACAATATAACTTTAGTAACAATGCCCCGTTTGAGCGATACCATGACCGACGGAACTGTTGCCTCATGGTTGAAAAATGTGGGTGACACTGTTGCTGAAGGTGATATTTTAGCAGAAATTGAAACAGACAAAGCAACAATGGAGTTTGAATCCTTCAATGAAGGAACACTCTTGTACGTTGGATTAAAAGAAGGAGAAACAGCTCCCGTTGACTCATTGTTAGCTATCATTGGGGAAGCAGGAACCGATGTTTCTGCTGTTGTAGCTGGCTTTGGCTCTGAGAGCGCAGCTCCTAAGACTGAAGCACCGAAAGAAACCGCTGTTGCAACCCCTGCACCAAGTGCTCCAAAAACAACTCCTTCAAAGGCAGCAGCCGCAAGTACTCCAAAAAAAGTAAGTGCTATTTCTTCCGAGAATGGAAGAATCGTAGCCTCCCCTTTGGCCAAAGCGTTGGCCGAAGAAAAAGGAATAAATCTTGCAAAAGTAACCGGAACTGGTGAAGGAGGTCGTATTGTAAAAACCGACATTGAAAACTTTAGTGATACTGTGATATCAGAAGCGCCAACAACAACTATTGTGGCAGCGCCTGTAGGAGAAATTAGTAAAACAGAAGTGAAAAATTCACAAATGCGAAAAGCAATTGTGAAAGCCTTGGACAACTCCCAGACGACTGCAGTGAATTTTACAATAAGTATGGATATTGATATGGATCAAGCCATTGCTTCTCGTAAAGAAATCAATGCATTACCAGATACCAAAGTTTCTTTCAATGATTTGGTTGTAAAAGCTTGTGCAATGGCATTGAAATCCCATCCTCAAATCAATACCGAATGGACCAATGAACAAACCATCTACAACAATCATATCTCTATTGGTGTGGCTGTAGCCATTGAAGATGGACTGGTTGTTCCTGTCATTCCTTTTACGGACACCAAAAGCTTGACTCAAATTGGTGCTGAGGTAAAAGATTTAGCAATCAAAGCGAAAAACAAAAAACTAACGCCTGCTGAAATGTCAGGATCAACATTTACAGTATCAAATCTAGGAATGTTTGGAGTAGATAATTTTACTTCCATTATCAACCAGCCCAACTCTGCGATATTATCGGTCGGTGGTATCAAGCAAAAACCCGTGGTAAAGCATAATGAAATCGTGGTAGGCAATGTAATGAACCTAACCTTGGCCTGTGATCACAGAACCATCGATGGGGCGGTTGGAGCAGCATTTATGAATACTGTAAAACAGTATATTGAAAATCCTGTTACCATGCTTGCGTAACAACTAAATATTTAAAATAAAAAAAGCCTTTGTAATTATTTACAAAGGCTTTTTTCGTTCAAAAGAACAGGTCGAAATTTACAACCTTATTCTCCATAGGATTATTTATACATTGAATCTGAAATTCATAATATCTCCATCAGCTACTACATACTCCTTTCCTTCCACTCCAAGCTTTCCTGCTTCCTTTATCTTAGCTTCTGTACCGTATGAAATGTAATCCTCGTATTTGATTACTTCGGCTCGAATAAAGCCTTTTTCAAAATCTGTATGAATTACTCCTGCCGCCTGAGGTGCTGTATCTCCAATATTGATTGTCCAGGCTCTCACTTCCTTTACTCCTACAGTAAAATACGTTTGTAGATTCAATAATTTATACGCCGTACGAATCAATTTTGCAGAACCTGCCTCTGTCAAACCAATATCCTCCAAGAAAATTTGACGCTCCTCGTAATCGTCAAGTTCCGTAATGTCCGCTTCTGTACCCACAGCCAACACAATAATTTCTGCAGCCTCTTCTTTTACAGCTTTCTTTACATCATCTACATATGCATTTCCATTTACCGCAGCTCTCTCGTCAACATTACAAACATACATTACAGGTTTTGCTGTGATGAATTGAATAGGCTTTACAAATTCTTCTTCTTTTTCACTAAAATCTAAAGTACGTACTGATTTCCCAGCTAATAAGGTGTCTTGAATTTTCAATAAAACGTCTAATTCAGCTTGCGCTTCTTTGTTTCCTGTTTTGGCATTTCTCTTCACACGCTCGATACGTTTTTCCGCTGTTTCGAGATCTTTTAACTGCAATTCGATATCAATCGTTTCTTTGTCTCTTACAGGGTTTACAGAGGTGTCTACATGTACAATATTGTCGTTGTCAAAGCAACGCAACACATGAATAATCGCATCTGTTTCACGAATATTTCCTAAGAATTGGTTTCCAAGACCTTCACCTTTGCTCGCTCCCTTCACCAAACCTGCAATATCAACAATCTCTACCGTTGCTGGAACCACTCGCTCTGGATTCACCATCCCTTCTAGTTTTGCAACTCGAGCATCTGGCACATTGACCACCCCTATGTTGGGTTCAATTGTACAAAAAGGAAAATTTGCACTTTGTGCTTTGGCGTTTGACAAACAGTTAAACAACGTTGATTTTCCAACATTAGGCAATCCTACAATTCCAGCCTTCATAAAAATATTTTTTGAAAATTTGAATGCAAATATAGTGTTTATTTCATTTTTGATCTCGAAACATCTGAACAAAAAAAAACGTTTCAAAAGAATTTGAAACGTTTTTTTTGTATTTGTCTAAAATTTATTCTCCGTGCATGAAGGCTTTTTTTCCTAACAGCACTTCTTCTGTTTCTACAACGTCCTCATCAGGAACACAACAATCCACTGGACAAACAGCTGCACACTGTGGCTCATCATGAAATCCTTTGCATTCCGTACATTTGTCGGGTACGATAAAGTAAACTTCATCATCAACTGCCTCTTGATCTTCTTCTGCATTTACTTTTTTTCCATCAGGCAAGACAATGTCTCCTGACAGCTCTGTACCATCAGCGTAACGCCAATCCTCTGCCCCTTCATAAATCGCGTTGTTTGGACATTCTGGCTCACAAGCCCCACAATTGATACATTCGTCTGTTATTATAATTGCCATACTTCTTTTTTCTTATAATTATCGCTTACAAAAGTAGCAAAAAGATTTTCAAAACTCTTTACTTTGAAAAAAATATTTACTGTGTTTTTTTTAAGCTTGTACCGCAAATACCCCTTTATTTAAAGCTCTTAGCGTTCTAATTTTGTCTTCTGATTTTATCAATAAAGATACATTGTAATTGCTTCCTCCGTACGATATCATTCGAATCGGAATATCTGACATACTATTGAAAATTTCTGTACTTGCGCCGCTTTGCTTTTGCGAAAAATCTCCAGCCAAACAAACAATCGTCAAATCAGAGTCCACTTGAACACTTCCAATATCTTCCAACTCAGTTATAATATCCTGAAGCCTCTCATTATTATCTATGGTAAGAGATACTGCCACTTCGGATGTGGTCACCATATCTATTGCCGTATTGTACTTTTCGAAAACAGTGAAAATTTTATTCAAAAATCCATAAGCCATTAACATTCGGTAAGACTTGATTTTAATCGCTGTGATCCCATCTTTTGCAGCAATGGCACGCACTCCATTGGGAACTGGACAATTTCGAATAATCGTTCCTGCAGATGCAGGATTGAAAGTGTCTTTTAGTAACACGGGTACGTTTTTTTCTTTGGCTGGAATAACACTTTGCGGATGCAATATTTTTGCACCAAAATAAGCCAGCTCAGCCGCTTCGTCAAATGAAATTTCTTTCAGCGAAAAGGTATTGTCTACATACCTTGGATCGTTATTATGCATGCCATCAATATCTGTCCAAATTTGAATTTCTTCTGCTGTAATTGCAGCTCCAATTAAAGATGCAGAATAATCACTCCCTCCTCTTTTCAAGTTGTCAATATCTCCCTCATGATTCAGGCAGATATACCCTTGGGTAACAAAAATATTGGTTTGAGGATTGGCAGCAACAATAGCCCCCATGCTTTCCTTTATAAAATCTACATCAGGTTCACCAGCCTCGTCAATACGCATAAAATCAAATGCCGAAAGCAATCGAGCATTCTCATTTATTTCTTCCAAATACAGAGCAAACATATTGGTGGATAAAATTTCTCCTTGCGCTACAATAATTTTTTCTACTCCCTCCATTACGTCCAAAGAACCTTCGTGCGCGTATGATTTTATAAAATCAAAACGCTCGTCAATCAACGCACCAACTTGTTTTTTAAGCGATTCATTTTGGTACAATTCACTCACGACAGTCTTGTATTTACTCCACAGCGCATCGACGGTAGATTTTGCTTCGTCAAATTGCGAAGCTGCAATAGCATCTGTTATTTTATGTAAAATATTGGTCGTTTGAGACATAGCAGACAGCACTACGATTTTATCTCCTTCAATGTTTGCCACAATCTTTGCAACTTCCTTGATACTTTCAGGAGTTCCAACAGAAGTTCCTCCAAATTTTAAAACTTTCATTTTTTCTTCGAATTTTATGGTGCAAAAATCCTTCAATTGTACTTTTAGGGCAAAAAATTGTAATATATTTACACTTTACTACAAATTGTTTAAATTTAAACATCGAAATGAAAACGATTCAAGAATCTGTTGAAAGTATTGTTCGCAAAACCCCTTTTTACGAGGAAGCTTTGAATGACAAATTGATCAATGTATCTTCTTTGGCCAGAGCCATTCAAGAAGAAGTAGAAAAGGATTTGGGCAAAGAAGTCAAACCGGGCGCTATCATGATGGCTATCAACCGACTATCTCCCTCCAACTTACTACGTATTCGAAAAAACATTAAAAAATTCACCTTTTCACTAGGAGATTTTATCGTGCGATCTGACCTGTGTAATTACACTTACAAAAACACTCCAAGCTTACTGAAATCGATCACTTCATTGCTTACGGAAATTGGAGAAGACAAAGATTTCTTTTTTACGATTTCGCAGGGAATTTTTGAAACAAATATTGTCACCAGTAAGAATTTAGAGAAAAAAGTCAAAGAGCTTTTTTCGAAAGAAATATTGATCTATGCGCACAACGAATTGGCGTCCATCACAATAAAGCTACCCAAAACAAATGTAGAACAGTCTGGTGTTTATTATTTCATTCTGAAACAATTAGCATGGGCTGGAATATCAGTCCAAGAAATTATTTCAACTACGCATGAAATGACAATAGTCGTGAAAGAGGAAGATGTCAACAGTACGTTCGCTATTTTAATCGATATGAAGAAAAAATAATTTTTAGATTTTATCAAATGCCTCAAAAAACACTCGTCACTATCGTAGGTCCCACGGCAATTGGTAAAACTGCGTTGAGCATATATCTAGCGAAACACTTTTCAGCACCCATCATTTCATGCGACTCACGACAGTTTTACAAGGAAATTGAAATTGGAACTGCGGTTCCCTCAAGGGAAGAACTACAGGCAGCAAAACATTATTTTATTCAGAATCGGTCTATTTTTGAAGATTACAATGTGGGACAATTTGAAAGAGATGCCCTCGAAAAACTGGAAGAACTATTTCTAAAACACTCCGTTGTTGTGATGGTTGGTGGAAGCGGACTGTATGTAGATGCTGTTTTAAAAGGGCTGGACTATTTCCCTGATATTGAGCCAGAAATACGAAACCAATTAAACAATGACTTACGTATCAAAGGTCTTCCTTACCTGCAAAAAAAACTAAAGAATCTAGATACAGATACTTACAATTCTATTGCATTGGAAAATCCTCATCGAGTAATCAGAGCCTTGGAAGTTTGCATTGGATCTGGAAAAACCTATGCGTCTTTTAAAAACAAGCCCAAAACTCCAAGGACATTTAAAGCCGTTAAAATTGGACTCCAAGCAGATCGCCCTACAATCTACAACAGAATTAACCAAAGAGTCGATCTCATGATGCAGGTCGGACTTTTAGACGAGGCAAGAAAAGTCTTCCCTTACAAAGAAAGAAATGCTTTGCAAACAGTAGGCTATCGAGAACTATTTCAATACCTAGAGGGTTCGTTTCCTCTGGACTTTGCAATAGAAGAAATAAAGAAAAATACACGAAGATTTGCCAAAAGACAAATGACTTGGTTTCAAAAAGACTTGGACACGCATTGGTTTGACTTCCAGAAAAACAAAAAAGAGATTACAAATACTATTGAAAAAATGCTATGAAAGAATTGGCCAACATATTAAGAAGTACCAAAAAAATTCGTTTTCAGGATTGTGACCCTTTCAATCATTTGAACAATGGAAGGTATGTAGATTACTACATCAATTCTCGGGAAGACCAACTTTTAGAGAACTACAACATTGATTTGTTTAAAATCATCAAAGAAGAAGGTATCGGATGGGTCGTTTCCAACAATCAAATTGCTTATTTGAAGCCTGTATTTACCATGGAAAACATTGTTTTTGAATCGCAATTGATTTCATTTACAACACGAGGTATTCAAGTGGAAATGCGTATGTGGAATACTGAAAAAACCGTGCTAAAATCTATTGCGTGGTTTCGTTTTGTTCCTTTTGACTTGCAAAATAACCAAGTGAGCCAGCACGCACAAAAATACATGGAATTGTTTGAAAAAGTGGTTTTGCCCGTAGCCGAAAAAACTTTTGAAGAACGAGAATTGTTTTTTAGAAAAAACAAGTCTTAAAAAAAACTATTCAATCTCACCTTACACGAATGCTATTTTCTAACTTAGATTTTGAATTTAACTTTCAAACTTTACAACTTTGAGTATATTTGCATCTCAAATAAAAATTTTAAAATGAACACAATCGACAATTTCAAAACATACGTACAAAATATTACTTCACAGGCAAACTATGCCAAACCGCTTGCATTCGGTCTAGGAATTCGCAGATCGAAAGGAGAAAAAACATTGGATGTGCATTTCCCAGCAATCAATTGGGAGACTGCTTTTGGAACTGCCGCCTTGTTGCAAGACGTCGTTGGATACAATGCTGGTAAAAATGGTTTTGCAAGTGTGTCCAAACAACAATTAAACAAAGCTTTTGAAAATTTTGCGGCTTTTCATGGAGAAATAGAAAAACACCCGAACATCGTTTTGATCAAGCAATTATTGGACAACTACAACGAACCGAATGGCTACCACGCGATTGATGTTGTTGCTTATTTCTTATTTGACAAGGATAGCGCGGTTGCAGATGCCGTAGAAGGGTACTTCAAATTGCAGTGCTTGTCTCAATTGCATGTGAAACCTCATGGATTGTCATTGGAAGGTGTATTTGGGAAACTAAACAATATTGCTTGGTCTAACCTAGGCCCTATTTTGCCAGAGGACTTAAATGAAGAACGCATCAAAGCAAATTTTAAGGGAGTTGCACTGAACGTAACACACGTTGACAAATTTCCATACATGGTGAATTACCATGTGCCGAATGGTGTTCGCATTGCTTCTGGATCTCAAGTACGTTTGGGAGCACATTGTGCTGTAGGAACTACAGTAATGCCTGCTGGATACATCAACTTTAATGCGGGAACGCTTGGGAACGCAATGATTGAAGGACGTGTTTCTGCAGGAGTTGTCGTCGGTCATGACTCAGATTTAGGTGGAGGTGTTTCGATCATGGGTACGCTTTCGGGAGGAAATAAAAATGTCATTTCCATTGGAGATAAATGTTTGCTTGGAGCCAATTCTGGAACAGGAATTTCACTTGGTTTCGGATGTACCATTGCTGCTGGCGTGTATGTGACTGCTGCTGCGAAGGTATGGCTCTACAACGCCGAAAAACAAGCTGTTGACATCGATGGAAATCTCGTTGAAGAAGGTGCCAATATTGTAAAAGGTGCAGCTTTGAACGGCAAGGATAAGTTGTTGTTTTTACTTGACAGCACCAATGGTCACTTAACTTGTAGACCCAACCCGAAGACCATTGAATTGAACGAAAGTTTGCATGTTAAAAATTAAATTTCAAGCTTCTTGTAAGCTGCTTTAAATTATTCCGACAAATAATTAAAATGTACTTTTTTGAATGGTTCTCATTTTTAAAGGGATTTGGTTATAGTTAAGGAAAGCCTCGGTAATAAATTATCGAGGCTTTTTTTGTATTCTTAATTCACTCAAACCATGATTTATATCATGGTTCTATTCTTTAAAAAGAGACATCTTTGCCCTTCACTAAACATATCACAAATATGCATGCAAAGACAGCCGTTCACAGTTTCCATATCCCTGTAATGGGACTGGCATTCACTATAGATAGCCCTATAAAAGTTGCACAGTACGGTATCAACTCTGTGGTATCTATTGTTGATGATGTTCTGATAGAAAAAATAAACGAATTTTACAGCCATAAATACAAACTTCCATTTCAGTACTTTCCTACAAAACAACTAGATTCAAGAGCACAAAGAATTACCTCTTATCTGAACAACATGGATACCATTGTAAAACAAAAGTTTGAAAACTTTACAACAGCGCTTTCAGAAAAAAAAGAAATGCTTTGGAACTATTTAGATATGCTCCCTGACTATTCCGAGCTGAAAAGAAATCTTGTTGGTTTGGTAGAATCCAACACTCCTAAAAAAGAAATCGCCAAATGGTTGAAGAAAAACATAGCCCCTGGCGCTATTGATGTCAATATCATGACAAAATTAGACAATGAAAATTACCATAAAAAAACATTATTAGGAAAAGAATACAACGATGCACATGCTGCGCTCAGGGGGTTTGCCAAAAGCAACTTACACGCCTCTATTGTACTTTCTGCAGGAATGAATCCTCATCTGTATAGTTATTTTGAAAAATTCGAAGACTTTTACCCGTTGAAAAACGGTTTTTTAAAAAAGAAAGTTATTCTCAAGGTCAGTGACTATAGATCTGCGATGATTCAAGGCTTGTTTTTTGCAAAAAAAGGAATTTGGGTTTCGGAATACAGAGTAGAATCTGGACTAAATTGTGGAGGGCATGCTTTTGCCACAGAAGGATTGCTTTTGGGACCTATTCTAGAAACGTTTACTCAGAATAAAGAAACACTCATTCAACAAACATTCGAAATCTACTCCAAAGCATTGTCAGAAAAAGGAAAACACTGCCCTACCAAACCATTACCACTTGCAATCACCGTGCAAGGGGGTGTCGGCACTTCTGAAGAACACGAGTTTTTAATAAACCAATACCACGTAGATTCTGTAGGTTGGGGTTCTCCCTTCCTACTTGTTCCAGAAGCGACAACAGTCGACTCGAAGACAAACACTTTGCTTCAAAATGCGACAGAGGAGGATTTATATTTGAGCACTATTTCTCCATTGGGAGTTCCTTTCAACAGCGTCAAAGGAAATTCATACGAGTTGTTGAAAAACAACCGATCAAAAGAAAATAAAATTGGAAGTTCTTGCCCAAAAAAATTCTTAGCTTTTGACAAACAATACACAGAACAATCGATTTGTACCGCTTCGCAAAAATTCCAGAAAATAAAAATTAAAAAATTAAACGCAATGGAGATGGACGAAACTACATACGAAAAACGTTTTCAAGACATTGTTAAAAAATCTTGCTTGTGTGTCGGACTTTCCAATGCGGCTTTGTTAGAAAAAAAAATCAATTCCAAGGAAACGAATCAAGGAGTTTTGGTTTGCCCAGGTCCTAACATAGCTTATTTTGATAAAAAAGTTTCTTTAAAAAAAATGATCCAACATATTTACGGGAAAACAACTATCATACGTCAACAAAATCGTCCTCATATGTTTGTAAAAGAACTAGAAATGTATGTAAAATACTTTCAAGAAAAAATAATTGATTTTTCAAAAAACCCGCCGAAAAAGTCTGAAAAAAAAACAATTACTTTCCACAAAAACTTAATGGAAGGTATCCTGTATTACGAGAATTTGTTTAAGAATTCAAACCCTAAAATTCTTTCACAATTCTCACATTTCAAATCAAAATTAGAGAAGTTTCTGTAGAGATCTCTGTGCTTTTATCCTCCTGGAAAACTGTTCTTTTTAAGATATTGGTTACATTTGCAAGCATATGCAGAAGAAAATCAACATACAAAATAAAAAAGCCCGCTTTGAGTATGAAATTATGGATACGTACACTGCTGGCATACAGTTGACAGGGACAGAAATTAAATCCATTCGACTGAGCAAGGCTAGAATTACAGAAAGCTTTTGTGAATTCAATGATCGCGGAGAATTGTTCGTGATCAACATGTTTATTGAAGAATATTTATTCGGGCACTCATACAACCACAAACCCAAAAGTGCAAGACGCCTGTTACTAAACAAAAAGGAGCTCAAAAAACTTGAAAAACAAGTCCAAAACGTCGGACTGACCATTGTACCTTTGAAACTATTTTTAAACGATTCTGGGTGGGCCAAATTAAACATTGCATTGTGCAAGGGAAAAAAGCTACACGACAAACGAAACACCTTGAAAGATCGAGACAATCAAAGAGACTTGGATAGAATAAAAAAGAATTTTTAGCGCAAACAGTATCCAAAGATGTAAAATCTTGCTCTTCAACGAACGAAATTCAAATCAATACTCCTTTCTCCCCTTCACTATTGCAACAGCCTTTCATTTATGTTAGAAAAACTTTTAAAAAAATACAAAATCATTCTTGCCTCAGGCTCTCCAAGGCGCCAACAGTTTTTGAAAGATCTCGATATCCCTTTCACAATACAATTGTTTGATGTAGCAGAGGTTTATCCAGACACATTGCAAAAAACGAAAATACCTGAATATTTGGCAAAATTAAAAGCCGCGTCTTTTCAGGACAAACTATCGAAAGATGAAATCGTCATTACCGCAGACACGATTGTTTGGCTAGACAATGAAGCCCTTGGCAAACCTCAAAATAGAGAAATGGCCTTTCAAATGCTACAAAAGTTATCAGGTCGCAAACACGAAGTCATCACCGCTGTATGCATCAAAACCAATTCCTTTGAAAAAATACTAACGGATAGTACGTCGGTTTCTTTTTCAGAACTCACAAGTGATGAAATTAATTACTATCTAGAGCGTTACCAACCCTATGACAAAGCAGGAAGCTATGGGATACAAGAATGGATCGGTTATATTGGTGTTGAAAAAATAGAAGGCTCCTACTTCAACGTCATGGGACTTCCTGTTCACAAACTTTATCACACTCTTAAAGAGATTGAAAACAGCCAAAATTAAAGCTTTCAAAAAGTGTTTTTCTCAGCTATTTTCAACTTCAAACCGTTCCTCGTTTTGTCGAAATAAAAAGAAAAAAAATCTTCTATTAAACTCTTAAAAATTACTACTTTTGTTTGCACAAAATATTACCCAACACACAATGAAAAAATACACGTTTACTGAGAAAAAAGACACACGTTCAGGTTTTGGAGCGGGATTGGCAGAATTAGGAAGAACAAATCCCAAGGTCGTAGCGCTTTGTGCTGACTTGATTGGTTCTTTAAAAATGAACGAGTTTATCGACGAAAACCCAGATCGTTTTTTTCAAATCGGAATCGCAGAAGCCAATATGATTGGAATTGCTGCAGGCTTGACTATTGGCGGACAAATTCCTTTTACAGGAACATTCGCAAATTTTTCAACAGGTAGGGTATACGATCAAATTCGACAATCTGTTGCTTACTCAGATAAAAACGTAAAAATTTGTGCTTCGCATGCTGGACTGACACTTGGAGAAGACGGAGCCACACATCAAATATTGGAAGATATTGGATTGATGAAAATGTTACCAGGCATGACAGTAATCAATACCTGTGACTACAATCAAACCGAGGCAGCTACTATTGCAATTGCTGAGCACAAAGGGCCTGTATATCTTCGTTTTGGAAGACCAGCAGTGCCTATCTTTATGCCAAAGCATACCGAAACAAGTCACGAGAATAAATTTGTCATCGGAAAAGCCATTCAATTGACGGAAGGAGCAGATGTGACCATCGTCGCAACTGGACACATGGTCTGGGAGGCTTTACAGGCTTCTGAAAAGTTGGAAGAATTGGGTATTTCTGCGGAAGTACTCAACATGCATACCATCAAACCTTTGGATGCAAAAGCTGTACTGACATCTGTTGCAAAAACAGGATGTATTGTTACTGCTGAAGAGCACAATTATATTGGAGGTTTGGGAGAAAGTATCTCTGGTGTATTAGCGCAAAACAAACCTGTCCCACAAGAATTTGTTGCTGTAAATGACAGTTTTGGTGAATCTGGAACCCCAGCGCAATTGATGGAAAAATACGGATTGAACGACAATGCTATTGTGAAGGCAGTTCAGAAAGTCATTACCCGGAAATAATTGAATACAAGATTAGTTGTACAGAATTCATATATTTATAAAAACTTTATCAAATTTATTATGAAAAAAACACTCTATACACTCTTTCTTTTTTTAGCCGTTCAGCAAATTGCAATGGCACAGCTTAGCTTTGGTGTCAAAGGAGGAATCAATCAAGATTTGAACAGTGAGGCCTCAAAATACATTGAATTACCTTCGGGATACTCTTTGGAAACAGAAAGCACCTCTGGATTTCACGCAGGACTCTGGATGCGCGTAAAAGTACCTGTTGTTGGATTGTATGTACGACCAGAGATCAATTATTCTACGTTGAGTAGTGAGTACACAATTGGAATTCCTCTGCCCGGAAATGCCAGTACACTTACAGCTACAGCAAACTATGAAATAAGTAAAATTGATGTACCCGTGCTACTTGGGCTGAAGGTTTTAAAGTTTGGGAATGTTTTTATAGGCCCTAATTTTCAATATTTATTGACATCAAATCTAGAAGCCTCTTCTGAATTTAGCCAACTAACTCCTTATAAAAATAATGATTTCGATGAAGAAATTACGGTAGGACTGGTTGCTGGTATTGGATTGGAAGTATGGAAATTCGGTCTAGATGTTCGTTTTGAAACGGGCTTCAATGTTCCAGACGAAGATTTCAATTCTTTTGCAAACGTACAAGACAGTTTGGAGAAAATAAGTGCTGCTTTGGGTAATAAAAAACCGAACCAGGTAATCATCGGTCTATCCTATAAGTTTTAAACTATTTTGAAATACTTTTACAAAGGCTGTCTTTCTAGGACAGCCTTTTTTTTATGCTATTCACAGTACATCTAAACGCCCCTTTTGCCATTGCATTTTCGATTGTTTGAAAAAAAACAGCATGTAACCTTTGCTTCTCTAAATTAAATATGTTACGTTTGCGTTACATTAATTAAAATCAAAATCATGGATCGACACATTATAATACCCATTTTTGGGATGTTAACAGGAATCATAATTCCGGTAGCAGTCTTCATCTGGTTGTATTTCGAAGGCAAGGGAAAAAGAGAAACCGTACTAGAGATATCAAAACACTTAGATGATCCTGCCAAACTAGAAGAGCTCTTAGGTATTTTTGAAGAGCGAAAAAAACAACCTATAGATTATCGCAGAAATGGGGTGATCACCATTTTTGTGGGTATCGGCCTCTATCTACTCGGTTATCTCGTAATTGGAAGTATCTTGGAAGGTGTAGGATGTTTGGTGGGTGCCATTGGAGCAGGTACTCTGATTGCGGGATACCTCTATCCAAATACTGGTAAGGAACTTACCAATGCCGTGGAAGAGTTTGAAAAAAAATAATTTTGGGAAAGGATCATAAAAAACTCCTGAATAACTTGGAAGAATTGAGAAAATCTGCTGGTTTGACTCAGCAAGATTTGTCCATTTCTGCAGAAGTCTCCAGAAAAAGTATCAATGCTATTGAAAATGGCATTTACATACCCTCCACAGTCTTGGCATTGAAAATTGCAAAAACTCTTGATTGTCAAGTTGAAGACTTGTTTCAATTGCCCTAACGAATTTTGATGGTATGTATTTGATGAAAGTTGTGTCGAGAAAAAAGTTCTGGTATTTAATGAGTTCTCGATAGGATTTTCGTTTCTCAAATCACTCGATCTGAAAAACCTCTCTTTTTTCATTCAGCAATCAAGAGGGTCGAGAATTTTCAACTTACCTGTAACTTCTATTCAAAAGACACATGAGATACATCTTAAAATAAAAAAACCCCAACTAAAAAGTTGAGGTTTAATTGGTGGGCAATGAGGGATTCGAACCCCCGACCCCCTCGGTGTAAACGAGGTGCTCTGAACCAACTGAGCTAATTGCCCGTAGCGGTTGCAAATATAAGACAGATAATTAAATTGACAAGCACTTGTTTGGTATTTATTTTCTGTTATCCTCCGTTCTACCACAACTTAAATTTGCAAGAAAACGTCCCTTAAATTCCTTTGACTCTTTGAAACAGAGCTTTCAATAGAGGTCCTATTTCCGAGGTGTTTTTAGGAGTTTCAATCGCGATCAATTCATCGTCATAGCAAAGCTCGTAACTAAAAACAAACCTTCTTTCTTGCGGTGAAACACCCATAAGTCCGAAACGCAAATCATTGAAGTACAGCTTCTCATCTTTCTTTTCAATGGTATACCATCCTTTCGAAAGTTTGATGAGTCGATGAATCAAAGGGTCGTCTTTTAAATCTCCTAACAAATGGTGATTTTTTGGGACGCTAAGAAACGAAACATCTTTCGATGCATCGAGTAGCGAATAATAACCAATCAAATAAGCGTCTTCAGTAGCTACGTTCGCAGACCATAAGATTGAATTGAGAGGCGTAGGCTTGGTTTCTATCTCTGAAAATTCAATTTGTTGCGCTCTCAAATTTTCCTCGAATACTCTGTAAGTGAACCATTTAAAAATCAATGTCAAAATCATATAAGCACTACTTAAAAAGAGCCCAATTTGATTTAGCTTCATACGTTTCACAGTTCCTCTTCTTTGAGCAAGAGCTAACAATAGGAAAAGTAAAAAAGGAAGTGTATAAAAAGGATCGACAACAAAAATATTTTTAAATGAAATTTTAGTTTCCAATGGCCATAGCAATTGTGTTCCCCATGTTGTATGCAAGTCCAGAAGTGGATGTGTAAACAGGCTCCAAAACATCAATTTTGTCCATTCCTTCCAAGAACTTTCTTTTTTGCCGTACAAACGATAAACCAACCATCCAAATACAGGAGCAAAAAGCAAGGAAAATACTATTGAATGTGAAAATCCACGATGCAGCTCATTGGATGTCACAGCATCTAAAAACAAGGTACACAAAACATCCAAATCAGGAATAGTTCCAGCCACCGCACCCCAGAAGGCCGCTTTGTTGCCTACTTTCTTACCCAGCACGGCTTCACCTACGGCGGCTCCTAAAACAATTTGTGTCAATGAGTCCATTCTTAGATTTTAAAAGGGCTTCGTATTTCATAACTTACAGGCTTTATAGCGCCCAAAACCAAACGCAATAATTTCGTAGGAATACAATTGCGATGCCTTGCAAAAAGTTTCATAGGAACAGGCTTTGCTCCCACAACACTTTTAATCGTTTCAGCGGTTCTTCCCAAACGAAGCTCCTTGCACTCGCGCTGAATACTCATCTCTACATAATCATACAACATTCGCTGATATAGCTTGTGGTTTTTATTGTAGGAATAATCAATCCCTATGAAATTGGCGTCACAAATAGCACCAAATACAAAAGCTGTCGAAAACCCAACAAATACTTCGTCTAAATAATAGGCCGTAAATACAAACTGATTTTTTAATTTTTTCTTTAATTCAACAAAGGTCTCTGCCTTTAAGATTCCCAAATTGTAATCCACATTTTTCAAGATCTCTACATACATTTTATCAATCTCCAACAAATAGCTTTCAATCTGGCTTTCTGAAAAATCTCTTTTCTCAAGATTCTCAGATTTTTTGAAAACATTTTTTGCACGGGTACGGTATTTGGTGTTCATATTATTCAAATAATGATCAAATGTTTCCCATTCCTTTTTCAAATAGAGCACCATATTTACATCTATTCCAAACTCAATAAAGTTTTCTTTTTTCAACAGCTCATTCGTCTCGTTATTCTCTGTCCAAAATTCCTTCAACAGTGCAAAAGATATTTTAGGATTCCTTTCAGAACCTTTGAACAGTTCGTGAAGGGTTTTGGATACTAGCTTTAAAAAAGGAGCCCTTTCGATAAAATCTGCATGAGCAAAACCGTTTTCCCCACAGGCGAATAAGTTGCCACAAATCAGCAGCGATACTGTTTTGTGATCAGAAAAAAAGAGCTTTACTTTGTTTGCAATACTTACGGGAATTCTATCCTGCAACAACTCCTTCGGCTTGAAATAAAGAATCTGCAATGCACAGACGCCCATGATTTCACTCTGCTTCGTGTAAAAGATCAAATATTTAATATCGACCTGTTGCTTCATTCCTGCTTCAAAACCGCTTAAATAATCATGAGAAAGATAAATATTGTTTTTTACATTCACTGCGTCCCACTCTTTCGCAGGAATTTCTAAAATACTATCGATAAGCACATAAGAAAACTCGCTATTTTTTAAAGTCCGTAAGGAAGAATTCTGCATAAAAGAAAAGGAAGATTATTTAACACCACGAAAATACGAAATTATGAGCTGCAAAAACTAGTGTTCGGTGCGTGTCTATGTTAAAATATTACAGGACATTTTTTGCACACAGTATTCCTGCTTATTTTTTTTGTAATTTTACAACGGTATGTTAAATAACGTGTTATGAAATTTTTAAGTCCCGATATAGCAAAATTAGCCAAATCACACTCTAAAAAGTCATTGGCAAAACTAGGAACTTCTTGTGGTATTTTTCAAGATTGCTTTGACCAAAAACAGTCAAATGATGACTATCAACTCAAGAGACTTGAAAATGGAAAATAATTGTGTGAAAATAAAAAGCACCGAAGTTTTATCTGATAGTTGGTACCTCTTGAATAAGGTGACTTTTGAATATTTAAGAAATGATGGCACATGGCAAACGCAAATACGTGAATCTTATGACAGAGGAAACGGAGCCTGTGTATTTTTGTACAACAAACAAAAACAGCAAATTATCTTACTTCGTCAGTTTCGATTGCCCTCCTACCTCAACGGAAACGCTTCAGGATTCTTAATTGAGACCTGTGCTGGGTTGCTCGACAAAGACGATCCAGAAACCTGCATCAAAAAAGAAATTTTAGAAGAAACGGGATACGAAATAGAAAATGTATCAAAGGTTTTTGAAGCTTTCTTAAGCCCAGGGGCCGTTACTGAGAACCTTCATTGCTTTGTAGCAGAATACACCGATGCAATGAAAAAAAACAACGGAGGTGGTTTGATTGAGGAACAAGAAGAAATTGAAGTGTTAGAAATTCCTTTCAATCAAGCAATTGAATGGTTGCATTCTGGAAAAATAAGGGACGCCAAAACTATCATGCTTTTGCAATATGCACTGATTCACAAATTAATGGAATCTTAAGCCGAAAATGTCATCAACTGACAAAAAACACAAAGCACCGCTTTTTTCAATTTCTTATTTTTACAATTTCGACATCAAACAACAAGGTTGCCTTTGCAGGTATCCGTCCATAAGCCCGTTCTCCATAAGCTAACTGGTAAGGAATAAATAGTCTTGCTTTCCCTCCTTCTTCTATTCGCTGCACTCCCTCTGTCCATCCTTTGATAACTCGGTCTACAGCAACTGTGAAATCAAAGGGTTGCTTTCTTTTGAACGAACTGTCAAACACTTTTCCATCAGCAAAATATCCGGTATAATGCACACTTATTTTATCTCCAGGTTTTGGCCGTCTGCCATTTCCTTTTTGAAGTGTCAAAATTTTCAAACCAGATTTTAATATGGTTGCCTTCGATTCTTTCATCCGTATCGAAAAAGCAATGCTATCGTTTACCTGCTGCTCTTTTTTCAAGAGGGCTTCTTTTTTGAGAGCCTCCAGCGATTCAGTAAAAACCTTTGCTGCATTGTATGCATCGGCCATCTTTCCAATTCTTTCTATACGAATCTTATGAATGAGATCTCCTTGCTGTATGGAATCTACTATCGGTAACCCCTTCACTACCTCTCCAAAAATTGTATGCTTTCCATCGAGCCAAGGAGTCTTTTTATGTGTGATAAAAAATTGACTTCCATTGGTGTTTGGACCCGAATTTGCCATAGAAAGCATTCCTTTTTTTGCATGGGTAAACAATAAGTCTCCAGACTCATTCTTAGGAAATTCATCGGCAAATTTGTAACCTGGATCCCCCATTCCATTTCTTTGAATATCACCACCTTGTATCATAAAATTTGAAATAACACGATGAAATGGCAAACCGTTGTAGAATTTTTTTCCTTTCAAAGAGTCTGCCACAATCGTACTCGTTCCCTCAGCCAATGAAACAAAATTTGCGACCGTTAAGGGAGTGTCTTCGAAATAAAGTTTCATTAAAATTTCACCTTTATCCGTGAATACTTGCGCATACACTCCATCTTCCAAATCTGCTTGTTTGTTTTTGCAAGAGATGACAATAGAAAAAAGCGCTATAAAAAATAGGCCTGTTTTTTTCATTCTAATTTATAGAGATAAGTTCTACCTCAAACACCAAAGGCATGAAAGGTTTGATAGGTCCCCTTCCTCCTTGAGGAGCATTGGCACCGTAACCCAATTCCTGCGGGATAAAAAACTTAAATTTCGCTCCTTCTCCCATTAACTGTAGTCCCTCTGTCCAGCCTTTGATCACTTGATTCAATCCAAAAGAAGCAGGTGTTTTTCTATCAACGGAACTATCAAACACAGTCCCATCAGGAGTTGTACCATGATAATGCACAGTGACATTATCTGTTGCTCCAGGTTTTTTAGAATTATCTCCTTGTTTCAAAACAAGGTATTGCAAACCGGAATCCGTGGTAACCACTCCTTCTTTTTGCTTGTTTTCTAATAAAAACCGTACACCATCAGCTTTGACTTGAGCAAACTCTTCTTCTGCTTTTTTAGCGGCTTCTTCTTGTTGTTTTTTCATAGCATCTTGCTGTTTTTTCATGAAAAACGGACGCAAAATACCTTCTACATCTTTTACTTCGAAAAGAGCATTTACAGTATCTGAAACCTCTCTGTAGCCTTGAACAAACAAGTCATTGTTGATTTCTTCAAAAGTAGGCTTCATTTTCAAAGCCATGTCTAAACCGATGGCATAACTCACGGAATCTGCTTCACTCAACAAATTCGTAGTTGCATTGCTATTGATCACAACTTCTTCCTCTACAGCCGTCGTGTCCTTTGCTTTTGCCATGGCTTCTTGTTGTCTTTTCATAAAAAATGTTCTCACAACTTTATTCAAATTCTCAACTTTGATTTTCGTTTTACTCGTATCTACAGCATGCTCGTACCCTTCAATAAAAGCCGCATGATTGGCGTCTTTAAAATTGATATTTACTTTGTTAGCCATATCCAAACCTAAGGCGTAGCTTACACTGTCAACTTCTGTAGCTAATTTTGTTTGTCTTTTTTGGTATTCACAAGAGCTGAGCGTTAACACTACTGCTGCTGTACTTATAAGAGCGATGGATTTAATTTTCATTGTTTTTCTTTTTTATATTTATTAATTTGATTCTTGTCAATATAGGTTCATTACTTGCAATGCGCTTTTTATCATCTCCTTTGGAGCGGTACGCAACAAATGAAGGCAAAACAAAAAGCATATCTTCTCCTTCTTTCATCAACTTTATGCCTTCTCGTACTCCTTTTATCACATACTCTTTGTCTATAAAATACTCTTGAACTCCTAATTCTTCCGCACTGTACAAAAGCTCTCCACTCAATGAAAAAATAGCCTGCTCAAAGAGTACCTTATCCCCTTTTACAGGCGACACACCTTTGTCTTTTTTAGTCAGATAGCGGTACCAGAATCCTTTTTGTGAGTTTTGATATACCTGCATGCTATCACTCTTGATAAAATTTTCAATCAATGTATTTTCATGAGCGACCATTTTGCTGTACCATTCAATGGTTTCAGTTACTTTTTTTGAGGACGAATGCGATTTAGGCCTCCGTGCTTCCAGTTTTGAGCAAGCAACAATCACAAAAACAAATCCCAAAAAAACAATCCATTTATTTTTCATACGATTTTTCTAGAGCTTCTTTATAATTAGGAAGCAATTGGAGAAATTTTTGAACGGTCTCTTGCATCGAAGAATTGGATCTACCTCCTGCAGCATTGTCGTGACCCCCTCCATCAAAATACGTACGTGCAAATTGGTTTACAGAGAAAGTCCCTTTGGAGCGAAACGAAATTTTGATGATTTGTTGCTCTACATCTTCAATAAAAATTGCTGCTAGATGAATCCCTTTCAAAGAAAGACCATAATTGACAAATCCTTCCGTATCTCCTTTTTGATATTCAAATTGATTCAATTCTTCTTGCGTCAAGGTGATATATGCCGCGTGAAAGTCCTTTTCAACTTTGAGATTGTTCATTGCTGTTCCTAACAACTGCAAACGACTAAAAGAGTTTGTATTGTACACTTTGTCATGAATCACCGAATTCGCCGCTCCTTTGTCAATCAATGCAGCAATGATTTTATGAGTGTTACTGGTTGTTGAAGGAAAACGAAACGAACCCGTGTCCGTCATAATTCCTGTGTAAATACAGGTAGCAATCTTGGAATCCATCAAATCCAAATCTCCCATCATTTCAATGAAATTGTACACCATTTGACAGGTAGAACAAATAGAAGTGTCGGAATAAATATAAGGTGATATCTCATCTGGCTGTTGGTGATGATCAATCATAATAAACTTTCCAGGGTAAGCCTCCAATGCTTTCTGCATATCATCCCCAACCCTATGAAAAGCATTGAAATCTAAAATAAACATGATTTCTGAATGATCAATCACTTTTTTAGACTGGGTATTTTGTTTGTCGTATTTGTAAGTAGTATCTGCTCCAGGCAACCATCGTAGAAAATCAGGAACGTCGTTTGGCAATACAGTTTGAGCGTTATGCCCTTTTGCCTTAAGGTAATGTTGCATTGCCAAAGCGGAACCCATGGCATCACCATCAGGATTTCTATGTGCTACCAAAACAATATTCTTTGGTTCCTCTAACAATTCTTTGATTTCTTTTATTTTTGCTACGTCCATAAGGTGCGAATATACCATTTATCTGTGAAAAATTCTGCCTAAATATATGTTAAAACCGCTGTTTTTTGTTTTGTTAAAATCATCCTTACAAACGAGGTAAACTTTGACTAAATAAAGTATATTTACAAAAATTATTTTGTAGAAAATGAGAACAAACAGAACATTCACAATGATCAAACCCGATGCCGTCCAAAACGGTCATATCGGTCCCATCATAGAGAAAATAAACGCTTCAGGCTTTAAAATTATTGCCTTAAAACTCACAAAGCTTTCGACAGCCGATGCCGAACAATTTTATAGTATCCACGAAGGAAAGCCTTTTTTTGAAAGGTTGATTGCTTTCATGTCCAGCGGCCCAATTGTTGCTGCAGTATTGGAAAAAGAAAATGCTGTAGAAGACTTCAGAACCCTTATCGGAGCAACAAATCCGGAGAACGCCGCAGACGGAACACTCCGCAAACTTTATGCAACATCTTTGTCTTACAATGCTATTCATGGAGCAGACAGCAATGAAAATGCAGCCATTGAAAGTGCCTTTCATTTTTCAGATACAGAATGCTATTAAAAAAACTAAAATATGTATGAAAAGAAGGGGCCAATATGCTTTGACATCTCTTCATTCGTTCTTGACAAAAACGCAACAAATTTGAAAAGAAAATTTTATGAGTTGCGTCTTTTTTTTGTAAGTTTAAAAAATAGCTAAAAAGTGCAAGAAAGTATTCTTGCTATAAATTCTTGCTATTTGTCTCTCTAAAAAACGCACTGTGAAGTATTTCTTTTGTCTTTTCGCTTATTTTTCATCCTATTTCATCTCCTCTCATGCTCAAAAATATACGGAACAAGACAGCCTTCGGGGGAGCATTACAAAAGAACGGAAATGGTGGGATCTTCAGCATTACAATTTAAATGTGGTTATCAATCCTGAAAAAAAACACATTTCCGGACACAACACCATCCGATACCAAGTTCTTTCCAAAAATCAAAGACTACAAATTGATTTGCAACACCCCATGAAAATTACACGAGCGATGCATCATGGAAAATACGTTTTTGTTGAGCCAAATGGAAATGCACACTATATACACCTACCTATACAGCCTATTCATACAACAGATAGTGTTACTGTTTTTTTTGAAGGAATTCCACCTACAAGTAAAAACCCCCCTTGGGACGCAGGTTTCACCTGGAAAAAAGACAGGAAGAAAAATTATTTTATCGCAACAAGCTGCCAAGGAAAAGGAGCGAGCGTTTGGTGGCCAAACAAAGACCATATGTACGACGAACCCGACCACGGGATGCAACAAAAGTACACAGTTCCTGAAAACTTGATAGCCGTTGGCAATGGACGATTGAAAAAGACAACACACGATACCGTGTCAAAAACCAAAATATTTCACTGGCAAGTAACCCAACCCATCAATAATTACGGTGTCAATGTAAACATTGGGAATTATGTGCAGTTTTCAGAAAAGTTTAAAGGTGAAAAAAAACATTTGGACTGTAACTACTTTGTTTTGCCCGAGTTTTTGGAAAAAGCAAAAAAACAGTTCCAACAAGTACCAAAAACTTTAGAAGCGCTCGAATTTTGGTTCGGACCCTATCCCTTCTATGAAGACAGTTACAAACTTGTTCAAGTGCCCTACTTGGGCATGGAACACCAAAGTTCGGTAACTTACGGAAATCAATTTCAAAACGGCTATTTAGGACACGATTTGAGCAGAACGGGTTGGGGAATGAAATTTGATTACATCATCGTTCACGAAACGGCACATGAATGGTTTGCAAACAGCATTACAAACAAAGACATTGCAGATATGTGGATTCACGAAAGTTTCGCTACCTATGCAGAAAGCCTTTATTTAGAATATCATTTTGGAAAACAAGCAGCACAAACATATATCCAAGGCTTGCGGCACTCCATTCAAAACGACCAACCCATCATCGGGCAATACAATACAAACAGCGAAGGCTCTGCCGATATGTATAACAAAGGGGCCAACATGCTACATACGATTCGTCAATTGGCAAAAGACGATCAAAAATGGCGAACGATCTTAAGAGCTTTGCATCGTAAATTTTATCACCAGACAGTAAGTAGCGCGCAAATTGAAACTTTTTTAAATGAACAAATACAATTTAATTTGCAAGGTGTTTTTGATCAATATTTAAGAACTCCCAAAATACCTGTTTTCGAAACTCGTTTTACACAAAACCATCTAGAATATCGCTGGCACAATGTGGAGCAAAGTTTTTCAATGCCCCTTAAAATTTATCTCGACGGCAAAGAAAAATGGATTTATCCAACCCCTCAATGGAAAAAAATGAAGACAATTTCCATACCTGATATTGAAATAGACCCAAACTTTTACGTTGTTTTCAAAACTTCATAACCTAGGCTTATACCACGTATTTCGTTTTTTTTAAAAAACTCAACACAACAAACCCTGCAAAGAAAAATGCCGCCAAAATAAGGACCGAAGCTTTCATGGATCCAGTCAAAGCAATCGTGAATCCTGAAATAAAAGTTCCCAATACGATGGCTACTTTTTCTGTGACATCGAAAAAGCTAAAATAGGTAGCTGTATCTTTTGTTTCCTCAGGAATCAATTTGGAATATGTCGATCTTGAAATCGATTGTATCGCTCCCAAAACCATACCCAAAAAACCTCCTAAAACATAAAAATGAATTGTAACATTTGCACTGTCTTTATTCAACATATAGGCCCCAACAGTAATCAAACCCCAACCAAAAATAGTGATTTTTAAGGTTTTAATATTCCCTATGTGCTTGCACAATTTTGAAAAAACTGCGGCACCAACAATAGCAATCAACTGAATGAGTAATATAGTGATGATCAATTTATCCGTGTCCAAATTCAATTCTTTATCGCCAAACAACGCAGCAATGAGTATGATCGTTTGAACGCCAACACTGTAAAGAAAAAAAGAGACTAGAAACAACTTCAATTCGCCTAAATATTTCAATTCTCTCAAAACTTTCCTCAATTCTTTGAAACCTTTGAAAACAATATTTTTTTTAAGTTTCTTGCGAGTGTTGTTATTGGGTAGATAATAAAAAGTATACTGTGCAAAGCCAAACCACCAAAGACCCACCATCAAAAACGACAAACGGGCAGGCAAGGTTGCCTCATCGATCCCAAACCAACCTGGATTCATCTGCAGCAGCAAACAAAGTATCAATAAGAGTACCGAGCCCAGGTATCCATAAATAAACCCCTTTGCACTTACTCTATCGTGATCTTTAGGATAGGCCACTTCCACCAAATAGGCATTGTAAAACACCAAACTCCCCCAAAACCCGATACTCGCCAACACCATAAAAACAATACCCACTTCTATGTTTTCACCTGTAAAAAAATACAAGGACGCCACAGAAAAGGCCCCCAAGCCACAAAAAAATTGCAAAAATCGTTTTTTATTGCCCAAATAATCTGCGACACTCGAAAGTACAGGAGACAAAAAAACAACCACAAAAAAAGAAAAAGACAAAGCATAACTATATAAAGTCGCATTGTTGAATTCTTTCCCTAAAAATTTGACCAAAGAATCATTCCCTCCCGTCACGCTGTTGTAATAAATTGGAAAAATAGCTGTCCCAATCACAAGCGAATACACCGAATTTGCCCAATCATAAAACGCCCATGCCCCGATCAGTTTTTTATCTCCTTTTTTTACCATTTATCATTTATTTTGAATGAAATGTGCCGTTTCTACGATCAGAAACGGCACACAAATTAGTCTTTTTATTTCAGCATCTCACTCAGCTGTATTTTTTAGCCAAACTTTTGGCTTCCGGTAAGAAAGCCTTCAAGGTTTGAATACGGGTTTCATTGGAGGGATGTGTACTTAAAAATTCAGGAGTCTTGCTAGTCCCCAATTGACTCATTCGAATCCATACATTTACAGCTTCCTCTGGATTGTAGCCTGCCATGATCATAAAAACCATCCCCAATTTATCCGCTTCAGTTTCATGCTTTCTACTAAATTTTAACATGCTAACTTTTGAGCCGAGACCATAGGCCGCATTCCAAATTTGCTGCTCTCGCTCCTTCTTTTTTCTTGTACCGTAATCGACGGCAAGACCTCCCAACTGTTGCAACTGAGACGACGACATGCGCTCCTGACCGTGTTTGGCAAAGGCGTGCGCTATCTCATGACCCATGATTGCCGCAATACCATCTCTATTTTTAGCAACGGGAAGAATCCCCGTGTAAAACACCACCTTCCCTCCAGGAAGACACCAAGCATTTAGTTGTTGGTTCTCAATCAGATTAAATTCCCATTTGTAAGAATCTGCCTCTTGATTCATTTTGTTCGATCGCATAAATAAATCAACAGCCAAAGAAATATTTTTCCCGATCTCGTTGAGCTCCCTAATTTTCTCTTTGTCTTTCGATATCTTATTTTCTTTTAAAAAATCAGTGTACTGTTGGAAACTTATTGGCAACACTTGCGCATCAGAAACAAAATTCAATCTTTTTCTACCCGTAATAGGAACTGTCGAGCAGCTTTCTAGAAAGCATAGAGCTATGAAAACAAATACTATTTTTTTCATTGGAAACATTTTTTTATATTACAAATATAAGTTTTACAAAATAAATTTTAAACTTACTGTCTAATCAGTCATGCAATCCTTGGTAGGGTAAAACGTCTTATTCATAAAAAACAAATGTATTTTAAAAAGCTCTTTTTTTCGTTTCTATTTTTTTCTCCATTCCTTTTAAGCGCACAGGTAAAAATTGTCAAAACTCAAGAAGAATGGAAAAAAATATTGAGCCCAAACCAATATTATGTTCTGAGAGAAAGAGGCACAGAACCAGCAACTACGGGCCGGTATGATAAACATTTCGAAAAAGGCATTTACCAGTGTGCTGGATGCAAGACAATTCTTTTCTCGTCCAAAAACAAATACGACGCTCATTGCGGCTGGCCTTCCTTTGATCGTTCTCTGCAGAATTCTATCGAAGAGCGTGAAGACAATAGTTATGGTTGGAAGCGCACAGAAGTGATTTGTTCTACTTGTGAAGGGCACTTGGGACACGTTTTCAACGACGGTCCCAAAAACACAACTGGCAAAAGGTATTGTATCAATTCTGCCGCATTGGAATTTGAAAGAAAAAAATAATATTCCTAAATTAGTTCCTCTGAAAAAAACAAGAAAAAATGTCAAAAAAACAAAGTCAAGAAGAGTGGAAATCCCAACTGACTCCAGAAGAATACCATATTTTGAGAGAAAAAGGAACCGAAATGCCGAACACTGGTAAATACAATTTGCACTTTGAGAAAGGAACTTATCTGTGCAAGGGTTGCGGTAGTAAATTGTTTCAATCCGACTCAAAATTTAATGCGCACTGCGGCTGGCCGTCTTTTGACAAAGCTATTGAAGAAAGTATTCGTTACGAAAAAGACACATCATGTGGCATGATTCGAGTGGAAATAATTTGCAACCAATGCGATGGTCATTTAGGTCATGTTTTTGAAGATGGGCCCACAAATACAGGATTGAGGTATTGTGTAAATTCTGCCTCCATTCTATTCGAATAGCATAAAATGTTTCCCAAAACATCGCTCGCTTGCGCTCCTATCAGTTTTTCTAATGTAATAGCCACTATACTTTTCACCTCTTGTATTATCGTTCGCTCATGTACAAAAAATAAACTTAGACCTTGCATACTCTTTCCGAAAGAATCTCTTTGATTATTTCCGCTTTCTCGCTTTGAGAACTAAAGGCTTTCTTCTATCTTTGTTTTTTAAAATTTAGAAGAAAAAATGTTTCAAAATTTAAGTGATAAATTAGACAAGGCACTGCACGTTCTGAAAGGACACGGGAAAATTACAGAAGTCAACGTAGCAGAAACCTTAAAAGAAGTTCGGAGAGCATTGATCAATGCGGATGTGAATTTTAAAATCGCAAAAGAATTTACCACAAAAGTTAAAAACAAGGCTCTTGGTGAAAATGTATTGACCACATTGAACCCAAGTCAGTTACTTGTGAAAATCGTAAAAGACGAACTGGCTGATTTGATGGGAGGAGAAACTGTAGGTGTGAATCTATCAGGAAATCCAACGGTTATTTTAATGTCAGGATTACAGGGTTCTGGGAAAACCACTTTTTCAGGAAAACTGGCCAATTACTTAACCAAGAAAAAAAACAAAAATGTTTTGTTAGTGGGCTGTGACGTATACAGGCCCGCTGCCATCAACCAACTTCAGGTTGTTGGAGAGCAAATTGGTGTGGAAGTGTATGCAGAAGAAGGAAATAAAAATCCTGTAGAAATCTCTTTGAACGCCATCAAACATGCGAAAGCATCCGGTAAAAATACGGTCATTATTGATACAGCTGGACGATTGGCTGTAGATCAAGAGATGATGTCAGAAATTTCAAACATCTACAATGCCGTTTCTCCGCAAGAAACCTTGTTCGTTGTAGACTCCATGACAGGACAAGATGCCGTAAATACAGCAAAGGCATTCAACGACTTGTTAAACTTTGACGGTGTTGTCTTGACTAAACTTGATGGAGATACTCGAGGAGGAGCCGCTTTGTCCATCAAATCTGTGGTCAACAAACCAATCAAATTTATTGGAACTGGGGAAAAAATGGAGGCCTTGGATGTTTTCTATCCTGACCGTATGGCAGATCGTATTCTAGGAATGGGAGATGTTGTTTCTTTAGTAGAGAGAGCCCAGGAACAGTATGACGAAGAAGAAGCGAGAAAAATACACAAAAAAATTGCTAAAAACCAATTCGGTTTTGACGACTTCTTATCCCAAATTCAACAAATCAAAAAGATGGGAAACATGAAGGATCTGATGGGTATGATTCCTGGAGCAGGAAAGGCTATGAAAGATGTAGACATTGATGACGACGCTTTCAAAGGTATTGAAGCCATCATTCACTCCATGACTCCTAGTGAACGAACAGAACCTAAAAGCATCAACGCAAGTCGGAAAAAACGAATTGCGAAAGGTTCAGGAACGAGCATCCAAGAAGTCAATGCACTCATGAAACAATTCAATCAAATGAGCAAAATGATGAAAATGATGCAAGGAGGGGGCGGTAGAAAAATGATGCAAATGATGAAAGGAATGCAATAATATTGCAAATATCGCCAGACTTCGAGACTGACCTATACAAAGGCTAATTGACTAAAATTAACGATTCGATATGACAATTCTAGACGGAAAAAAAACATCTTCTGACATCAAAGAAGAAATTGCAATTGCAGTAGCAGCACTCAAAAAACAAGGCAAAAAAACACCTCACTTAGCTGCTGTTTTAGTGGGTAGTGACGGAGCTAGCATGACCTATGTTGGTGCCAAAGTAAAAGCCTGCGAATTGGTTGGATTTGAATCTACTTTGATAGAATTGCCAGACACTACTTCGGAAGAGGCACTTCTTCAACAAATTGAAAACTTAAACAACAATGAAGAAATTGATGGTTTCATTATTCAATTACCTTTGCCAAAACATATCAACGAGCACAAAGTGCTCATGGCTGTCCATCCCGACAAAGATGTAGATGGTTTTCATCCAGCAAACGTCGGTAAAATGGCTCTTGAACTACCTACCTTCTTACCCGCTACACCGTATGGAATCATGGAACTATTGGAGCGTTACGAAGTGGAAACGTCTGGAAAAAATGTTGTTGTTATAGGACGTAGTCACATTGTTGGTCGTCCTATGAGTATTCTGTTAAGTCAAAAGCGAACAGCAGGAGACGCAACTGTTACCTTGACACATAGTAGAACCAAAAATTTAAAATCAATCACACAGCAAGCGGACATCGTTGTCGCTGCTCTGGGAATTGCGGAGTTTTTAACTGGCGATATGGTAAAAGAAGGCGTAACTATCATAGACGTTGGTATCACACGAATAGAGGACGCTTCGAAAAAAAGAGGGTTTCGCTTGGCCGGTGACGTAAATTTTGATAGTGTTGCTCCAAAAGCCGCATTTATCACACCTGTACCAGGAGGCGTTGGGCCTATGACCATTGCCATGTTGTTAAAAAACACCTTACTAGCTTGCGCTCGAAAAGTATAAAAACACAGCAGAACATATTTTCAGACCAGAAAGACTATTTTATTTTTTCCTCGTAATGTTCTAAAATCTTTCGAATACTCTTGATCGATTTCTGAAGCCATTGGCTGTAAATCACTTGTTTTTCCGTCGAATCCAAACTCCAATCGATTTCTGTTTTTCTAAGACGAGCAGTAATATCCTGCAAGACAATCGCTGCTGCAACGGAAACATTCAAACTCTCAGTAAAGCCATACATCGGTATTTTCAAATGACCATCTGCCTGATTCAACATCATTTCAGACACCCCCTCTTTTTCTACCCCAAAAACAAAAGCTGACTTTTTTGATACATCAAAATCGGCGACAAAATTCGAGTTTTCGTGAGGTGTTGTTGCTATAATTTGATATCCTTTGGACTTCACTGCATCGATACAATCCTGAGTATTGTGCTCTTTCTGATTGTATCTGTGAAAGGTCAGCCATTTTTGAGAACCTTTTCCAACTTGATTGGAAACATAAGTTTTGTATTTGTTTTCGATCACGTGCAAATCTTGAATACCAAAAATATCGCAACTGCGCGTAATAGCACTTGTGTTGTGCTTTTGATACAAGTCTTCTAAAATCACCGTAAAATGTCGGGTGCGGTCTTTTAAAACACTTTTAAAAATGTTCTTTCTTTTATCCGTTACAAATTGCTCTAGATACTTGTTTAGCTTTGCATCGTACATGTCTTACTTTTTTATCACCGCTGCAGCCGATGCGTACAGGGCTCCTTTCGAAATAATAGCACCTTTCTCAATCAAATCAAAAATCTCTAAATTTCTATTTTTTTCATAATTCTTGTGCGCATAAAAATAGGACAAACTTTCATCAGACGCATTCGATAGCAGCCATGAAAGACCTTGTTCTGTTTGAAAATCAATTGATGGGTTCTTTGTTTTTATCAAAATCCTCTCTACCAATGTCTGTTGTGTCTTAAATAAATTAATGCTTTGTTTTGAAAAATGCTCCACAAAATTTGCGTTGTCTAAAACTTGCTCCCAAACGACGTCACTAAAAATATTCAATTCCTCTTCCGCTACCTCTGGTTTCTCTTTTTTTAGCTCTTTCCATTCCTTGGCATCTATTTTTTGAGATGCTAAAAAACGTGCAAACTCTGCGTGCAATTCTTCAAATTGTTCTTTTGTAAGCTGTCTGTACTTCATTCTATTCATTTTGACACTGGCTAAATTCGATAATCTTGGACTCAGAAACAAATTTCACCAAAAAAAAATCCACCTACTCAAAAAATGAGAGGTGGATTGTATGTGTACATACTAAAAGTTATTCTGCGATAATCTCAAAAGAAAATTCAGCAACAACTGTTCTGTGCAATCTTGCAGTAGCTTCGTATTTACCTGTTCTTTTGATCAATCCACCGATTACTTTGATGTATTTCTTTTCGATTTCAATGCCTGCCTTTGCAATTGCTTCGGCAACATCTGCATTCGATACGGAACCAAATAATTTAGTTCCCTCTCCTACTTTTGCAGTGATTTTAATATCCAATTCTTTGATTGAATTAGCCACTTTCGTAGCATCTTCTACCGCTTTTACTTCTTTAAACGCACGTTGCTTTAAAGTTTCAGCCAATACTTTTTTGGCAGAACTCGTTGCTAAAACAGCATGTCCTTGAGGAATCAAAAAATTTCTTCCGTATCCGTTCTTCACAGCTACGATATCATCTTTAAAACCCAAGTTTTCTACGTCTTTTTTTAATATAACTTCCATGTCGTATCTGCTTTGTTATTTTAATAAATCTCCAACATACGGCATCAAAGCCAAGTGACGAGCTCTCTTAATAGCTACAGACACTTTACGTTGGTATTTTAAAGAGGTTCCTGTCAAACGACGCGGTAAAATTTTACCTTGCTCGTTTACCAAATACATTAAGAAATCAGCATCTTTGTAATCGATGTATTTGATTCCTTTTTTCTTAAATCTACAGTATTTAGCTTCTTTTTTAGTATCGATGTCTAACGGAGTAAGGTACCTTACATCTGCCTGTTTTCCTCCTTTTGCTTGTTGATCAATTGACGCCATAATTCTTAGTTTTTAGTAGATTTTACACGTTCTTTTCTTTTCTCAGCCCAAGCCGCAGCATGTTTGTCCAACCTCACAGTTAAATAACGCATCACACTATCGTCTCTTCGGAATTCCAATTCAAATGCAGCCAAATTTGCTCCTTCTAAATTGAATTCAAACAAATGGTAAAAACCACTTTTTTTCTTTTGAATTGGGTAGGCTAATTTTTTAAGCCCCCAATCTTCTTTGTGAATCATCTTGGCACCTTTAGAAACAAGATAGTCTTCAAACTTCTGTACTGTTTCCTTTACCTGAACATCAGATAAAACGGGATTCAAAATGAAAACAGTTTCGTAATGATTCATAATTGTTGTTTTAAAATTATTTTTAAGGCTGCAAATATACGCTTAATTCCTTAGGATACAATAGTCTTCGGAAAGTTTTTTGACAATTATTTAACATCTTATTTCGGAGCTAGCAAAAGCAGTGACAAGAACTGATAAAAAAACAACGATCCCTACTCCTACTGCCATTCTTGAACTCAAAAATGACGACATAAAAAATTTATAATCCGCGAGAACTACTTACTTTTGTTTCAAATCATTACCGAATGGAAAAAATTCTCAATCGCTTTCTAAAATATGCTCAGATAGACACACAGTCTGACCCGAACAATCCTGAGTTTCCAAGCACAAAAAAACAATGGAATCTAGCAAACCTTCTCCTAGCTGAGCTAAAAGAAATTGGACTAAGCGACGTTTACCTTGACAACCATTGCTATCTCATGGCAACAGTTCCGAGCAACTTAGATTACGAAGTACCTACCATTGGATTTATCGCGCACATGGATACGAGTCCGGACTTTATGGGCACAGGTGTCAAACCACAAATACACAAAAATTACGATGGTAAAGACATTTTGCTGAACAAAACAAAAAACATTGTACTCTCTCCAGATTATTTTGAAGATCTGCTGCGCTACAAAGGAAACACATTGATAACCACAGACGGAACAACCTTGTTAGGTGCCGATGACAAAGCAGGCGTTGCAGAAATTGTATCTGCCATGGAATACCTTATCCAACATCCTGAAATCAAGCATGGGAAAATAAGAATCTGCTTCACACCTGACGAAGAAGTCGGCAAAGGAGCTCACCTGTTTGACGTTGAAAAGTTTGGAGCAGATTGGGCTTATACTATGGACGGAAGTGAGATCGGAGAATTGGAGTATGAAAATTTCAATGCCGCCAGTGCAGTGGTCACAATTGAAGGAAAAAGTGTACATCCTGGTTATGCAAAAGACAAAATGGTCAATGCTATTCTTATCGGAAATCAATTTATCTCAAAACTTCCCTCGCAAGAGGTTCCAGAGAAAACTACAGGTTATGATGGTTTTTTTCACTTGCACACCATTGCGGGTGATATCGAAAAAACAACTTTAGAATACATTATTAGAGATCATGACTTCGAGTTATTTGAAAAACGCAAACAACAGATACAAGAAATAGCAGACCATCTCAACAAAAATCTGAACAGCCCTTGTATTACAATTGAGATCAAAGACCAATACTACAATATGAAAGAAAAAATTGAACCTGTCATACATATTGTCAAAATCGCTGAAAAAGCCATGGAGCAAGCCAACATACAACCTCTTATAAAAGCTATAAGAGGCGGTACCGACGGCTCTCAATTATCTTACAAAGGGCTTCCTTGCCCAAATATTTTTGCAGGAGGACACAATTTTCATGGCAAATACGAATACATCCCATTGGAATCCATGGTAAAGGCCACCGAAGTTATTGTCAACATTGCACAGATAGTAGGGCAAAATAAATCGACGACCACAAAACTTCAATAAAAAGCCTCTAACAGCTCTTTGCCCAATTAAAAAAGCTTGGTCTAAAATTTCAAGGTTTCTCAAAACATACTGTTTAAAATTTAACAATTTGTAAAATCTTGATAAAATTCCTTAAAAACCTTCTTGGTTTTAAAGAATATTTGAATCTTTGCGAATTATTAAACTCAAGTATAATGGAAGCATCTTTTTTAAAATCATTGGCAAACAAATACGGTAGTCCACTTTACGTGTATGATGCTGCAAAAATAACGTCACAATACGAACGCATTACCCATGCTTTCTCGGGAGTTAAAAGCTTGAAAGTACACTTTGCCACCAAAGCTTTGTCTAACATCAATATTCTAAAATTATTCAAGGATTTAGAAGCTGGATTAGACACGGTATCGATACAAGAAGTGCTTACTGGCTTGGAAGCTGGTTTTGCTCCACAAGACATCATCTACACACCAAATGGCGTGTCTTTGGAAGAAATAGAAAAGGTAGCAAAAATGGGGGTCAAAATCAATATAGACAACCTCTCTATCTTGGAGCAATTTGGACATCACTACCCAAATATTCCTGTATGTGTGCGAATCAACCCGCACATCATGGCAGGTGGCAATACCAAAATATCTGTTGGACATATCGATTCTAAATTTGGCATCTCCATACACCAAGTACCACATATTTTACGGATCGTAAAAAACACCAATATGACAATCAATGGTGTACATATGCATACAGGGTCTGATATTTTAGACATCAATGTATTCTCGTCTGCAGCAGATTTACTCTTTGACGTCGCCAAAGATTTCAAAGATTTGGAGTTTATCGATTTGGGAAGTGGATTCAAAGTACCCTATTATGATGGAGCCGCAGCAACTGACATTGAAGAACTAGGAAAAGTTTTAACCGCCCGATTCAATGCGTTTTGCCAAGAATATGGAAAAGAACTGACACTCATGTTTGAACCTGGAAAATTCTTGGTAAGTGAAGCAGGAAAATTTTTAGCAAAAGTAAACGTCATAAAGCAAACGACCTCTATGGTTTTCGCTGGAGTCGATAGTGGGTTCAATCATTTGGCACGTCCAATGATGTACGATGCCTACCATCATATCACAAACATTTCCAATCCAAATGGAAAAGAACGCTATTACTCTGTAGTCGGTTACATCTGTGAAACGGATACTTTTGGAATCAATCGCAAAATCAATGAAATTTCCGAAGGAGATATCTTGTGTTTCGACAATGCAGGAGCATATTGTTTCTCTATGACCTCCAATTACAACTCACGTTTCAAACCTGCAGAAGTATTGGTGCATCATGGAAAAGATTATTTGATTCGAAAAAGAGAAACCATGGAAGACATCTTAAAAAATCAAGTTGTTGTTGATTTCGAATAAAAACCAAGAGGCCTGACCGTTTTAAACGCAGTTAGGCCTCTTTATTTTGAAGCTTCCTACAAGTTAATTTTCCTTTCAAAAGGACCTGTGTTTGAATTGAATTTTTTATATTTGCAGGGTGAATTTTTTCAAAAAAAATACAGATTCTACAAAAAGCTCAATTCCTATTGAGTGTCTTTCTATGTTCACTACTAGAAATACGGCAACCCTTTGGGGTTAATATCCTATTACATATCGAAAAAATCCCTGGTCTATTGTTTAGACCTAACAAACAGTACAGGTAAGAAAAATTAAGAATCTTAAGTTTTGAATTGTAAAACGAATGCCAACAACAAAGCGAAGTCAACGCAATTCAATAAATAAATATACACACAATGAAAGTTTTAAAATTTGGAGGAACTTCAGTAGCCAACGCAGAAAACATATCTAAAGTAATAGCGATCTTAAAAGCAAACTCTGCAAGTGAGCAGTTGATTGTAATCGTTTCAGCCTTAGGAGGCACTACGGACATTCTGTTAGAAGCCGGAGCATTGGCTCAAAACGGAAATAACGCGTACAGCAAGAGTTTTGAAACCATAGAGAACAGGCATATTGCCGTGGTAAGAGAACTAATTCCAGTCAACAAGCAAAGTGGTGTTTTGGGGGGATTGAAGAAAATTCTAAACGAATTAGAAACTACATTGGAAGGGGTTTTTCTATTGAAAGAGTTTTCAGACAAAACGCATGATAAAATTGTAAGTTTTGGAGAAAGACTGTCCTCCTACATCGTTGTCAATGCTTTGCAATTAGACGTTAAAAAAGCACAATTGAAAGACAGTCGTGATCTCATTATTACAGACGACAATTTTACACAAGCTACAGTTCAAAAAGAATGGACAAATAAAAACATTCAAGCCTATTTCGAAAAAGAAGATGCACCAATTGTAGTGATGCCTGGTTTTATTGCTTCGGATCCCCATGGAGAAACGACTACACTCGGACGTGGTGGATCTGATTACACAGCAGCTATCATTGCAGCTGCACTCGAAGCAAACATTTTAGAGATCTGGACAGATGTCAGTGGTATGTTTACCGCCAATCCTACAATTGTAAAAGGAGCTTTCCCAATAGCCAATATCTCTTACCAAGAGGCCATGGAATTGTCTCATTTTGGAGCAAAAGTACTTTACCCTCCTACTGTACAACCAGTTCTCAAGAAACAAATTCCGATTGTCATCAAAAACACTTTTGAGCCGGATGCCATCGGAACTACCATTGCACAGGTGAGCAACGGAAACAAAACATTGGTCAAGGGAATCAGTCATATTGACAACATCTCCTTGATTACTTTGGAAGGAAATGGAATGATTGGAATTCCTGGTTTCTCCAAACGTTTGTTCGAAGCTTTGTCTCAAGAAAAAATAAATGTTGCTTTGATTACACAGGCTTCCTCCGAACATTCTATTTGTATCGGAATCAATGAGGCAGACACGCGCAAAGCGCAAGACGTTATCAACGAGGCATTTGCGTACGAGATTTCTCTTGGAAAAGTAGAGCCTCTAAAAACAGAAAGCGACTTGGCAATCATCGCTTTGGTGGGTGATAATATGAAGAACCATCAAGGAATTAGTGGACGGATGTTCAGTACCTTAGGAAAAAACAATGTAAATATCAGAGCTATTGCACAAGGAGCTTCGGAAAAAAATATTTCGACCGTTATTGCAAATAAAAACATCGAAAAAGCATTGAATTCTTTGCACAATGAATTTTTTGAAAACCAAATCGTTTCCTTGAATTTGTTTGTCGTAGGTGTCGGAAACGTGGGAGGAAAATTAATTGAGCAAATTGCCGCTCAAGAAAACTATTTATTGGAAAAATTACAGCTTAAAATAAATATTGTCGGAATGGCAAACTCCAAAAAAATGCTTTTTCAACAAGAAGGAATCCATTTGTCCAATTGGAAAAAAGAGCTTCTGAAGAATGGTAGCTCATTGGATATGGAAAAATTCCATAAAACCGTTGTGCAACTCAATCTTACAAACAGCATTTTTGTGGACAATACTGCCAATTACGACATCGCTCAATTGTATGCGAGCTATTTAAAAGAAAGCATTGCCGTGGTTACCTGTAACAAAATTGCAGCATCTTCAGAATATGAGAAATATGCTGAATTGAAGGCCTTGTCCCAAGAATACAATGCTCCCTACTTATTTGAAACCAATGTTGGAGCAGGACTACCCATTATAAATACTTTGAACAACTTGGTGCAGTCGGGTGATCAAATTAAAAAGATTCAAGCTGTCGCCTCTGGTTCTTTGAATTTTATTTTCAACTCTTTTGTAGGAGATGCTAATTTCGCTGAAATCGTAGATCAAGCAGGAGAGCTTGGCTTTACAGAACCTGATCCGAGAATTGATTTAAGTGGTGTAGACGTAGCTCGAAAAATATTAATCTTGGCACGTGAAAGTGGCACAAAGATGAATTTAGAAGACATTGAAAACATTTCTTTTTTACCAACATCTAGTTTGGACGCAGACTCTATTGAGGACTTTAAAAAGACGCTTGTCTCAGAAGCTGCTCATTTTGAAAACATCAAAGCAAAAGCGGCAGCTAATAACTGTGAATTGAAATACGTTGCGGAATTTGTGGATGGAAAAGCCAATGTTTCTTTGCAAGAAGTCGACAACAAACACCCTTTTTCAAACCTACAAGGAAGCGACAATATCGTACTCTTTTTCACAGAAAGATATCCCGAATATCCGCTCATCGTAAAAGGAGCTGGTGCCGGAGCTGATGTAACTGCTTCTGGTATTTTTGCAGATATCATACGTGTAGGAAGAGGATAACTATAAATTATGAATTTTGAATGTTGCCATGTAGGTTATACGCGAAAGAAACTCATTAAAAGCTCAAAGTATCATGGAAGAAATTAAATTATTTTGTGCCGCTACCATTGCAAACATTTCTTGTGGATTTGACGTATTAGGTTTGGCTTTGGACAATGTGGGAGACGAAATGATTGTTCGGAAAGTCCCTCAAAAAGGAGTGACCATCACCAAAATTGTCGGACAAGATTTACCTTTGGAAACTCACAAGAACGTTGCAGGAGTTGCAGCTTTGGCCCTATTGTCAAAAGTAGATACTAATTTTGGATTTGAAATTGAAATTTACAAAAACATCAAACCTGGAAGTGGAATTGGCTCCAGTGCCGCGAGCAGTGCCGGTGCCGTATACGGCATAAACGAACTGTTGGGACGTCCCTTCTCAAACCACGATTTGGTTGAGTTTGCGATGCAAGGTGAACGCCTGGCAAGTGGTGTCGCACATGCAGACAATGTGGCTCCTGCCCTATTGGGTGGCTTTACATTGGTGCGCAGCACGGCGCCATTAGATGTTTTGAAAATCCACACCCCTGGCGAGTTGTATGCGACCGTAATTCACCCTCAAATTGAAGTAAAAACTTCCGATGCACGTGAAATATTGCGCAGTTCTGTTCCTTTAAAAACAGCCATCAAGCAATGGGGAAATATTGGAGGCTTGATCAGCGGATTGTACACAGAAGATTACGATTTGATTGGAAGATCTCTCGAAGACTATATTGTAGAACCCATCCGTTCTATTCTCATTCCTGCTTTTGATTCTGTAAAAACAGAAAGCATCAAAGCTGGTGCCTTAGGAGCGGGTATTTCTGGGTCAGGCCCTTCCATTTTTGCTTTGAGCGAAGGCTCTGAAAACGCAAGCAAGGTTGCCTCGGCTATGAAAAAAGTTTACGACAAAGTTGGCATTGCATACGACGTCCATATTTCAAAAATAAACACCGAAGGAATTAAAAAAATGTAATTTTTTAGCACTTCGTTGTAGGTTGCAACGAAACGATTTTACAATTACTCAATCAAAGAATATACGAATGAACTATTTCAGCTTACATAAAAAAGCACCCAAAACCACTTTTGAAGACGCTGTTGTCAGAGGACTTGCACCAGACAAGGGATTGTATTTTCCCGAGTCCATCACTCCGCTTTCAAAAGATTTTATTGAAAACATAGAAAACTACAGCAATCATGAGATTGCCTACGAAGCAATCCGACAGTTTGTTGGCGATGAAATTCCGGAAAAAGAATTGAAACATATCATCGAAGACACCTTGTGTTTTGAATTTCCTGTGGTTCCTGTAGACACCGACATTTCCTCTCTAGAACTCTACCACGGTCCTACCATGGCCTTCAAAGATGTGGGCGCTCGTTTTATGGCGCGCTGTTTGGGCTATTTCAACAATCAAACAAAAAACCCTCAAGATGTGACCGTTCTTGTGGCTACCTCTGGGGATACCGGTGGTGCCGTCGCAAGTGGTTTTTTAGGAGTCAAAGGAGTTGATGTTGTGATCTTATACCCTAGCGGAAAAGTATCTGACATTCAAGAGAAACAATTGACGACCCTCGGACAAAATATCCGTGCGCTTGAAGTTGAAGGCACCTTTGACGATTGCCAAGCCATGGTTAAAAAAGCATTCTTAGATCAAGAATTGACAGATCACATGAAATTGACTTCTGCCAATTCCATCAACATTGCTCGTTGGTTGCCACAAATGTTTTATTTCTTTTTTGCCTACAAACAACTGAAAAACAAATCTAAAAAATTAGTCTTTTCAGTACCAAGTGGGAATTATGGGAATATTTGTGCAGGAATGATGGCACAAAAACTAGGACTTCCTATTCATCATTTTATTACCGGGACAAACGAAAACAAAGTGGTTCCCTCCTATTTGAAAACGGGGAATTACGAGCCCAAACCCTCAGTACAAACCATTTCAAATGCCATGGATGTAGGAGCCCCGAGTAATTTCATTCGAATCGAAGAAATTCACAACAGAAATTTTGAAGAATTGAAAAACAATTTATCAGGATATCATTATTCTGATGAGGAAACCACCGCTGCCATGGGACATCTTTTGAAAAGTTGTAATTATGTTGCAGAGCCGCATGGAGCCATTGGTTATTTGGCGTTGAAAAATTATTTAAAAACAAACGCTGATGTGCAAGGCGTCTTTTTGGAAACTGCTCATCCTGTAAAATTTTTAGATGTTCTTTATCCTGGTGTCGCGGAAACTATAGAAATCCCACCCCAGATAAAAGCAGTAATTGATTTGGAAAAAGTAGCTACTCAAATTTCTAAGTACGATGAATTAAAAGCATATTTAAAAGCTTAATTTTTACACGAAACGCTGCAACAAAACACCGAAACACCACTCCAACAAGAATTCGCTCCATGAAAAATATACAGCTACATCAAACTCACGAAGCCCTAGGAGCCAAAATACTCCCTTTTGCAGGCTATCACATGCCTATTCAATACGAAGGAGTAAATGCAGAGCACCAAACCGTTCGAAAGTCAGTAGGTGTTTTTGATGTATCTCATATGGGAGAATTTCTTTTAGAAGGCCCCAATGCACTTGCCTTGATTCAAAAAGTTTGCTCAAACGATGCCTCTAAACTGAAAATTGGGAATGCTCAATACAGCTGTCTTCCCAATAAAATGGGAGGAATTGTGGATGACTTGTTGGTCTATAGAATCAAGGAAGAAACCTATTTATTAGTTGTCAATGCCTCGAATATTGAAAAAGATTGGAATTGGATTGTTTCTGAAAATAATTTAGATGTCGAACTGACAAATCTATCGGACAGCTATTCTCTGTTGGCTATTCAAGGCCCAAAAGCGGCAGAAGCTATGCAGTCTTTGAGTTCTGTGGATTTGTCAGCCATTCCTTTTTACAGTTTTGAAATAGGTGATTTTGCAGGGATTGAAAACGTTCTTATTTCTGCGACGGGTTATACCGGTTCTGGAGGATTTGAAATTTATTGCAAAAACGAAGAAGTAGCTCAAATCTGGAAGGAGGTCTTTGAAGCAGGAGCAGCTTATGGCATCAAGCCTATTGGACTCGCAGCAAGAGATACGTTAAGACTAGAAATGGGCTATTGTTTGTACGGAAATGATATCAATGACAATACCTCTCCTATCGAAGCTGGTTTGGGATGGATTACCAAATTTAACAAACAATTTAGCAATTCCGACTATTTGAAAAAACAAAAGAAAAACGGAGTTGCTAAAAAATTAGTAGGCTTTGCATTGCAGGACAAAGGAGTTCCAAGAAAAGATTATGAAATAGCAGATCCAGATGGTAATCCCATCGGTATTGTCACATCAGGCACGATGGGTCCCTCTGTAAAAAAAGGAATTGGCATGGGATATGTGACTTCCGAATATTCAAAAATTGGAAGTGAAATTTACATCAAAGTCCGCAAAAAACTGTTGAAAGCACAGGTGGTAAAAATGCCTTTCTACCAACGTTGAATACGAAAATCAAAAACCACCCTCTGAGTTTCTAAAAACAAAAAAGCCGTTTTCAATGTGAAAACGGCTTTTAAATTTATTCAAATGCTTAGGACAATACTTCCTGTACTTTGTCTGCTGCTTCTTGAAATTCTGTTGCTGAAATAATTTCCATTCCACTGGTGTCAATCAATTCTTTCGCTTCTTTCGCGTTGGTTCCTTGCAAACGGCAAATAATCGGGACATTGATTTTATCTCCCATGTTTTTATAAGCATCTACCACCCCCTGCGCTACACGGTCACAACGGACAATTCCTCCAAAAATATTCACCAAAATGGCTTTTACATTCGAATCTTTCAAAATAATGCCAAACGCGGTTTCCACGCGAGCTGCATCTGCTGTTCCTCCAACATCTAAAAAGTTTGCTGGCTCACCACCCGCTTGTTTGATCAAGTCCATCGTTCCCATTGCCAAACCGGCTCCGTTTACCATACATCCAACATTTCCGTCCAAATCGACATAATTCAATCCTGCTGCTTTGGCTTCTACTTCTATCGGGTTCTCTTCACGTACATCTCTTAACGCGATATAGTCCTTATGGCGGAACAAAGCATTTTCATCTAAGGTTACTTTTGAATCTACTGCTAAGATTTGATCGTCCGCTGTTTTGAATACAGGGTTGATTTCAAACAAAGAAGAGTCAGATCCTACATAGGCATTGTACAAGGCTGTTGCAAACTTTGTCATGTCTTTGAATGCCGCACCAGACAATCCTAAATTGAAAGCTATTTTTCGAGCTTGAAAAGGCAATAATCCTGTTGCCGGATCCACTTCTTCTGTAAAAATTAAATGCGGTGTTTCTTCGGCTACTGTCTCAATATCCATTCCTCCCTCGGTAGAATACATGATCATATTTCGTCCGGTATTCCTGTTTAATAAGACAGACATATAAAACTCCTCTGGTTTGGAAGGGCCTTCGTAATAAACGTTTTCAGAGATCAATACTGTATGCACTTCTTTCCCTTCAGCAGAAGTTTGAGGTGTTACCAGCATCATTCCTAAAATTTGTTCTGCATAGGTTTTTACTTCTTCTATGGATTTTGCAATTTTTACACCCCCTCCTTTTCCACGGCCACCTGCATGAATTTGAGCTTTTACTGCAAAAACAGTACACCCTTTTTCTGTATTGATTTTTTTTGCTGCTTCCAATGCTTCTTCAGGAGTATTTGCTACGATCTCTAAAGGCACTTTCACACCAAACCCTTTTAATATTTCTTTTGCTTGATATTCGTGTAAGTTCATAATCTCTATTTTATTGAAAAATCGAAACAAAAATAAGCATCCACGGGTTAATTTTTTGTTTTTTTTAGAAAAAAGAATGATTTATTCTGTTTTTCAAATAGATTCCTGTTTTCATTGACCAAGAAAGCAAAAAAAGAGCCTCTTTTTTAGTGCTTTTTTAATATTTTCGTAGCACCAAACATTTAAAAATGATCAAAGCCACTTCCATTTATAAGTTTTATGAAGACTTAGAAGTTCTAAAAGGTGTCGATCTCCATATAAAAAAAGGAGAGGTAATCGCCATTGTTGGCCCTTCAGGTTCAGGAAAGACAACTTTGCTCCAGATTTTAGGGACTTTGGACAAGCCTAGCAATCCTAAAAAGCACACACTTGAAATCAACGGAATCGCTTTGCATAAAATTTCTGACAACGATTTGTCAAAGTTCAGAAATCAAAACATAGGGTTCATTTTTCAATTCCATCAATTATTACCGGAGTTTACAGCTTTAGAGAATGTTTGCATGCCAGCTTATATTGCTAAAAAAAACACAAAAGAGGTTGAAAGAAAAGCCTTGGAACTTCTCAATAAATTAGGCTTATCTGAAAGAACAAACCACAAACCGAATGAATTATCAGGGGGTGAACAGCAGCGAGTTGCCGTTGCAAGAGCAATGATCAATGACCCTGCGGTTATATTTGCAGACGAACCGAGCGGAAATCTCGATTCTACGGCTGCCAAAAGCTTGCATGAATTGTTTCTGCAACTGAGAGAAGAACTAGGACAAACTTTTGTGATCGTTACTCATAACAAAGAACTGGCGCAAATGGCAGATCGAACTTTGACCATGATAGACGGGAATCTTCGAAATGAAAATTGATCTCGATTGTAAAATTAGCTAGTCCTTTTGCAGCACATGCTCCAAAATTACTGCACCGGATAAAGTCATTTAAAATTCTTTCCTTATCTTTGACAAATCTTTAGAGACAATGCCAGTAAAGTATTTTTTTCACTTACTTTTTACGAAGCTAAAAAAATTAGCAAAAACGTCTCATTTCAACCCTTTTTTTCAACAAAAAAACAAAGCAATTCGATGGATATACCGTTCATACGAGGTATCTTTGTATGCTGAAAAAACTTCTTTAAATCACTTGACCGTATGAATGTTTTACTAAAATCGGCCACCATAATAGACACCGACAGTCCTTTTCATCAAAAGAAAAAAGACGTCCTTATCGAAAACAATCGTATCGTAAAAATTGGAAATTCTCTCACATGTCCCAAGGATTGTACAGAAATCTTATTGGACGACTTGCACATCTCTCAAGGTTGGTTTGACTCTAGTGTCTCTTTCGGAGAACCTGGATACGAAGAAAGGGAAACCATCGAAAACGGATTGAATGTCGCGGCAAAGAGCGGTTTTACAGACGTCGCCGTAAATTCCAATACCAAGCCTTTTATCGATTCCAAAGCAACTGTTGCTTTTCTAAAAAACGAAAGCGCTTCCAAAGCGACAAACTTGCATCCAATTGCAAGCCTTTCCCAAGCGAGCAAAGGAATTGAAATGGCAGAATTATTTGACATGAAAAATACAGGAGCCATCGCTTTTGGAGACTATAACAAAGCAATCACCAACGACAACTTGATGAAGGTTGCGCTCTTGTATGCTCAAAATTTTGAAGGACTTCTCCTTAGCTTTCCTATAAACGAAGCCATTGCCGGTGAGGGAATTGCCAACGAAGGTAAAAACAGTACTCGATTGGGACTCAAAGGAATCCCTAATCTAGCAGAAGAACTGCAAATATCTAGAGACTTGCAGCTACTTGAATATACCGGTGGGAAACTACACATTCCTACCATCAGTACTGCCAAAGCAGTTGCTTTGATTCGGAATGCAAAGAAAAAAGGGCTTCGCATCAGTTGCAGTGTAGCGATACACAATCTTATTTTAACCGATGAAGAACTTCAGAACTTTGAAGGCAATACGAAGGTCATGCCTCCTCTGAGAACGAAAGAAGACGCCTTGGCATTGTTCGAAGGAGTCAAAGACGGAACCATTGACTGTGTTACATCGGACCACAACCCGATTGACATTGAAGATAAGAAAGTTGAATTTGACAATGCCAAATATGGGACAATTGGACTTGAGAGCGCCTTTGGACAATTGGCCAGTCATTTGGATCTAGAAACCATTGTCAAGGTACTGTCGACAAACCCCAAAAAGGTATTCGGAATTGAAACACACAGCATCCAAGAAGGAAACCTCGCCTCTTTGAGTCTCTTTACTCCAAAAGGAAAAAGTGTTTTTAACACAGACCAAATTTTGTCAACTTCCAAAAACGCTATTTTCTTGGGCAAGGAAATGACGGGAAGTGTCTATGGGGTTTATGCAAACAAGCAACTCATTTTAAAATAACAACACCCAAGATGAGCAACTCCGAAAGTGCTTTTGAGTATATCGAAAGGCCCCCTATCAACCCGTCAAAAAAAGCACCGTTGATGGTCTTATTGCACGGATATGGCAGTAATGAAAAAGATTTATTTTCCTTTGCTGGCGAACTTCCCAAAGAGCTTCATATCATCAGCCTTCGAGCGCCACTCAATCTAGATTATAACAGTCACGCTTGGTACAGCATTAATTTTGATGCAGACCAAAATAAGTTTTCAGACCTTGAGGAAGCAAAAGTCTCTCTCGAAAAAATTACTGTATTTCTAAACGATATTATTGCTCAAAAAAACATAGATCCTTCCAAAGTGTTTGTTTTGGGTTTTAGTCAAGGCGCTATTTTAAGTTATGCCTTGGCCTTAAACACGGGGAAAATTCCTTATGTCATTGCGTTGAGTGGTTACTTGAATGAAGATTTACTAAAGAAACCCATACACACCAATACAGATTTTTTCATTTCCCATGGTTCGGTAGACCAAGTAATACCGGTGGCATGGGCACAAAAAGCACCTACTTTTTTAAAGGAAAATAATATTGAAAATTCTTACAAAGAATACCCTGTAGGTCACGGAGTCCACCCTCAAAATTTTTACGATTTTAAAAATTGGTTGGAGGCTCGTCTTTGACGCTCCGTTTTTTAAACTTCTGAAAATAGTTCAAAATTTACCCCACAAAAACTTCCAGACCGTCGTAGGCGAGGAATACATTTTCGGGCAAGGTTTTAGATACCTCCTCATGAAAACCCAAAAGGTGGCTGATGTGCGTAATATAGGCCTTTTTCGGTCCTATTTCTTGAATAAAGGCAAGTGCTTCGTCCAAGTTAAAATGCGTGGGATGTGGCTTGTTTCGAATAGCACTGACTACCAGAATCTCCAAATCTTTCAATTTATTCCTTTCAGAATCCACTACTTCCTTTACATCGGTCAAATAGGCAAAATCTTGAAAACGATAACCAAAAATATCTAAGTTTCCGTGCCATACATTTATGGGGGTAACCACCATGCCATGTAAACTCAAAGGGGTATCATCAATTCTCTTTTCAATGACCTGTGCCGCTCCTGGGTATCGATTTTCCTTTTGAAAAATATAATCATACCTTTTTTCCAAGGCATCCATTACCCTACTTTTTCCATAAATAGGCATACTCCCCATCTGATAACAAAAAGGGCGAATATCATCCAATCCTGCAATGTGATCAGAATGTTCGTGTGTAAATAAAATACCGTGAATTTTTTTGATATCCAATCGCAATACCTGTTCTCTAAAATCTGGACCACAATCAATCAAGTAAGAAAAGTCATCCCATGAGACCAATACCGACGATCGCCTTCTTTTGTCTTTGGGGTTTTCGGATAAATTGACTGGATGATCTGATAAAAGCATGGGAACTCCTTGCGAAGTACCTGTACCCAAAAACTGTATTTTTATCTTTTTTTTCATGTTCTGAATTTCTTTTTTTACTACTAAAAAGCACACGTAAAAATACCATAAATTTTCCCAAAGGACTTTGTAAATTATTACATTTGTGAGAACAATTCAATCTCTATGCTATGGCAGTTACTTTGAAAGGTGATCAGGAAATTAGCAACACTCCCACTATTGAGGGGAAAGCATTGCGGGTCAATTTGAACAAAAATATTTACGGAACATTCTCTGAAATCGGTGCAGGCCAAGAAACTGTTCGTAATTTCTTTCGATCTGGTGGATCCTCGGGAACCATTGCAAAAGCGATGAGTGCTTATGACAAAGATTTTTCAGACGCCATTTATGGCATGGAGGATGACAAAAGATATGTGACAGAAACGCGTTTAAAAAAAATGGTAAAGCACGAAATCAATCTGATGGAGGAACGATTGAGCAGAGCCAAAGACCCGGATAAACTCTTTTTCAGCTACGCCAATACGGTACAAACAATTGACTTTGCAAAAAAATTCAAAGGCCATGGTTGGGTGGGTATTCGATTCCAATTAGATCCTTTAGAAGATTACAACGAAATTGTTTTGCACTTGCGATTCAAAGAAACGGATGCTACGTTGCAGCAAGAGACACTGGGAAAACTCGGTGTAAATCTAATTTATGGCGCTTTTTATTTGAATGACAGCCCCAAAGATTTACTCATATCCTTGTATGACAATCTACACAAGGATCAGCTGGAAATCGACATGATCAATTTTTCTGGACCCCGTTTTATGTATGTAGACAACCGTCTTATGAGTTTACAACTCGTAAAAAACGAAATGACCAATGCCGTAATGTTTGACGCTTCTGGGGTCAATTTATTACCCGCACAAGAACTGTACAAGAAGAACATATTGACACATCGTGGAAGTTTTCGTCCCGTAACGAAAGTGAACATGGACATTTATGAAAATGCGAAAAAACTTTTTTTCAAAGAAAACAAAGTGGACAAAGAAAACACGAAAATTATTTTCGAACTCACCTTATCCAATCTACGTGCTGATGGAAAAATCAATGAGCGTGACTTCTTAGACAGAGCAGAATTGCTATGTTCACTCGGTCAAAATGTAATGATTACCAATTTCAAAGAATACTACAAACTGACAGAGTATTTTAGTGAATTTACCAAAAATAGAATGGGCTTGGCAATGGGAGTTGACAGCATGGTCAAAGTTTTTGACGAAAAATACTACCGGAATTTAAGCGGTGGGATTTTAGAAGCCGTAGGAAAATTGTTTTTCAAAGATCTCAAAATATACATGTACCCCTCCAAGCAAACAAATGCGACTGAAATCATCACCAGTAAAAACCTCAAAGTACACCCAAGAATGCAAGAATTGTATAATTTCTTCAAACGCAATGGCAAACTGATTGACATCCAAGATTACGATCCAAAAATTTTACATGTAAACTCCAAAACTATTCTTGAAATGATTTCCAAACGAGAAAAAGGCTGGGAAGCAATGCTCCCCGAAGGGATCTCTGATTTGATCAAAATCAGAAAACTGTTTGGATACTCCCCTCCACGATCTCGGAAGAATTAATTTTTTTTTAAAATTCTTCCTCACTATAATACGATCCCAATTTTTAATTTTTTCAAAATTCGATCGAACAAATTCTTTAAAAAAGATTTTCTGCATGGAAATTATACTCAATTTTCTACAATTTTTGTTAATTTTCAAGTAGTTTCTATAAAAATAAAAGTATTTTCATATATTGTTGAAGCAAAACGGCTTTTTCTAAAACAAAATGCTTTGTTTTGTATAAAATAGTATTAAAAAAATCCAGTAAAAAAAAACCTACATGGAAATTATTAAAAAAGCTTTAGAATTCGAAGAAAACGAATCTAAATTTAAATCTAGAGACGAGAGAATCAAAGCATCCCATGCCGCAAAAGATTTGGTATTAGGATTGAACGAGATTTACAAAGAAAATAAAGATCCAAAAATCATGGACATCATGAAAAGGATTACAGTTATCAAACAGAAATTTGAAAAAAGGCTGAAAGGAAGATTGACTTCCTAGACAGACAGTTTTTCTTTTAAAATACCTACAACATATTGTAAATCTTCCCAACGGGTAAATTTACTAAATGAAAATCGTAAAGAAGTATGCATTTGGTATTTATGAGGCAGCAATGTTTTCAAAACATGTGACCCTTGATTACTTCCACTTTGGCAAGCACTTCCGCCAGAAACTGAAATACCAAGCATATCTAATTGAAACAACAAGAGCGGCAATTCCTTCGGAAGACGCACGTTTAAAATTGTAACAGTGGTTTTTTTCAAATCAGAAGAGGCTCCGTTGAATTTCAACAAAGGTATTTCTTCCTGTAACAATTGTACAAATTTTTTCTTAAGGTCAAAGATGTAAGACACATCTCGCTTCCTATTGAACAAAGATTGGCGCAAGGCCAATTCCATACCTACAATCAAAGAAACAGCTTCTGTACCTGCACGCGCCCCTTTTTCTTGAGCGCCCCCATACAGCATTGGTTTGACACCAAAACCCCTTTTGAAATAGGCAAAACCAATTCCTTTCGGTCCGTGAAACTTATGCGCACTTGCAGCCAAAAAATCAACTGATAAACCTTTTAAATCGATGTCAAAATGCCCTACTGCTTGCACTGCATCTGTATGAAATAACGCCCTGTATTCTTTGCAAATAACTCCTATTTTTTCAACTTCTAAAATAGTTCCTATTTCATTATTAACGAACATCAAACTCACCAAGGTTTTGTCTGTATGAGAGGACAACAATGCTCTCAAATCAACCAAATCCACGATTCCATCCTCGTTTGTCTTCACATATTGAACGGACACTTTTTGTTGATTTTTCAATTCTTTTACCACGTTCAACACTGCATGGTGCTCTAATTCGGAGGTAATGATTCGCGTAACGCCTAAATTTTCAACAGCATTGTTTAGAATCAAATTATCGGCTTCGCTTCCGCCAGATGTAAAAATAATTTCACTTGCAGTCGCCCCCAATTGAAGCGCAATTTTCTTACGTGCATTCTCAATAGACGCCTTCGCTGTCCTTCCATATTGATGTGTAGAGGACGGGTTCCCGAAAGCAGCACGCATGGATTCTGCGATAACAGCTATCACCTCCTCATAAACGGGTGTCGTGGCAGCATTGTCTAGGTATATTTTTTTCATCACAAAGGAACTATTGTTACAAACAATAAGAAGACAAAAATAGGCGTTTTAAAATTAACGAAAAACACTTTTCTCTTTCCTTATAAAACCCTTACATTTGTTCGTGTTTAAAACAACTAACATGAAAAAAATTTGCTTCTTAAGCCTCCTGATTTTGAATCTTTCTTGCGATGATGGAGATTTTGATGTGCCCTCCTTTGATTTTGACGATGTGAGTTTGTCAAACTGTGGAGATGTAGTGCTGCATAAAATCAGTAGTAGTGGCACCGAAGCGCTTATTTTAAAATTAGACGAAAACAATACCGACGGTAATTTATTCAAAACAGCGAGAAGCAACGAAGCATATGCTATTTCAAGCGCAAGTAGTAACAATTTCCTCTATCGAATTTTTGAAGATAGAGTGAGCAACGATTATTTCTGTCAAGAAATCCCTCCAATCAAACCAATCGTTCTAAAAGAATGGAATGGAGAAGGAACTCTTTTTGTGACGAACGAAATAACACTAGACGACGAGGACAATGTGCCTACTGAAGTTGAAGGCACCATCCTAGACACCGATAACGATGGGTATCCGAATTACATTGACACCGATGACGATGGAGACAATATTTCAACACTTGAAGAGGATTTGAATGGAGACGGAGACCCAACGAATGATGACACAGACAATGACGGAGTTCCTAATTATCTTGACAAAGACGATGACAATGATGGAGTAGAATCTATCAACGAATCAAAAACTGCTGATGAAAACAACAATTTGATTGTAGATTATCTCGATCCGAACAGCACAACATCTATAGAAGTAAGTGCCACTCCTACAAATACATACAAACAGAATTATGTGATAAGTTTTGAATTTGAGACACTCAATTTAACGAGTGCTGAAAACGAAATCAATTACACCAATGGCTTTTTGTTCGGGACGAAATCAGGAAGCTTTTCTTCCACTGAAATCCCAGAAAACTAAGTTTTTTTTTGAAGCACGTGTACTTCAGTTGCACCCAGTCCGTATTTCTGATAAGAAGCTTCCATGGGTTTCACAGGATACTTTGCCAATAAGTATTTTAATTCTCGTTGCAGTACACCTTCGCCAACGCCATGAATAAAAACCAGTTTGGGAATCCGTTTTCGAATCGCAAACTCCAATTTGTGCTTTGCCGTATCTAGCTGTAGATTGAGTATTTCAAAATTAGACATCCCCCGAGAATTTTTTACCAAATGCTGAATATGCAAATCTACTACCATAGCAGGGCTGACAGCTTCTTTTTTTGACACTTTTCTTTGCTTTCCCTTACTCTTTTCAGAAGCGTTTATTTTTTGCAACAACAATGCGTTGTTGATATCTGAAAATTTAGACATTTCAAGCTGAGAGGTTCCAGTTTTTACCAATTCTCTTTTTTGAAAAGTCATCTCAAATCCGCCTTCCTCAACAATAGTTATCAAATCTCCCTGAACATCCACCACCACACCTTTTAGAACATCGTCTAAAACAGCCACTTTATCTCCTTTCTGAAACTTCATTTTTTTCCTATATCAAAAGACAACTAGACTTTTCTTTTTTTATCGTAAGGTATTTGTTTCAACAAATATTCAATGGAATTTATTCGAGCCAATCCTTTTCGATTTGCGTTGATAATTTCCCACGGCACGCCGTTTTGGTCAGCATGATCGAACATTTTTGACTTGTATTCAGTATAAGAGTCCCATAACTCCTGTGCTTTTTTATCCACAGCTGTCATTTTCCATTGTTTTAAGGGATTGTTTTGAATTTCCTGGAACCTCTTTTCCTGTTCTTTTTTTGTGATTGACATGTAAATTTTCACCAAACGAATCCCTGATTGAGTAATCATTTTTTCAAACGCATTTACTTGACTCATAAAAATAGCATAGTCTGCTTTTGTACAAAATCCATTTACAGGTTCTACAACAGCTCTGTTGTACCAACTTCTGTCAAAAAATACAATTTCCCCTGCTTTGGGAAACTTATTTATGTATCGTTGAAAATACCATTGTGATTGTTCCTCTTCTGAAGGTTTGGACAAGGCAACAATCCGAAAATGTCTTGGATTTATACGTTCTGTAATTCTGCGAATAGCCCCTCCTTTTCCAGCAGCGTCTCGCCCTTCAAAAATAACAATCACCCGCTCATTATTTTCAATGACAGAGGTTTGCATTTTAATGAGTTCTGCCTGCAGTTTTTTTAATTTCTTTTCGTAACCGACCACTCGCAAAGAGCGCTCTATGTTCACCTCTTCTCGGGACAACAATGCCTTGATCCCTATTTTGGTGTTCAACTTTTTCAAGATTTCTGATTTCTTTTCTACTGATTTCTCCATAAGTTAGTCGATTTGGTGTGAGGATCGGAAATAATGCATGATCACATTTGGATCTGGAAACAAAGGGGTACTCGCCTCTTCTTTTCCTTCGTAATCAAATTTAGACAACACATAGCGGATAGATTCCAATCGAGCAGTCTCTTTATTATTCGTTCGTACAATGACCCAAGGACTATAACTTGTATGCGTATTGCTGTACATTTTTTCTTTGTAAAAAGTATATTTGTCCCACAACTCTTGCCCCTTTTGATCTACGGGACTGAATTTCCATCGTTTCAATGGATTTTTCATCCTAGAAGCAAATCGTTTTTTTTGTTCATCTTTTGAAATCGACAACCAAAACTTAATGATAATCAAACCGTCTTCGTAGAGCATGTGTTCAAATTCTGGAACTTGAGACATGAACTCATTGTATTGTTTATCAGAACAAAAACCCATCACAGGTTCGACAACTGCGCGGTTGTACCAACTTCTATCATAAAAAACGATTTCTCCCGGATTCGGAAGCTCTTTTATATAGCGCATAAAGTACCATTGACCTTTTTCAATATTTGTGGGCTTGTTCAAGGCAACCAATCGAGAGGAACGCGGATTCAAATGTTCCATAAATCTACGTATAGCACCTCCCTTTCCAGCAGCATCGCGTCCTTCAAAGATGACAGCAACGCGTTTGTTGTTTTTAGAAATCCAATTTTGAAGTTTCACCAATTCAATTTGAAGCTCTCTAAGTTCTGCTTCATATTCCACTGTATTGATAATTTTCTCGAACTTACCTCCTTTTGTTCGAATCAGTTCTTTGAGCTTTGCACTAGATGTATTTTTTTCAATTTCTTCCTGCGTCAATTGGGAGTTTTCCTCCATAACAATTTATTTTTTTTCAATAAATAGGTTCCATTTTTGAAACTTATCTGATTAATTACCTACTTCACTTAAAAACTTAATTCTCATCAAGCGCATGTCTTCTTCCTCATAATCTCCATCAAACTCTTCTACCGCTTCTTGTATGTCGTCTGTTTCTGCCTCCATGAAATACTCAATGATTTCTTCCTGTTGATCGTCATCAAGAATGGCATCTACACAATAAGAAATATCCAATTTGGTCCCTGAATAAACAATGGTCTCAATTTCCTTAATCAAATCCTCCATTTCAAGACCTTTGGAACTTGCAATATCCTCCAATGATAATTTTCGATCTGTATTTTGAATAATATAAAGTTTCAAACCTGACTTCAATCCAGTCCCTTTCACTATCAAGTCATCGGGACGCGTGATGTCATTTTCAGAAACGTAGGTCGCGATGAGTTCCAAGAATTCTTTACCAAATTTACGTGCTTTCCCATCTCCAACACCATACACACTAGACAATTCTTCCATTGTAACCGGATAACGTAAAGTCATTGCTTCCAACGAAGGGTCTTGAAAAATAGCAAAAGGCGGGACGCCTTTTCTCTTCGCAACTTTTTTACGCAAGTTCTTCAAAAGGAGCATCAACTGTTTATCACTGTCGCCTGTCACCTGTCGAGAATTCACAACTCCCTGACCGACCGCTTCTGTTTTTGAATATTCGTGATCTGCCGTCATGGTAAACGAAGTCGGGCTCTCTATAAACGATTCTCCACTTTCTGTCAATTTCAACACTCCATATTGTTCGATTTCCTTGCGAAGATAATTACTCACAAAAGTTTGACGAATCAATGCCATCCAAAACTCGGACTTGTGTTTTTTTCCAATCCCAAAAAATGCACGCTCGTGTGTTTTGTGAGAAGTCAGCATCGCATTCTCTTTTCCTACCAAGGTAGCAACAATGTCTTTGGACTTGTATTTTTCTTTTGTATCGCGTACAATTGTCAACAAGGTTTTGACTTGCTCTTGTGCTTCAATTTTTGGTTTCGGATTTCTTGTGTTGTCGTCCATATCTGCACCCAATCCATGCACTTCATCAAACTCTTCGCCAAAATAGTGCAACAAATATTTTCTTCTACTCATAGAAGTCTCAGCATAGCCGACTACCTCTTGCAACAGGGCATGTCCTATTTCTTGCTCGGCCACAGGCTTACTCGACATAAACTTCTCAAGCTTTTCAATATCTTGGTAAGAATAATATGCCAAACAATACCCTTCGCCATCATCTCGCCCTGCTCTTCCAGTTTCTTGATAATAACTTTCCAAGCTTTTGGGAATATCATGATGAATGACAAAACGAACGTCTGGTTTGTCTATTCCCATTCCAAATGCAATCGTAGCCACAATGACATCGGTATCCTCCATCAAAAACATATCTTGATGTTTGGCTCTGGTCTTTGCGTCCAAACCTGCATGGTATGGTAGCGCATTGATTCCATTCACTTGCAATATTTGTGCAACTTCTTCTACTTTTTTTCGACTCAAACAATAAATCACTCCTGACTTTCCTTGATACCCTTTTACAAAACGAATGATATCGCTGTAAATATCATTGGTTTTTGGGCGAACCTCATAAAAAAGATTGGGCCTGTTAAACGAAGCTTTGAATCTTTTCGCATCAGAGATTCCTAATGTTTTCAGTATGTCTTCTTGAACCTTCTCCGTAGCTGTTGCCGTCAATCCTACGACAGGAACGCTGTCAATACTTTGGATAATATTCTTTAAATTTCGATATTCTGGACGGAAATCATGGCCCCATTCAGAAATACAATGCGCCTCATCTATCGCAACAAATGAGATTTTTTGAGATTTCAAAAAATCCACATATTCTTGTTTAATTAATGACTCAGGAGCGACATACAACAATTTTGTAATTCCAGTCCGAATATCCTCCATCACTTTTGAAATTTCCGTTTTATTGAGTGATGAATTGAGCACATGAGCAACCCCATCGTCGTCGGAGATTCCTCGAATCGCATCTACTTGATTCTTCATCAATGCAATCAATGGGGACACCACAATTGCAGTTCCCTCCTGCATCAAAGCTGGAAGTTGATAACACAATGATTTCCCCCCTCCTGTCGGCATGATAGCAAAAGCATTCTCACCCTCAATAACACTTCTAATTACTTGCTCTTGTAGACCCTTAAATTTTGAAAAACCAAAAAACTTTTTCAAAGGACCATGCAAGTCAATTTCCTTACTATTCATTCTCTACTTAATCTAATTTTAGATACATTTGCAAATAAAGGTATCATTTTTTTTTATTCTAAAAAATTAAAATTTTTGAAAAAATCAAATACAATTCTTGAAATAGCAATGCAAACTATCGAGATAGAAAGCAAAGCCATTGCTAATTTAAAAAATTTAATCAACACTGATTTTGAAAATGCAGTGAATTTTATTTTTAATTCAAAAGGAAGAGTAATTATTACCGGAATTGGAAAAAGTGCCATCATTGCTCAAAAAATTGTGGCTACTATGAATTCAACGGGAACACCTGCTATTTTTATGCATGCCGCTGATGCTATTCATGGTGACTTGGGAAATATTCAAAAAGAAGATACAGTTATCTGTATTTCCAAAAGTGGAAATACTCCAGAAATAAAAGTCCTCGTTCCACTGATCCAAAATTACGGAAACAAATTAATTGCACTGACAGGAAATCCAGAATCTTTTTTGGGTACACAAGCAGATTTCACCTTGAACTGTCATATCGAAAAAGAAGCCTGTACGAACAACTTGGCGCCCACTACAAGCACAACCGCTCAATTGGTTATTGGAGATGCCTTGGCTGTTTGCTTGTTAAACTTGAAAGAATTTTCAAGCAACGATTTTGCAAAATACCATCCTGGTGGAGCTTTGGGAAAGCGTTTGTATTTGAGAGTGAGTGATTTGGTAGACAAGCACGAATTGCCTGCTGTCAGTCCAACGACGAAAGTAAAAGATGTCATTATTGAGATTTCAAATAAAAGACTTGGAGCCACTGCGGTTCTCGAAAAAGGTAAAATCGTAGGTATGATTACCGACGGAGATATCCGTCGTATGTTAGAAACCGAAGAAAACATCGGTCAATTGACGGCACAAGATATTATGAATTCCAAACCAAAAACAATGAATTCCAACGACATGGCGATCGATGCGCTGAATAAATTGGAAAATTTTGGAATCACACAGATTTTAGTGGTGGACGACAATGAAAAATACATGGGTATTGTTCACTTGCACGACCTAATCAAAGAAGGGATTTTTTAACATGCCAGAAGAAAACAATCAAATGTCTTTTTTAGCACACCTCGAAGCATTGAGATGGCACCTTGTGAGATCTACCGCTGCTATCTTTATTTGCGGTATTGTCTTGTTTGTTTTCAAAACAACCGTTTACAATGAATTTTTATTAGCCCACCTAAGCTCAGAATTCGCTACATACCAATGGTTTTGCGATGTTTTTAAAGTTTTTGGCGTAGAAAGTAATTTTTGTGGTGTGCAATTTCCTCAAAAACTACAAAGTTTATCTTTGACAAACCAATTGATGAATGCCATATGGTCCTCTCTGATTCTCGGACTGATCATTTCATTTCCTTATGTATTGTGGGAATTATGGAAATTTATTTCTCCAGGTTTGCACAAGAATGAAAGAAAAAAATCAAAAGGATTTTTATTCATAACCTCACTCCTGTTTTTTGTCGGAGTGCTGTTTAGCTTTTATGTCATTGTTCCGATGTCTGTTTATTTTTTCTATCATTTTGAAATCACTGACACCATACAAAACAATTTCACATTGTCTTCCTATATATCCATGGTAACCAATACCCTTCTCGGTGTTTCGATTGTCTTTGAGTTGCCTGTACTCATTTACTTTTTGACAAAACTAGGACTGATTACGCCATCATTTTTAAAAACCTATCGCAAACATGCCTTGGTAGTTGTGTTGCTTCTTGCAGCCATCATTACACCACCAGATGTGGCGAGTCAAGTCATCGTATCTATTCCTATCATGATTTTATACGAGGTTAGCATCCATGTCTCTAAATTTGTTGTTAAAAAACAAGAAAAATCCTTTTGATATTTCTGCAGATCTTAAAAAACATTCATCGGAAAGTTTTACTTTTACAAATCACAAATACAAATCATGAAACTAAGAGCCGAGAACATCCAGAAAATTTATGGAAACCGAAAAGTTGTAAAAGGAATTTCTTTGGAAGTAAATCAAGGTGAGATTGTCGGTCTTTTAGGCCCCAATGGAGCAGGAAAAACAACTTCATTCTACATGATTGTAGGAATGGTACAGCCCAATCATGGGAACATTTACTTAGACGATCAAGAAATTACGGAATACCCAATGTACAAAAGAGCACAGAACGGTATTGGCTATTTGGCGCAAGAGGCTTCTGTCTTTCGAAAACTATCGGTAGAGGATAACATTCGCTCAGTATTACAATTTACAGGTAGAAACAAACAAGAAGAAAACGAAAAACTGGAGTCATTGATTGAAGAATTTAGTTTGGGGCATGTTCGAAAAAACAGAGGTGATTTGTTGTCTGGTGGAGAACGTAGAAGAACTGAAATTGCTCGATGCCTGGCATCAGACCCCAAATTTATTTTACTAGACGAACCCTTTGCGGGAGTGGACCCTATTGCTGTTGAAGACATTCAAAGCATTGTAGCTCAATTGAAAAATAGAAATATCGGTATCCTCATTACAGATCACGATGTACAAGCAACCTTGGCCATTACAGACAAAACTTATTTGATGTTTGAAGGAGGTATTTTAAAAGAAGGAACCCCCAAAGAATTGGCTGACGATCCAAAAGTTCGTAAAGTATACCTCGGAGAAAGTTTTATCTTGCAAGAAAACAAATTCAAGTAACTTGTTTGCTTAAAAAAAATGTTGTTTGAACTCCTCATTTTTTTATAGCCCCCAGCGAGAAAGGTACTGTCTTCATCAGACTACAGGATTGAAAATATCCTTATCTTTAGACTCATAAAAATACAATACGCGCTCCTTTATGAAACTTGCCTTGGAAAACCTAAAACAAAACATGCAAGGAGCATTGTGCACAGATGCGCTCTACAAAAGCATGTATGCTACCGATGCCTCCGTATACCGAAAAACACCTCTGGCAGTTGCTTTACCAAAAAATCAAGCTGATTTAAAAAAACTAGTGGCCTTTGCTCGTAAAAACAAGGTTGGACTGATTCCGAGAACGGCAGGAACTTCATTAGCAGGACAGTGCGTTGGAGAAGGTATTGTGGTAGACACCTCCAAACATTTCAACAACATTCTTTCGTTCGACAAAAAAAGCCAAACCATACGTGTCGAACCTGGAGTGATTCGTGATGATTTGAACCGTTTTACAAAACAATATGGTCTCTTTTTAGGCCCTAACACATCCACTTCCAACAGGTGCATGGTGGGCGGAATGGTAGGAAACAATTCTTCTGGAACGACCTCCATTCGATATGGTGTAACGCGGGATAAAGTTTTAAAACTTAGTGCAATTCTGAGCGATGGAAGTTCCGCTCTCTTTCAAGAAGTTACTTCTGAAGTTTTCTTAAAAAAAACCCAAGAAAACACCTTGGAAGGTAGTATTTACAAAACCATCTTCCAACAACTGTCACAGCATAAAATACAAAAAGAAATACACAAAGAATTTCCCAAAAAAAGCATTCACAGGAGAAATACGGGCTATGCATTAGATTGCTTGTTGGACTCTGAATTGTTTGGAGGGACATCCAAGACAATCAATCTAGCAAAATTACTTTGTGGCAGCGAAGGAACGCTCGCCTTTACTACAGAAATTGTCCTGCAATTGGACCACCTCCCTCCTTCTTCTGCGGTTATGGTAGGTGTTCACTTTACCAGTATTCAAGAAAGCTTGGAAGCCGTTGTTGTTGCTATGAAACACGAATTGTACAACTGCGAATTGATGGACAAAATTATTCTGGATTGCACGAAAAATAACCGCGAGCAAGAAAAAAATAGATTTTTCCTACAAGGAGATCCAGAAGCAATTTTAATGCTCGAAGTCGCCGCAGACTCCCCAGCATTGGCAGAAAAAAAAGCAGATGCACTGATTGCAGATTTGAAAAAACACCAATTCGGATTTTACCATCCAAAAATTTTCGGAAAAGACATTCCTAAAATCCACGATTTACGAAAGGCTGGGCTGGGACTTTTAGGGAATATTGTGGGAGATCGCAAAGCAGTGGCTTGCATAGAAGATACTGCCGTAGAATTAAAAGACCTTTCTAATTACATTGCTGATTTTACAAAAATGATGGAGCGTTACGAACAAAAGGCAGTGTATTACGCACACGCCGGCGCGGGAGAAATTCATTTGAGACCGATTCTAAATCTCAAGAAAAAAGCAGACGTCGCCTTGTTTCGAAAAATCACATACGAAACTGCACAGTTGGTAAAATCTTACCAAGGCTCTTTTAGTGGTGAGCATGGAGACGGTATTGTGCGCTCTGAATTTATTCCTTTGATGATTGGTGAAAAAAATTACGAATTGTTAAAAGAAATAAAAAACGTATTCGATCCGCTGGGAATTATGAATCCTGGAAAAATTATTTCTGCGCTTCCCATGGAAGAAAATTTACGATACCATCCCGACCGAAAAGAACCTGAAATTAGCACACAAATGGATTTTAGTGATAGTGAAGGGATTTTACGCGTTGCCGAAAAATGCAACGGGTCAGGAGATTGTCGCAAATCTATAGAAGCTGGAGGAGTGATGTGTCCCAGCTACCGAGCTACCAAAGATGAAAAAGATACCACTCGAGCGCGGGCAAACGTTCTGCGAGATTTTTTGACGCAAAGCACACAAAAAAACAAATTCAACCATCCAGAGTTGAAAGAGGTCTTTGACCTTTGTTTGAGCTGTAAAGCGTGTGCAAACGAATGTCCAAGTAACGTAGATGTTGCAAGTTTAAAAGCGGAGTTTTTGCACCAATACTACCAAAATAACAAACGTCCAATTCGAAGCGTTCTCCTCGGAATGAATGCGAAAATCAATTCGTATGCAAGCAAAATTCCCACATGGAGTAATTTTATTAGCAACAGGAGTTTTACAAAAAAAATACTGGGAATTGCTCCTGAACGCTCCCTACCTACCTTAGAAAAAACAACCTTGAGATCGTGGTACAAAAAAAACAAATCTCAATTGCACAAAGGGACAAAAAAGCAAGGGAAAGTTTATTTATTTTGTGATGAGTTTACCAATTTTTACGATGTCTCTGTGGGTATAGATGCATTGGAATTTCTTTCTTTTGTCGGATTTCAACCCTTGCTTGTAGCACATGCAGAAAGTGGCCGAAGTGCCATTTCAAAAGGAATGCTTTCCTATGCTCAAAATATCGCCAATCAAAACATAGAAACCTTCAAAGACCTACTCTCTGATGAAACACCGCTGGTAGGCATCGAACCCTCAGCCATACTTACATTTCGAGATGAATACCTGCGTCTCGCTTCAGACAAGGAAGCAGCCAGTCGTATCGCAAAATATTGCCATACCTTGGAAGAATTTTTACAAGGTTTGATAAAAAAAGGAGGCTTGACGCCAGCACTTTTTACTAAAAAAAAGAAAACCATTAAAATTCACGGGCACTGTCATCAAAAAGCACTGAGTACCACCCACTCAATTTTTGACATTTTAAACCTTCCTATGAACTACAGTGTATCCATTCTAAATACGGGTTGCTGTGGTATGGCAGGTTCATTTGGCTATGAAAAGGAACATTACAAACTGAGTATGCAAATTGGAGAGCACTCCCTATTTCCCAAGATAAGAAATTGTACCAAAGATACTGTTTTGGCTGTTTCCGGAACAAGTTGTCGTCATCAAATCACAGCAGGAACAAAAAGAGATTCCCTGCACCCAATTAGTATTCTAAAACAAGCCTTGCGCTGAAAAATATTAAAAAAATAAACGCCCATCTATTTTTAGAACTCTGTACGTATTTCAAAGCAAAAATATGACTAACACGAATGAAAAACACATGGAATCCCTTGCAAAAAAAATCATGGTGCGCCTAAAATATATTTTTCTCTTTTTTTTCCTGGCGATTGTGCTTTCATGCGGTGCTGAAAAAGAAAGGACTCTAAGTATCCGAATTGCCACCGCTGCCAATATGCAGTTTGCGATGCAAGAGCTCAGTCAAAAGTTTACAGATCTTACTGGTATTTCTTGTGAGCTAATTGTCAGTTCTTCAGGGAAATTAACGGCACAAATTATAGAGGGAGCACCCTATGATATGTTTGTGTCCGCAAATGAAAAATACCCGCAAGAAATATTCAAGCGCGGCCTGTGTTTAAACAAACCTCGTATGTATGCTTTTGGAAACCTCGTGCTTTGGTCTATGACGAATACAACTCCGGAGTTATCCCTATTACAATCAGAAAAAATAAAACACATTGCCCTGCCAAATCCAAAAGTGGCTCCTTATGGAAAAGCTGCCTTCGAGGTACTGAAAGCATTGCCCTACTTTCAAATACTTGAAAAAAAACTTGTTTTCGGTGAAAGTATTTCTCAAACCAATCAGTTTATTCGCACACAAGCAGCTGAAATCGGTTTTACCGCCTTGTCTGTGGTGCTTTCGAAATCGCATAAAAACAAAGGCAAATGGACGTTGATTTCCTCAAAAAAACACCTTCCCATTGCACAAACAGCGGTTTTGTTAAAAGAGAACGAAGCTACGAAAAAGTTTTATCGCTTTCTTTTTTCTCCAGAAGCTAAAAAAACACTTAAAAAATTCGGATATTTGACAACAGCGTCGGAATTTTAATTTTGTCGTTGGTTTCCAAAACAAAGTAAAATTCTCCTTTCTTGAAAGCAGACAAAATGGTACTACAAAAAACAAAAACGTTGCTTTACAAAACAAAATCTTTGATTGTTAGATGAATTGGGACCCCATCATATTGACCTTTCAATTGGCAAGTGTCACGACATTCTTGTTGTTTTTTATTGCCCTTCCCTTAGGTTATTGGTTGTCGCAAACAAAAAACAAATTCAAACCCTTGATTGAAACTTTGATAAGCATGCCCTTGGTATTGCCTCCTACAGTTTTGGGGTTTTATTTTTTGATTGCCTTTAGTCCAGGAAATGCTTTTGGACTCTGGCTAAACGAATGGATTGGAATCAAATTGGTGTTTTCTTTTTCGGGACTCGTAATTGCCTCGATTCTCTATAGCTTGCCTTTCATGGTGCACCCGATTCAGTCAGGACTGACCAACTTGCCTCCTTCCCTACACGATGCTTCTACGCTCATGGGGAAATCAAAAACAACGACCCTATTTAAAGTTTTACTACCCAATTGCAAAGCATCTCTTTTAACAGGAATTATTCTCTCCTTTGCACATACCATCGGCGAATTTGGTGTCGTACTCATGATTGGTGGAAATATACCAGGTGAGACCAAAGTCGCCTCCATTGCTATTTACGACGAAGTTGAAGCCTTGAATTACACCACTGCCAATGTATATGCTCTCATCCTATGTGGGAGTACTTTTTTGATATTATTGTTTGTGTACCTTCAAAACGGAGGTTCTTTAAAAAAGCACAAGAGATGATCAAAGCACAGATTGAAAAGACATTGAAAGCGAGTGACAACCCATTAAAAATAGATGTGGAACTTCATATTCCTAAAGGGGTGTTTGCAAGTCTCTATGGACCTTCAGGAGCAGGAAAAACATCTACGCTACGTATGATCGCAGGATTGTTACAACCTGACCGTGGTTTGATTACATGCCATAAAAACCTCTGGTTTGATTCGGACAAAAACACCACTAAAAATCCAAAATACCGAAATATCGGTTATGTGTTTCAAGACTCCGCGCTGTTTCCAAATATGACCGTATTCGAAAATCTTGAATACGCACTCACCAATAAAAAAGAAACCAAACATTTGCACCAGCTTATAGAACTGATGAAACTTCAACCACTCTGTAATCGAAAACCCGACACTTTATCCGGAGGTCAAAAACAACGCGTGGCACTCGCAAGAGCATTGGTACAAAAACCCGTATTGCTTCTGTTAGACGAACCTTTGGCAGCCCTCGACAACGAATCCAGAATTGAATTGCAAGATTGCTTATTGCAAATACACAAAACGTTTCATTTGACAACCCTTCTTGTCAGTCATGACATAGAAGAAATTTTAAAACTTTCGGACCAAGTATTTGTTATGGATCATGGGAAATTAACACAACAAGGTTCTCCAAAAACTGTTTTTTCACAAAATTCCTTGAACGAAAATTTTGAAATCACAGGTAAAATTTCAAAAATAGAACGGCAAGGTATTCAATTTTGTATAACCGTTTGCATTGAAAACACTCCTATAAAAATCATGGCAAAAAAATCTGAAATTGAACATCTAAAAGTGGGAAATAAAATTTTAATAGGGGCCAAAAATTTCAATCCTTTCTTTCTAAAACCAAAAAAGTAAACACCATTTGTTACTTCCTACATAGCACATTCCATTTTTTTAAGTTCTTTTTTAAAAATCTTAGACAACTGTGGGTCTGTTCATTTCTAATCAAGTCTTTGTTTTTATATGCTTTGGGACAAAAAAATTCCAAAGAATAAGTATCTTTGTCTCATCAACAGAGAAAAAATGTCCATTCAGCAGAATTTAGAAAAAATTTCAAAAAAAGTTCCAAGTGAAATCACTTTGGTGGCGGTATCCAAAACCAAACCCTTAGAGGCTGTGCAAGAAGCCTACAAGGCAGGTCAGCGAGTTTTTGGAGAAAACAGAGTCCAAGAAATGGTTGAAAAGCATGCTGCGCTGCCCAAAGACATTCAATGGCACTTGATTGGACATTTACAACGAAATAAGGTAAAATATATCGCCCCATTCGTCAGCTTGATTCATGGGATCGATAGTTTTGAAACACTTGAGGAAATCAACAAACAAGCGTTGAAAAATAACCGCATCATAAACTGTCTGTTACAAGCCAAAATCGCAACGGAGGAAAGCAAATTCGGGATGTCTTTTTCTCAAATACAAGAAATATTAACTTCCAAAAAACTCGGAACACTTGAGAACATTCGAGTTATTGGCTTGATGGGAATGGCCAGCTATACAGACAACAAACTGCAAATAAGTCGAGAATTCAACTCCTTGAAAACATTTTTTAATACTACTTCATTGAGAATACTCTCGATGGGTATGAGCGGAGATTACCCCTTGGCCATTGAGAATGGTAGCAATATGATTCGTGTAGGAAGTGCTATCTTTGGAGCTCGCAATTGAAAAGAAATATGTACGCAATCATTGACATAGAAACGACGGGAGGGAAATTTAATGAGGAAGGCGTTACAGAAATAGCCATTTACAGATTTGATGGACATGCCATCATAGATCAGTTTATAAGTTTGGTAAACCCAGAGCGTCCTATTCAACCCTTTGTGGTGAAACTCACTGGAATTAATGAAAAAATGGTCAAAACGGCGCCAAAGTTTTTTGAAATAGCCAAACGCATAGTTGAAATCACAAAAGATTGTGTTTTTATTGCCCACAATACTTCGTTTGATTACAGAATTTTAAGAACCGAATTCAGCCGTTTGGGATATGACTATCAAAGAGAAACTCTCTGTACTGTGGAATTGAGCAAGAAACTAATTCCCGACTTGCCTTCTTACAGTTTAGGGAAATTGTGTAAATCACTTGGAATAGCAATGAATTCAAGGCATAGAGCAAGCGGTGATGCCTTGGCGACAGTCCAACTTTTCGAATTGCTCCTCAACAAGGATTCGAAAAAAGAAATTACCAAAAGTTCCATCAAGATTTTAGAGGATTCGAAAAAGGTACATTCAAACAAAGTTTTAAAATTCATCGAGAAATCTTCCCTAAAAACAGGCGTATTTTACATCCATGACAAAGAGGGTGTTGTAATTTATATCGGTAAAAACAAAAACATTCAAAAAGGAATCAATCAACTATTTTCCAGGAACTCAAAAACAATAAAATCTTTAATAAAATACTCTTTTTCAGTAAGTTATGAAGAAACAGGGAATGAGCTGTTTGCGCAATTGAAATTTGATTTGGCTTACCATAAACACCGACCGAAATTCAACAGTCATCGTAAAAAGACGGTAGACTCAGTTACGTTCAACTCCGAAAATATGATTGTTGTAAACAAAGGCAGAAATCTAGGAGAAAAAGCCGTATTATTGATCGAAGAAAACGAAGTTTTAGGAATTGGGTACTTAAATTTTGCGCAACACCTTGAGAATATTGAAATCCTAAAAAAGTTAATCTCTCCAACAGCAAATAACTTGACAACGCGCTATGCGGTCAAAAAACATTTAGACAAAGGTGGAGCAGAAAGGATCATACGCTATTAAAACTCTTGAAAAATGTCAAACAAAACAACTACTTGGAAAGACAAACTTCATGAAATTATTTATGAAGCGGACACCAAAGCGGGCAAACTCTTTGACGTTTTATTACTGATTGCTATTTTGGCAAGCATTGTATTCGTAATGCTGGAAAGCGTCCCTTCTATCAATGCACAGCACCCTGTTTTTTTCAACCGTGCAGAATGGGTGATTACCCTACTCTTTAGTATCGAATATATCCTTAGAATTGTTTCCATCAAAAAACCAAAAGAATACATTTTCAGTTATTATGGAATCATTGATTTTTTGGCTACTATTCCAAAATATCTCTCTTTGTTTTTAGGAGGCACACATGCGTTGCTTGTCTTACGAGCGTTGCGTTTGCTTCGCGTTTTTAGAATTTTAAAAATCACTCGGTATATTGGAGAATCCAATAAATTGGCAAAAGCATTGAAATCTAGTCGCCCTAAAATCGTCGTTTTCCTACTAGCAGTCTTGGTCATTTCAATTATTCTCGGAACCGTTATGTATTTGGTAGAAGCAAATGCTGGTAGTGGATTCACGAGTATTCCCAGAAGTGTCTATTGGACCATCGTCACGCTCACAACTGTGGGGTATGGCGACATAACACCCCTCACAACCTTGGGGCAATTCATCGCTTCTATTGTCATGGTTCTTGGTTATGGCATTATTGCCGTACCGACAGGAATTGTTTCTGCTGAATACGCTACTCAAACTAAAAAAATTGCTTTGAACACAGTGGCTTGTAGAAATTGTAGTTTCGAAAACCATACCGACGAAGCAAAGTTTTGTAGTGCTTGCGGGGAAAAAATATAAGCAATACATCTATTTGTTGAAAGGTAAATTGACATTTCATAGTATTTGCTTCTCACCTTTTGAATTTTTTTATTTCTTGATCCCTATAAGAATCCTCACTTTTACAAATTTTAGGAAATTTTTATAGTTCATACTGGAAAAGACACAAATCAAAACTATCTTTGTTTTTCAATGACTTTTCAAATGAAAATAGTTTTCGCAACTCATAACAAGAACAAACTAAAAGAAGTAGCTGCCTTGCTGCCCGCTATCGAACTTATCAGTTTGGAGGATATCGGGTGCTTTGAAGACATTCCTGAAACAGCGACTACCTTGCACGGAAATGCCAAAATAAAAGCAGATTATATTGCCCAAAAATACGGGTACAATTGTTTTGCAGACGATACAGGATTGGAAGTCTCTGCTTTAAACGGAGCTCCGGGAGTATATTCTGCACGGTACGCAGGAGTGGATTGCAACTCCCTAAAAAACATGGAAAAATTGCTGAATGAATTGAAAGATAAAGCCGATAGAAGTGCACAATTTCAAACAGTCATTTGTTTGAATTTGAACGGACAACAGTTTTTTTTCGAGGGTATTTGTAAAGGGCGAATTTTAAACACTCAAACCGGTGAACAGGGCTTTGGTTACGACCCCATTTTTCAATGCGATGGTTTTGACAAATCGTTTGCAGAAATGTCTATGGATGAAAAAAGCAGTATCAGTCACCGAGGAAGAGCCATTCAGAAATTGATTACATTTTTAAACAAAGATTGATTTGAAAGCATCAAAAACATACATTGGAACTTTTGGCCTATTGCTGTTCTTCTTTCTTTTGACTTTTTTCACAAATCTTAGTTTGGGTTCTATTTCCATACCCTTCGAAGAAATTTTCAATATTTTGTTTTTAGACAACTCAGACAAAGAGAGTTGGAACTATATTATTTTGAACTACAGACTTCCAAAAGCATGTACTGCCATTTTGGTAGGAAGCGGTCTCGGAGCAAGTGGATTGCTTATGCAAACACTTTTTAGAAATCCTTTAGCAGGCCCTTTTGTTTTGGGGATAAGCGCTGGTGCAAGTCTAGGAGTTGCGCTTCTCATACTTGGCACTTCGTTTTTAGGCGCTTTTTTAGGAGGTTTTTCCTTGACCAATTGGAGTCTTATAGGAGCTGCGAGCACAGGTTCTTTTCTCGTATTGTTCGCCGTACTAATCGCCATTAAAAGAATTAAAAACACCATGTCTATACTGATCATAGGCTTGATGTTTGGCAGCATTAGCGCTGCTATTATCAATGTGCTTAGCTATTTCAGTACTGCTGAAAAACTACAGCAATTTATATTTTGGAGTTTTGGAAGTCTCGGAAATTTAGATTGGACGGAAGTATTCGTTTTTGGGATTGTTGTCATCTCTTGCTTTCTTGTTTTATTGAAAGCCATCAAACCTTTGAACAGTTTACTTTTAGGAGAGAATTACGCGATAAGCATGGGTGTTGACATAAAAAAAACACGGTACCTCGTACTCATATGCACAAGTCTTCTCACAGGAGTCATTACTGCATTTGCAGGTCCCATTGCTTTTGTTGGCTTGGCGGTTCCACACCTATCAAAATTACTATTCACGACCTCAAACCATCGTATTTTGTTACCCGCAGCGGCTCTTGTTGGCGGTATACTACTGCTTCTCTGCGACACAATTGCCCAACTGCCCGGCAGTGAATATAGCTTACCCATCAATGCCATTACCTCCATTTTTGGGGCCCCTATTGTCATTTGGTTGTTAATTAGAAAAAAAGATTCTCGAAGTTTATGAGTACGAAAAAACAAATTGTTTTAGAAACTACAAATTTAGACATTGGCTATTGTACCAAAAAGGGTTTGCAATGCCTTGCTAAAAATTTGAACATCACTGCTCAAAAGCAAAAACTGATTTGTCTTTTGGGAAAAAACGGAATCGGTAAATCAACTTTATTAAAAACCCTTTCTAAAACACTCCACCCCTTAAAAGGCGATGTCTTTGTTGACGCGGTAAATTTAAAAAAAGCATCTCCGGAATTTTTAGCAAAAAAAATGGGGTTGGTACTCACAGAAAGAATCCCGGAGGGACAATTGACCGTTTTTGAATTGGTTGCATTGGGCAGACAACCCTACACCAACTGGCTCGGAAAACTAAGCCCCCTAGATTTGCAAAAAGTAAACGCGGCTTTGGAACAGGTGCACATCACTTCCATCCGTAACAAGAAATACGATGAGTTGAGCGACGGACAACTTCAAAAGGTCATGATCGCAAGAGCACTGGCACAAGACACCGAAATCATTGTTTTAGACGAACCCACAGCACATCTTGACATCCACCATACAATAGAAGTTTTTAAATTGTTACAAAACCTGGTTGCAACCACCAACAAAACCATCATCATATCAACCCATGAGATAAACCTTGCCTTAAAATTAGCCGATGAATTTTGGTTGTTATTAGAAGATGAATTTATCTCAGGAGATTTGAACGAACTGATTGCCAAGGATGCTTTTGAAAAATTGTTTCCAAAAAAACAAATCCTGTTCGATGCTGTTTCAAAACAATTCCATATCCAACCCTAAAAAATATTTTTCAATCTGAAGTATTGAGAAAAACATCGCTATGAAACAAACTTTCTTTTTTGCGCTCTTCATGTGCCAATTTCTGGGTGTAAGCTCGGTTCACGCGCCGGAAACACAAATCCTGAAAGAAGCTGCTCCATTTGCCAAAACCATTACCATTGAAGAGCTAAAAGCAAACTTGTTTACTTTTTCCTCTGACAGCTATGAAGGCCGATATACAGGAGAAATTGGTCAAAAAAAAGCAGCTAAATTTTTAAAAGAGCACTATCAAAAAATAGGTGTTTTGACTCCTTTGGGAAACAACGATTACTATCAGGAAATCCCGAGTTCTTTTTTACCAGATTACACAAAGGCCTCCGAAAATGTAGTTGCCTTTGTTGAAGGATCGGTTCAACCTGAAGAGATCCTTGTAATCTCGGCTCATTATGATCATTTAGGAAAAAATGGTGTCAAAATTTTCAACGGGGCCGACGACAATAGCTCGGGCACCGTAGCCTTGTTAGAAATTGCGGAAGCCTTTCAGCTGGCAAAAGAAAAAGGACTGGGACCGAAACGATCCATTCTTTTTTTACATCTCACCGCCGAAGAACAAGGCTTGTATGGTTCAAAGTGGTATGTTGAGAACCCTCTATTTCCTCTAAGAAACCATATCGCCAACCTCAATATAGACATGATTGGAAGAACAGACGATGCACATCTCGAAAACCCCAACTATTTGTATTTGATTGGTGCAGACAAATTGAGCTCAGAATTACATGTTCTTTCAGAACAAACGAACAAAGCTACCTTAAATTTAACCTTAGATTACACATACAATCGTAAAAAAGACCCCAATCGCTTCTATTACCGTTCAGATCATTACAATTTTGCAAAAAACAACATTCCTGTTATTTTCTACTTCAATGGCGTGCATGAAGATTACCACCGTGATACAGATACCCGAGAAAAAATAAATTACGAATTGCTCAAAAAACGTGCACAGCTTATTTTTTATACGGCTTGGAACATTGCCAACAGAGAAAACAGATTGACACTGGACAACTAACCCCTCCTTACAACACCTCTAAAACAAGCGCATCAAAAGAGGAACCATTGTTTAAAAAACGTGTTTCAATTCCCCAATAGTAAAGCGGGAGGCCTATTTCTTTGAGACGCGTATAATCTTTTTCAGTAGTCAACAAAATCTTCTTTTCGCTCGACAAAGCAAGGTATTCTTTCTGAATACGCAGCAAATCTTTCTCTTCAAAATTGTAATGGTCCGGAAACTTCAAATGCTTGAATTTCAAACGCAAGCTTTCCATCTTCTTCAACAAAGGTTTCGGGTTTGCAATTCCCGTCACCAATAAAATATCGTATGCTGTAAGCTCTGAAACCAACACCTTATTTGACTTTGAAACGATCTGATCTGCGTAAGAAATGGTCGTAAAAAACACATTTTGATGCTGCTGTGGCGCTATTTTTTCCTTTGTCTTTTTTTGAAGATTCTCTGATAAACTTGGTGGGCATTTTGTCACTACAATAATCTCAGCCCTTTTCGCTCCATTTCTAGATTCACGCAGCGTTCCTGATGGCAACATACAATCCTTCACATACAAGTCATTGTAGTCGGTCAACAGAATAGAAAGTTTTGCTTTTACATAACGATGTTGAAAAGCATCGTCCAACAACACAACTTCCAGGCCTGGCACTTTTTTTAACAGTTGTTGGATACCATGCACTCGATTCGCATCCACCGCTACGGTAATTTCCGAATGGTTTTTATAAAACTGAAAAGGTTCATCACCAATCTCTTCTACACTAGTAGCAGTTGTAGCTCGCAGAAAACCTTTGCTTTTTCGCTTGTATCCACGGCTCAGAGTTGCCACTTGGTAGTTGCTTTTTAAAAGACGAATCAAATATTCTATTTGTGGAGATTTTCCAGTTCCACCCACACTCAAATTCCCCACAACAATAACAGGAACTTGAAAGGAGGTTGATTTTAAAAAATCGATTTCAAATAAAAAATTTCGAAACGAAACAATTCCCCAATACAGCACTGAAAAAGGAGCTAGCAACAAGCGCACACAAGTCTGTAAAGATGTTTTTTTCATGAGGTTTGAGTTTCGGCAAATATAATCAACTTGACAAACTTACAGAAATTGACAATGCAACTCGAAGCTATTCAAGTATATTTTTATAAATTTGGTATTCGATAACGAGACCATGACAAAAATAATAGACATCACAAAAAGCCTTGAAGAATGGGCTCCCCTCTCTTATGCGGAAAGTTTTGACAATGTAGGCCTGTTGGTTGGAGACGAACAAACAGAAGTCACCGGTGTGCTTGTCACACTTGACACATTGGAAACTACGCTGGAAGAAGCCATTGCCAAAAATTGCAATCTCATTGTAAGTTTCCATCCGATTATTTTTTCTGGAATGAAAAAATTAAACGGTAGCAACTATGTAGAACGGGTCGTGATCAAAGCCATTCAAAATAACATTGCCATATACGCCATTCACACCGCACTAGACAATTGCTTCACGGGAGTAAATGCAAAGATATGCGACGTGCTAGGCATACAGAACAAGCAGGTTCTCATTCCACAAAAACACAATATAAAAAAATTACTAACGTACATTCCTGTTGAAAATGCCAATCGATTACGGAAAGCACTTTTTGCACAAGGAGCAGGAAATATTGGCAATTATGACAGTTGCAGTTTCAATGTAGAAGGCTTTGGAACCTACCGAGGAAACGAACATTCCAATCCCACTATCGGTAAAAAAGGAGAATTGCAAACCGAAAAAGAAATCATCATTGGAATCATTTTTGAAAAACACCTTGAAAAAAATATTCTCAAAGCCTTATTTGACAACCATCCATACGAGGAGGTGGCCTACGAAATCACTACACTCGAAAACACACACCAACAAATAGGCATGGGTATGATTGGTGAATTTGAAAATGAAATGTCTGAAATTCAATTTTTAACACATGTAAAAAAACACATGAAAACCGACTGCATTCGGCATACCAAACTGATGGACAAACCCATCAAAAAAGTTGCCGTTTTAGGAGGAGCCGGAAGCTTCGCAATTGAACATGCGAAAAACAAAGGTGCGGACGCCTATATCTCAGCAGACTTCAAATACCATGAGTTTTACAAGGCTGAAAATGAGATCCTTCTTACAGACATTGGTCATTATGAAAGTGAGCAATTCACAAAAAACCTCTTAGTTGATTATCTTACAAAAAAATTCACTAATTTTGCAGTCATTTTATCAGATAAAAATACAAATCCTATTTACTATATATAAACATGGCTAAGACGAAAGAACTGACAGTTGAAGACAAATTAAGATCCCTTTACAAATTGCAATTGATTGACTCCAAAATAGATGATATCAAAAATGTACGAGGTGAGCTTCCACTAGAAGTAAAAGATTTAGAAGATGAAATTGCAGGTTTGACGCAAAGACTTTCAAACTTGAACGAAGAAGTAGTAAAACTTCAAGAAGACATTAGCGACAAAAAAAATGGGATTGAAGAAGCCAAATCTTTGTCAAAAAAATACGAAGAACAACAAAAATCTGTTCGTAACAACCGAGAATTCGACTCGTTGACCAAGGAAATTGAATTTCAACACTTAGAAATTGAATTGGCAGAAAAACGTATCAAAGAATACAAAGTTAAGATTGAACAAAAAAATGAGGTCATCGCAACAACCACTGAAAAACTGGCAGAGCAAACGTCTCATTTAGAGCACAAAAAAGCGGAATTGGACGCCATTTCAAAAGAAACGGAAAAAGAAGAAGCATTGATGTACAAAATGTCTGAAGAATTGTCTGCAAAAATTGATGCACACTTATTGAAAGCTTACAAAAGGATCCGTTCGAATGTAAAAAATGGATTGGCTGTTGTTTCTATTGAAAGAGGAGCTGCAGGAGGTTCTTTCTTTACAATTCCACCACAGGTACAAATCGAGATTGCTTCTCGAAAAAAAATCACGATTGATGAGCACAGTGGCCGCATTTTAGTAGATGCTACATTGGCAGACGAAGAAACAGCTGAGCTGGCTAAAATTTTGGCATAAAATTCAGTGAAACGCTGATTTACAGAAAACCTCAAAACTAAAAAAACCTGCAATTTATTTGCAGGTTTTTTTATAGACAACTCTAAAAAATATAACTGTAAAAAAAATCCCATTTCAATTCTGAAATGGGACTCGAATACTATTGAGTACTTGATTTAAGCATTGAACAAAGGTCGTCCACTCATCAAAGCATTTACTTTGGTTCCTACCGCTTCTAACACCGCTTCGTCTTCAAAGTTCACAATCACCTCGTCTATCAAATCGACCACCGCAGCCATGTCTTCTGCTTTCAAACCACGTGTTGTAACTGCGGACGCACCGATACGAATTCCCGAAGTCACAAATGGAGATTTGTCGTCAAAAGGAACCATATTTTTATTGACCGTAATGTCTGCTTTCACCAAAGCTTGCTCTGCATCTTTTCCAGAAAGATTTTTATTGCGCAAATCAATCAACATACAGTGATTGTCTGTTCCTCCAGAAATCAGTTTGTATCCTTTGGCTACAAAAGCCGCAGCCAATGCCGCAGCATTTTCTTTCACTCTTATTTGGTAATGCAAGAAATCATCTGTCAAAGCCTCACCAAAAGCAATCGCTTTGGCTGCGATCACATGTTCTAGAGGCCCACCCTGCATTCCTGGGAATACTGCTGCATTTAACAATCCTGACATTTTTCTCAAAGAACCATTTTTCAATTTGATGCCCATTTTGTTTTCAAAATCTTGTCCCATCATGATCATTCCTCCTCTCGGTCCTCTCAAAGTCTTGTGAGTCGTCGTGGTCACAAAATGACAATGCGGCATTGGGTCGTTTAACAAACCTTTCGCGATCATCCCAGAAGGATGTGAAATATCTGCTAATAAATAAGCTCCAACACTGTCCGCAATTTCTCTAAAACGAGCAAAGTCAATATCTCTCGAGTAAGAAGAAGCTCCTGCTATGATCAATTTTGGCTTCTCCTCCAAAGCTATTTTTTGAATATTATCGTAATTCAAAAGGCCTGTCTCCTCTTCTACTCCATAAAACGAAGTTTGGTAGGTTTTTCCTGAAAAGTTTACTGGAGAACCGTGCGTCAAATGACCACCGTGTGACAAGTCAAAACCTAACATTTTATCTCCTGGCTTTAAAATCGCTAAAAACACCGCTGCATTTGCTTGAGACCCTGAGTGGGGTTGCACATTTACATATGCAGCACCAAACAACTCTTTGGCCCTATCAATTGCAATTTGCTCTACGACATCAACCACTTCACATCCACCATAATAACGTTTGCCAGGGTATCCCTCGGCATACTTATTTGTCAATACAGAACCTTGCGCTTCCATCACTTGTTCGCTTACAAAGTTTTCCGAAGCGATTAATTCCAATCCTTCTAATTGTCTCTCTTTTTCGTCTTGAATTAAGTCGAAGATGATTTGATCTCGTTGCATTCTTTACGATTTACAGTTTGTTAAAAATAAAACGCAAAATTACGAATTCTCTTTTGGATTTGATAACAGAAAAGAAAGAAAAATTAACAGGATATAAACATTTCCAGCAAGGATTGACAGGAGCGCACTAAAATAAGATACCCCCACTTATTGCGTTCACTTTTCAAAGCCTCAAGTGAAACCGAAAGAAACTTTTACGAGGGTTTGTTTACATTGAAGGCTTTAGATATGCCTCTACCTCCATATTCATAATATCGTGATGAGAATCGTGGGCACGCAATACACCATTTTGAAAAACCAAAAGTTGCGGAGACTGGTGTGTTACCTCAAATTTTTCTGCAATTGCAGCGGACAATGGTCGGTAATTCAACAAATCCAAAAGATAGAAATCAATCTGACCATTCAACGCTTCGTATTTATTCTCGAACTGACGCAACACAGTGTTGCTAATTCCACAGCGCGTGCTATGCTTGTACAAAACAATAACTTTGTCTCGGGAGTGTTGAATTGTCTCTAACTGATCCTCAGAAACCAAGGAAATCCATGTTATCTTGATTTTTTTTTCTTTTTCACTTCCAAAAACTTTGTCCAGTAATCCCATATTTTTATCTTGAGTAATTTCACAACAAAAATACAAGATTCTTTGACTTGAAAAGCAAAAACACAAAGAAAATTGTCTTTGAATGTTTTCCATAATTTATTGACGAATCGTCATTTTTCAAGCCAAATTGTCGGACTCCTAAGCTATCTTTCAGACAATTTGGCCTTTTCAAAGTTTTAAAAAACTCCTGGAACACTCTTTGAAGTCTGAAAATCGAAATCAATCAAAAAAGAAACGGTTATGAATTTTAATAATTTCACAATCAAAGCGCAAGAAGTTGTTCAAAAAGCACAACAGATTGCACACGAATGCGGTCATCAGTTGATCGAAAATACACATATTTTCAATGCTATTCTAAATACAGACGAAAATGCAACCCCTTTTATCTTGAAAAAGCTGGGTGTAAACATTGCCGTGTTTGAAGAAGTAATAAAGCGTAGTTTGGAGAACTACCCAAAAGTTAGTGGAGGAACAGTTGCTTTGTCTCGTACTTCAAACAACACCTTATTAGATGCAGGTAACATCGCAAAAAAAATGAAGGATGAATTTGTTGCGGTAGAGCATTTACTCTTAGCACTCTTAAAAAATAAAGACGTGATCTCTCAGCAATTGAAAGATCAGGGAATCACCGAAAAAGGACTCAAAGCTGCGATCGATGAAATGAGAGGTGGACAACATGTACATTCCAAATCTGCAGAAGACACCTACAACGCTTTGAGCAAATACGCCAAAAACCTAAACCAGCTCGCAAACGATGGAAAGTTAGACCCTGTGATTGGTAGAGACGAAGAAATTCGAAGAATCCTTCAAATACTGTCAAGACGTACGAAAAACAACCCAATGCTCGTGGGAGAACCAGGAGTCGGTAAAACCGCCATTGCGGAAGGATTGGCACATCGTATCATTCAGGGTGACATTCCTGAAAATTTAAAAACCAAACAAATTTTCTCCCTAGACATGGGCGCATTGATTGCTGGTGCAAAATACAAAGGAGAATTTGAAGAACGTTTGAAATCGGTTGTCAAAGAAGTCACTTCTTCGAATGGTAATATCGTCCTATTTATTGACGAAATACACACCTTGGTAGGTGCAGGAGGTGGCGAAGGAGCCATGGACGCAGCGAATATTTTAAAACCGGCATTGGCCAGAGGTGAGCTCCGTGCCATTGGTGCCACGACGCTCGACGAATACCAAAAATATTTTGAGAAAGACAAAGCTTTGGAACGTCGTTTCCAAAAAGTCATTGTGGACGAGCCTACTTCGGAAAGTGCTATCTCTATCTTACGAGGAATCAAAGACAAATACGAAGCACATCACAAAGTACGCATCAAAGACGAAGCCGTCATTGCTGCTGTAGAGTTGTCGCAGCGCTATATAACGAATCGGTTTTTACCAGACAAAGCCATTGATCTCATAGACGAATCCGCTTCAAAAATGCGTATGGAAATCAATTCCAAACCTGAAGAACTGGATGTATTGGACCGAAAAACCATGCAGCTCGAAATTGAAATAGAAGCCATTAAAAGAGAGCGAGACAAAAACAAACTCAATCATTTGAAAAAAGAGCTGGCAAATCTCAAAGAAAATAGAGATGCCTTGTACAGCAAATGGAAAAGTGAAAAAGACCTGGTAGAAAAAGTTCAAAAGATAAAAGAAACCATCGAAAACCACAAACTGGATGCAGACAAAGCGGCGCGTGAAGGCAATTACGGCTTGGTAGCTGAGTTGCGTTATGGAAAAATAAAAGATGCCCAAGAAGCACTGGACAAGCTTCAAAAAGAAGTGGTAGGGAATCAAGAAAATGCACTGATAAAAGAAGAGGTTACCTCAGACGATATCGCCGAAGTCATTGCGAAATGGACAGGGATTCCTGTGCAAAAAATGCTACAAAGTGAACGTGAAAAATTGTTGGTTCTAGAGGAAGAATTGCACAAGCGCGTGATTGGTCAAGAAAAAGCCATCGAGGCTGTCTCTGATGCTGTGAGACGCTCAAGAGCAGGACTCCAAGACGAAAAAAAACCGTTGGGATCCTTTTTATTTTTAGGAACAACGGGCGTCGGAAAAACGGAATTAGCCAAAGCACTCGCTTCTTATTTGTTTGACGACGACGGCGCCATGACTCGGCTAGACATGAGCGAGTACCAAGAACGTCATGCAGTCAGTCGTTTGGTAGGAGCTCCTCCAGGATATGTCGGCTACGATGAAGGTGGACAATTGACCGAGGCAGTGCGCAGAAAACCTTATTCCGTAGTATTGTTAGACGAAATTGAAAAAGCACACCCAGACACTTTCAATATTTTATTACAAGTCTTGGATGAAGGAAGACTTACAGACAACAAAGGAAGAATTGCTGACTTTAAAAACACCATTATAATCATGACTTCAAATCTAGGGTCAGACAAAATCCAAGAACGATTTGAAAAAGCAAAAAATGTACCCAAAGAAACGACCGCAGAAAAAGCCAAAGAAGATGTCATGCTGGTTTTAAAACATACGATTCGTCCAGAATTCTTAAATAGAATCGATGACATTGTCCTATTTACTCCATTGGACAGATCAGAAATACGAGAAATTGTGTCTATGCAACTCAAAGGACTTTCTGAAATGCTTTTGGCAAAAAAAATCTACTTAAAAGCCACCGAGGAGGCTATCGAAACACTTTCAGAAAAAGGATTTGATCCCCAATTTGGGGCTCGCCCTGTAAAACGTGTTGTTCAAAAAGAAGTTTTGAATGCTTTGTCTAAAGAAATATTGGCTGGAAAAATAAAACCTACCCAACACATTTTACTCGATGCATTTGACGGTAAATTTGTTTTCCGAAACAACTAAGATTTTCAGTCTTTAGAAACGCTCAGGAATTGCAAATACTGCAAAATTTGGCAAGACTTGAGTGGTTTTCTTGGGTAGGACACTCACTTAACATCTGTTTTTTTTGCTTTGAACATAAAATAGACACCTGTCAAAACAAGCGGAATACTCAACCATTGTCCTGTGTTCAAGAACCACGATCCTCTTTCGTCAATCTGCGCTTCTTTCAAGAATTCAATTACAAATCGCACGGACCATAAACTCGCAAAAAAGAAACCAAACAAATAACCTTGTTGCTCTTTTCTATTTGTATTCCAATACATTTTCCACAGAAAAAGAAACACCAACAAATACCCAAAAGCCTCGTACAATTGGGTGGGATGTCTTGGAAAATCTTCCCCCAATTGCTGGAATACAAACCCAAAATTGGTTCCCGTAGGTTTTCCGACAATCTCGGAGTTCATAAGATTTCCTATTCGAATAAAAAAACCAGCCAAAGCAACCACTATTCCCAAACGATCTAAAATAAAAAGCAAGGGCTTTTTCAAAATATTTTTACTGTAAACATACAAGGCTGTGATGATTCCAATTGCAGCTCCATGACTTGCCAAACCTGCGAAGCCAGTAAAGCGGAAAGGAGAAAATTTCACAGGCAAAAGTATCTCTGCCAAATGATTTTTAAAATACGCCCAATCGTAAAAAAAGACATGCCCCAAACGAGCTCCGACAATTGTCGCCAATACGGTATACACAAAAAGCTGGTCTAATTTTTCCAAAGAAATCTGATCTTTGATGTAAATTTTTTTCATCAACCGCAAGCCGACCCCAAAAGCGAGGACAAACATCAAGCTGTAATAGCGAACGGTAAAAAAACCCAAATCAATTCCCAAAGCAGGATTCCAATTGACAGACAATAGTTGCATGTTTACTTTTTTTAAAAATTACTCTTTTTTATCCTTAGACTTGCGCAAAACTCCGTTTTTATTTTAGGGCACTGGATCATGCCCTCTTCCGCCCCAAGGGTGACAACGCATCATTCTTTTCAGCGCCAATCGTCCTCCTTTTAAAAATCCGTGCTTCTTTAAGGACTCCAGCGCGTAATGAGAACATGTAGGCTGAAACCTGCAAGCCGAAGGCGTATAGGGTGATATTGCAATTTGATAAAATCGAATCAACCATACAAACGGATATATCAGAATTTTTTTCAGCATCAATTCACAGAAAAAGTAGTTCCCTCTTTTCCGTCTTTTAATTGAATTCCCAATGCCAATAATTCGTCTCTTATTTGATCTGAGAGTCCCCAATCCTTATTCTCTCTTGCTTCTTTTCGCAATCGTATCAAAAGCGCTACAGCGCCGTTCAATTTGTCTGAACTGCCCTGTACTCCATCGTTGACCAATCCCAAAACATCGTACACAAAATTCTTTAAGGTGTCTTGCAACAAACGGACATCTTCTGTTTGCAAACTTTCCTTGCCATCGTTTAACAAATTGACATACTTTACTCCTTCGAATAAATGTGCAATCAAAATGGGACTATTGAAGTCATCATTCATCGCCTGATAACAGTTGTCTACCCAATTTGAAATATCAAGACTTGACTCGTCTGCAGTAGGCAAATCGTCTAACAAACTCATTCCTTGCATGAGCTTTTGAAAACCTTTTTCGGAAGCTTCCATTGCCTCACTTGAAAAATCCAAATTGCTTCTGTAATGAGCTTGCAACATAAAAAAACGGGTAACACTTGGTGAAAAAGCTTTGTCTAGCTTGTCATTCTTCCCTGAGAAAATTTCATTGGGCAAAATATTATTTCCGGTAGACTTGGCCATCTTTTGTCCATTCAAAGTCAACATGTTTGCATGCATCCAATAGTTGACTGGAGCTACACCATTTGAACAATTGGCTTGTGCGATCTCACACTCATGGTGCGGGAATTTCAAGTCCATTCCTCCTCCGTGTATGTCAAATTTTTCTCCCAAATACTTGGTGCTCATCGCTGTACATTCTAAATGCCAGCCAGGAAAACCATCGCTCCAAGGAGAGGGCCAACGCATGATATGCTCAGGGCTCGCTTTTTTCCACAAAGCAAAATCTTGCGGGTTTTTCTTCTCAGACTGCCCTTCTAGCACTCTTGTATTGTGGATTGAATCTTCAATATTTCGTCCAGAAAGGACTCCGTACTGTTCAGATTCATTGTATTTTAAAACATCAAAATAAACCGATCCATTGGTCTCATAGGCCATTCCTTTTTTCAAGATATCTTTGACGATTTCAATTTGTTCCAAAATATGTCCCGTGGCCGTAGGCTCAATACTCGGCGGCAAATTGTTGAATTTTTCCATGGTGTTGTGAAAATCAACGGTGTATCGCTGTACTACCTCCATCGGCTCAATCTGTTCGATTCTCGCTTTCTTTGCAATGCGATCTTCTCCAACGTCCGCATCGTTTTCTAAATGCCCTGCGTCTGTGATATTTCGAACGTAACGTACCTTGTACCCCAAATGCTTGAAATAACGAAAAACCAAGTCAAAGGACATAAAAGTGCGGACATTGCCTAAATGCACGTTGCTATAAACCGTTGGCCCACAAACATACATTCCTACATTCCCTTCGTTTATGGGAGTGAAAATCTGTTTCTCTTTTGCCAATGAGTTGTATATCTTAAGTTGATTTTTCTTGTATAAATCCATGAAGTACTGCTTGTTCTTAAAGTGGGTAAAGATAACAACTATTTTGAATTATAAGGGAGAAATAAGAGGCCAAAAAAACAAAAAGAGACGTTGTTCAATGGATTTGAAAACGTCTCTTTTTGTTTTGTTTTAGATGCCTACCTATTAATAATCTCTAAAAATGGCATGCATCATTCGTTTTTTATCATTGATGCTCTCTTCTAAAGAAATCATCGTTTCTGTCCTGTTCACTCCGGGAACATCGTCAATTTTAAAAATAATATTTTTGGCATCTTCCGTATCTTTTGCTCTTATTTTACAAAAAATATTGAATTTCCCTGCTGTGACATAAGCAACGGTCACATTGGGTATGGTTCGCAAACTGGCAATTACCTCTTTGGTCATCGACGTTTTTTCTAGATAAATTCCGATGTGTGCAATAAAAGCATACCCCATTTTTTCATAGTCCAAAGTCAATGTAGATCCTTTGATAATTCCTTCTTCCTCCATTTTTTTTACACGAACGTGAATTGTTCCTGCTGACACCAGTAATTTCTTAGCAATATCCGTAAAAGGAGTTCTTGCATTTTCTATCAATAGGTCTAAAATTTGATGGTCTACTTCGTCCAAATGATATTTTTTCATTTCTTACGATTTTATTGTATATTTAATATAAGGCAAAAATAATAAAACATTTTTAAAATTTTTGATATAACCTTGCAAAAAACTCAATTTAAATAGATTTTAAAGACTTTTTTTTGAAGTCCTTTTCTTCATGACCAACAAAACCTTTCAGATCCCCTCTTGTAACCTCTTCTTTTTCAAGCACTAACTCATTGTTTCTTACGATGTAATTGTATTGATAGGCAATATCCACGAAGGAATCCTCAGATACTTTTACATTTCTATAAATAATATCAAAACATTTTTTGTCGTTATTGGGTATCGAGAAATAAGGTTTGTAGTTCGTGTATGTTGCATTGTCCGCTATACTCAATATCCCTTGTAGCAATGCGTAGAAGTTAAATTTACGAACCACATCTCTTTCGTAATCATCGTAATAATGTCCTGCCTCGATTAGAATCGTGTTGTGGCCTCGTTTTTGAAAATTATCTCCTGTAGCGGTTGGATAGAATTCATCTGTATAGCGCCCAATATGCCCCGGAATAATTTTTTCCAAAAAAGCATTCATTTCGACAATCACACTCATCGTTTCTTTTCTTCCTTTCGTCAATGTCCGCTCCAGGTCTTCAGAAGGTGCTAAGAAAGAAATTGTCGCTGGATTCTTGGTTCCTTCTACATTGAAAATAGTACGTTGGTCGTGCAAATTGAAACAAAAATGAGGATTGAACTCTTCCAAGACAGCTCGCAACAATTTACTTTCTTTGGCCTTTATTGCAACCGCATCTCTATTCAAGTCAATATGATTCGCATTCACACGTGTAAAGGCAGCTGATCCGTCTGGATTCAACATCGGAACAAACCAAATAGTACAATTGTCTAAAATTCTTTGAGACTCTTCTTGAAACATTTCTGGATTTTCAAAAAACTGAAACAAATCAAACATGGCTTTCGTTCCTGTACTTTCATTTCCATGCATTTGAGACCAAACTAAAATTCTTTTCGCACCGCTTCCAATTTTTACTTTGCAAATAGGGATATTTTTTTCTGAATACCCAAGGGCGCTTTTTTCAAATTCACCGCTCTTTAGATTCTTTAACAATGGAGCAATATCTTCGAATAAAATCCTTCTTCCTGACAACTTATTTTGAAAGTTGGATTTGTACCAATTTTCAAGTGCTGCAATTTCTAATATTTTCATGTTGCAAATGTAAATAAACTTGCGTTTACATTTGTAACAATAAAAAACAAGGATTTTAATTACATCTGTAAACAACTACCTCTCTGTGCTCGGTGCTTATTTTACATTTGAGAACACAGCAAACTGTTGTTTTATTATGACTATTTTATATATTTCTAAATCAGTATATTAAATCATTCTACGTAAACCTTTTGTAGATGCTAAATAGTGCTGTAAAAATATTGTTGCTTTGTTTTTTTAAATAGTTTACATTTGTAAAACAAAAAACTTGTTACAATGTTAAACAGTTCGGATTTTGCAAAAAGACTCAAGAAAATAATTGATTTTCACAATGTTTCTGCCTCTAACTTTGCAGACAAAATCAATGTACCTCGCTCTAGCATCTCCCATATTTTGTCCGGAAGAAACAAACCTAGCCTTGAATTTATTTTAAAAGTCATCGGCACTTTTGAGGATATAGATATCAATTGGCTACTTTTTGGAACGGGGAATTTTCCAAAAACCACTCCCCTTCCAAAAGAAGAAAAACAAATTTTAAAAGGTTCTGATTGGACAATCGAAAACAACATTCAAGTCGAAAAAAAAACAACCTCCTCTCCCAATACGTCTATCGAAAAAATTGTTATTTTCTATACGGATGGCACTTTTAAGGATTTTTCTGAAAAAAATTAGCAAAGAAGCCGTAAATAGAAACACGACTCGAAACGGATTGAAAATCTGAAAGCATTGATTTCTGGCAAAAAAGAGCTTGTAAAAACTCCTCGCAATCAAATACGCACCAACTGAACCAAAGCAAGATTCACAAGTGCAATCATCTCTTTTTTGTTTGAATTCGCCTGAAGCTCTTGCTCACGAACCATTTGACGCATCATTTCAATCATTTTTTGATCAAAATTGTATTGCTTGTAGCGAATCCCCTTGGAAACCATGTCATCGAGCAAGTTTTCATAAGCCTTTACATCATTACTCCTCGCAACCCATTGGAAGGCTTTTTCAAACAACTGTTTGCTTTCTTTATTTTGTCCGAGATACATCCCTTGTATGATATAACCAGCGACAAAAGCCATTTCAGAAACTTCTCTTTTTTGAAAATACATCTTGGCCAATGGAAAAGCAATGGCTTTTTTTACACTTACAGGCAGCTCTTTTGCCTTTTCCATCGCCTTTTCTTCGTTCAGATAATACAAGCCCTCTAAAGCACTTGCTTTTACTTTATTAGACTCATTTTCAATACTTTTCTCAAAAAAATCTTGGTAGTCGAAATACACCAAACGACCGAGAACTTTAATGGCCGCAGCTTTTACAAAATTGTTTTTGCTTTTTTTCGCCAAGGCTTCTATTTTAGAGATCACCTGTCTCTTGGAATACTTGTAACTTAAATTGACCTGTTCCAGGGCAAAAACCTGCAATTCATAATACGGATCGTCAAAAGCAGCCACAATCGACGCAAACACTTTTTTATCTTCTTGTTTTCCAATCAATTCTTGCAAAGCCTCTTTTCTATCCAAATGATGCGATGCATTCTTGTACTGAAATAGGTATTCTTGTATAGATTTTTTTTGAATAAAATCGCCTAAAACCACATGGTCCGAGTTTACCAATACTAAATCTGGATAAACATCGTACTGATATACAAAGGACTTCTCACTAGCGTCGACAAACAACTCGTGCACCGTTTTCCTTCCGTTTTCAAAAACATCTATTTGAAGAGGAAAATAAAAGGTGTTTTGTCCGTCTTGCTTCAAAGTAATTGTGACTGTTTTGTCCAAAAAATTGTAATCCTGCGTGACAAAAACATGGGGATGCCCTGCTCCAAAATACCATTGATTGAAAAACCAATTCAAATCTTTACCAGAAACCGCTTCAAACGCTATTCTCAATTGAGCCACCTCTGCCGCTTGGTATTTGTTTTGAATTAAATAATTTTGAATACCTTCAAAGAAAGCGGCGTCTCCCAAAAAATTTCGAAGCATGTGCAAAATCAATCCTCCCTTATTATAACTCACCGTGTCAAAGACATCTTCTTTGTCTTTATAACTATACCGGACAAGATGTTTTTGTGAATTCTCCCCTTTTTTGTAAAGGGTTGCTTCTTGAAACAAATGCGCATCTGCTCTTTGCTTCCCATAGGCATGCTCTAACCACAAATACTCGCTGTAATTGGCAAAAGATTCATTCAACGTGATATTCCCCCAATTCTCAGCCGTTACCAAATTTCCAAACCAGTGATGAAACAACTCATGTGCAATTATGGTTTCCCACTTGTTTTCATCGATCAAATCTCCTTCCGACTGGTAAGCGCCTTCTCCATGCACCACTGCTGTTGTATTTTCCATGGCACCACTCACAAAGTCACGCACCACCATCTGACTGTATTTATCCCAAACAAAATCTACACCTGTAATGTTCGAAAAAAACTGCATCATTTCCGGGGTTTTCCCAAAAATTTTGCGTGCCAATGCCTCGTATTCCTTCTCTACATAATAACTAACTTCTTTTCCTTTCCAAGTGTCTTTTACCACAGAAAAATCCCCTACACCCATAAAAAACAGATAAGGCGCGTGCTTTTGATCCATTTTCCAATAATCGATACGTTCGTTATTTTCTGTTGAGGTTTGAGAAACCAAAAAACCGTTGGATAAGGTCTGGTATTTTTCTGGCACACGAATATAAATTTCCTGAGACGTTTTTTGATTCGGCTTGTCAATGGTTGGAAACCAACAACTACTCGCCTCTGTGGCTCCCTGCGTCCATGCTTGGGTCGGATTTTCATTGGAAACCCCTTTGGAATTCACAAAATAAAGTCCTTTTGCACTGGTAATCGCTTTGCTTCCAGACTGCCCTACTTTGTTTGGACGCGCAGTGTAAGAAACATACAATTGCAAGGAATCGCCTCGTTTGTACTTCTTTTCTAAATCAATATAAATTTTAGTTCCATCGTAATGGAAATCCAACCGTTTTTTTTGCGAAGAAACCTCATGAATCAGCATGGCTTTCGCGTCCAAAACTAGTTTGTCAGTAGCGTAAAAATGAGGAACTAGATCGACCCAAGCCTCTCCTTCCAACTCTTCTTTTTCAAAATCCAAACGAACCGCCAACTTGGTATGAATCAAATCAAATTGTTTTTCAAAAAGCTGTGCAATTTGATAGCGCTGCTCCTTGTCGGAATTTTGAGCAAAGGATACTGCCACTAAAAAAAACAAGATATTACAAAAAAGAGAGGTCCGGAATGTCATTGAAAAAAAGTTTGAACAAAAGTAAAACAGAAATCATTTTAAAAGCTCTAATTTATTGTTAAATAGCCTTTGTTTTAGGTGTCGTATTTGACAGGTGTCATTTTAGCATTGTATTTATCACGCATATAGGCATAGCCATCCTCCCACCATTGAGTCATTTTTTTTTGATCAAAAATCAAAGAATTTGTAGTCAACACTGTGGGTGTATAATACATATTCAATTTTACATCTTTGTTTTTGGCCGCTAACTTACCTATCGTTAAATTGTGTTTTTTCACATGCTCTAATAAAAAATCAAAAACACCAGAAAGCAAAGAAAAAGGATTTTTGGAAGACAACCTGTTGAGTTGTTGCACTTCCGTATCAAGAACAATCACATCTACCTCGGTAGCTCCGCGCTGAATCGCTTCTCGAACAGGCACCAAACAACCAAAACCACCATCGGCGTATTCACAATTTTCTTTGACCATGAGACTCATAAAAGGCACGTAGTTGCAAGAAGCCCAAATCCAATCGCAAAAATCATCATAGGAACATTTGCGGAGTGTTTTGTATTCAATCTGACTCGTGGTCAAATTAGAAACTGCCACCACCACATCCTTGCTTGTTTTTTTAAGTGTCTCGTACTCCTTTTGAGTAACACTCTCTCGAATTAATTTTCGCAAATTCTTACTTTCTCCAAATGTCTTACGTCGGCGTATAAAATTCAACAACACATTGAAATGATTGATGGTAACTACCTTTTCTCCGTTAACTTTTTTGACAATGAATGGATTGTTGCTAAAAATACTTCGTTGATTTACCTGTGTATAAAGCTTTTTCAAAACCTCAATCTTTCCCAATGCCAAATGCGAGATCAGTAAACTTCCTGTCGAAGACCCAAGATACAAATCGTACTCCTTTTTTTGTTCTTTTACAAGATACTCTGCAACACCTCCTGCAAAAGCTCCTTTACTCCCCCCTCCCGATATTACCAATGCTTTCATCTTTTTCTGAATGTTTTTTAGTAAGTTTGATAAAGCTAGTTAAAATAGCTTTTACACAAAAAAAAAATCTTACTTTTTCTCAACAATGAAGTGGTTCAAAAAATCGTTTTGCGCAATCTTGCTTGCAGTACTTGTTGCAAACTGCTCAAAAACCGACTTACCTAACAAACTGTCCTTCACTTGTGATGCTTCAAAAAGCTTGGCTTCGCTTAAAAAGATAACCGATGTCAAAAACACCTTTACCGTAAAGATTCCTGAAAATTGGAAAAGAGAATTGTATGTAAGTTCCATAGAATCGAGAATTTACTTTGCAGACACGACAAAAGAACTGAACAACGCTTTTATTTTTGACATTGGTTATTTGCAAGAATCTCAAGTTATAGACAGTAATTTCACCTCCAACTATCAAAAAACATTGACAAAAAAGAATCAAATTCTTGCGCAATCAGGAAAATTCTTGCACGCTACAAAAGAAAGCTACTTTTTCCTTTCTTCTTCGGATAGTTTTGGAATAAAGAGTCAAAATCTTTCAATTTTCATTCCAGGCAGCACGTTTTACTACCGTGTAAAAATTGACGTTTATGGAGATCAAAACATCGAGTCTCGTTTCTGTGAAGCCCTACAAGTCTTCGACCGCATTTCATTTCACAAATAAAAAAGAGTGACACGCTAGCCCATTAGATGCTATTCTTTTTGAAAATCATTTTTTTTACCTGCTTCTTTTTGAACGACACTGATTCGATTCCAAGATCTGGCCGAATTCACTTGCGCTTCTAAATTGAAAGATTTTGAATTCCTTTCTGTTGCATTTTTTTGCTTCTGCACCAATTTTTTGATATTAAAACCCGCTGTTTTCATGAACACAAATATAAAAAATCCAAATACATCTTTGAATGTAAAAGGACTTTAAAAATCATTTGTGTTTTTTTTGCTATCTTTAATACATTCCGAACGATAAAAAAGTATTTATATGAAAACAAACAAACTTGTCCTCCAAAACGCGCTAAAAATCTATCTAGGAATTGTTCTTTTCTTTTTCTTAGTAAAACTATTCGGCCTGAGTCATATTGTTGAATTGAGAATTGTCAATGCTTTTTTTGTTGTGATGGGCGTAAACTCTTGCATCAAAAAGAATGTTTTTGAAAATCTAGACAACAACTACCTGACAAATTTATCTTTGGGATTTGCGGCAGCTGTTTTGGCCGTTCTTGCCACCTCTTTCTCTTTAATTTTTTACACCATGGTCTTTGATTCCAGCGTCATTACCTTTATGGAAAATAGTAGGTTCTGGGGCAACAATCTGAGTTTGGGAACTGTTGTATTTGCATTGCTTGCCGAAGGCGTGGCATCCTCTGTTATTTGTACGTTCATAGTCATGCAATATTGGAAGAAATACAAAATGGGAAGCGTCATTTAAACTTGATAATTCTGAAAAAAGCGCCTAAAAATTGTAAGATCTTTAGGCGCTTTTTTTTTGTTTTCGAAAAATCAATGAGGCAAGTATTTTTTTACAATCCCCATACCCCCGAATTACCAGAACGGCACTTGCTTGACGTGGAAGCAAAACTTCTTAATAGAAAACGCAGTTCCTGCACTATGCCCATATCCTCGCTGACGAATAAATCCAATAGTTTTTTATACATCCTAAAAATTGGGCTTGTTTCTTTAAAGCTACGAACAATCCATTACACGGCTCCTTCTTTGGGCAAACATAAAATCGGTTTTATTTATTGCCATAGCAACTTCTCTTTCAAAAACCATTATTTGCCAAAAAATTAGGACGCATCTATGCATATAATTAATTACTTTTGTCCCTTATAAAACCCATCGATGAACTTAGAAGAAAGACAAAAAGCATTCATTCAATTAGGAAATTTTTTGAGTCAGTTCACCACAACCGGCGTCTCTAAAAAAGAAGACATCCCCTACAACGACCTTTTTTTCGAAGCTTTTGAAATGCAAATCAAACGCGCCAAAGAATACAACGGCTGGTTTACGAAAGAAAATGTATTGTATTCTTTGCAGAGCTGGAGCCAATGCCTCACAGAAGACAACATTCAAAAATGGTGTAACTCTTACAGTTTCCCTAAAAAAACCCTAGAAAAAAAAGTGGCGGTCATCATGGCTGGAAACATCCCCCTCGTAGGGTTTCACGATTTCTTGTGTGTTTTACTCTCTGGAAACTCCATCATCGCCAAACTGTCGTCCAACGACAAATATTTCCTTCCACTGATTGGAAAATACCTAGAACACATTGCCCCAGCATTCAAAGGCAAAATTTTATTCACGGAAGAAAAACTGGAGGACTTTGATGCTGTGATTGCCACAGGAAGCAACAATACCGCACGCTATTTCGATTATTATTTCGGAAAACACCCACATATCATACGGAAAAACAGAAACACTGTGGCTGTTTTATCGGGAGAAGAAACTCCACAAGAATTAGAAGCAATGGTCGATGACGTATTTCGATATTTCGGTTTAGGATGTCGTAGTATTTCAAAAATTTTTGTCCCCAAGGGCTATGACTTGAATGCTATTTTCAAGGCTGCCTACAAGCACAAAGACATCATTGCCTATGATCGATATGCGAACAATTACGATTACAACAAAGCCGTTTATCTCATGAGTCTTTTCAAAATACTTGAAAACGGTTTTTTGATGCTCAAAGAAGACGAAAGTTACAGCTCTCCGATTTCTTCTTTATTTTATGAATATTACGACAACATAGAAACTTTAAAAGCAAAATTAAAAAAGGATTGCGAACAAATTCAGTGCATTAGTTCTCGTTTAGACATTCCAAATGCCATTGGGCTTGGAGAGACACAAAGCCCTCAGTTGTGGGATTATGCAGACGGTGTTGATTCCTTGCAATTTTTGTTGAAACTTTAGTTGATAATTTCACACAAAAAGTATGGTAATTTGAAAAAAAAGTCTAAAATTTGCATTTCGTTTTTACCCAAATTATTGAAAGAAAACTTATCTCATGAAAAAACATAATTTTAGTGCAGGACCCTCGATTCTTCCTCAGGAAGTATTACAAAAGGCAAGTGAAGCGATCGTGAACTTCAACGGATTGGATTTATCCTTGATTGAGATTTCTCACCGTAGCAAAGAATTTATCGCGGTAATGGACAAAGCACAAGCTTTGGTCAAAGAATTATTAGAGCTACCTGAAGGTTACTCTGTATTGTTTTTACAAGGAGGCGCAAGCACCGAATTTTTAATGGCGCCCTACAACCTATTGACGGTTGGAGGAAAAGCAGCCTACTTAGATACTGGATCTTGGAGTGCAAAAGCAATCAAAGAAGCCAAACTTTTTGGTGAAACTATAGTTGTCGCTTCTTCAAAAGACAAAGGATACAATTACATTCCGAAAGGATACGAAGTTCCTTCGGATGCAGATTACATCCACTTTACATCAAACAACACTATTTTTGGAACACAATTGAATGAATTCCCTGGTGGAGACGTCTTGAAGGTGGTAGATATGAGTTCTGATATTTTTTCTAGAAAAATAGACTACAGTCAGTTTGATGTAGTTTACGCCGGAGCTCAAAAAAACATGGGCCCAGCAGGAACGACAGTAGTAATCGTAAAAGATGAAGTTTTAGGAAAATCCGGAAGACAAGTTCCTTCGATGTTAGACTACAAAACGCATGCAGACAAAGACAGCATGTTCAATACGCCTCCTGTTTTTGCCATTTACGTTTCTATGTTGACCTTAGAATGGTTGAAATCTAAAGGTGGTGTCGCCGCCATTGAAAAAGAAAACAGAGCAAAAGCAGCGCTTTTGTACAACGAAGTGGACAGCAATCCTTCTTTTGTTGGTTTCGCTGCCAAAGAAGACCGTTCTATCATGAATGTAACGTTTAATTTGACAGACGAATCCTTAAAAGAAAAATTTGATGCTCTTTGCCTAGAAGCTGGCATCAGTGCCTTGAACGGTCACCGATCAGTAGGCGGATATCGTGCGAGTATTTACAACGCAATGTCTATAGAAAGCGTACAAGTATTGGTGAAAGCCATGCAAGATTTGAATAAATAATGAAAACTATTTCAAACGACACTTTCCAAGTGTCGTTTTTACTTTATATCTAAATATCAGAAAAATGAAAGTATTAGCAAACGATGGATTGGCACAAAGTGGCGTAAGCGCTCTAGAAGCTGCTGGATTTGAAGTCCTTTTAACAACTGTTGCTCAAGAGCAATTGGAAAACTTTATCAATGAAGAAAACATTGACGTAATTTTGGTACGAAGTGCCACAACAGTGCGTCAAGAATTGATCGACGCATGTCCTTCTCTTAAAATTATTGGTCGCGGAGGTGTTGGTATGGATAATATCGATGTACAATACGCAAGAGACAAAGGTGTACATGTAATCAATACGCCTGCAGCATCTTCTCACTCGGTTGCTGAATTGGTATTTGCTCATTTCTCAGGACTGGTGCGTTTCTTGCACGATTCCAACAGAAACATGCCTTTGGAAGGAGAATCAAACTTCAAAGGATTGAAAAAATCCTATGCTGGAGGTATTGAATTGAAAGGAAAAACATTGGGTGTTTTAGGTTTTGGTCGTATCGGTCAAGCAACGGCAGCCATTGCACTTCGATTGGGAATGAAAGTGGTCGCTTTTGATCCATTTATGGATGCAGCAACCCTTTCACTTGACTTTATCGATGGACAAACAATTGACATCACTGTAAACACGATTTCTAAAGAAGAAGTATTGAAGCAATCTGATTTCTTAACCTTGCACGTGCCTGCCCAAGACGAGTATGTGATTGGTGCAAGCGAAATCGAATCTATGAAAGATGGCGCCTATATCGCAAACGCTGCCCGTGGTGGTGTGATCGACGAAGTCGCTTTGATTGCTGCCTTAGACAATGGTAAATTAGGAGGAGCTGCTTTGGATGTTTTTGAAACAGAGCCAAAACCTGCGGTACAAATCTTGATGAACCCTAAAGTTTCGGTAACGCCACATATCGGGGCTGCCACTGGAGGTGCACAAGACAGAATCGGAACCGAATTGGCTTCACAAATTATTGAATTGCTGAAGTAATTCAGTAATTTTATTGCTAAAAAAAACCATCTTCTCTTGAAAGATGGTTTTTTTTCAGAAAACAATGTCCCGATTCGACAAAAGCTCAAAATTTGTGTTTTTTTCAGCATTCAAACCGACAATGGACAGCATCTCTTCCAACATCTTATCTTTCAACTGGCCGTGATTTTCATTTCTAGATTTCATGGAAGGACCTTTGTTCACCTCGCAAATCAGCGGTTCTTTGCTTCTATTTAGCAAAACATCCAACCCGAAAATCTGAAAACATTGGGCTTTTTGAAGATGTTCATAGGTTCCAAACTCATGATACGACGCGTCTAAAAGTTGTACTATTTTTGATTTTAACAAGTCAAAAAAATCTTTTGGCACGATCTCCAAGGCTTTTAGCATGTCCCCCATCAAAACAGGAAATTCTTCGGGCACTCTATGTTTGGTATGCGTGACCATTCGCTCAAACAAATTTGAGGCTGCTCTCGGTTGTTTTCCATAAACACACAAACCTTCATTGTACAGATATGACGTGAGTTTGTGGTCGTGCAAAGTCAACAATACATAGGTCCTAAAATTGAATGAGGTTCCTTCGTAACGCTGGAGATACGTCAACAGTGGTTGTGCAATTTCAAAAGACTCCTTTTGTTCAAATACCTTTTCAATCGTTTCCACCAAAGCAAGTCCTAATCTTCGATGCCGATTGCTTTTCAATATAAAATGATTTCTCTTGTCTGCTTTCAGCAACTTCAAATCTTTGTTGTTTTTCAAAACAAACGTCTCTGGCATAATAAGCGCTGCTTTTTCCCTACCATGGGCTTTTTCTAAATTCTTCCAAACAGCTGTCCTATTGACCATGCAGTCGGTACCACTGATAATACTGATATACTTACCTGCTGTGTTTTTGAGTCCTCCCAATACAACCTCGTTTGATTTTTTGGGAGATGGATAGTAAATATCCCAGTTTGCAACCTCTGAAGAAATCTCAATGTCATTTCTTTTGAAAAGATCCAAATACCGTTGGGGTAACTTTTTATTACTCCAACAAATCAAAGGTTTTAACATGCTTCTAATTTTATTGCAGCCCTCTGTGTTTATTTTTCTCAAAAAAAACGTATTTCAGCAGACCCCTCGGGTAAATATAGACATTTTAGAAGCATTCCCGTTTGTGCAAATTTAGAAAACAGCTCCCTCCCGCTCATTTTTTTATATCTTGCCTCCGTTTCAGGTTTTAAAAAAAGACAACTGAATAACAAACAGGTAATTCCAATAAATTCTACAAATTTCACATATGGAGCATTTGACATTCCTACAGCATCAAGAAGCTATCAAAGACGCACTCCTTGGTGGTTTGGAAGCGCAATTCAAATTAGCTCCAGAAACACGAAAAATTCCCACAAAAACAAGCCATTATTCGAACGTAAAAAAAGCTGCTGTTTTAGTGCTGTTTTACCCAGGTAAAAATAATAAGACACATTTATTACTAACTTTAAGAGCCCAATACAATGGCACACACAGTGCGCAGGTTAGTTTTCCAGGTGGAAAGGTTGATTTAAACGACAAGAATTTGCAAGAAACAGCCTTGAGAGAATGTTTTGAAGAAACCGGCATCTCGTCGGAAAAAATAACACTTCTAAAAGAAATGACGAATATCTACATTCCTCCAAGCAATTTTTTGGTCACTCCTTTTGTCGGTTGCACCTCTCAAAAGCTCACTTTTTCACACAATGAAGAAGTAGCTCAAATTATCGAAGTTTCCCTCCAAGATTTACTAAATGACGGTGCTATACATTTCGAAACGAAAAATTTTCCCAACGCGACAAACGTACAAATTCCTTATTTACTATTCAACAATCAGAAGGTTTGGGGAGCTACAGCCATGATTATCAGTGAAGTTAAAGAACTTTTAAAATCGCTTTCATTCTAAATAGTTTTTGTACATTTACGACCTTAAAATCAACGTCTACGAATGAAATTAATTAAGAAAAATCCTTTTGGCCATATCCTATTTATCAAAAAGTGGCTTATCAGAATTTTAGGGATCATCTCCCATAGACGTTATAACAAATTCAACAAATTACAAATAGAAGGTTCTGAAATCATCCGTGATTTACCTGACAGCAATGTATTGTTTATTTCCAACCACCAAACTTATTTCGCCGATGTTGCTGCCATGTTTCATGTTTTCAATGCAGCATTGAAAGGAAGAGTGGATTCGATCAAAAACATCGGATACATTTGGAATCCCAAATTGAACATCTATTATATCGCAGCTGCCGAAACCATGAAAGCAGGGATACTGCCTAAAATATTTGCTTATATGGGCTCTGTATCTATCCAACGTACGTGGAGAAGTGACGGAGAAAACGTAAAAAGGCAAGTAAGAATGTCTGATATCAGTAATATTGGAACCGCATTGAATGACGGCTGGGTTATTACCTTTCCACAAGGAACCACTAAGCCATTCAACCCCATACGTAGGGGAACCGCACATATCATAAAAACCTACAAACCTGTGGTGATCCCCATTGTAATTGACGGCTTCCGAAGATCATTTGACAAAAAAGGATTGCTGATCAAAAAAAGAGGAGTACTGCAAACCATGGTGATTAAAAAACCATTGCAAATAGATTACGAAAACGATTCGTTTGATGATATCGTGACGCAAATTGAGTACGCCATCGAACAACACCCATCTCTCTTAAAAGTCATCTCCGTTGAAGACTACAAAAAGCAAGAAGATGCCTTGAATAAAAAACGTGAATTCTGGCAATCGTAATTCACTAAAAACTTCACATAGTCCAACTCAATAGTTTTTTGTATTTTTATTGTCAAAAATTATTGCATGACCATTACACAACTGAAATACATTTTAGCGGTCGCAGAATACCAAAACTTTACGGTAGCTGCGGAACATAGTTTTGTAACCCAGCCTACCTTGAGTATGCAGATCCAGAAATTAGAAGATCAGTTGGATGTTCAAATTTTCAATCGAAATAAAAAACCGATTCAACTTACAGAAATTGGTGCAAAGATTGTCGCGCAGGCAAAAATCATTGTCAACGAAAGCAACCGCATCAACGATATTGTTCATCAACAAAAAGGATATATTGGAGGAGATTTTAAACTGGCAATGATTCCTACCATCATGCCGACATTACTTCCGATGTTTCTCAAGACATTCCACAAAAAATACCCGAAGATCAACCTGCAAATAGAAGAATTGACCACCGAGGAAATCCTAAAAAAACTAAACGATGGAAACATAGACGTCGCCATTGCAGCCACTCCTTTGGAAGAAGAAAATATTCTTAAAAAACCGTTGTATTACGAGCCTTTCGTTGGATACGTTCCCGAGAATCATGCGCTCTCCAATAAGAAAAGCATTGCCATGGATGATTTAGAAGTTGACAATTTACTACTATTAGAGGACGGTCATTGTTTCAAAGACAGTGTCTTGAATATTTGCAACTCTGGCGGCGTGCAAAAAGAAAAAAACTTCCGACTAGAAAGTGGTAGTTTTGACACCTTGATAAAATTGTCAAAAGAAGGAATGGGCATGACACTTCTCCCCTACCTTCATACCTTGGACATTCCAGAAAACGATCAGAAATTTTTAAAAGAATTTGAGAAACCCGCTCCGGCGAGAGAAGTCAGCTTGATTTTCCACAAATCACAATTGAAAATGCAATTGATCGAAGCTTTGAAATCAACTATCGACAGCGTCATAAGAGGTGCGATCACCTTCAACGATGTTGAAATCATCAGCCCCATACATCCAAAAAAATAGCGACAAAAGAAACAAGTTTTCTTGATAAGAAATAAAAAGGACTGCCGGTAAGCAGTCTTTTTTCTATTTTACTAATCTCATTCTCTGATTGAGTTCAGGTTTCGTTTCCAAATAAGTTTCCAACCAAATTTTTAATTCTTGAATCTCATGAGGCAACAACGTCTCGTAGGCTTTCTCTAATTCTTTGTAAAAAAGTTCCGCATTAAAACTCACCTTTTCTAGTACCGTTTTTGTGTATTCGTATGCCTGTCTAGCCATGATTCTCTTTCGTTGGTTGTATTTTTTTTCAAACATAATCAAAATAGATTTTCTAAAAAAATTTAAGACATACTTTAACAAATGTTTAGGCGTTGTATTTTACAATTTGGATATTTTCCCTGCCAAATCCACAGCTATATTTTCCAAATCTATTTGAATGGATTTGAAATGTGCTTTTTTAGAAAGCTCGTTTTTTTCATGAATTTTATCCATCAAGGTGTCAAAACTTACCATGGCTTTGTCGATGATCTTTTGAGATTTTTTGGTATCCGCCTCGGGGGTCACAAATTCCCATATGTAACATGCTTCAATTAAATCTCCCAATGTGTTGTGAATGTCTTTTTTTAAATTTTTAATAGATGCCATTTTTGTGTATTTTTAGTTTGTATTTAGGATTGCCACAAGGTGTCAAACTCTGTTATAGAACAAAGTGTAGGATACAATGTAGTCGATTTTTCAGACTCGCAGACGTTTTCGTGCTCCCATGTGGTATGAAATGGAATATGCACCGCCTTTGCTCCAATTTTGACCAAAGGTAATACATCTGACTTTAAAGAATTGCCTACCATCAAAAATTCAGAAGGAACAAGTTCCAAATGTTTGAGTATTTTCAAATAATCCGCTTCTTTTTTATCGCTCATCACCTCCACGTGGTGAAAATATTTTAACAAACCTGATTTCTGTAATTTTCGTTCTTGATCTAGCAAATCCCCTTTGGTAGCGACGATGAGACGAAAATCACGACTCAAATGTTTCAATGTTTCTGGAACTCCTGTCAACAATTCGATCGGCTTGTACAGCATCTCTTTACCAATTTCAACGATTTCCTGAATAATAGAGGGATGTACTTGATGATTCGACAATTGAAGCGCAAGCTCAATCATGGACAAAACAAAACCCTTGACTCCATAACCATAATAAGGTAAATTTTCAATTTCTAGCCGATACAACTCCTGATTGATTTTATTTTCAGTTTCGTACATCGATAGCAATTTGGCAACTTTCTGCTCTGCTTCTCTAAAATAAGGCTCGTTGACCCAGAGCGTATCGTCTGCGTCGAAGGCAATTACTTTTATTTTACCAGGGTCTATTTCCATAATTCATTTGCCAAAACCAAATCTTCTGGCGTATCAATCCCAACCACTTTGTGCGGAGTTTCTACCATTTTTATTTTTTTGCCATATTCTAAAAATCGAATGCCTTCCAATTTTTCTGTCGCTTCATTTTGCTGCACAGACATGGTTGTAAAAGCCAACAAGGCCTCTTTTCGGAAAGCGTAAATTCCAATGTGCTTGTAGTAGGTTGTTTCTATTTCTTTGTTTCGTGGGTATGGGATGGGTGCTCGCGAAAAATACAATACATGATTCTCCTTGTCCATGACCACTTTTACATTGTTTGGATTTTCTATCTCCTCCAAAGATTTCATCGGATGCACCAACGAAGCAAGGTCAATACGCTTTGCTGTGTCCTTGTGAAAAACCGCGATCAAGTCTTGCAAAGGTTCTTTTCTTGTAAAGGGTTCATCTCCTTGTACATTCACAATAATATCTGCCTCCACAGCCTTCGCTGCTTCCGCAATTCTGTCAGACCCCGTTTCGTGTTCTTCAACACTCACAAAGACTTTTCCGCCATTTTTCAACACTTCTTCTTTGATAATCTCGCTGTCTGTGACCACATAGACTTCTTCAAAAAGCCCTGTGTTTACTGTAGCTTCATAAGTTCTAACAATCACGGCTTTCCCCGCCAAACTTTGCATTAATTTTCCGGGAAATCGCGAAGCACTGTAACGTGCAGGAATCATGGCAATGACTTTCATAAAGTTCTTTTCTTAGTGTGTAAAGTTAATTGTTTTCTTCTAAAAACGCCTCCTTTACTTCATTTTTGAAAGCTGCTGTTTTCAACTTTTGAACGTGCTTTAAATGGAGGTGGTTGATAGGATTGATCCCTAAATTTTTTATGTTTTTGCGTGTAAAACGCAATGCAACGTCGTAATACAAAGGAACCACGGGGGCCTCTTCAATCAAAATACGATCCATTTTTTGATACAGCAAATGACGTTGTTTGGCAGCTGTCAGTTGATTCGCAGCTGCATACAAACTGTCAAATTTTTTGTTTTCGAAATGGGTGTAATTTGGACCGTTTGGAGAAAAATAGTCGCTGTGAAAAATAAACAAATAGTTTTCCGCATCTGGATAATCGGCAATCCAACTACCTCGATACATACTTAACTGACCATTTACCTTCGCTTGACGCAAGGTAGAGGGAGGCATTACTTGTACGCTGACTGTCAATCCAACCTTCTCCAAAGCACGTTGAATATAGGCACAGAGATCGACATACTGACTGTCTGTATGGATGGTGAGGGTCGGATTTTCATCCCCTGTTTCCTCAGTATAAGACTGCACCAATTGCCGCGCCTTTTCGGGGTTGTACTCGTATCCTTGTTCGTTGCAAAATGACGGCAATCCTTTCGGAATAAACCCGTGAACTGCGGGTGTTCCAATACCATTTCTCAAATACAAGATCATTTTTTCACGATCAAAGCCATAATTCATAGCTTGTCGAATTTTCTTTGAATGCACTGCTTTTTCTTTTGTCTGATCCAAACAAAAACCGAGATATTCCGTATTCAAAAAGGGACTAGAGATCAGATTTATTTCTTCAGTGTAGCGCATTTGTAGCTTTCCTTCTTGTGTCAACAAATCATCTTTGTAAGAAACATCAATACTATTTAAAAAATCTAAATTACCTTGGATAAATTGTAAAAACTCACTTTGTTTGTCTGGTAAAAAGGAAATAGACACAGCCTCCATATAAGGCAAGCGATTCCCCTTATCATCCTTCTCATAATAGTTCGGATTTTTTCTAAAAATAAGTTTGGTGTTTTCTACCCACAATTTGAATTGAAAAGGGCCTGTACCAATGGGGTTGGATCGGAAGTTATCTCCAAAAAAAACAACAGCTTCCTTGGGAACAACAGCACAATATTTCATACTCAACAAGCTTAGAAACGGAGGGAACGCTTGTTTCAATCGAATTTTAAAAACATGTTTTTCTACCGCATTAAAAGAAGCCACATAATTCAAGACCCATTTTCCTGGAGAGGCTACTTTTGGATCCTTCAAACGCTGAAAACTGTATACAAAATCTGACGCAGTTACATTTCGTGTTTTTTCAAGTCCAAACAACTCGTGCTTGTGAAAAAACACATCCTCTCTTAAAAAAAAAGAATACTCCAGTCCATTGTCTGAAATTTCCCAAGATTTGGCAATATCGGGCAAAACTTGCAAAGAATCGTTCAACTGCACTAGACCATTGAACAATTGTGAGGTCGCCCAGATAGTTCGCAAGTCTTTTGAAAATGCTGGGTCAAGAGTCGAGATATTCGCATGCTCGTTGTATCGAAAAACTTGAGAATCGTCAAAAGTTTTTCCTTTTTCGGCACAAGAAATTCCCAACCAGAACACACCCAAAAAGAATCTCGATAATTTTTGTAACATGATGCGAAGATACTAAATTAAGACCGTTGCGTTCCTTGAAAAAGAATCTTCCCTTTAGACAAACGAAACTATCCTTTTTTTCTCTTCAAACTTAAAAATATATAACTTATTTTTGCAACCGCGAATTGTCATAGTATGCATACCCAGAAAAAAGTAGCTTTTTATACACTCGGATGTAAATTGAATTTTTCAGAAACATCCACTATTGCTCGTAATTTTACAGACGTTGGATTTGAGCGTGTGGGTTTTGAAGAAGTTGCCGATATTTATGTCATCAACACCTGCTCAGTAACTGAAAATGCAGACAAAAGATTCAAAAGCATTGTAAAAAATGCTTTGAAGAAAAACGACGATGCCTTTCTGATTGCAGTCGGATGCTATGCTCAATTGAAACCCGAAGAACTGGCAAATGTAGCCGGTGTCGATCTCGTTTTGGGCGCTACAGAAAAATTCAAAGTAACCGATTATATCAACGATCTTTCAAAAAATGACATGGGCGAAGTCCATTCCTGTGAGATTTCGGAAGCAGATTTTTATGTTGGCTCTTATTCCATTGGAGACAGAACCCGTGCTTTTTTAAAAGTACAAGACGGTTGTGATTACAAATGCACCTACTGCACAATTCCATTAGCAAGAGGAATTTCAAGAAGTGACACCTTGGAAAATGTTCTAAAAAATGCAAAAGAAATTTCTGAAAAAGGCATTCAAGAAATTGTACTTACCGGTGTCAATATTGGTGATTATGGAAAAGGTGAATTTGGAAATAAAAAACACGAACATACGTTTTTTGAATTGGTACAAGCGCTCGACAAAGTAGAGGGTATCAAACGCTTGCGTATTTCTTCTATAGAACCCAACCTCTTGAAAGATGAAACGATTGATTTCGTAGCCAATTCCAATAGTTTTGTGCCTCACTTCCACATTCCTTTGCAAAGCGGAAGCGACACCTTATTAAAATGGATGAAACGAAGGTATTTGCGGCAAGTATATACCGACCGCGTGCAACGGATCAAAGAAAAAATGCCCAATGCCTGTATTGGCGTTGACGTTATTGTTGGTTTCCCCGGAGAAACTGACACACTGTTTTTGGAAACCTACCAATACCTGCAAGAGTTAAACATTTCTTACTTACACGTTTTTACGTATTCCGAAAGACCCAATACAGAGGCCACAGAAATGGGCGAAGTTGTGCCGCTAAAAACACGAAAAAAAAGGAGTAAAATGCTACGGGGGCTCTCCGTAAAGAAGAGACGTGCTTTCTATGAAAGTCAATTGAACAGCTCTCAAAATGTTCTTTTTGAAAGTGAAAATAAAGAGGGGTATATTCAAGGTTTTACAGAGAATTATGTAAAAGTAAAAACCCCTTGGAATCCTGCTTTGGTAAACACCACACACCGCGTTGAATTGACAGCGATTGACGAAGATGGTATGGTTCGATTTGATTGGCTGGAACCTACACTGACAAAGTAATTTGTTTATTTTGTTTGAAATTCCCCAAACATTTCCCAACTTTGAATCACAGAACCATTGAATCTCTATGTTTTGAATTCGGAAAAAAAACACCTCTATTTCATCCCAGGAACCGCAGCCAATTCCAAGATATTTGAGCGTATTGAACTCCCTTCTAACAGCTTTGAACTGCATTATATAGAATGGTTGATGCCTGTATCTAAAAATGAAAAGATAGAAGACTATGCACTGCGGATGTGTTCACAAGTACAACACAAAAACCCTATTCTTGTTGGCGTTTCCTTCGGAGGGGTCCTCGCGCAAGAAATGAGCAAAATCATCACATGTGAACAAATTGTTCTCATCTCAAGCATCAAAAACCGAACTGAACTTTCAAAAGGCTTGGCATTGATCAAAAAAACCAAAGCCTACAAATTATTTCCTAGCAAGTCTATTCCGACTTTTGAGAAGATTGCAGCAAAACTGTATGGTGAAAAAGCAAAAAAACGCATCCATATTTATCAAAATTATTTGTCCTTTAGAAATCCTCTGTATTTGAATTGGGCGATCCAACAAGTCTTGTGTTGGAATCAAAAAAACAGCCTTCCCAATTGCCTTCATATTCACGGAGATCAAGACCCCATTTTTCCCATAAAGTACATTCAAAACTGTATCTCCATTAAAAATGGCTCGCATGTCATGATCTTGACCAAAGCAAAAGAGATCAGTACAATTTTAAACAACAAACTCCGATAAACAGCCTGTTTTAAACGCGAATTCTTGCGACTCCTGTCCCATCTTTTAATTTTCTAAAAAACAACAAGGCTTTTTGCTATTCTTTTTCGCCACAAGTTCTTTCAGAAAAGGTCAAATATATGCGACAAGCTCTCCGTATTCCCGCATAAAATTTGTATTTTTGTGGGCATGATTGCACACGAACAACTCGGCAAATTAACGGTCAGAATCGACAAACTAAGGTCGTATCTTGAAATCGACAAAAAAAAGATTCTGATTCAAAATGAAGAAGAAAAAAGTGGCAACCCTGATTTTTGGAGCAACCCCAAAGAGGCCGAATTGGTGATGAAAAACCTACGAGGACTCAAGAAATGGGTCAATGATTACGAAAAAATTGTTGGACTGAAAGACGATTTGTCTGTGGTACTTGATTTTTTCAAGGAAGGAGAAGCCACCACAGAAGAAGTGCAGCAATTGGAAAGTGAATTGGTGCAATGTCTAGAAGCTATTGAATTCAGAAACATGCTCTCTGACGAAGGAGATGATTTGAGTGCTGTGATACAAGTCACTGCGGGTGCCGGTGGCACAGAAAGCTGTGACTGGGCTCAAATGTTGATGCGCATGTACATGATGTGGGCCAAAAAACAGGGATACAAATTAAAAGAACTGAATTACCAAGAAGGCGATGTCGCTGGAATCAAAACAGTCACCCTTGAGGTCAATGGAGATTTTGCTTTTGGTTATCTCAAAGGCGAAAATGGTGTGCATCGTTTGGTGCGTATTTCTCCTTTCGACAGCAATGCCAAAAGACACACCTCTTTTGCCTCTGTATATGTCTATCCTTTGGTGGATGACAGTATTGAAATCATCATCAACCCTGCCGATATAGATATTACCACAGCCCGCTCCAGTGGTGCTGGTGGACAAAACGTCAACAAGGTTGAAACGAAAGTACAACTGACGCACAAACCCTCTGGAATTCAAATTTCATGCTCAGAAACTCGCTCGCAACACGAAAATCGTGACCGTGCCATGCAAATGCTAAAATCGCAATTGTATGAAATTGAGCTCAGAAAACAACAAGAAGCCCGAAGTGACATCGAAGCAAGCAAAATGAAAATTGAGTGGGGAAGCCAAATTCGAAATTATGTGATGCACCCCTACAAACTTGTAAAAGATGTGCGTACTTCTCACGAAACTGGAAACGTAGATGCTGTCATGAATGGAGAAATTGATGCCTTTTTAAAAGCATTTCTAATGCTCAATTCACAAAGCGAACAAACCAACGACTTGTAACCTTAAAATCCCGATCGTAGCAAACAATCCGTGTAAAAAAATAAAATGATACAAATTTACCACAATCCACGTTGTAAAAAAAGCCGTGAAGGAGTTGCTTTTTTAGAAGATGCTCAAATAGACTTTGAAATCTTCAAATATTTGGAAACGCCACCTAACAGTGAGGAAGTGAAAGATCTCCTGGAAAAACTGAGCTATACTCCTATTCAATTGGTGCGAAAAAACGAACCTGTTTGGAAAGAAAATTTCAAAGGAAAAGAAATGTCTGACAACGAGATCATCCATGCCTTGACAAACTTTCCAAAATTGATAGAACGTCCCATTGTGATCCACAAAAACAAAGCGGTGATCGCAAGACCCACAGAAAGTATCCATACTATTTTATAAATATTTGAGCGAAAAAACATCAAAAATCCCCTAAAAAATACAAATGATTTTAAAAAAGAAAGGCGTTTGGAAAAGCTGGAATGAAAACATACAACATTCCTACAACAAATTGTACGAAATTTCAACAGAAGAAGAATTACAAAAGATCATCAAAGAATCGGAAAAAGTGCGCTTTTTTGGAAACAAACAGTCCTCCGCAGATATCGGAGCAGGGATAGATACGTTGATTGACATCCGTCCTTACAATAAAATTATTGCCTACGACGAAGAAAAAAGATTCATTACCGTACAAGCTGGGATCAAACTCGTTGACCTTATCGAAGCTGTCGAAGCCAAAAGATGGTGCATTCCATGTTTACCGGACATCAACACAGTGACACTCGGTGGCGCCCTGGCAACTGGAACCCACGGAACAAGCGGAAAATTACTCGCAAGTTATGTACATGCATTTCGTGTAATTTTAGCGGATGGCTCCGTGAAAGAAATAACAGATGAAGAAGAATTGATGGATGCATTCCGAGTTTCTTTAGGCGTTTTGGGAGTCTATTCTACCGTGACATTTGCATGTGAGCCTATCTACACTTTGCACGTAAAAGAAGGACCACAGAAAGATCACAACTGGCTGGAAGACATCCCAAGCAATTTGACAAAATTTGATTTCCTACGTATTCTCTGGCTTCCTCATACAGGAAAAGGATACCAGATTACAGGAGAAAAAATTCCAGCAGACAAAGAAATTTCTGAGAATTTAGGCCCCAACTATTTGCAATACCGACGATCATTTTCCAAATTCTTATACAAATACTCACACGTTTTCCCGTGGATTACAGCCATCGCAAATAAAATTTTAGGTCGCTTATTTTTTAGTAGTCAACGAGAACTCAAAGGATCTTTGTACCAAGCAACCGTTACCAAATCGAGAGGGTCAACCATTGAATTAGCGGAATGGACCGTAGCTCTTGCTGTTTTTCCCCAAGTTTTTAAAGAATTGAAGAAAACCATCAACCAATGGAACAACAAGTCTTTTATTCACATTCCTATGGACGTTCGCTTTTTAGAAAAAGACAGTGCGTGGCTGAGTTATGCCTATGACCAAGACACCGTTACCATGGGATGTGTTTCTAGAAATGCGTCAACAGCAGACAGCTACGAAGCTTTTAAAACTATTGAAAAAATATTTATAAAATACGGCGGTCGTCCGCACTGGGGAAAACGTTTCGAAGCCAAAGACACTCAATTGAATGAAATTTATCCAAAATGGAACGATTTTAAAAAATTGCGAAAAGAGCTCGATCCTACCAATAAATTCCTGAATGGATATTTAAAGCAAGTTTTCAACGAAACCACTTAACAACAAAAAATGAGTACAATTCAACTTCCTCCTGCTGTTCTTTTTGATTTCGACGGTGTCGTAGTCGATAGCTTTCAAGTGCACTTTCACGCATGGCAAAGTGCCTATTACGAATTGTTTGGCGAGTCCACCTTAGAATTTCCCCACAAAGAACTGTCTGGAAAATCTCCGTTACTCATTGCGGAATACATCTGTAAGCGCGTGGGACAAAAAGAAAAAACAGCCCTCTATTTTTCTACAAAAGCAGACCATTTGCACAGCAACACAACACCCCCGACACTCCTTCCAGGTGTGAAAGAAATACAAACATTCCTACACGAACAAAAAATTCCACATGGCATCGCGAGCAATGCTACCCGAAATTTTATTGGAAATAGCATCTCACAGTTGCAACTTGGTTTTTCAAAGTACCTTGGCATTGAAGATTACACTTATCCAAAACCCCATCCGGAAGCCTATCTCTCCCTAGCAAAAGACTTAGAAGTAGCACCGGAAGACTATGAGAAAACATGGGTTTTTGAAGACAGCATTACAGGAACAGAAGCTGCAAAAAAGGCAGGAATGTTTCCTGTTGGGATTCTAACGATAAACTCGGAAGCCACCATGAAAGAAGCGGGAAGCAGGCTCGTATTCCCCACCTTATTGGAGGCATGGCAATTTCTCAAAAAAAACCATTGACACTATTTCTTTTCAAATAGAGAGCAACGAAGACCTATCGATCCTAAAGAACTTGCAACTCTTCCAGTTCTATTTTGAAGTCGTACTGTAAATCTTCGTGCAAAGCACTGATTTTTTTTTCGATGGACAACAATTCGCGTTGGTACAAATTTCTGAGCAGCAGATTGTACTGAATGGATGGACGGACTGCTTTTAGTTTTTCACAGAAATACAACAACAAAGAAACTTCTGTTTCCTTGTTTTTAGCATATCGAATATTGGTCTTTACCCCTCTCAACACTTTACGAATTGTCTTTTTCATATAGAAATAGCTTTTCGTATTGATTGCCTCAAACTGATGATCTATTTCCTGCTGTATGGTAACTACGAAGCTATCCTGATCATTGGCTTCAAAAAGCAAATACGTAAGAAGTTCTTTGTTCTCTTTTTTAAACTTAGCCAACTGCAAGCACAAAGACAATAAATCTTCTCTTTCAGCGTGCATTAATTCTGATTTCAGTTCACGTAAAGAAGCGGCTTTCATTGTTAAAAATTAAGAATTAAAAAGGGAAAATACAAAAAATTAAGACTGCATGAACAACTCAGAATGTTCAAATTTCACTTACAATCATGGAGAACACACTTCACCCTTTAAAAAGTGCCATAAAAAAAGGGACTGCAATACTTTACAGTCCCTTTTTTTACTTTTTGAAAAGCAATTATTTTTTCGCCTTCGCTTCTTTTCTCAATTGCAAGTTTTCCATTACCGTACCGCCAATCCAGTAAGGTACTACAAAGGTTAACAAAAATATCAACAACCAAAAACCAGCTGTAAACACAAAAAGAAAAGCTAAAAATCCGAAGTATTGTGATGCGTCCATAATTATTTTGACTAATGTTATAAATCTACCACAAAAATACTACTTTTTTCAAACTAACCAATGATTTTTAGCCGCTATTTTTCTGGAGTCAGAAAAAGAAAAATCACCCTTACAAAAAAATAAAATTCGCACGCTCTAGAGAAGTGCATTTCGTATATTTGTAATGTTTTACAAAGTATTGGCTTGACAGAGCAAATATTTAGTCATAAAAAACATACAAATTCGCAAACATACCAAAGATGGATTACAGAATAGAAAAAGATACCATGGGGGAGGTAAAAGTTCCTGCAGACAAATATTGGGGTGCACAAACAGAACGCTCTAGAAACAATTTTAAAATCGGTGCCAGTGCTTCGATGCCACTTGAGATTGTGTATGGTTTTGCCTACTTGAAAAAAGCGGCCGCACATGCCAACTGTGATTTGGGTGTTTTAGAAGGAAAAAAAAGAGATTTGATAGCCGCCGCTTGCGATGAAATATTAGCAGGAAAACACGACGATCAATTTCCATTGGTTATTTGGCAAACAGGCTCTGGTACCCAAAGCAATATGAATTGCAATGAAGTGATTGCCAACAGAGCACAAGAATTGGCAGGAGGAGTCATTGGACAAGGAGAAAAAGCCATTCAACCAAATGACGACGTAAACAAATCGCAATCCTCGAACGACACCTTCCCAACCGGAATGCACATTGCCTGTTACAAAATGCTCGTAGAAACAACTATTCCTGGGATTGAAAAATTGCGTGATACACTGCAAGCAAAATCTGAAGCTTTCAAAGATGTCGTTAAAATTGGTCGTACCCACTTGATGGATGCAACTCCTTTGACGATTGGACAAGAATTTTCTGGATATGTGTCACAATTGAACCACGGACTCAAAGCACTTAAAAATACACTTGCACATTTGTCAGAATTGGCTCTGGGAGGCACTGCTGTAGGGACAGGTTTGAATACTCCCGCAGGCTATGATGTCTTGGTAGCGCAAAAAATTGCAGAATTCACCGGTTTGCCGTTTGTGACTGCTGCAAATAAATTTGAAGCATTGGCAGCACATGATGCCATTGTAGAGTCTCATGGAGCTCTCAAACAAATAGCCGTTTCTTTGAATAAAATTGCCAATGACATCCGTATGATGGCTTCAGGTCCACGTTCTGGAATTGGAGAATTGATCCTTCCGGCAAACGAACCAGGTTCTTCCATCATGCCAGGGAAAGTAAACCCTACACAATGTGAAGCAATTACAATGGTGTGTGCACAAGTTATGGGGAACGATGTCGCCGTAACGGTTGCAGGAACGCAAGGACATTACGAATTGAATGTCTTCAAACCTGTCATGGCGGCCAACTTGTTACAATCCGCCCGACTGATTGGAGATGCCTGTGTTTCTTTTGAAGAAAACTGTGCGTACGGAATTGAACCGAACCACAAAGTAATCAATGAATTGTTAAACAACTCTTTGATGTTGGTTACTGCTTTGAATACTAAAATAGGATACTACAAGGCTGCAGAAATAGCAAATACCGCACATGCAAATGGAACTACTTTAAAAGAGGAAGCCGTACGTTTGGGGTATGTAACTCCAGAAGAATACGACGAATGGGTAAAACCTGAAAATATGATTGGAAGTTTGAAATAATTCATTCTTTCCTAATAGTACAAAAGGGCACTCTCATTGATCAGTGCCCTTTTTGTTTTTTGAATGTTTCAAATCCTACAAAAACTACTTTGTCTAGTTCTTGAGTGTGCGAAACGTCAAATTTATCCTCGGTGTCTGAACTTTTGTTGTTTTTGGCAAACTGTGCAACCAATATTGTTGTGTTTTACCTTGCATCACCAACAAACTTCCTTTTTCTAACAAAAAAGAGACTTTCTGTTTGCGCTCTTTGTGTTTGAATACAAAATTTCGTTCCGCCCCAAAACTCAGTGATGCAATGGCTCCGTCTTTTTTCATTTCTTTTTCAGCATCCGTGTGCCATCCCATGCCTTCTTTTCCAGTGGGGTAAAGATTCAATAAACAAGAATTGAAGGTTGCTCCTGTTTTCTCCTCCACCAACTCTTTTAATTGCAAAAGAGAAGTTGTCCAAGGCATTGCATCTCTTTTTATATTTGCATAGGTATAAGACACTTTTTGATCAGCGTACAAAGCCACTTTTCGATCCAAAACAAGGTGTTTTCCAAAAAGCTGTACTGTATCGTTTTGCCATGCCACATGTTCCAAGAATTCCTGCATGTATTGCTGCGCCTCATTCGCAGAGAGCAAAGGACCGTAATAATACACTTCTCCGTCAAAAGGCAACTTATTGGACAAAAACTTGGTATCAAACAAGTCCATACATTTTACAATTGTTTTCCTTCCAAATCTAATAAAAACACATAATCTCGAGCCACTTCTTTCAAAGCATCGAATCTCCCTGAAGCACCTCCATGCCCTGTTTCCATATCGGTATGCATCAATATTTTTTGACTTCCTGTATGGTGTGTTCTTAATTTAGCAATCCATTTTGCAGGTTCCCAATACTGCACCTGTGAATCGTGCAATCCTGTGGTAATCAACAGATTTGGATAGACTTGTTTTTTGACATTGTCGTAAGGAGAATAAGATTTGATATACTCGTAGTACCCCTTGTCATTCGGATTTCCCCATTCGTCGTATTCTCCGGTTGTCAAAGGAATGGATTCATCCAACATCGTGGATACGACATCTACAAAAGGAACTGCAGCAATCACACCATTGTACAATTCAGGGTTCCAATTGACCACAACGCCCATCAACAAACCTCCTGCAGAGCCTCCCATGGCGTACAGGTGCTTTTCAGAAGTGTATTTCTCCGAAATTAAAAATTTACTGCAATCAATGAAGTCTGTAAACGTATTTCTTTTTTTGAGCAACTTCCCATCCTCGTACCAATTTCTTCCCAAATACTCACTTCCTCGAACATGCGCAATGGCATACACAAAACCTCTGTCTAAAAGTGTCAATCGGGTGGTACTAAAACTTGCATCGATGGTGTGCCCGTAAGAACCATAGGCATACAACAGCAAGGGCGTATCACTTTCAATTTTTGTGTCTTTGTGATAGACCATGGAAACCGCTACTTTTTTCCCATCTCGAGCTGAGACCCATATTCTTTTGGAAAGATAATTTTCTTTGTGAAACTGTCCTCCCAAAACTTCTTGCTCTTTTTTGATGTCTTTGGAACGATTGCCCATATGAAAATCGATTACAGAGCTTGGCGTGGTCATCGAATTGTAACCATATCGCAGTATTTCCGTATCAAACTCTGGATTGGCATAAACGTAGGCTGCATAGGTTTCTTCTCCAAATGGCAAATAATAATCTTGGGTTCCATCCCATTTTTTGATTCTAATTTTATTCAGACCATTGCTGCGTTCTTCTAAGACCAAATACTTTTTAAAAATAGAAATATCTTCCAAAAGCACTGCTTCTCTGTGTGCTATGACTTCGGTCCAGTTTTCTTTACTCGTCTGACCTACCGGAGTTTTCATCAATTTAAAATTCGTAGCACCGTCCTTATTGGTCAATACGTAAAAGGCATCTTCAAAATGGGCTATGCTGTACTCCAACTCTTTTTCTCGTGACTGAAATACACGAAATTCACCTGTTGGCTGGTTTGCTTCTAAAATTCGATATTCTGTAGACAAGGTGCTATACGCACCAATCACCAAAAACTCGCTCGATTTTGATTTGGTGACATACACACCAAAGGTATCGTCTTTCTCTTCATAAACCAATACGTCTTCAGATGTTGCAGTGCCCAATACATGTCTGTATATTTGACTACTCCGCAAGGTAACGGGGTCTTTTTTAGTGTAGAAAAAAGTTTGATTGTCATTGGCCCAAACTCCTCCTCCAGTAGTATTTTCAATGGTTTCTGAATGTAACTTCCCAGTAGACAAGTCTTTTACATGCAAAGTATACTGTCTTCTACTGACCGTATCAACGCCATAAATCACTTTGCTATTGTCAGGGCTCACAGAAAGCCCTCCTAAATTGTAATAATCATGGTCCTCTGCCATTTGATTCACGTCAAACAGCACCTCTTCCTCAACCTCTAAAGAACTTTTTTTACGCGTATAAACCGGATATTGATCTCCTTTTTCATAACGGGTAATGTAAAAATATCCATTTTTAAAATAAGGAACAGAAGTATCGTCCTCTTTGATTCTCGACTTCATTTCTTCAAAAATTTCTTTTTGAAATTTCTCTGTATGTTTCAATTCCGCTTCCATAAACTGATTTTCCGCTTCTAAATAAGCAACCACTTTTTGGGTATCCTCATCTGGGATATCTGCATTCTTTTGAGCGTCTGTCAAACGCATCCAATGGTAATGGTCAATCCGGACGTCGTCGTGTTTTTCAAAAATTGTGGGGATTTTCTCAGCAATAGGCGCTGACAGCTTCGTTTCTATCATTTTATTTGAATTACAAGAGGACACAAAAATAAGTGTTATAATTCCCAATCCTACATTTATTTTAAACATTTCAAAAAGTTTTCAAAGATTCACAATGGAGTCCTTTTTTAAAAAATTGGTGCCGCTGTTCCGAATCCGAGAGCAAGAAAGGATCCATCTGCCAAAGAGAGACTTTCTAAAAAGTTTTTCTTGATTGCCAAAAAAGAAAACGGACACGCAACAACTTTTGCAACCTGTAAAAGATGCAACCAATCAACCCTCCAAAAAACATACCTGTCATGATATCTAGGGGATAATGCACACCCAAATAAATACGGCTATAAGCTACTAAAACCGCCCAAAAAAGCAAGACAAACGGGAGGTATTTGTAATACGGTTTTAACAAAAGTCCTAAAAAAACTGCCGCCGCCATAGCACTTGCCGCATGGGCAGAAAAATAACCAAACCCACTGCACCTCACCGCTGCAAAACGCATGGTTTCTTTGAGTTCGGGAAGATTGCATGGGCGCAGGCGTTCAAACCTGTATTTGAACACATTTGCCAGTTGGTCTGTTGCCGTTATCATGAGTACAGCACACAACATCACTAGTAGGGTTGTTTTTAAACCATATTTTCTAAAAACCAAATACAGTAAAAACACATACAGCGGTGACCAAGTAAACTTGTGGGTAACTATTCTCCAAAAACCGTCCCAATTTTCACTTCCTAAGTTGTTTAAGAACAAAAATAGTTTGGTGTCGTATGCAAGTAATTCTTCAATCATTTTTCTAAAGTTTTGGCAGACTAGCGCAACAAGCGGTAGTTTATTTGTTTTGATTTTAGGTGTTTCTTCGTGTTTCTCCTTTGAGTTCCAAAGTTCATTGTGAGCGTTTCTTTGCTACCAGATCAAAAATCATAGAAAATTGTGCTTCTTTTGTCAAATCAGAATTGTCAATTTCAATAGCATCGGGTGCTTTCACCAATGGAGAATCTTTCCGGTTGGAGTCTTCGTAGTCTCTTGTCACAACGTTTTCCAGAATATCTTCGTAACGAACGTCTTCCCCTTTTTCTGTCAATTCATCAAAACGTCGTTGTGCTCTTTTGTCAGCAGAAGCGGTCATGAACAATTTGAGCTCAGCATCGGGAAAAACAACGGTTCCAATATCTCTACCGTCCATCACAACGCCTTTGTTTTTTCCCAATTCTTTTTGAATACTCACCAATTTTTTTCGTACTTCCGGAACTGCCGCTACCTTGCTTACATAATTGGAAACCTCCAAAGTTCGTATTTCGTTTTCTACACAAATCCCATTCAAATAAGCCTCTGCAAAGCCTGCTTCTTCACAAAAAACAAAGTTCAGTTCTATCGCTTCTAACGCGTCGATCAATTTTTCTCTAAAAAAACACTGTGTATTTATAAAATTCTGGCGCATTGCGAAAAGAGAAACCATTCGATACATCGCTCCTGTATCCACATACACATACCCTAGTTTGTTTGCGAGCTCTTTGGCAATAGTGCTTTTCCCTGTAGAAGAGTAGCCGTCGATGGCAATCGTAATTTTTTTCTTCATTTGTTATCTAAATTAAGGACCAGTCCAAATGTATTGGAATTGGCGCTCGGGTGAAACTTACTCAGCGCATAATTGAATTCAAAATTTTTCATTTTGAGGCCAAATCCATAGGAGAGCCCGTTGAATGTTCTCTGATTCACAATTTCCAACTCTTTCGCTTTTTTAAAACTATATCCTAGACGAAAAGTCAATTTGTTTTCTGGAAAAAATTCAAAACCAAAAACGGCATGTCTAAAAGCGTTGTTTGCAAATGTAATTTCTTCTTCCTTGCTAGAGTTTGAATCTATTTCAAACACATTATTGGAAGGATTGGGATCGGAAACATCCCATTGTTGTAAATTATCGATTGTTACAAACCATTGAATGGGAACGTGTTTGAAACGAGAAGAGGCTCCGAGTAAAACTCGAAAAGGAAGCGATTCTTTTGTCCCATCAAAAGTTGTTATTTGAGTCCCTATATTTCTTAAAACCATTGAGATTTTCAATGGACTTTTTGTATCTCTGTACAAAAAAGCAAAATCAAAAGCCACCCCAAAAGAACTATAGGTGTCTATTCTACTATTGATAATTTTTGCATTGACTCCCATCTGTAGATTTATGGCTTTGAGCGCATGGGCATATCCCATGGACAAAGCCAAATCGTATGCCTTGAAGGTTCCCAACACATTTCCCATTTCGTCTGCTCTGGTCAGTTCTCCGTAATCCAAATACTGAATTCCGGTATGAAAAAGACCTAATTTTTCGTGCAAGCGCGTTGTAAATGTCACAGAACCCAAGTTGATTCCCGCCAAATAGTTCGTGTAATTGACCGAGACTTTGCCTTGCATTTCTATATCAATCGCAGCAGGATTCCACAAGGGTTGGTTCACATCACCACTCAGAGTCAAAGGAGCTCCTCCCAAACCAATTTGTCTTGCGGAAGTAGGCAGGTTTAAAAAAGCATATACCGATTCGCCTGCTTGTGCCCTACAAATTGTGCTAGTCAATATAAATAAAACGAGAAGTGTCTTTTTCATCCAATGCTGGGAAATAAAGTGCTTTCTTAAAAACGTAAAAATACTATAATATTTTATAAAACATCCAAAACTTGTCTGCTCTTCTTGTCTTTAAAACGCCTTTTCAAATCGCAGTATCCCTAAAATAACTTGGGCTGTGAAGCACTGTTTTCATCTACAATCTCTTCTTCTACTTCAATAGCATCCAAAACGGGAGGCTCGTAGGGATGTGACTCTAAAAGATTGACCTGTTTTATTTTATCCGTGGACAATTGATTCCCAATGGCTTTGATTCCTTTCACCGCAATGAACTGTTCAAAATCTACGGTGGTATTTCCCAAACTTCTTTTTGAAAATACAATTTCTGCGACAGGACGGTAATCCGTTGCAACAATTTCCAACTGTGTTTTCGGATGTTCACTGATAAAACGTTCTTCTTTGTCTGGGTAATCAATCATAAAACGTTTGACATAATACCGTTCTTTTTCGCCTTCAAAATAAATGGCTGAAATCGGTTTCATAGGATCCCATTTTTCCAAAACAATCATATCATTTTCAAAATGATAGTTCAATTCCGGTCGGATGGTTTTTACGATTCCTGATTGGGTGGCAATCAGCAATTTGTCTTCTGCAGTAAATTCTCCCAACAGCTCGCCTCTTTCATCTACATTCAAACGCTGTACAGTATCGTCAAACCAGATTTTTCTCGGTTTCAAGGTAGAAACACCCGCCGACTTAAATTCGATATTCTTGACTGCAAATTTGGTAATTAAGTTTCCTTTCGAACCCCTTCCTTTGATGGCTAAATCGGAAAAATCGATGTCCCATTTTAATTTTTTGACACTTCCTACGGCTCTTAAATTTACGGCAACCACTTCGGCTTCTCCATTCGGGTTTGCTGTAAAATAATGTACGCGAGAACCCTTATTTCCTGTGGTTAAATCGTAGTTCTTATCACGTGTCACACCTGTGACATGAAATCTTTTCATGTAACTAGGCCCTGATTTTCCATCGCGGTACATCATGTTGTACACGGTACGTTTGTCTCCTTTCTTGAAAATAGCAATGTGAATGATGTCTTTTCCCACAAAAGTTTTGGAAGCTACTTTTGTGATCATCAAAGAACCGTCTTTTCGAAATACAATGACATCGTCAATATCAGCACAATCGGCTACATATTCATCTCTCCTCAAAGAGGTTCCTATGAAGCCCTCTGCTCTATTGACATAGAGTTTGGTATTTCGCATGACTACTTTGGTGGCTACAATATCATCAAAAATTCGAATTTCAGTCTTTCGTTCTTTTCCTTTTCCATAGGTTTCTTTCAATCGCTTGAAATAGGCAATTGAAAACGCTACTAAATTCGCCAAATTCTCTTTGACAGCCGCAATCTTTTCTTCCAAGGCCTCAATCAATTGGTTTGCCTTGTCGATATCAAATTTCGAAATTTTCTTGATACGGATTTCTGTCAATCTCAAAATATCCTCTTGCGTCACACTTCGTTTCAAGTGTTTGGTAAAAGGCTTCAAACCTGTATCAATGGCTTCCAACACCCCATCCCAGGTTGCCACCTCTTCAATATCACGGTAAATTCTATTTTCTATAAAAATACGTTCCAAAGAAGCAAAATGCCATTGTTCTTCTAACTCGGCCAATTGAATTTCCAATTCTCTTTTCAGCAGTGCTACGGTATGGTCCGTAGAAATCTTCAACAAATCAGAGACTCCTATAAAAATTGGTTTGTGCTCTTCAATGATACAGCTCAACGGAGAAATAGAACTCTCACAATTGGTAAAGGCATACAAAGCGTCAATGGTGGTATCGGGAGAAACATTGGGTGGCAAATGCACCAATATTTCCACGGTTGCTGCCGTATTGTCTTCAATGCGTTTTATCTTTATTTTTCCTTTGTCATTGGCTTTCAAAATGGAATCAATCAAAGAAGAGGTAGTGGTTCCAAATGGAATTTCATTGATCACCAAGGTTTTTTTATCGAGCTGGTTGATTTTGGCTCTTACACGTACCTTCCCTCCTCTTTTTCCATCGTTGTAATTGGTAAAGTCGGCAATCCCACCTGTTAAAAAATCAGGTTCAATCTTAAAACTTCTTCCTTTCAAATATTTGATAGAAGCGTCGATCAATTCATTGAAATTGTGTGGTAAAATTTTGGTAGACAAGCCCACTGCAATCCCTTCGGCTCCTTGTGCCAACAAAAGAGGAAATTTTACTGGCAAATGAATGGGTTCTTTTCTTCGTCCGTCATAAGAAGCTTGCCAGTCGGTTGTTTTCGGATTGAAAATAACATCCAGGGCAAATTTTGACAAACGTGCTTCGATATATCGTGAGGCGGCTGCCCGGTCACCGGTAAGAATATTTCCCCAATTCCCTTGCATGTCAATCAACAGTTCTTTTTGTCCCAATTGCACCATCGCATCGGCAATGGAAGCATCTCCGTGTGGGTGGTATTGCATGGTATGCCCTACCAAATTGGCCACCTTGTTGTAACGCCCATCGTCGAGATCTTTCATCGATTGCATGATGCGACGTTGTACGGGTTTGAAACCATCATTCAGGGCAGGAACTGCTCTCTCCAAAATCACATACGAAGCATAGTCCAAAAACCATTCTTTGTACATTCCTGTGACCTTGATAAGGCTTTCTTGCTTTTCTTCCGTTCCGTTTAATTCTTGCTCGTTTTCTTCTTGCATT